>JABLTT010040011.1_pt1 | contig 193088 bp, 172 predicted proteins | sample 7160061 | NCBI WGS metagenome assembly JABLTT01 (sample SAMN14651232, study PRJNA627086) | human gut metagenome | isolation source: feces | host: Homo sapiens | reverse complement strand
GGCAACGTGCTCGGCAGCCGCGGCAGTGTAATACCGCTGTTTAAAAAGCAGATAGCAAAAGGCGGTCCGGTAACGGTAACACATCCGGATATGAAGCGCTACTTTATGACAATACCGGAAGCAAGCCAGCTGGTATTACAAGCCGGAGCTATGGCAAAAGGCGGGGAAGTATTTGTACTTGACATGGGTGAACCGATAAGGATATACGACCTTGCCAAAGACCTTATAACGCTTTCTGGTTTAATACCTGATAAAGACATAGAAATAAAAATAACCGGTTTAAGGCCGGGAGAAAAGCTGTTTGAAGAACTGCTAAGCGCAGAAGACGGTACAGAAAAAACAACGCACAAAAAAATCTTTACTGCAAGGATAAAAGAAATAGATAAAGCCGGACTTGATAAGGAAATAAGCAAAATACTTGAAATAACAGATGGTGAAGAAGTAGTAGCAGCATTGCAAAAGATAGTACCTACTTATACGCCAAACAGGGAAAATATATGAATCTGAAAGGGGCTTATTAAATGAAAAATATTAGTTTTTCACCTCCTGATATTACAGAAGCAGAAATAAAAGAAGTAGCGGAAGCATTACGCAGCGGATGGATTACAACCGGTCCCCACACAAAAAAATTAGAACAAAAAATAGCAAATTTTTGTGGTACAGAAAAGGCTGTATGTTTAAATTCCGCTACGGCAGCATTAGAACTTAATTTAAGGGTGTTAGGCATAGGCGAAGGTGATGAAGTAATTACTTCTGCCTATACTTATACAGCATCGGCAAGTGTTATAAAGCATGTAGGTGCAAAAATAGTTTTAGTAGATACTGCTGAAGATTCGTATGAAATGGACTACGAAAAATTAAATTCTGCAATTACAAGTAAAACCAAAGCAATTATACCTGTTGATTTAGCAGGTATTCCATGCAATTATGAAAAGATTTTTGATATTGTAAATAATAAAAAAGAAATTTTTAAACCTAAAAATAAAATACAAAAAGCTATTGGCAGGATTGCGGTATGTGCTGATGCTGCGCATGCTTTTGGTGCTAAATGGCATAATATGCCAGTAGGAAGCATAGCAGATTTTACAAGTTTCTCTTTTCATGCAGTAAAAAATTTTACAACAGCAGAAGGTGGAGCTGCAACATGGAAAAATATACCGGGCATAGATAATGAAGAATTATATAAAGAATACCAACTATATTCTTTACATGGGCAGTCAAAAGATGCACTCGCCAAAACAAAACTCGGGGCTTGGGAATACGATATTAAAGGCACGTATTATAAATGTAATATGACAGATATTATGGCTGCTATCGGGCTTGTCCAATTTGAGAGATATCCGCAATTATTAGCAAGAAGAAAAAATATTATAGAACAATATAATGATGGTTTGAAAGATTGTGATATTGAAGTTTTACGTCATTATACAGATGAATATCAAAGCAGCGGCCATTTATATTTAGTGCGGTTGCTTGGCAAAGATGAAGAATATCGTAATCAATTTATCATAAAAATGGCGGAACGTGGTATTGCAACTAACGTACATTATAAGCCGCTGCCAATGCATACAGCTTATAAGAATTTAGGTTTTAAGATTAAAGATTATCCTAATGCTTATGCACGTTATAAAAATGAAATAACACTTCCGCTGCATACCTTGTTAACTGACGATGATGTAAAATACATCATTAAAAATTTTAAAGAAGTAATAAAGGAACTGCAATAATGCTTTGCCATTGGGATGATTTACCGCAGACAATGCAAAATGATGCTGTCCGTTTGTATTATGATAGCCTGCAAAAAAAGAAATTCAGCTTATTTTGCAAATGGCTTTTTGATAAAACCATATCTTTAGTTATGCTTATAGTTTTATCACCGGTATTTTTAATACTTGCTATTTTAATAAAACTTGATTCGCCCGGTGAAGTGTTTTTCAGGCAGGAACGTGTAACACAGTACGGACGAAAGTTTCGTATCCATAAGTTCAGGACAATGATAAAAAATGCCGAAAGTTATGGCACGCAGGTAACAGTAAAAAGTGATATGCGTGTTACTAAAATAGGCAAAAAACTTCGTGGCTGCCGCCTTGATGAACTTCCTCAGCTTATTGATATATTGCAGGGTAATATGAGTTTTGTTGGTACGCGTCCGGAAGTGCCGCGTTATGTTGAAGCTTATACAGATGAAATGATGGCGACATTGCTTTTACCTGCCGGTGTGACAAGCGAAGCCAGCATCAGATTTAAAGATGAAGAAAATTTATTGAGCGGTGCAGGTGATATTAACAAAGCCTATATACAAAAGGTATTACCGCTAAAAATGCAGATAAACCTGCAAAGCCTTAAAAAATTCAGTATTAGCAATGATATAAAAATTATGTTTGAAACAGTAAAAGCTGTTATTTAACTTTTGGGAGGTTACAGTTTTATGATGAAACAAATGCTGCTTGATAAAATACGCAGTAAAGAAATCGTAGTAGGCGTAGTAGGCCTTGGTTATGTAGGCTTGCCGCTGGCGGTAGAAAAAGCCAAAGCAGGTTACAAAACCATTGGCTTTGACGTACAAAAAGAAAAGGTAGATATGGTAAACGCAGGCCATAACTATATTGGCGATGTAGTTAATGAAGACCTTGAAGCCATTGTAAAAAGCGGTATGCTTTCAGCAACTACCGATTTTACCTTTGTTAAAGACGTTGATTTTATTGCCATCTGTGTACCGACGCCGCTTGATGAACACCAGCAGCCGGATATCAGCTATGTGCATGACAGTGCTGTTTCCGTTTCCAAACACTTAAAAAAAGGCACTATGGTTGTTTTGGAATCTACCACTTATCCCGGTACGACCGAAGAACTTATCAGACCTATTCTGGAAGAAGGCTCCGGCCTTAAATGCGGAGAGGATTTTTATCTCGGCTTCTCGCCGGAACGTGTAGACCCGGGCAACCTTATTTATAAAACAAAAAACACGCCTAAAGTTGTAGGCGCAATCGGCAAGGACGCAACCGAAGTAATTGCCGAAATGTACCGCCATGTGCTTGAAGGCGATGTTTACGAAGTTTCTTCTCCGGCAGTTGCCGAAATGGAAAAGATTTTGGAAAACACTTACCGCAACATCAACATAGGCCTTGTTAACGAACTTGCCATTTTATGCCATAAAATGGGCATCAGCATGTGGGAAGTAGTAGATGCCGCTAAAACCAAACCGTACGGCTTCCAGGCATTTTATCCCGGTCCGGGACTTGGTGGGCACTGCATACCGCTTGACCCGTATTATCTGGCATGGAAGGCGCGCGAATACGGTTTCCATACTTCTATGATAGAAGCTTCCGGCATGATTAATGACAGAATGCCGGAATACACCGTAGACCGCTGCGCAGAAGCATTAAATGACCGTTTTGGCAAAGCTTTAAAAGATGCCAGAGTTTTGGTCTTGGGAGTTGCTTATAAGCAGGATATTGACGATTACCGTGAAAGCCCTGCTTTAAATGTTATCAAAAACTTTGAAAAACGCGGTGCCAAAGTGCAGTATTTTGACCCGTGGATTCCTAAATTCCGTTTCCATGACGGAACGCAAATGCAAAGCATTGATGACTTAACGGCAGAAATTGTTGCTGATGCTGATCTGGTAATTATCACTGCTGCACATACCAATGTTGATTATGATTTGGTATCTAAAAATGCCAAACTGATTTTTGATGCTAAAAACGCAATGAAAAATATCGCCGACAGGCAGAATATTGATGTTTTATAAGGAGCAAAAATGAAATACGCACTGATTGGCTGCGGGCGCATTGCCGTTAACCATATTAAAGCAGCCCTTAACAATAAACTGCAAATAGTTGCCGTATGCGATGTTATTGCAGATAAAATGGATGCATTACTTGCCAAATATGATTTGCAAAGCGATACGGCAATTAAACATTATACCGATTATAAACAAATGCTGGCAGAAAATCCCGATATTGAACTTATCAGCATTGCTACAGAAAGCGGGCTGCACGCAGAAATTGCCTTGTACTGCATAGAACAGGGCAAAAACGTAATTATTGAAAAACCGATGGCGATGAGCATCGCCGATGCAGATAAAATTATTGCCGCTGCGCAAAAATACAATGTTAAAGTATCTGCCTGCCATCAAAACCGTTTTAATGTGGCTGTGCAAAAAATGCGTCATGCTCTGGAAGCAGGGCGCTTTGGCAAAATATCGCACGGTTCTATCCATGTTCGCTGGAACCGTGATAAAAACTATTACGACCAGGCGCCGTGGCGCGGAACATGGGCACAGGACGGCGGCGCTTTGATGAACCAGTGCATCCATGGCATTGATTTGCTGCGCTGGATGATGGGCAGCGAAATTGATGAGGTTTACGGAAAAACGAAACAGCAGTTCCACCATTATCTGGAAGCCGAAGACCTTGGCATGGCAATTGTAACCTTTAAAAACGGCGCAGTTGCAACTATTGAAGGTACAACCAATGTTTACCCTAAAAACCTTGAAGAAACTTTATATCTGTTTGGTGAAACCGGAACGGTAAAAATCGGTGGAACCTCAACCAATAATATTGATGTATGGGATTTTGCCGATGAAACCGAAGCCGATACAGTCAACAAAGGTCTTAAAGAAGCAACCAGCAATGTATATGGTAACGGTCATACAAGCCTGTTTGCAGATATGATTGATGCCGTGCAAAATAACCGTCAGCCATATGTAGACGCGCAGGCAGGTAAAAACGCGCTGGAACTTGTTTTGGCAATTTACAAATCTGCGGCGGAAGGCAAACCTGTTAAACTGCCGCTTACCGAATGCAGCACACTTGATTTTACGGGGAGATTCGAGAATGAGTGATAAAGAATATTTTGTACACGAAAGCAGCTATGTTGACGATAACGTAAAAATCGGCAAAGGTACTAAAATCTGGTACTTCTGCCATATTCAGTCCGGTGCGGAAATTGGTGAAAAATGTTCTTTGGGGCAAAATGTCAATGTAAGCAATAATGTAAAAATTGGCAACGGCGTAAAAGTACAGAACAACGTGTCCATTTATGAAGGTGTTGAAATTGAAGATGACGTTTTCTGCGGTCCTTCCATGGTGTTTACTAATGATATGAACCCGCGTGCCAAATATCCTAAAGGCAGTGCAGGTTATAAAAAAACGCTTATTAAACAGGGCGCAACCATTGGAGCAAATGCGACTGTTGTTTGCGGGCATACTGTTGGGCGCTGGGCATTTATCGCTGCGGGCAGCGTAGTTGCCGCCAACGTAAAGGATTACGCCATGATGATTGGTGTACCGGCGCGCCAGGTTGGTTGGATGTGCGAATGCGGAGAGAAACTTACTGATGGGTTAAACTGCCATAAATGCGGCAGAACCTATACCGAAACCGAGCATGGGCTTGTACAAAAATAAAGAGGGATATAAATGGAATTTGTAGATTTAAAAGCACAATATAAAGAACTAAAAACAGAAATTGATGCTAACATTCAAAAAGTTTTAGAACATGGCCGCTACTTAATGGGGCCGGAAGTTGGCGAACTGGAACAGCAGCTTGCTGAATACGTTGGCGTAAAGCACTGCGTTACCTGCGCCAATGGCACTGATGCCCTGCACATGGTGCTGATGGCATGGGGCATAAAAAAAGGTGACGCAGTATTTGTGCCTACTTTTACCTTTATGTCTACGGCTGAAGTTGTCAGCCTTGTCGGTGCAACGCCTGTGTTTACCGATATCGACTTAAAAACTTTTAATATGGATGCGGCAAGCCTTGAGCAGCAAATTGAAAAAGTTATTGCCGAAGGCAAATTAACACCTAAAGCAATTATACCGGTAGACCTTTTTGGTCAGCCTGCTGATTACAGCAAGATATTGCCTGTTGCAAAAAAATATAACCTTTTAGTGTTGGAAGACGGTGCGCAGGGCTTTGGCGGCAATATTAACGGCAAAATGGCATGCAGCTTTGGCGATGCGGCAACAACATCCTTCTTTCCTGCCAAACCGCTTGGTTGCTATGGCGATGGCGGCGCAATTTTTACTGATGATGACGAACTTGCACAGTTGCTTGTTTCTATCCGTATCCATGGTAAAGGCAAAGAAAAATACGACAATGTCCGTATCGGTTTAAACAGCCGTCTTGATACCATTCAGGCAGCTATATTACTGCCTAAACTGAAAGCCTTTAAAGAATATGAACTGCAAAAACGCAACGAAGTTGCAGCTGCTTATACCAAAGGCTTAAGCGGTAAATATGTAACGCCGACCGTATTGCTAGGCTTTACATCAAGTTGGGCACAGTATACCCTGCTGCTTGATAATGCGCAGCAGCGTGCAGAATTGCAGGCAAAACTTAAAGAAGCCGGTATTCCCAGCATGGTTTATTACCCCAAATGCCTGCACCAGCAAACTTGTTATGCAGCATTAGGTTATAAAACCGGCAGCCTACTGAATGCAGAACGTGCATCACAGGGCGTATTAAGCCTGCCCATGAGCCCATGGATTAAAGCAGAAGAACAGGAAAAGGTAATAGAAATTTTATTGAAATAAAAGGTGAAATTAAATGATAAAAAATAAAAAAATTTTTATAACCGGCGGTGCCGGATTTATAGGCTCAACTTTAGTAGGAAAATTAATAGAAGACAATGAGATAACAGTATTTGACAATTTAGACAGAGATTCTTTAAGCCATCAAAAATTTGCAAATCATAAAAATTTACGATTTATAAAAGGTGATATTCTAGATTTTGAAAAATTAAAAGAGAGCGTAAAAGGTGCGCAGATAGTTATACATGCAGCAGCAATTGCTGGCATTGTAAATACAGTTAAAAATCCCGTAAGAACAATGAAAGTTAATATGTTAGGTACAGCTAATATTTTGGAATCTGTATCACAGATAGATACTTTAGAGAGGTTTATGGATTTCTCTACGTCTGAAGTATTTGGTAGTCATGCATTTAGAGTAAACGAAGGAATGGAAACAACGACAGGGGCTGTTGGTGAAGCAAGATGGACTTATGCCGTAAGTAAATTGGCTGGTGAACATTTAACTCATGCTTATCATAGAGAATACGGGTTGCCTACTGTTACAATTAGACCATTTAATATTTATGGACCGGGACAAATTGGTGAAGGTGCTATACAAATCTTTATTCGTAAAGCATTAAAAAATGAAGATATTTATATTTTTGGAGATGGAAATCAAATCAGAGCTTGGTGCTATGTTGATGATATGATTGAGGGAATTTTATTAAGCTTAACACATGAAAATGCTATTGGTGAATCATTCAATATTGGTAATGCAAGGGCTGTTACTACGATTTATGGATTGGCACAAATTGTATGTAGAATTTTAAATTCTAAATCTAAAATTGTATTCAAGCCTGCATTGTCTGCTGATATTGAATTAAGAGTTCCTGATGTAATGAAAGCTCAAAAATTAATTGATTTTAAAGCTAAAGTTGATTTAGAAGAAGGAATAAAAGCTACAGCTGCTTGGTATAAAGAAAATCTTAATGATATTCCTGATTTACCAGAGGTTTTTAAAAAGTGAATATTGGAATAACAGGAGTTAATGGATTTGTTGGCAGTTTTTTGTGTAGTGATATGGATTCTTTTCATGATAAATTAGTAAAGCTGTCAACACATCCGACTAAAGATATGATAAAGTTAGAAAATGGTATACCTGAAACTATTAGTGGTTATAAATATCCTAATGTTTTAATACATTGCGGTGGTAGTATTGGTAATAATTTCTCTAAGGAGGAACACTATTTTAACAATGTTTTAACTACTAAAAATTTGTTAAATTGGGCAGAAGTTAATAAAGTAAAACATTTTATTTATATATCAACTGGTGCGGTATACGGAGCAAATGATAATTGGGTAAATGAAGAAACAGCATTGAATCCGGAAAATTTTTATGCAGAAAGTAAAATTTTAGCAGAAAATTTGGTAGTTAATTCAAATATAGAAAATAAAACTATATTAAGATTGTTTTTCCCTCTTGGAAAAAGTAATAAAACAAATTTATTTAACAGACTTTTATATAAGATCGCTAATAATGAAACTATTATTTTAAATAATCAGGGTAAACCAGATATTACACCATTTATTTTATTAGATTTTAAAGATATTTTAATTGAAATAATAAATAAACAATTAAATGGAATTTACAATCTTTCTTCAAATCAGAAAATTAGTATAGTCGAAATTGTTGATATATTTTCGCTAATGTTAAGAAAAAAATATAGTTACAAATTCAATGATTTGGAAGTAAAAAATTATTTGGGAGATTCAAGTAAATTATTTAAAATTATAAATATACCAAAAGAAAGAAATATAAAAAATGTAATAAAATCAGTGGGAGAATACTCGTATGAAGCTATGGAAAAGTGAGAGTTCTGGAAGAAATAATATTGATAAAATTGCTAAAGTTGGCAAAAATGTTGTAATTGAAGATGGTGTAAGAATATTTCATCCAGAAAATATTTATATAGGTGATAATGTTTATATAGGACATGATACAGTATTAAAAGGATATTATAAAGGAAAACTTGAAATAGGCAATAATGTTTGGATAGGACAGCAATGCTTTATACATGCTGGAGGCGGAATCAAGATTGGAAACAATGTTGGCATTGGCCCTCAGGTAAAAATGCATGCAGCACGCCATAAACCAGTGGATATGAAAAATGATATTCTTTTGTTTTCAGAAATAGAATTGTGTCCAATTAGAATTGAAAATAATACCAATATTGGTATTGGTGCAACAATAATGGGCGGAGTTACAATAGCAACAGGATGCAGAGTCGGTGCGGGAGCTGTTGTAACAAAAAATTTTAAAGAATACACTATTTTAGTTGGAGTTCCGGCACATGAAATTAAAAAATAACACAAAATATATTTTAACAATATCTTTAATTGTGAATTGTTTGATGGTGGGGAAATTTTTTGATATAGAAATCCCCCCAAAATGGATGCAGGGCGAAAGACTCTATAAGGAATTTACACCAGATTTATATTATAAGACAAGAGTTAATACTTTTTTGATTTTAAATACAGACAATTGCAACAAAAAAGAAAAAATAATGTTTATTGGTGATAGTATTATTGATGGGTGCGAATGGCATGAATTATTATCAGAAGAAAAGTTTGAAATTTTAAATAGAGGTATAAATGGCGATAGACTGGAGGGCGTAATTAATAGATTACCAAATTTAATAAATGAGTCCCCTAAAATTATTTTTATTATGATAGGGATAAATAATTTGCAACATGGAGCATCAGATGAATATATTTTGGAAAAATATACTTATTTATTAAATAATTTAAAGCTTTATTTACCAGATGCTAAAATATTTGTTATGAGTATTCTTCCGGTTTCTAGAAGTGTTGCAGAAAAAACGCAAATAAAATCAAATGATAGAATTAAAAATTTGAATTATAAAATCGAAGAACTGGCTATTAAATATAATGTTCGATATATTAACTTTTTTGATTTGTTTTTGGAAGATGATTATATAAATTCATTATATACTTTTGATGGCTTACATCCAAATGGAGAAGGGTATAACGTTATTAAAAATGAATTACTTATGGTGATTAAATGAAAAGAATTTTTTTAGGAACTGTAGAGATTGCTGGAGTATTAACAAATTTAGAAAAGGGTTTGATAGAAAATGGGTATGATGTTGAAATTTTAACAAGACAAGAACATAAATTCAAATATAATGAAAAAAAGACGAACTTTTTTCAAAAATTAATATTCAAATTAACTAAACTTATTGAAAATAATCATAATAATTTTGTAAGAAAAATTTTTGTTGCTGTAAGAGAGTTTGTTTTAATATTAATATTTCCATATTATTTGTCTAAGTGCAATACTTTTATCTTTTTTGCAGGTGAATCTATACTTTATTCTAATATAGATTTACCAATTTTAAGATTTTTTAGAAAAAATATAATATTTGAATTTTTAGGATCAGATTCACGCCCAACTTATGTTAATGGGGGATTTGAAAATCATAGTATTGAAGATTTAATTAAAATAAATAAAAGAATTAAGAGAAGGATATCATTCATTGAAAAATATGCTACACATATTATTTGTTGGCCGTCTACAGCTATGTTTTTTTCTAAACAATTGATTAATGGATTATATATAGGTGTACCTGTAAATATTCCAAGTGATAGTAGTAATATAAATAAAGAGAATAATGAAATAAAGATATTACATTGTCCCTCGAAGTTAAAAGGTAAAGGTACATATATTTTTAGAAAAATTATTGATGAACTAAAATTAGAAGGATATAAATTTGAGTATAAAGAGTTACATAATGTGGCAAATTCAATTGTTAAGGAAGAATTAAAAACAGCAAATTTTGTTTTAGACCAGTGTTTTTCTGATGTTCCGTTAGCTGTTTTTGCATCGGAAGCCGCTTCTTACAAGTGCCCGGCAATTGTTGGGGGATATAATTGTAAGGATAGATATAATTACTTTTGTAATGAGTTAAATATACCGCCAACTGATTATATTAGTCCGCAAAAAATTAAAGATAAAATTAAATTTTATTTGGATAATCCTTCTTATGTTTTAAAAAAAGGAGAAGAATTGTATAATTTTGTAATTGAACATTATGATTATAAAATTATAACTGATAAGATGATTAGAATTATAAAAAATGATATTCCTAAAGAATGGTTATATAGTCCATATGATGTAGAATATCCTTTTGGTTTTGGTTTGTCTATAATTGAAATCCAAAAAAAATGTAAAAAAATAATAATCACTTATGGTGACAGTGCATTGTTGTTAGATGATAAACCAAAATTAAAAAATAAAATATTAGATTTATGCAATGGAAAATTTTATGATTAAAGAGTTCCTTAAGAATAGTATTTTTTATTCATTAACAAATATAATAACCAGAGGTATAGGATTTATCTTTTTACCTTTATATACTTTTTTTATTCCACCGGAAGATTATGGCTTTATTGAACTTTTGAATTTATTATCTGTTGTAGTGGGGTATATCTTTACATTAGAAATTTCTCAGGCATTAGCAAGATATTTGCCATCTTCTAAAAATAATAAATTAACAGCATATATTTCAACATCTTTAGTTTTTGTTGTGTTTGTTTTTATAATATTTGTATTTGTATTTGTATTTTTCAAGAAGTATATTTATCAAAATATTTTAGATAATAGAGTAGATGTATACTTTAGTATGATACTTGCATATGTTGTTTTTTATAATTTATTAGTATTTTTTCAAAGTATTATAAGATGGACGATAAATGTTAAAGCCAATAATATAATAAGTTTGGTTGTAGCAAGTTTAAATGCGTTAGTAATCTGTTTTTGCATTTTTGTTTTAGATTTAAAAATTTATGCATTATTATATGCTTTTGTTATTAGCCATATAATTGCAATATTATTAGCGTTATATTTTTTGCGTAAAAATATAATTTTTTATTTTTCGTTTTATATATTAAAAAGATTACTAAGATATTCGATACCTTTAGTATTTTCAAGTATTGGTATTTATATCGCACTTTATATAGATAGAATATTAATAAAAGAATTTTTATCACTCAAAGATTTAGGTATTTATAGTATTGGGTATAGATTTGCTACGTTAGTAACATTAGTTTTAGCTGGAGTGCAGGCTTCGTTAATGCCTTTGGTTTATAAAAAATATAATGAACCGACAACTCCTGATGCAATTAGTAAAATATTTAATTTTTTCTTTTTGGGTGTATTTACATTAATGCTCTTTTTAGAGCTCTTTTTAGATGATATATTTTCGGCTGTACTTAATCCTGAATATGCAGATGCGCAAAATGTTGTTATATTTTTAATGGCTTCAATAGTATTTTCAAATTTGTATATTTTTTCACCAGGGTTGGCAATTGCTAAGAAAACGAAAGTTATCGCATTATTATCAATTACGAGTGCTGTAATAAATTCAATCATGAATTACTTTTTTATAAACTTTGCAGGGATATTGGGTGCAAGTATTGCTACTTTAATAGTATCAATGATAATGGCGATAGTATATATATGCTTTAGTCAAAAGTATTATTATATAAACTATCATACTTTTAATGTTATATTTGGAATATTTATTTTAAGTATAACGCATTGTTTAATGAATACTTTTGAAATTAATTTAGTATTAAGGATGCTAATATTTATTGTAATGTTATTGGCATTATTAATTAAATTTATTGATAAGGACTTTTACCAAAATTTGATTAAAAATTTGTAATGCCAATACATTGAAGGTAGTTACAAATAAATGGGTGTTATATTTCATTCCATTATTATTTATGTTAATAATAGGACACATGATATTAGCTGGATTATTGGTAATAAAAACATTTACAGTGCAAATTATTATTTGTACTGTAAATAAAACTAAAGGAAATATATTTTTTACAATATAGAAAAGTTATAATTTTAAATCGTCTGTCAAATATAATTCTTTCTAATCTATATTTCAACTTCATATGAATATTTACGTAATTCGTTAATACTAGTAGTTGTATTTTGCATGGTTTTGGTTTTATGTAAGCTGAGTTTATTATGTTAAAAAATTTTCAATAATAATAATGATAGATGGTGAGTAAAATGGAAAAGTTTACACAAAAAAATTATGAAGCTTTAAGAGCAATTTTATCAGAATTGCATATGCATCCGGGATTAACTATTTATAAAGATGCTGCTGAAAATGAAATTTTGGTAAAATTATATAATTGGTTTAATAATAATACTTATGGATTTATTGAACATATTACGAGTGAAGACAGTTTAGTTGAAAATATATTTTATAAAATATATTTGCTTGTTGGAAAAATTCGAGATGGATTTCACACACAATCTGAATATGTTGCAACATTAAAACGATTAGGTGAGTATTACGATAGAATTGAAAACACTGCTAAAAATTTTAAATTGAGTGCTGATGATAGGGACAAAACAATAAAAGAAACATTTGATGAATTTTTTAATTATGTAAATTTAAGTAAGAAAAATATAGAAGATTCAGTACTAAAGTTTAATGAAACTATAAGCCAATATAATGACCAAGTAGCTAATTCTTCTAAAGAGGTAAATTTTCATAAAGACAAAGCTATAACTGATATAGAAGAAGCAAGACTAGATTTTGAACACACTGTAAATACGCATAATAAAGAAATTAAAACAATAAAGCAAATTTTAATTAAGCAATATGATGATTTGAAAAAAGATCACGAAAATTTTAAGGTGAAGATATATCAAGATCTTAATGATATTCAAAACGCAGTTAACCGCGAGCAATTAGCTGCTTATTTTTTAAATGAACGCAAAAAGCTAAAGGGCGATATTAATATTGCATATTTATTTTTTGTTTTATTAGTATCTGTATTTTTTATGAATAAATTAGGTATAAAATTTTCTGATATCAGTAATATTAAATCTATTAATGATATTTTAAATATTAATTTATTTATGGATTTAGGATTAAGTGCTTTTATCTATCTTTGTGTTTTTTTCATTATTTATTTTGCTTATGTTTTATGCATAAATAAATTTATCAAAAATAATACAAAACTGGAATATTTTCAAGAACTAAAAAATTTATTGACTCCATATTGGTGTTGGTTAGGTTTAACATTTATAGGTATGCTTACCATTTTAAGAATATCTTATATTTTGTTTATTTTAAATTTACAAAATTTATTACCGATTGAGCCGTATAAGATTTTAGCTAATCTTCCATTTTTTATGATTTTGGTTTGGTTTACGTGGTTTTGCTCTAAACAATTTTCGTATACAAAGCAAATTTGTGATGAGTATGAATATAAATATGCTTTATCTAAATCATATTTAAGTTATCGTGATGAAGCGAAGAATATAGCTCTCAATGATGAAGATAAAGGTAAATATGAGGCTGTAATCGTATCTTTATTGGATTCAGTAATTAAAAATATTGCAACAAGCCCGGTTAAATCAGTAAAACCGGATTGCCATACACCTTTTACGGAAGTGTTTGGTTCCTTAAAAGAAGTGGTAAATATTCAAAAAAGTGGCAATGATAGTATCAATAAGTAAAAAAATTTGTATTTGAAAGCGATTGATTATTATGTCTAAAAAAATGATTTTTCATATACCAGCAAAAATTGATATGAATTATCCTTCTGGAAGTCAAATCCGTCCGTTGCGTATGATAGAGGCTTTTAAAAATATTGGTTATGATGTTGATGTTGTAATGGGATATGGCAAAGAGCGAAAAAATCAAATTGATAAAATTAAGGAAAATATAAAAAATGGTGTAAAATATGATTTTTTATATGCTGAAAATTCTACTTCACCTTCGTTATTAACAGAAAAAAATCATTTGCCTTTATATCCATTAATGGATTTTAGATTTATGCAATTTTGTAAAAAAAATAATATAAAAATAGGTTTGTTTTACAGGGATATTTATTGGAATTTTAGGATATTTATGAAAAATTTACCTATATGGAAAAGATTTTTGCTTTATTGTTTCCATAAATATGATATATATTGGTATAAAAAAATGTTGGATATATTATATTTACCTTCAATTGAAATGATAAAATATATGCCTGATAAGTTTAAATGTAAAATTGAACCATTACCTCCAGCAATAGATTATCATAATAAAAAATACATAAATGATGAATTTGGTTGTGATAAGAATAAAAAAATATCTATTTTTTATGTTGGTGGGATTGGTGAGTTCTATAACTTAAAATTATTTTGTAAAATCGTGTCTAAATTTAAAAATTTAGAGTTTGTTTTATGTTGTCGCAAAAATGAGTGGGAGTCTGTAAAAAATGAATATTTAGAATATATGAAAACAAATCATAATATAAAAATCATACATGAATCAGGTGAAAATTTAAAGAAATATTATCAAAATGCTGATATAGCATGTTTATTTTTAAAACCATATGTATATTTAAATTTTGCAATACCTATAAAATTATTTGAATATTTAAGTTATAAAAAACCTATAATATCTACTGCTAACACAGAAAATGGAAGATTTATATATAAAAATAAAGTTGGTTGGGCTATAGAATATTCCGAAAAAGCGCTTTTTAAATTTTTTGAGGAGTTAAATGGAGAACAAATAAAGAAAATGTATGAAAATATAGAAAAAATATACGATATTAATACTTGGGAAGCTCGAGCTAAAACTGTTGCTAATAATTTAGGATGAATAAAAGGAATGTATTATGTTTTCAGTAATGATAATTCATAGGTGGACGGATATTGATCCAAGATGCAATAAAATAATAAGGTTTTTATTAGAAGAAAAATTTAGAGTTATTTTTATTGGCATAAAAACAAAAGAGGCTTTAATTGACAAAACTTTAGATGAGTATGGTAACCAATATATCAGAGTTTTGTATAAGCAAAATTCAAATGATAGAGTAGATGTAGCTTTAAATTTGCTTTCTTTTTATTTTTTTGTTATAAAAAATATAATAAATTTTAGACCGCGATATGTACATAGTGTCAATGAAGAAATTGGGTTAATGATATGTCTTTTCAAGAATAAATTTTTTAAGTTTTTGATTCTTGATATATTTGATTCTCTTTATTTAAGAGTTAAAACAAAAAATAAAATACTAAAGCGTTTATTATATTATTGTGTAAATTTAGTTTATAATAATGCAGATAATATTATTGTTACAGATGATAAAAGAAAAAATTTGATAGATGTAAAATATAAAAATAAAGTTAGTGTTATTTATAATACACCAAATATAAAACCATTTGAATTTGCGTGCTTAAAAGAAAATGATTATTTTAAAATATGTGTTATGGGAAGTATAGCAAAATCAAAAGGTATATTACAATTGTTAGAGGCAATAAACGATTTGAAAAATGTAGAAATTGTTGCATTTGGAAATTTATTTGATGAGGCTGCTAAAAAACAATTTTATAATTCGCCAAAGGTAAAATATTTAGGGTCTTTTAATAATATTGAATCAATACAGTTAGCTGCGAAAACGGATGTAATTTATGCTTTTTATGAGCCTATATCTGTGAACAATATATATGCTTCTCCTAATAAACTTTTTGAAGCAATGTGTATAGGAAAGCCTATTTTAATAAATTCTGAAGTAAAAATGTCAGATATAGTTGAGAAGTATAAAATAGGAAAGACTTGTCCGTATTATGATATAAACTCATTAAAAGACACAATTGTTCAATTATCTAAACTAAATGAAGCAGAAAAGAAGAAAATTATGGAGAGGGCGCAAAGCTTATTTTTGAATAATTATTCTTGGGAAAAAAGTAGGATAATTTTAAAAAGAATTTATGATAAAGAAAGAGAAAAATAATGAATATTATTTTAATTAACCATTATGCAGGGTCTAATATACATGGGATGGAGTTTCGCCCTTATTATTTAGCGCGTGAATGGGTAAAAATGGGGCATAGCGTTATGATTATCGCGGCTTCGTTTTCGCATTTGCGGCAGAAAAATCCTGATATTGAAGCTTTAACTGAAGAAATTATTGATAGTATCAGATATATCTGGCTGCCGGTAAATAAGTATCAGGGTAACGGCGTTATGCGTTTTAAAAATATGCTGGCTTTCATCTATCAGTTATACCACAATTTGGGTAAGTTTGCGCAGCTAAAGCCGGATATTGTTATTGCGTCGTCTACATATCCGCTGGATAGTTACCCGGCTTACAAACTGGCTAAAATGACAGGAGCTAAATTTGCCTTTGAACTGCATGATTTGTGGCCGCTTTCGCCGATGGAGCTTGGCGGCATGAGTAAGTGGCATCCGTTTATTATGCTTATGCAGCGTGGTGAAGATTTTTGGTGCACTCATGCAGATAAGGTAATTTCTATTTTGCCTAAAACAGAAGCTTATTTAAAAACACGTGGGCTTAAAGATGGAAAGTTTTGTTATATTTCGAACGGCATAGTGTTGGCAGATTATGGCGATGTTATGCCGTTAAAAGCGGATTATCTGGAGAAGTTGAATAATCTGCGTAAGCAGGGTAAGTTTTTAATAGGTTTTGCCGGCGCACACGGTATTGCCAATGCTTTAAATATTTTACTTTATGCAGCCGAAAAATTAAAAGATACACAAGCTTATTTTGTTTTGGTTGGACAGGGGCAGGAAAAGGAAAATTTAATGGCATTGGCGCAAAGGCTGTGGCTTGACAATGTTTTGTTTTTGCCAAGTATACCTAAAAAAATGGTGCCTGCATTTTTAGCGCAGATGGATGCATTGTATATAGGATGGCAAAATAAACCTATTTATCGGTTTGGCATTAGCCCTAATAAACTGATGGATTATATGATGGCAGGCAAGCCTATTTTACATTCGGTAACGGCAGGCAATGATTTGGTGCAGGAGGCGCATTGCGGCATATCTGTACCGGCGGAAGATATTGATGCCGTGGCAGAGGCTGTTAAAAAGCTGATGTTGATGGATGAATCCGAACTATCTGCACTTGGCGCCAACGGAAAAGAATATGTAACAAAACACCACGATTATAAAATTCTGGCTGAAAAGTTTATAGAGTGGGTGGATAAGTGATTGGAATAAGGAATTTGTTATTATAGTAATAGCAAATTCCTTATTTTTTCTTGCATTTTGATATCGTATGTGATACTATATAGATACTAAATATAATATCACGAAAGGAAGAGACCAATGGGTCAAATTGAAAAACGGCTTAGAGCTCTATCGGAAGGCAAGGAATTGCCTTGGAACAAAGTAGTGACTTTGATAGAACATTTTGGTGCTACAGTACAAGCACCGAGTGGTGGAAGTCATTACAAGGTTTTCATAAAAGGCAAACCGACTTTAACAATACCAGTTCATAATGGAAAGATAAAAAAGATTTATGCAAAAATGATTTCTGATTATTTAACTGAATTTATGAATTAATGATTGAGTATTTTTAAAATGATATTATGTTAACATTTTATTAGTGGTGAAGGATAGGATGATTTAAATGGGCGAAAAAATCAAGAATTTAGAATATTATCTGGGACTGAATTATCCGTCCCAGATAACCAAAATTAATGTTGAAGATGGTGGTGGTTTTTTTATTGAAGTACCTATGTTGAAAGGGTGCATGAGCGATGGAGAAACTGTTGAAGAAGCATTTAATAATTTAGAAGATGCAAAAAAAGAATGGTTTTCTTACATGCTTGAAAATAATTTGGAGATTCCAGAACCTACTAAAGTTGTAGATTATAGTGGTAAATTTATGGTTCGTATTCCTAAAACATTGCATAAAATTATTACAGAACAATCTAAGAGGGAAGGATTAAGTTTAAATCAATACGTGTCTACTGTTTTAGCATATGCTGCCGGGCAGAAAAATATTTTAAGAACTAAAAGAAATTAGTATTTTAGTATGAGGAATTTGTAATGAATGATAAAATTATTGAAACAAAGAAAAAGGTTAACTCTATTTTAAAAGATGTAGAAAAAAGAGCAAAAGGGAAAAGATGCATGATTTGTCAAAAAGAATGCAGTAGTTTTTGCAATTCTCATACTATTCCTCAATTTGTTTTAAGGAACATAGCTTGTAATGGTAAACTTTCTACTTCGGCTAATTTTATTATAGAGAAAGATACACCGATAATGGCAACAGAAAAAGGTATAAATAACAGCGGTGTATTTAGACGTATTTGTAATTCATGTGATAAAAAATATTTTGCTGTTTATGAAGATGAAAGTGTTTTACTAAAAAAACCTAATAATAAAATTTTAAATGCAATAGTATTAAAAACTATTTTATTAGAACTTGATAAAAAATTTAGAGAAAAAGAACTAAAGAATATATTCGAGGCAGAAGGAAAAGCACTGCCTTACGCGACTGAACACAATTATATTGATACGAAAGAGTTAAAAGAAGAGTTTTACAAAGTTTTAAATTATAAGAACAAATATAATTTATTTTATTGGGAAATATTGAATTATAAGGTGCCGTTTGCTTTTCAAGGGCAGGTAATACTTAACGGTGATTTAAATGGTAATTTAGTAAATGATGTTTATTCAGATGATTATAAATTGAGCATGAAAAATTTATATATTTTTGTGTTTCCTTTATCTAAAAAAACCGTTATTGGCATGTTTATAAATCATAATAGTAGAAATTATAAATATTTTGTAAAACAATTTGTGAAACTATCTGAAAAACGCAAACTTCAGATACTAAACTTATTAATTTTTCATAAAACGGAAGATTATTTCCTTAACAAAAATATTGTAGAAACCGTTTGCAATAATAAAATGTTTATTGATATATGTAGAGATGATGATTCCATTTTTAAAGCAGACTATGATATTTTAAAACCTTTAGAAGAAATATCAAAAAAAGAACGTATTGAGTTATTAAAAAAATATATAGATGATGGCTTAATAGACAAAATCCCTAATTTGCTCAATAAAGAATATACATTGCATAATTGAGAAATATTATTATACTAATCTTCTCTTTTATTGTAGAGGGTGTTGAATTCTAAAATGGTATTTGCCATTCTATTTTTTCTTATAGGAGAAACTATAATGGAAACTGCTTTATGTATTTATTCCAAAAGAAATGAAACTAATGCTAGTTTTAAAACTAAAGAACATATAATACCTAAATGTATTGGCGGAATAGATTGTTTGCCGTTAGGGTGGGTATCGGATGAAGTTAACAATGAGTTTTCTTCTTTAGAAGTTGAATTTGCAAGAAATAATCCATTGATTACAATTAATAGGATGTTTGAGACGAATACTGGTCGAAAAAAACATAAAAATAGAGAAAGAATTGCTCTATTTGAAGATGAAGATGGTTATGGATTAGGTTACATTATTGAAGGTAGACCAATTCCAATTGATTGTATAAAATGCAAAAATCTAGTTTGCGGAGGAATGGTAGAAACAAGTGCCTCAATGGATATGCTTAAACGCAAAAGTTTAAACAAAGGTCACTTTTATAGGGATACAAAGACTCAATTGCTTAGTATTTTGACTGAAATTAAAAACATAGGATTTTCTTCATGCAAAATAGTAAGGTGCAAAATACCAATAGGAGAATTTCTTATTGGATTATATAATCATGAAATTTATTTAGCTTTTTCTAATAAATTTAAATTTAATAACGATGCAAAAATTTTATTGAATAATATTATTGATAAAATGTTAGCAGCAAATATAAGTAAACCAGAAATAAGAAGTAGGCAAGTAAAATATCACATAGAATTTAAAACAAATATTTATAAATGTTTCAGAGTCTATGCCAAAATAGCTTTTAATGCATTTGCTAAGATAAAAGGTCGCGATCTTGTATTAAATGATTGTTTTGATGAAATAAGGAATGCTATTTTGACGGGTGAAAACATACAGAAATATGTTTTTATCAATGGAGTTCCTAACGTTTTTCAACTTATAAACAATAATTTCAAAACTCAAAATATATTTTCAAATAATAAAAATTTTCATTCCATTTGCTTTATTACCAAAGATAAAATTTTATACGGATTAATTTTTTTGTATGGTGATAATCATCCGATAACCGTGCTTTTGTCAAGAGATTATGATGGTAATGTTGTTGATGGTTATATTTGTGATTGGAAAAATAAAAAAGAAGGTAAGCTTTTGGATTTTGTAAAAGAATTTTGCACATCCAAAAACCAATTGCTATTAGATACCGAACAAACAGAAAAAGCCGACGATTAATCGTCGGCTCAGACTGTCAAAATACCTCTATATTATTCAATTATCTAGTAAAATAGTAATTGCAGAACCCTATTATTATGCGGGTTTTCAAACTACCAATTAGTTTAGCGATTTAATAAATTGTAACATATATTAAAATTTATAGCAAATTTAAGTGTTTTATGTTATTATAAAATTAATAATATATAGTAACGAGAGGTTGTACTATGATTTTAGAGATAAAAAATATTGGCAAGTTTAAATACGCTAGAATAGAGATTAATGGAATTACAGTTATAGCTGGTCCTAATAATACTGGTAAAAGTACATTAGGAAAAGTTTTGTATTGTTTGTTCAATGCGTTTTATGATATTAATAACAAAGCACAGAAAGAACAAATTGACTTTTGTAATAAAATTTTAAATTCGTTAGTTATTAATAATATTGATAGTAGAGATGTTTTTACAACTTATTTGCCCAATAAAGAATTAAAAATAAATAATTTAAATATTGATGAAGTAAACTTAAAAAATAAAATACAAAAATATTTTAATAAGAATTTTAAAAAAGATATAGAAGATGCAGAAATAGATTTTATTATAGAAAACATAAATAATATAAGAAAAGCGCCTATAGAAAAATATGCTGAAACTATTTTATTCAGAATAATTAATAAAGAATTTTATAATCAATTTTTAAATGTTAACGAAGAAAATGCTGAGATTAAATTAAATTTAGCAAAAAAAGAATATAAATTTTATTTAAATGTTAATACAATTAAAATATCAGATGTATTTATAGGTTCGACAGACGTTATATATATAGACGATCCATATATTGTTGATAATGTATATGATATTGATGAAAATGAGTTACGCTATAATTTATTTAGAAATGTATTTAATGCTAATACGCACCAAAAAAATTTAGAGAATAGATTTTATGATGCTAATAGACATCAAATAAATGCATATGAAGAACTTGATAGGAAAAACATATTAAAAGATGTTTTTGAAAAATTAGCAAATACAGTTAAAGGTGAATTTACTAAATTAAATAAAAGAGAGGCTTTTAAAGAAAGAAATGTAGCAGAACCAATTTATTTGCCTAATTTATCAACTGGATTAAAAACATTTCTTATATTAAAAAGATTGATAGAAAGCGCTTCTATAAAAGAAAAAGATATATTAATATTAGATGAACCAGAAATTCATTTACATCCGGAATGGCAACTTGTATTAGCAGAAATTATAGTTTTGCTTCAAAAAAGATTAAATTTGCATATTTTAATAAATACACATAGTCCATACTTTTTAAATGCAATAGAAGTATATTCGCAATTACATGATATTAGAAATGATATGAAATATTACTTGAGTTATTTAGATGAAAAAGATGGAATTGCGAATATAAAAGATGTTACTGGTAATTTAGAGGAAATTTATTATTTGCTTGCTACACCGTTACAAAAACTAAATAAAATGGCATTTAAATTTTAAAATTTCAAGTCAGAGGGATATGAAAAATGAATTGTCATGAATGTTTGAATAGACATCATACTACTTTAAAACAAACTTCAAAATATAATAACGGGCAATCTTTTATGACAGAATCAGATAAGCGAGTTTTAAATTTTGATGAAGTTGTTGAAGATTTTTGCAGAAGAAATAGACGCCATAAAACTCATTCTAATGATGCTTTGTTATTTGATTTTGAACAAATAGAACAAAGCAATAATTTAAATTTTTTGTTTATTGAATTTAAAAGTGGTTCATTAAATCAAAGAGAAGTTAATAATATATATTTAAAATTAACTGAAAGCAATGATATGCTTATTGAAATGGTAAGAGAAATGGACGAAGAATATTTAAAAAAGCATGTAAACTATATTTTGGTTTATGACATAGAGAACCAAAACAATAGGAATATTAGTGAAAGCTTTAATGAAGAAAATGAATATTCAATTAGTCGAGAGTATATTTTAGAACAAATTTCTTCTTTAGCGCAGTCTATTAATAATATTGCTAATAGGATTTTCCCGTATAGAGCTGGTGTTGGATTATTTCGGTTAGAAGGCTATGTTCTTAATGCTGTAAAGACAATAGAGATTAATAGATTTAATTATTATGTCAATTATATTAATGAAAATATGTTTGATAATTCCACAATTTAATTATTATTATTAAATAAAATGTAAAAAGTTTGCCCATGAAACTCATCATCACCGGCGGGGCCGGGTTTATTGGTAGTAATTTTATATATTATGAACTTAAACAACATCCGGAGGATGAATTTATTTGCTTGGATAAGTTGACGTATGCTGGCAATTTAAGCAGCTTAAAGGACGCGATGCAGCAGCCTAATTTTAAGTTTGTTAAGGGCGACATTGCTGACCGCGATTTTATTTACAGCTTGTTTGAGGCAGAAAAGCCTGACGTTGTGGTAAACTTTGCTGCGGAAAGCCATGTTGACCGCAGCATTTTAGAGCCGGAGCTGTTTTTGAAAACAAATGTTATCGGTACGGGCGTAGTGATGGACGCTTGCCGCAAGTATGAAATTAAGCGTTACCATCAAGTAAGTACGGACGAGGTTTACGGTGATTTGCCGCTGGACAGGCCTGATTTGTTCTTTACGGAAAACACGCCGCTGCATACTTCCAGCCCGTATTCTGCTTCCAAGGCAAGTGCGGATTTGCTGGTTCTGGCGTATTACCGGACTTACGGTTTGCCGGTGACGATTTCCCGCTGCAGCAACAACTATGGTCCGTATCACTTCCCGGAAAAGCTGATTCCGCTGATGATTATCAATGCCCTGCATGATAAAGCATTGCCGGTATACGGCGACGGAGCTAACGTGCGTGACTGGCTGTATGTGGAAGACCATTGCAGCGCGATTGATTTAATTATCCGCCATGGGCGCGAGGGCGAAGTTTACAACGTAGGCGGACACAACGAGAAAAGCAATTTGGACGTTCTGAAGATTATTTTAAAAGCACTGGGCAAGAGCGAAGATTTGATAACCTTTGTGAAAGACCGCCCGGGGCATGACAGGCGTTATGCCATCGACCCGACGAAGATACATAGCGAGCTTGGCTGGCTGCCGCAGACGAAGTTTGAAGACGGCATTGCCAAGACGATTGAGTGGTATTTAGCCAATAAAGACTGGTGGCAGGAAATCATCAGCGGCGAATACCAGAAGTATTATAAAAAAATGTATAAAAACAGGTAAAATAAAAAGCTCTTGTTTCTATAATTAAGAAGCAAGAGCTTTTGTATATTAGTTTGTTTTTACCGTATTTTGCTCGGTATTATCGATTCCAGAAATGCACGGACAACGTTGGGGTCAAAGTCGGTGCCTGCTTTGTCGTTCATTTCTTTAATGGCTTCCATAGGCGTTTTTTGCCAGTAATGGGTACAGGGGTTTACAATGCGGTCGTAATAATTGGCTACGGCGATTATACGCGCTCCCAGCGGTATGTTTACGCCCTTTAAGCGCTTGGGGTAGCCGGTGCCGTCCCACTTTTCGTGGTGGCTGTAAATAATGTCGATAATATGCGCAAATTCCGGGATATTTTCGAGCATACTGGCGCCTGCCTGGCAGTGGCGTTTATAGGTAGCCATCTCGCGCGTGCTTAAATAGGGCGATTTTTTTAAAATCGTGTTAGGCACGGAAAGATGCCCGATATCGTGCAGAAGCGCGGCACTTTTAATGGAAGCGATTTCTGCGGCGGGCAGGCCGAGCTTGGCCGCAATGCACGCCGAATAGTTAGCAACCTGCTGGCTGTGCATGTATAAACCCGTATCCTTTTTTTGCAGCAGCGTTAAAAGCGAGTTGCATATTTCACGTATGTTATTTTCGCGTGGAAAATCCAGTGTCTGGGGTAAAGCAATCATAAAACAACCATCCTGTTAAAAATCCGTCCAATCAAATCTTGTACATAATAGTATACTACAACGCGGCAAAATATCAAAGAGCATTTTATAAATTTTTTAGCCGCAGGTATTGCAAAAAATCTGTTAGCCGTTATAATTAAAATGCAGCTCAGGTCTGTGGTTGAAAGTCGATGCCAGTTGCGGGCAAAACGATCCACGTAAGCAGTAAAAATTACTGTGAGCACGGCGCAGCTTAGAAGTAAGTCCTGCCGCGAAAAGCGAGAGGAGCAGTAGTGGGGAGCACGTTGCTTAGGAGCGAACCTCCCAGCAGGCGGGTGTGGGGGCGAAGACCAGGTCAGCTGAGTTGCTTTATTTTATAAAAATTAGCCTTTTTTGCATATTTTTGCTTGTGCATAAGGGCTTTTAGTTTTATAATATACATTATTATAATCTGCCTGTTGGCAGAAAATTGGAGGGAGATAACCTGATGAAAAAGTTTTTGGCATTATTAATGGCAGCCATGCTGGCAATGGCGCTTGTTACGGCCGGCTGCGGCGGCAATGATGAGAAACAGGCGGGCGGTGAAAAATTACTGCGTGTCGGCACTGAACCTTCTTTTGCGCCGTTTGAAATGCAGGCAGAAGGCAGCGAGGAGCTTACCGGTTTTGACATGGATTTAATCCGTGCTATCGGCAAACAGCTCGGTTATAAAGTAGAAATCAGCGCAATGGGCTTTGACGCTTTAATTCCTGCTTTGCAGGCAGACAACATTGATGTTGCGCTGGCAGGCATGAGCATTACCGAAGAACGCAAGCAGCAGGTAATTTTTTCTGACCCGTATTATAAATCCGGCCTTTTGGTAATGGTACCGAAAGACAACAACGATATTAAGAGCATTGATGATTTAAAAGGCAAGCGTATTGCCGTGCAGATTGGCACTACCGGCGCATTCCGTGCAGAAAAAGTTGAAGGCGCAAAGGTAACTGCGTTTAACGATAACGGCAGCGCTGTGCTGGAAATGAAAAACGGCGCGGCTGACGCTGTTATTAATGATGCTCCGGTGCTGAAATACTTTTTGGCGCAGGGCGGCAGTGAATACGCAAAAACCGTTGGCGAAGTTTTGAATGCCGAAGATTACGGCATTGCCGTTAAGAAAGGCAACGACAAACTGGCTGCCGATATTAACAAGGCTCTTAATGAGCTGAAGCAGAACGGTGAATTTGATAAAATTTACAATAAATGGTTTGGCGAAGCTAAATAATGGTTTTTTATACAGGTTTTTTGAAAGTTTTTGTTGCTTAACCTGTATTTTAGAGCTATAATATTTTAACAGATAAAAGTTTGTAAATTTATGCTGTTGGAGGTTATGTTTATGAAAAAGTATTTGGTGTTTTTAATGGCTGCTTTAATGCTTGTGGCACTGGCAGTTGCAGGCTGCGGCGGCAGCAAGGATGAAGCTAAGGCTCAGCCGGAGAAAGTTTTGCGCGTAGCAACTGAACCGACTTTTGCTCCGTTTGAATTCCAGAAGGAAGGCAGCGATGAACTGGCAGGTTTCGATATGGATTTAATCCGCGCTATCGGTAAAAAACTCGGCTACAAAGTTGAAATTGCCAATATGGGCTTTGATGCATTGATTCCTGCGCTGAACACCGGTAATATTGACGTTGCCATTGCTGGCATGAGCATTACCGATGAAAGAAAACAGGCTGTAGGCATGAGCGACCCTTACTATACTTCCGGCTTGATTGTAATGGTTAAAAAAGACAACAACGACATCAAGAGCATTGATGACCTTGCCGGCAAACGCATTGCCGCACAGATTGGCACTACCGGCGCTGACAAAGCAAACAGCGTTAAAGATGCCAAAGTAACCCTTTTCAATACCAATACTGAGTCTGCAATGGAACTGACCAACGGTGGCGTTGACGCTGTTATCAACGACAGCCCGGTTATCGGTTATTATCTGGCACAGGGCGGCAGCGAAGTTGCCAAAACCGTTGGTGATGTTATGGAAGCAGAACAATATGGCATTGCCGTTAAAAAAGACAACACCAAACTGCTTGAAGACATTAACAAAGCTTTGGCAGAACTGAAAAAAGACGGCGAATATGACAAGATTTACAAAACCTGGTTCGGTGAAGTGAAAAAATAAGCATTGCGCCTGAATGCGGGGAACATCAACGGCAACGAAGGTGTGCCCCGTATTTTATTTATTAAAGCGCAGGCTGACTGGAAGGAAAGACAAGCCTAATGGAACTGAATTTTAAACTTATTGAAGATGCGATACCGCTTTTGCTGGCCGGTGCCGGAATTACCCTTGAAATAACCGCCATGAGCGTAGGCTTTGGTTTATTAATAGGTATGATTATCGGCGTTGCAAGGCTTGCCAGCATTAAACCGGTGCGTTATGCAGCTAACTTTTATGTAGATTTTATACGCGGCACGCCGCTTTTGGTACAAATCTTTCTGGTATATTTTGCGCTGCCTACCATTATCGGCCAGCGCATTGACCCGTTTTTTGCGGCTATCTGCGCCTGCTCCATTAACAGCGGTGCATACATTGCCGAAATTTTCCGCGCGGGCATCCAGTCTATCGATAAAGGGCAGATGGAAGCCGGGCGCTCTCTGGGTATGACCTGGTACCAGACCATGCGCTATGTAATTATGCCGCAGGCCTTTAAGCGCATTATTCCGCCGCTGGGCAATGAATTTATTGCCATGCTGAAGGATTCTTCGCTGGTTTCCGTTATCGGTTTTGAAGAACTGACAAGACGCGGACAGCTGATTATTGCGCGTACCTATGCTTCTTTTGAAATCTGGCTGGCAGTTGCCGTAATTTACCTTATTATGACCTTTACGGTTGCGCGCCTGGTAGGGCTGATGGAGCGGAGGTTTGAAACAAAATGAGTACTGAAATGATTAAAATTACAGGCCTTAAAAAAAGCTACGGCAGCCTTGAAGTTTTAAAGGGTATTGACCTTACCATTGCCGAAAAAGAAGTAGTGGTAATTATAGGCCCGTCCGGCAGCGGCAAAAGTACGCTTCTGCGCTGCATGAACTATCTTGAAGAACCGACCGAAGGCACGATTGTTGTTGACGGCATTAAGCTGGACGGCGAAGCCAACATTAACGAAGTGCGCAAGGAAGTAGGCATGGTGTTCCAGCGTTTTAACCTTTTCCCGCACATGACGGTGCTTGAAAACCTTGTTCTTGCGCCGATGAAAGTGCGCGGTATTGACCGTAAAACCGCGGAAGCAACTGCTATGGAGCTTTTAGGCAAGGTTGGCCTTTCTGACAAGGCTGATTCTTACCCGGACCAGCTGAGCGGCGGGCAGCAGCAGCGTGTTGCAATAGCACGTGCGCTTGCCATGAAGCCGAAAGCACTTTTGTTTGATGAACCGACATCTGCGCTTGACCCGGAAATGATTAAAGAAGTACTGGACGTTATGAAGCGCCTTGCCAACGAAGGCATGACCATGGTGGTTGTTACTCACGAAATGGGCTTTGCGCGCGAAGTTGGCGACAGGGTGCTGTTTGTTGACGGCGGTAAAATTCTGGAACAGGGTAAACCTGACGACATTTTTTTACATGCCAAAGAAGAACGTACCCGCAGTTTCCTTTCCAAAATTTTATAATTGAAACTGTTACAATAGTAGCAGATTGTAAACTCGTGCAGAAAAAAGACTTTTTTGCACGAGTTTTTGTAATTTTTTGCAGGAGTTTTAATTATTATGGCGAATACAAATAATAACAAACTAAAGAGTTTGTTATCCCGGACCTCGGGATTAAGGAGGGATAATTTATGAACGTAAACGTAAGAGGAAAGAACATTGTTGTAACACCGGCGCTCAAAGAGTATGTTGAAAAGAAAATTACGAAAATCACGAGGCAGTTTAAAACCGTTGGCGATATCAGCGCAGTACTTAAAGTTGAAAAAGGCAACCACATTGTGGAAATTACAGTTCCGGCCAGCGGAATTTTAATCAGAGCCCAGGAATCTACCAAAGATATGTATTCGTCCATTGATTTGGTAGTAGAAAAAATTGAACGCCAGGTACATAAATATAAAACACGTCTTGCCAAACGTAAATACAGCAACTTTGTAGAGCCCGTACCTGCTCCCGAAGTAGAAGCGGCTCCGGATGAAGAATTCAAGATTATCAAGAACAAGAAGTTCTCGATGAACCCGATGACGCCTGAAGAAGCAATTTTGCAGATGAACCTGCTTGACCATGACTTCTTTGTATACTTTGACCCCGATTATGGCGGAGTAAATGTTGTATACCGCCGCAAAGACGGCAACTATGGTTTGCTGCAGCCTGAATTAAAATAATCTTTACATTGATTTCACAAAAAAGCCCGGGACAAAAGGCCCGGGCTTTTGACTTTTTGCGCGGTTTTTGGTAAAATTTTATATTAGTATAGTGTTTATAAAACAGGGAATTTTAAGGAGTGAGTGTGTTGCTCGAAAGCATATTAAAAAAGATTTTCGGTGACCCGAATGCCAAAGAATTAAAAAATATTCAGGTCATTGTCGATAAAATCAATGCACTGGAGCCGGAAATGCAGGCGCTGAGTTCAGCAAATCTTGCCGCCAAAACCGGCGAGTTTAAACTGCGCCTTGTCAAAGGCGAAACGCTTGATGATATCCTGCCGGAAGCATTTGCCGTTGTGCGCGAAACTTCGCGCCGTATTACCGGCATGCGCCATTTTGATGTACAGCTTATAGGCGGCGTTGTTCTGCACCGCGGCAAAATTGCCGAAATGCGTACAGGCGAAGGCAAAACCCTTGTTGCAACCCTGCCTGCTTATTTAAATGCCCTTACCGGCAAAGGCGTACATGTTGTTACCGTTAACGATTACCTTGCCCGCCGTGACAGCGAGGACATGGGACGCATTTACAGAGCGCTCGGCCTTTCCGTAGGCCTTATTGTGCATGATATGGATTACCCAGACCGTAAGGCTGCTTATGCTGCCGATATTACTTACGGCACCAACAACGAATTTGGTTTCGACTATCTGCGCGACAACATGGTAGTTGATGAAAACCAGATGGTGCAGCGCGAACTTAATTTCTGTATTGTCGACGAAGTTGACAGTATTTTAATCGACGAAGCGCGTACACCGCTGATTATTTCCGGACCGGGCGAAAAATCTACCGATTTGTACCGCGTGCTGGCGCATGTAGTTGCCAACATGAACGAAAACGAAGACTATACGGTAGATGAAAAATTAAAAACCGTTGCGCCTACCGAAACTGGCATTGCCAAAGCAGAAAAAATGCTCGGCATTGCCAACCTTTATGACGCTGAACACGGCGTAGACTTTTCACATCATTTGATGTGCGCATTAAAAGCCAAAGCCATTATGCACCGCGACAGGGATTACGTTGTAAAAGACGGACAGGTAATTATCGTTGATGAATTTACAGGCCGTTTGATGTTCGGCCGCCGTTTCTCCGAAGGCCTGCATCAGGCTATTGAAGCCAAAGAAGGCGTTAAGGTTGAGCGCGAAAGTCAGACTCTGGCAACTATTACCTTCCAGAACTACTTCCGTATGTACAACAAGCTCAGCGGCATGACCGGTACCGCCAAAACGGAAGAACAGGAATTCCAGAAAATTTACGGCCTGGATGTAATTGTTATTCCTACTAACAAACCGATGATCCGTATCGACTATCCGGATGTTATTTATAAAACAAAACGCGCCAAATATAAAGCCGCTGTTGCGGAAATTGAAGAATGCCATAAATCCGGCCGCCCGGTACTGGTTGGCACAACTTCCATCGCACAGTCCGAAGAACTTTCCGCAATGCTCAAACGCCGCGGCATAGCGCATAATGTACTTAACGCCAAATACCATGAAAAAGAAGCAGAGATTATCTCCAAAGCAGGCCAGTACGGCGCTGTAACCATTGCCACCAACATGGCTGGCCGCGGTACCGATATTATGCTTGGCGAAGGAGTGCCTGAACTCGGCGGCCTGCACATTATCGGTACGGAACGCCACGAAAGCCGCCGTATTGATAACCAGCTGCGCGGACGCTGCGCCCGTCAGGGTGACCCGGGTTCTTCCAAATTCTTCCTTTCGCTGGAAGATGATTTAATGCGCCTGTTCGGTTCTGACAACATTTCCGGCATTATGGATAAGCTGGGCATGGAAGAAGACGAGCCTATCGAACATAAACTTGTAACCAAGTCCATCGAATCTGCACAGAAGAAGGTAGAAGCGCGCAACTTTACCATCCGTAAACAGGTTCTGGAATACGATAACGTTATGAACCAGCAGCGTGAAGTTATTTACAGCCAGCGCCGCAAAATTTTGCAGCAGGCCAACCTGCGCGATACTATTATGGAAATGGTGCATAAGGTTGTAGACCGCACCATGGCAATGTATGCTCCGCCGGAAGTATATTCCGAAGACTGGGATTTGCAGGCACTTATTAACTATGCCGAAGAATTCTACGCTCCGCGCGGGCTTTTAACCGTTGAATACCTGCAGAACCTCAGCCGTGAGGAACTGGAAGAATATCTGTACAAAGTTGCCGACGAGCATTACGCAGAACGTGAAGCCGCCATTACGCCGGAACTGATGCGCGAACTGGAAAACCTTGTAATGCTTAAGGTTGTAGACAACCACTGGATGGAACACCTTGATGCCATGGATATGCTGCGTGAAGGCGTTGGCCTGCGTGCATACGGGCAGAAAGACCCGCTGGTTGAATATAAATTTGAAGCCTATGATATGTTCCAGGCTATGATTGACGCTATTCAGGACGACGTTGTACGTTACATTTACCGCGTAAACGTTATTACCCAGCCTAAGGTGGAAGACCGTCTGGAAAATGCTTCTACCAACGCCGGTGACGAAGGCACCAAACAGCCTGTTGTTAAAAAGGAAGAACCGGGCCGCAACGACCCGTGCCCCTGCGGCAGCGGCAAAAAATATAAAAACTGCTGCGGCAAAGATAAATAAAAACAAAATTTAAAATAAATTACCTACGAAGGGATGTGAATTTAGTGCTGATAGAGGAATACAAACCCGAAATATCCGCATTGAAGCAAAAATTAGAGGAAATGAGGGGATCTCTTTGACGTCGCTGCCAAAGAGGACCGCATTGCTGAATTAGAACATAAAATGGGTGCGCCGGATTTCTGGGACAACCCGGATGCCGCGCAGAAAACTGCCCAGGCTGTTACGCAGCTGAAGGAAGAAGTGGGCATTGTACATAACCTTGAACAAAGGCTTGATGACCTTGAGGTTATGGTAGAGCTTGCTTTGGAAGAACCGGAATCCGGCATGGAAGAAGAACTTGAAGCCGGGCTGGAAGCTGCAAAAGCAGAAATAGAGCATTTGGAACTGGGAATGCTCTTAAACGGCGAATATGATGCCAATAATGCTATTTTAACCCTGCATGCCGGTGCCGGCGGTACCGAAGCACAGGACTGGACAAGCATGCTTCTGCGCATGTTTACCCGTTATGCCGAGCGCCAGGGCTTTGCCATTGAAATGCTGGATTATCTGCCCGGCGATGAAGCAGGCGTAAAAAGCGCTACGCTGCAAATTAACGGCCATAATGCTTACGGCTATCTGCGCAGCGAAAAGGGCGTACACCGTCTTGTGCGCATTTCTCCGTTTGACGCCAACGCACGCCGCCATACTTCTTTTGCGGCTGTTGACGTTATGCCTGAACTTGATGATACCGTCGATATTAAAATCGATCCGTCCGATTTAAAAGTTGATACTTACCGTGCCAGCGGCGCAGGCGGACAGCACGTAAACAAAACAAGCTCTGCCGTGCGTATGACGCATATTCCTACCGGCATAATCGTACAGTGCCAGAATGAACGCTCGCAGATTCAGAACCGTGAACGCTGCATGCAGCTTCTGCGCGCCAAACTGTACGAATATGAACGCGCCAAACAGGAAGCGCTGAAAAACGATATTGCCGGTGATTACCAGGACATTGAATGGGGCAGCCAGATACGCTCCTATGTTTTCCAGCCGTATAAAATGGTTAAGGACCACCGTACAGGCGCCGAAACAGGCAACGTGCAGGCTGTTATGGACGGCGGCCTGGATATGTTTATTGAGGCTTATTTAAGGTCGCAGCAAAAGAAAATTTAACTGGCTAATGGGTGGAGATAGCAATGAAAAGCCGTTATAATCCGGTTTTGCTGGCAGTTATTGTTATAGGGCTTGTTTGTGCTTTATGGCTTAATTACAGCAGATATGAAATAGAAGAAAAAAACAATACCGTAGAAATGGCTATGGAATACGAAGGCCTGCAGCAGCTTGCCGACTGGGAAGGCCTGCCGCTTGATTCCGTATTGAAAGATTTTAAAGATGCCGGTGTTACTTCGCTGATAGTTTTTGACACTACCCTGCAAAAACTTGACAACAAAGGGCTTGTTTATGCCGCTCCGGGGCGTGAGCTTTTGCACGGCGGAACTGCCGGAACGCAGTTTGCGGCTTTGCAGCAGCAGGATATAATTCCCGATGCAGTTTATATTACAGAGGGAAAATCGCCTGTAACTTTTAAAGAAACAGAGAAAGACCTGTATCTGCGCTATGCGCCGGAACGCATTGCCGTTGTAAGTGAATCTCCGCGTATTATCCGTGTTTTGGGCGACCCGCGCATTATTGAAGGTGACAACTACGACACCAAAATGCCGCTGATGCAGGCGCCTCTTGGCCTTTCCACCGAAGAAATGCGGCAGATTGCAGCTGCCGGGTTTAACGTTATCGTCCGCCCGCAAAATTATCTTCCGGTAACGGAACAGCAGATAGACAGCATTTTCAGCCGTATTGATGAATCAGGCGCGAATGTTGTTTCTTATATCGGCTGCGGCAAGGAAGTAGTTGGTTTCCCCGATAAACTCGATTATATGGCTGAAAAATTGTTAAGCCATAACATGGTTTTCGGCATGGTTGAACACTATACCCAGCTCCAGTTTGCGCCCATGGAAGGCCTTATTCCTATGGCGGAAAAAATGGATTATCAGGCAGCGCGTTCTTATATTATCGACAAGGCCGAACAGCGCAAGCTGAAAATGCCCGAGGCTTTGCGCCGCTGGGCACTTACCGATGAAGAACGCAATATCCGCATCAATTATATTAAACCTTTTATGCTGCCGCAGAACGGGCAGGATATTTTAGAGCTTAACCTTGATTATGTTAAAAGCATTGCCGCTGATGTTCAGTCGCGCGGCTTTAAGCTTGGCACCAGCGGTGTGTTTAACGCGGATTCTAATGGCTATCAGGCATATTTCCCCGATAAAATGCTGTTGGTCCTGCCTGCACTTGCCGTTGTTGCAGCAGGCGTAATGTATCTTGCACTGCTTTTGGGGCTTGGCAGTAAATTGCAGTATATTCTGTTTGCGGTTTTTGGTGCCGCAGCTGCTGCATTGGTTGTAAAAATGTCTTCGCCTTTGCCGAGACAGCTTCTGGCATTTGTTTCTGCCTGCGTATTCCCGGTACTTTCAATGATTGTAGTTGTGGAATGGTGGGAGAGCGTAAAAGTACGCTGCAAATGCATGGTGCAGTTTTTAATGCGCACTACCGTACAGCTTGGCGCGGCAGTTGCCATGTCCTTGTGCGGTGCGGCAATGATTTCCGCACTTTTGGGCGATATCCGTTTCTTTTTGGAAATTGACATTTACCGCGGCGTAAAATTAACGTTTATTATGCCGGTATTATTAATGCTGTTATGGTATGTCAAACGTTTTAATATTTTCGGCGGCAAAACTGGCGGCGGCCTTATTGCCGATATCCGCTATCTTTTATCGACCCATATTAAACTTGAACATTTATTTATTCTGGGTGTTCTGGCTTTTGTAGCTTATATTTTTGTAGGCCGCAGCGGCCATACTTCCGGTGTGCCGGTTTGGGGCATTGAGCTTAAAATGCGTGCCCTGCTGGAACAGCTGATGTATGCACGCCCGCGTACCAAAGAATTTATGATTGGGCATCCTGCCTTTTTTGTAGCAGCTTACGCGGCTTATTACAAAGCTCCGCGCCTGTGGCAGATGATACTTGTGGCAGGAGCGGTTATCGGGCAGGGCAGCCTTGTGCAGACCTTTGCGCATATGCGCACGCCGGTTATCATGAGCTATATCCGTGCGCTGGACGGCTACTGGCTTGGCGCCGTAATAGGCATAGCAGCAGTAGTTGTGCTTAATTTGTTAATGCCTTATTTGCAGAAGTGGCAAAGGAGATATTTGGGTAATGAATAAAATTGTCATTTCCGGATATTACGGATTTGCCAACGCGGGTGACGAAGCCATGCTTACATCAATTGTAAGGGCTTTGCGCGGCGTACAGCCGGAAATTGACCTGACGGTTATTTCCGGCAATCCTGCCGAAACATCTGCCAAACATAAAGTAAAAAGCATTTACCGTTTTAACTTTTTTAAAATATACAATGCCTTAAAAAATGCCGATATGCTTTTAAGCGGCGGCGGCAGCCTTTTGCAGGATGTAACCAGCCTGCGCAGCCTGTTTTATTATCTGTTCATTATTTTAATGGGCAAAATGGCGGGCAAAAAGGTTATGCTGTATTCGCACGGCATTGGCCCAATCCGCAATAAGCTGGCAAGAAAGCTGACCAGAATTGTCTGCGGCAAGGCGGATTTAATTACGGTGAGAGATGCAGATTCACAGAATGAACTCTTAAAAATGGGACTCAGCGGCAAAAATATTATTGTCACTGCCGATTCTGTGCTGGCTTTGCCTGTTGCAGATAAAGCAATAGGGCAAAAAATACTGCAAAATGCCGGTATTGACATTAACAGGCCGGTGCTTGGTATTTCAGTGCGCCCGTGGGCGAATGATATAAATTGCTTTAAGGTAATTGCAGCTGCCTTAAAACAGTTTAAATCGGAACATGACGCGCAGATAGTGCTTTTGCCGCTTCAATATCCGGCAGATTTAAAAAGCTGTGCTGCCGTTAACAGCTTTTTAAAAGACGAAAAAGACATTTATTTTTTGGATTCCGCATATAACACGGAAGAATTTTTATCGCTGATAGGCAATTTTAAGCTGCTTTTGGGCATGCGCCTGCACGCACTGGTTTTTGCGGCAGTTATGAAGGTGCCTCTTTTGGCAATCTCGTACGACCCCAAGGTTGACGCATTTGTAAATACCGCCGGTGGGGTGCTTGCCGGAAGCGTGGACGATATAAAGAAAGAGCAGCTTGTAAACGTACTTAAAGCCGCGTGGTGCAAGCCGCCGGTTGTACAGAATGAACGGATGGAGCAGCTGCGCAGTAAGGCACAGCTTAATTTGGAAAGAACTTTTGCGCTGCTGCGCGGTGAAGAATGAAAGGAGCAGGCCGTATGCTGGAAATGATAGACGTAAGCAAAATTTATCCAGGCGGTTCAGTCGCTTTGCAGGACATTAACGTCCGTATTGAGCAGGGCGAATTTGTTTTTATTGTAGGCCCGAGCGGCGCAGGAAAGTCTACTTTCTTTAAAATGCTGTTCCGTGAGGTTCTGCCTTCCAGCGGTAAAGTTATCGTAAACGGGCATGACCTTGTAAAAATGACAGATAAGGAAATTCCGTATTTCAGAAGGCAGCTGGGCATAGTTTTTCAGGATTACCGCCTGCTGCCTGACCGTACCGTATATGACAATGTTGCGTTTGCAATGCAGGTTATCGAAACTCCGTACCGCAAAATCAAACGCCGCGTTAACGATGTGCTTGACCTTGTAGGTCTGCGCAAGCGTGCGCATGCTTATCCTACCGAGCTCAGCGGCGGCGAACAGCAGCGCATTGCCATTGCACGCGCCATTGTTAACGACCCTATCCTTTTAATTGCCGACGAACCTACCGGCAACCTCGACCCGGAAACAAGCTGGGAAATTATGGATATTTTCCGTGAGGTAAACAAAAGCGGAACCACTATTGTAATGGCTACGCACGACAGGGAAATAGTTGATGAAATGGAAAAAAGGGTTATAGCCATTGAGCACGGACATATTGTGCGCGATGATGCAAAAGGAGTATACGGCTATGAGTCTTAGTACGAAAGAATATTTTGTAAGAGAAACATATAAATCCATACGGCGCAACGGCCTGATGAGCGTAGCCTCTGTATCGACCGTTGCTTTGTCGCTGTTGGTTTTGGGTATGTTTCTTTTATTATTTTTAAATACCAATAACCTTGCCCAATATCTGGAAAGCCAGGTACAGATAACCGTTTACATGCAGGACGAAGCAGACGGCGATGTGCTTGATGCAACGCGTACCAAACTGGAAGGGCTTCCCGGTGTTGAAAAAGTTACTCCGGTAACCAAAGAAGAAGCGCTGGAGCGCTTTAAAGAACGCCTTGGCGAACAGCAGAACCTGCTTAACTCGCTTGGCACGGATAATCCATTCCCGTATTATTTTGAAGTGGAAGTGGACGCTCCGGAACGCATAGCCGAGCTTACTCCGCAGATAGGCGAGATGGAAGGCGTAGAAACCGCAAAATTCGGGCAGGAAGTTGTTGAGCAGCTGTTTCAGATTACCAAAATACTGCGTATCGGCGGTATTTTGCTGGTAGTGCTGCTTGCTTTTGCAACGCTGTTTATTATTGCAAATACCATCCGCCTGACGGTTTTTGCCCGCAGGCGCGAAGTTAACATAATGAAATACGTAGGCGCAACCGACTGGTTTATCCGCTGGCCGTTCATGCTGGAAGGCATGACGCTGGGCTTTTTCGGTTCGCTTATTTCCATTACCATAATAGATATTTCTTATTCGGCACTGCTTTCGCGTATCTACTCCACGCTGGCGTTTTTGCCGATGCTGCCTCCTTACCCGATGCTGATTTATGTTGATTTGTTTATTATCATCAGCGGTACAGCTATCGGTGCGGCCGGCAGTTACGTATCTTTGCGCAAATTCCTGCGCGTTTGACGGGAGGGCTGCGCATGTTGAAAAGTAAAGTTCTGGCGGCAGTTCTGGCAGCATGTGTTGCAGGCCTGCCGGTGCTGCATGGTTACGCCGACGAACTTTCTGAAAAACAAGCTGAATATGACAGGGTGCAGCAGCAGATGCGCGATATGGAAGCGCAGCGCGAAGAAGCAAGGCGTGCGGCCGATGCGGCCAGCAGCCGTATGGAAGAAGTAGTAAGTGAACTGCGCCAGCTGCAGATACGCCTTGACGAAATTAATGCCCGCCAGGCGGAACTTGATGCTGCCATTGCCGATAATCAGGCTAAACTGGCAGAAGAAAAAGCCAATCTTGAACGCAGGATGAACATTTTTAAAAAGCGCCTGCGCGATATTTATATCAACGGACAGATTAACTATCTGGACGTGCTTTTGGGTGCGAAAGATTTTTCCGATTTTTCGTCCCGTATGTTCCTGCTGCAAAAAATAATCAGCCGCGATATTGCAATGCTTGATGCCATTAACAAATCAATGGCTGAAATTGAAAAACGGCAGGAAGAACTTGATGCCCAGACGAAGGAGCTTGATGCTTTGAGGGCAGAGCTTGAAGTAAAACGCCAGGAAGCAGAAGCACGGCGTGAAGAAAGAGCGCAGCTTTTATATGCTGCCGAAGAAGAACGCAGCCAGGTTGAAGGCGAGTATGACCGCCTTGCCGCTATCAGCGAAAACATCGCCAGCATGCTGCGCAGCCTGCAAAATGCGGGCGGTATGCCGGGCGGCGGAGGCACGGGCAAATTTATCTGGCCGGTGCAGGGCGAAATTACTTCCTACTATGGCTGGCGTACACATCCTATTTTCGGCACTACCCGTTACCATTCAGGTTATGATATTGCCTGTGACACCGGTACGCCTATTGCCGCGGCGGACAGCGGCACGGTTGTATATTCCGGCTGGCTGGGCGGTTATGGCTACTGCGTAATGATTGACCATGGCGGCGGGCTTGTAAGTTTGTATGGGCATAACAGTGAACTGTGGGTATCTGAAGGCCAGTATGTGCAGCAGGGCCAGACGATAGCGCTTGCAGGCAGCACCGGCTGGTCTACCGGCCCGCACTGCCATTTTGAAGCACGCCTGAACGGTGAACTTACCGACCCGATGAACTATCTGCCGTAATGGGCTGCAATTGGAGGGGCATAAATGCTGAAAAAAAGGTTTAACTTTTTAACTTTGCTGCTGGCATGTGCCTGTACAGCAGTAATTACCTTGGCCGTTATCATGGCTTTGGTGCAGAAAGCGGCCGGCAGTTCTGCCGGAGGCATGGTATTTTTAAAAACACTTGTTACCGTGCGTGATAACTATGTGGAGCCGGTTGACAGCGAAAAGTTGTTTGACGGTGCTACTTCCGGCATGGTTAAGGCTTTGGGAGACCCGTATTCCGCTTACCTTGACAAAAAAAGCTTCAGCGAAATTACTGATTTGACGGACGGTGTTTTTGGCGGCATTGGCGTGGTTCTTGGCAAAAAGGACGATGATTTTGTTGTAGTTGCGCCAATGAAAGGAACACCGGGCGACGAAGCCGGAATAAAAGCCGGAGATAAAATTCTTGCCGTTGACGGCACGAATGTTGACGGTATGCAGCTGGAGGATGTTGTTGCCAAAATACGCGGCAAACAGGGCACGGAAGTGGAACTGCTTCTTGAAAGCGCAGACGGCGCAGAGCGCACCGTGCGCGTTATCCGCGGCGATATTAAGGTGGAATCGGTAGGCGGGCAGATGCTGCCCGGTACAAAAATCGGTTATATACGCATTTCGGTATTTAACGAACAGACCGGCGCCGATTTTGCCAAAAAGTATATAGAGCTTGAAAAAGAAGGGATGCAGGCCTTGCTGCTTGATTTGCGCCATAACCCCGGCGGTATTTTGGGCGAATGCGTAAAAGTTGCGCAGTACATTGTTCCCAAAGGCACGGTGGTATCTATTAAGGACCGCAGCGGCAATACCTTTGTTGAAGAATCAAACCTTGAAAAAGTTAAGTATCCGCTGGCTGTGCTTGTTGACCACGGTAGTGCCAGTGCGGCGGAAATTGTTGCCGGTGCGGTGCAGGATACCGGCGCGGGCAAACTTTTCGGCGTGCAGACTTTTGGCAAGGGTTCTGTTCAATCCGTTTATAAATTAAGTGAAAATACAGGGCTGAAACTTACAACAGCCAAATATTATACGCCGAGCGGGCGTTCCATTCACGGCACCGGCATTAAGCCTGATGTTGAGGTGGAGCTTGACCTGCAAAGCATGAAAGACACTCAGCTGGAAGCAGCAGAAAACTATTTAAAAGAACAGCTTGCAAAATAAGAAAGGAGCAGCAAAGCAGTAATGTTTAAGGGAGTTTTGGCTTTAACGGCTACGGCGGCAATCAGCCTTGCCGTATTTGCAAATTCTGCATCGGCAGAAGATTTGACAAATTTTTATTCAACCGAGCGCGTAAGCGGTTACAAAAGCGGCGAATTTATGATTTTGGCAGAAGATGACGTTAATTTCCGTTCCAATCCTGCCGTAAGCAATAACATAATCAGCTGTCTGCCGCGCCATTCGCTGCTGCGCATTACAAAAGACGAGCAGCCCTGGGCTGAAGCCGTATGGAACGGGCATAAGGGTTACATTGCAACCGAATATTTAACACCTGCGGAAGCTGAACCTTTGCTTAATGACGAGGATATTAATTTTGGCGAATGGAAACTTGACGATGTTTTTGTGCCGGAAAACGCAGCTCTTGGCAAACTGCTTAAAGAAGGCAAAGAACACGGTGATTATGTTTACGAGTATGCAGATGTAAAAATCAGTGTTAACCGTAAAAAACATACCATTACGGCTATGGAAAGCAAATCGCCCTTGTTTGCTACCATGCGCGGCGTAAGCAACGGCGATGAAGCCGCACGTGTTGTAGGGCAGTACGGCATGCCTAACAGAGTGGTTTATTTTACGCCTGATAAAAATGACGAAAGTTTAAAACAAACTATGATGTTAGGATATGATTTTCCGAATGACGGTGATTATGAAGATGCTGGGCTTGATTTTTACATTGATGCCAATGACCGTGTAAGCAAAATTGTTCTGCGCAAAGACGATTAACGTTTATGTGCATAAATTTGTAAACTGCTTTACATATTTACAGCAAAATTAAAAATTTTAAGGCTTTTGATAAAAATTTGTTGACTAATTACAGTATTGTGCATAAACTATACACAAGTTAATAATTACCACTAAACCTACGAGACGGAGATCAAGTCAGAAAATGCGCTCACAGAGAGTCCGGTTGCTGGGAACGGATAGAAATGCAGTCTGATAAATGGACCGTTGAGGGTGCAGTCAAAGCAGGTTTTCCTGTGAGTATTCTGCAACGCAGCGCCAGCGTTACGGGCGAGGGGTGTGTTGGCACTCTGCTAAAGTGCGCGGAAGTTTCCGCGAATCAAGGTGGTACCGCAGGTTTATAGCATTATTGCCTGTCCTTGTATATTTACAGGGACGGGCTTTTTTATTTAGCGCGGCAGCCATTTCCAACAAAAAACTTTCCGGGGGGATTTAAAAATGATTAACACAGCAATTGCCAAACTTGCAGCAGGGCAGAACCTTGCAGAAACGGAAACACGCGAAGCCTTTGGACAGATTATGAGCGGCTGCGCTACCAACGCCCAGATTGCGGCTTTTATTACCGCCATGCGCATGAAGGGTGAAACAATAGACGAAATTACCGCCTGCGCGCAGGTGCTGCGCGAAAAATGCAGTCGTATCCATACTCAGGGCGACGTTCTTGATATAGTAGGCACAGGCGGCGATTGTGCAAATACTTTTAATATATCCACAACCAGTGCCTTTGTAATAAGCGCAGCCGGGCAGCCGGTGGCAAAACACGGCAACCGCAGCGTATCAAGCAAAAGCGGTGCTGCCGATGTACTTGAGGCTTTGGGTGTAAAAATAGATTTGCCGGCAGAAAAAAATGAAGAACTGTTGCAAAAAATTAACCTTTGCTTTTTGTTCGCACAGTCCTGCCATGCTTCAATGCGTTATGCAGGCCCGGTGCGCAAGGAAATCGGCATCAGAACCATTTTTAATATCATAGGGCCTTTGGCAAACCCGGCCTTTGCAAGTTTGCAGCTTTTGGGCGTTTACCAGAAAGAACTGGTGCTGCCGTTGGCGCGCGTGCTTTCAAACATTGGCGTTAAACGCGGTATAGTGGTTTACGGCAACGACGGGCTTGACGAAGTAACGGTTTCAGCAACCAACACAATGGCCGAAATTAATAACGGCAAAGTTACGGAATATATTTTTGACCCGGCTGATTTTGGCTTTAAACGCTGCTCCAAAGCTGACCTTGTAGGCGGAGACGCACAGGAAAATGCGCAGATAACCACGAATATTTTAAATGGGACGGATCGCAGCAGCAAACGCGACGCAGTTGTTTTAAACAGCGCCGTAAGTTTATACCTTGGCGGCAAAGGCAGCATTAAGGAATGTGCGGCTCTGGCGGAAGAAACCATCGACAGCGGCAGGGCTTACAAAAAATTGCAGCAGCTTGTAAAATTAAGCAATATGTGAGGCTTTTATGATACTTGATACTTTAGCGGCGGCATCTAAAGAACGTGCCGGTGAACTGATAAAAAAATATGGTTTAAATGCTTTGCGCTGTGCGGCGGAAGCGCTGCCGCAAGTAAACCGCGGGTTTGCGCGGGCGTTAAAAAAACAGGGGCTTTCTTTTATCTGCGAAGTAAAAAAAGCTTCGCCTTCCAAAGGGCTTATCGCAAAGGATTTTAACCCGGTTTTGCAGGCCAGGGTTTACGAAAAAGCCGGTGCGGCAGCAGTGTCATGCCTTACGGAACCGCAGTATTTTTTAGGCAGCAACGAATATTTAAAGGCAATCAGCCAAAGCATTTCGCTTCCTGTTCTGCGTAAGGATTTTACCGTACACGAAGCGCAGATTTACGAAGCAAAGCTTATCGGCGCTGACGCCATACTTTTAATAACGGCACTTTTGGAAGAAAGCGTTTTGCAGGAATATCTTGCCGCGGCAAAAAGCATTGGGCTTGATGTTTTAACGGAAGTGCATGATGAGGCGGAGCTGAAAACGGCATTGAAAGCCGGTGCGGAAATTATAGGCGTTAATAACCGCAATTTAAAGGATTTTACGGTTGATTTTAACAACAGCCTGCGCTTAAAAAAGTTGGTGCCGCCGGGCATAACTTTTGTGGCGGAAAGCGGCATAAAAACGCGCGATGATATTGTAAAACTGCAAAATGCCGGTGCAGACGCCGTATTAATAGGTGAAACGTTAATGCGCAGCGGTGATGCAGCAGGTGCGCTGAAACAACTGGCAGGTGTTGAGTGATGATAAAGGTAAAAATCTGCGGCATAAAAACTTTGCAGGATGTGGAATTTGTAAACAGGCAAAAACCTGATTTTACTGGCTTTGTGTTTTATCCGTTAAGCAAACGGTATGTAAGTTTAATAACGGCACGCAGCCTGAAAGCAAAGCTGAATAAAAAAATAAAGAGCATCGGGGTTTTTGTAAATGCCCCGCCGGAGGAAATTGCCGCGGCTGCCGAACTTGGCATAATAAATATGGTGCAGCTGCACGGAGATGAAACCAACGCCTACATTGCGGAACTGCGCAAAATATGCACACTGCCAATTATTAAAGCAGTGCGCGTAAGGGAAGAAGCAGACATAAAAAAAGCCGCGTTTTACAACTGCGAGTATTTTTTGTTCGATACCTACAGCACCGCGTCATACGGCGGAACTGGCAAGCAGTTTGATACGCAGCTTTTAAAGGGCGTTAAAATAAATAAACCTTACTTTGTGGCAGGCGGGCTGAATGCTGGAAATGTGCGCAGCGCATTAAAAGGCTTAAAGCCATACGCCGTTGATGTAAGCGGCGGAGTGGAAACCGGCGGCAGTAAGGATGAAATAAAAATTAAGAATTTTATAAAACAGGTGAAAGGATGAACATGATGACTAAAGGAAGATACGGAATACACGGCGGGCAGTATATACCTGAAACATTGATGCACGCGGTTATAGAGCTTGAAAAGGCTTACGAATATTATAAAAATGACCCGCAGTTTAACAAAGAATTGCAGGAACTTTTTCATGAATACGCCAACCGCCCTTCACTTTTGTATTATGCAGAAAAGATGACCAAAGACCTTGGCGGCGCTAAAATTTATTTAAAACGCGAAGACCTGAACCATACCGGTTCGCACAAAATAAACAACGTGCTGGGGCAGGTTTTGCTGGCCAAGAAAATGGGCAAAAAACGTGTGCTTGCGGAAACAGGCGCAGGCCAGCATGGCGTTGCAACGGCAACGGCGGCTGCGCTGATGGATATGGAATGTACGGTTTATATGGGGCGCGAGGATACCGAACGCCAGGCCCTGAACGTATTCCGCATGGAACTTTTGGGTGCAAAGGTAGTAGCGGTGGAAAGCGGCACCAAAACCCTTAAAGATGCCGTTAACGAAGCGCTGCGCCAGTGGACTGCCAATGTAAACGATACCTATTATGTGCTCGGTTCCGTTATGGGGCCGCACCCGTATCCGGAAATGGTACGTGATTTTCAAAGCGTTATCGGCAAGGAAGTTAAAGCACAGATGCTTGAAAAAGAAGGACGCCTGCCGGATGTTGTAATGGCGTGCGTGGGCGGCGGCTCTAACGCCATGGGCCTGTTTTATGATTTTATTCCCGATAAGGAAGTGCAGCTTATCGGCGTGGAAGCAGCAGGGCGCGGCGTTAATACTGCACAGACAGCGGCAACCATTGCCCGCGGCAGCCTCGGTATTTTCCACGGCATGAAATCTTACTTTTTGCAGGATGAATACGGTCAGATTGCACAGGTATACAGCATTTCGGCAGGGCTCGATTACCCCGGCATAGGGCCTGAACACGCGGCTCTTTATGATAGCGGGCGTGCGCAGTATGTATCGGCAACTGATGACGAAGCTGTAGCGGCATTCAGCTATCTTTCCAGAACGGAAGGCATTATTCCTGCTATCGAAAGCGCTCATGCTATTGCCTATGCACAAAAGCTGGCGCCTGCTTTGCCGAAAGATAAAATTATCGTAGTAAATGTTTCCGGCCGCGGCGATAAAGACGTAGCAGCCATTGCAAGATACATGGGGGTGGATTTGCATGAGTAAAATAGCAGCAGCTTTCAAAAAACAGCGTAAATGTTTCATACCTTTTATAACGGCAGGCGACCCGAACCTTGATGTTACAGAGGAGCTTATTGTTGCCATGGCAAACGCCGGTGCGGATATTGTTGAACTGGGCATACCTTTTTCCGACCCGGTGGCGGAGGGCGAAGTAATTCAGGCAGCCAACATCCGCGCTTTAAGCGCAGGCACCACAACCGATAAAATTTTTGCCATGTTAAAAAACGTACGCACAAAAACAGATGTGCCGCTGGTATTTTTAACTTATATCAACCCCATTTTTACCTATGGCACGGAAAAATTTCTGGCAAACTGCCAAAGCGTTGGGCTGGACGGAATTATCGTGCCGGACGTGCCTTACGAAGAAAAAGCGCCGCTGGCAGAGCTTTGCCGTAAGTACGGCGTGGATTTAATTCCGCTGGTAGCGCCGACCTCCGACGAGCGCATTAAAATGATTGCAAAAGAGGCGGAAGGGTACGTGTATATTGTTTCTTCGCTTGGCGTTACAGGCGTGCGCAGCGACATTACCACCGACATTGCCGCTATAACGGAAAAAATACGCCAGGCAACGGATGTGCCGGCGGCAGTTGGTTTTGGCATAGCAACGCCTAAACAGGCCGAAGAAATGGCGGCAGTAAGTGACGGCGCCATTGTTGGCAGCGCAGTTGTAAAAATAGTTGGCAAATACGGTACAGACTGCGTGCAGCCAGTTAGCGATTACGTAAAAGAAATGGCGGAAGCAGTACATAAAGTTCAATAAATAAATTCACAAAGGTTCCGTGCTTTGCGGAGCCTTATTTTTTTATATAAAAAAGCGCCTATATCAGATATTGCTCTGAATACAAGCGCTTTTGCCTTAAAATTTATAAGATTGTATCTTAACGGCTTATGGTTAAACTGTCGTACAGATAGGGAGGTGTTGCCATTTTATCGGAGATTCCGTCATAACGGAACATATAGGTGGAGATAGTCATGTTATCACCGTCAACATTAATTAAAATATATGTTTGCTCATGTGTTTTGCTGGTATCCGTGCCCCACGGATTTTGGGCAGGCGCTGCGGAATTTACATCCAGAAAGCTGTAATTGGGTGTCAGCGGGTCACCGGCAGAAATCTGGTAATTGCGTGCCGCATACCACTTAACTGCGCCGGAGTGTCCGCCGGTAATGTAGAGAGGAATACCGGAAACAACGTGATAGGTATTGTTTTCCGCAGTCAGGTTTGCGTTGCTGCCTGTGCTTGTTACAAAGCCTCTGGCATATACATGGTCGTGCCCCTGCAAAACCAAATCCACGCCAAGCTCTGCAAACAGTGGTGACCAGAATTTACGTGCGGATATAATGCCGGAATCCACGATATGTGCAGCACCGGAATAGAGCGACTGGTGAAAGCAGGCAACAAGCCACTTGCCGTTATTTTTGGCATCGGCTGCCTGCTGGCGCAGAAAATCTGCCTGTGCTGCCCAGGTGTCCGGGTTGTTCATGTTAAGAACTACAAATTTTACGTTGCTGTAATCAAAAGTATAAACAACAGGGCCTACGCCGCTGTTGGCGCAGGGGGCAGTAATATGGCCGCTGAAACTGCTGTTGTCGTGGTTGCCCTGTGCGGCAGCAATAAGGTGGCTGCCGAAAAAGGTTTGCCCGGCAGCAGAGTTTACACCGCCGTTTTCAAAAAGCATTTCCCATTGCCGTTCATTACGGGAGGAGTCTGTCATATCACCGGCAATATAGGCAAAAGCCAAATCATCACGGCTGTTCAGCAGAGAGAACATAGCTCCAGTAGCTTTGGCGTCAGCTGCAAAACCAATCTGCGTATCGGTTAAAAAGGCGAAGGTAAAAGCACCGGAATTTGCCGGTGTTTTAAACGCGTTGGAATAAGTGCCTGCAATGTTATAGGTATAGTTAGTATCTGGTGCAAGCCCATCTACTTTGGCAGAATAAATGTATTTGCCTGCCGAATCCGACCAGACTGGATTGGCGGCATAATCAGCAGTTCCTTTTGGCCCTGTTACGGAAAACGCTCCCTGTGCTGCGTCCGGTGCGGAATAGGTGAGGTAAACAGCATCCGGCGTTTGCCCGATATGCAAGTTAACCTGATTGACGGTGCCTGCCGCAAAGCATTGCATAATACTTAGCAGGCTTAAAAACATTCCCAGCAGCAGGGTGGCGCTCCATTTTCTGAGACGGTAAATCATTTTCAATCACACTCCTTGTTAGATGTGTTTATAGTAATGCTAAAAGGTGAAATATAAATTAAAACTTATTTTATTATAATATGTACGCATTTTTATGTGTTATGATTAAACCGTTTAAAATCTTTGTGCGGAAAACGGAGCGAAAAAATCAGTTTTGGAATAGTGATTTGATATTAAAAAAATACCCGTTGCTGAAATATTAAGTAAACAGATAGAACAAAAGCACTTGCATTAGGGCGAACCTTACATACAAGTGCTTTTAAGTTTAATTCAGGTTTAAATTTGTGCTTATTACAGTCTGCCGCTGCTGTTCAGTACGTCGCGCATTTTGTGAACTACCATTTGTTTAATGGCTTCGCGTGCAGGTTTTAAGTATTGGCGCGGGTCAAAATCAGCAGGATGCTCGTGCATATATTTGCGGATAGAAGCAGTCATTGCGAGGCGCAGGTCGGTATCAATGTTAATTTTGCAAACGCCGAATTTGCCTGCTTTTAAAAGCATGTCTTCCGGTACGCCCTGTGCGCCGTCCAGTTTGCCTCCGTATTTGTTGCATTCTTCAACAAACTGCGGAATAACGGTGGATGCGCCGTGCAGTACCAGCGGGAAGCCCGGCAGCATGTTGGTAATTTTTTCAAGGCGGGCAAAATCAAGTTCCGGTTTGCCTTTAAATTTGTAAGCGCCGTGGCTGGTGCCGATAGCGATAGCCAGAGAGTCAACGCCGGTGCGTTCTACAAATTCAACTGCCTGGTCAGGGTCGGTGTAGGTAGCGTCTTTGGTGTTTACTTTAACTGCGTCTTCAACACCGGCAAGGCGGCCGAGTTCTGCTTCAACAACAACGCCTTTGTTGTGGGCGTAGTCTACAACACGTTTGGTAAGCTCAATGTTTTCTTCAAACGGATGCTTGCTGCCGTCAATCATAACGGAGGTAAAGCCGCCGTCAACGCAGGCTTTGCAGATTTCAAAATCTTCGCCGTGGTCAAGGTGCAGGCAGATGGGCAGGCCGGTGTCTTCAACGGCTGCTTCTACCAGTTTCATTAAATAAATGTGGCTGGCGTATTTGCGTGCGCCTGCGGAAACCTGCAAAATTAAAGGGGAATTTTCTTCCTTGGCGGCAGAAACAATACCCTGTATAATTTCCATATTATTGACATTGAAAGCGCCAACAGCGTAATGTCCTTCATAGGCTTTTTTAAACATTTCGGTAGATGTTACTAATGGCATTTGCTACAACTCCTTTTCAAGAATTTTATACGTTAATTATAGCATACTATATTGATAATTAGTATATAATTTTACGCAAATCTTCCGGAAGCCCGCAGGAAATTTCCAAAATTCTGCCGGTGGCAGGATGGGTAAATTTTAAAAAGCTGGCGTGCAGCGCGTGGCGGCTCTGCGGCCCGGGCGTTCCGTAAAGGTTGTCATTATAAAGCGGGCAGCCTATATGGGCAAGATGCACGCGTATCTGGTGCGTGCGCCCGGTGTGCAGCGTGAGTTCCGCAAGTGCTATGTTTTTATTTGTAAAAAGCACGCGGTAATCGGTGCGGGCATATTTGCCGCTTTCTCTGATGCAGCGCTCAATTATACTGCCTTCCTTGCGGGCAATGGGCGCTTCAATAATGCCTTCTGCAGCAGGCGGAAGGTTTGCCGTAATGCCAAGGTATTTTTTTACCATTTGCTGCTGCGAAAGCAAAAACTGGATGCGCGGCTGTTTGGCAAAAACAACAAGCCCGGAAGTATTGCGGTCTAGCCTTGAAACGGGGTGCAGGCCGCTTTCTATATTATGGGCTTCGTAATACCGCTTTACAAAATTATATAAAGTGCCGCCGTCCTCTTTTACCGTTGGGTGTACCAGCATTCCGGCAGGCTTATTGATGACGAGCAAAAATTCGTCTTCGTAATAAATGGTTCCGTGTCCAAGAGTAAACATCAGTGCTGCACCGGCGGTTCTTTATCAACAAAGGTAATGCTGTCCAGCTTTTGTTTTACCTGCGCACGGATGTTGCCAAGGTAAAGCTCGTAAAGTTCTTTTTGCTCAATAAGTTCGCTTTCCGTAAGCCCTTCGGTACGTTTTTTGGCTGCCAGAAAGTTAATGCGTGCTATCATTTCCTGCATATTCATAAATATCGTCCTCCTGTATCTGTTTTATTATAGCAGGGGCAGGCAAAGCGGGCAATATTTAACTTTCCGGGAACGATTTTTATTGGACTTTTAAAAATTCTATGTTATAATGATACGGTAAGTGAATAAATCGGCCTGTGTACTGCGGTGCAAGCCCGCAGCGGTCCCGCCGCCGGTTTTAGCCGGAAGCATGGCTGATAATGGCTGTATCTACGGGCGATGGAGAGAGCAAAAGGAACACTGCGCAAGCGGTGTTGTTGGTATTTGTGACTTCTGCCGTAGGGCAGGAGCCTTTTTTATTATTAAAGGCAGCTGTTCCGGCGTATTGTGCCGGAATTGGAAAGGATTTTTATGGAAGAATACACATTTTCGCAGGGCAAACAAATGCGCTGCGGTTACACGACAGGAAGCTGCGCCGCCGCTGCTGCCAAAGCTGCGGCTATGATGCTGCTTTCGGGGCGCCGCATTGATTTTGCCGATATAGATACGCCCAAAGGCGTGCGCCTGCACCTTGAAACGCACGACGTTGAAATGACGCCGGATTACGCTTGCTGCGCCATACAAAAAGACAGCGGCGACGACCCTGATGACACCAACGGCATTTTAATTTATGCTAAAGTAGAAAAAACTGACGCGCCGGAAGATGTTATTGAAGGCGGCGAAGGTGTCGGCAGGGTAACAAAGCCGGGTCTTGCGTGCAGCGTGGGCGGACCTGCCATTAACCCGGTGCCGCGCAAAATGATTTTAAAAAGCCTGCGTGATGCAGCAAAACAGTTTAATTACAGCGGCAGCTTGAAGGTTACAATATCTGCCCCGGCAGGTGTACAGATAGCACCGAAAACTTTTAACCCGCGCCTTGGCATTGAAGGCGGCATCAGTATTTTGGGCACCAGCGGCATAGTTGAGCCTATGAGCGACACGGCGCTGATTGAAACCATGTACACCGAAATAAATGTACAGGCCGAAAAGGGCAATAAAGATTTATTGGTATTTTTTGGCAACTACGGCGAAGATTTTACACGCGATAATTTGCAGGTGGATATTGACAACGCCGTTACATGCAGCAACTTTGTGGGCGAGCTTTTGGACTACGCCGTGTATAAGGGCTTTGAAAGCCTGCTTTTAATAGGGCACAGCGGCAAGCTGGTAAAACTGGCGCAGGGCGTAATGAATACGCACAGCAAGTATGCGGACTGCCGCACCGAACTGTTTGCCTTGCAGGCGCTGTTTAACGGCGCTGGCCTTGAAACGGGGCGTAAGATTTACGAAGCGCTTACTACTGACGAAGTTATTAAAATTTTAAAGGCAGAAAACCTGTTTGACAAAGTTATGCCTGCCGTTACGGAAAAGATAGATTATTATATGCAGCACCGCGTGCACGGCAAATTAAAAACCGGCGCGCTGATGTTCTCCAACGTATACGGCATTTTGGGCAAAACAGCCCATGCTGATGAACTTATAAAACTGCATCAGATGAAAAGGAAGGATGAAGATAATGCGAGGTAAATTGTACAGCGTAGGCATTGGCCCCGGCGACCCGGAGCTGATGACGCTGAAGGCGGTGCGCCTTTTGAAGGAATGCGATGTTGTAGCGCTTCCCAAAGGCGACGGCGATATTATGACAGCAAAAAATATCGTTAATCAGATTGTAAATATCGACGAAAAGGAACAGGTTGTTATTTACATGCCGATGACGAAGGATATAGACGCTTTGGCCAAGGCACACCAGGAAGGCGCCGATACCATTACCAAACTTTTGGATGAAGGCAAAAACGTGGTGTTTATTACGCTTGGCTGCCCTACTGTTTACGCAACCTGCATTTATGTACATAAACTGGTGCTTAAAGCAGGCTATGATGCAGAGCTCGTTGCCGGTGTAACCAGCTTCTGCGCCGTTGCCGCAAAGCTTAACGTATCGCTGTGCGAAAAGGCAGAGCCTTTAATCATCCTGCCCGGCAGTTATAAAGAATCGAGTAAATTTTTAGACGCGCCCGGCAACAAGGTGCTGATGAAATCGGCCAGCCAGATTGCCAGTGTGCGCGACGAACTTAAAGAGCGCGGGCTTTTGAGCCATGCCGCAATGGTGGAACGCTGCGGTCTGCCAGGCGAAAAAGTTTACCGTGATTTGAATGAGATTGACGAAAAAAGCAGTTATTTTTCGATAATTTTAGTTAAGGAAAAGGAGTTTGACAAATGATTTATTTTATTGGCGCAGGCCCGGGTGCCGTGGATTTAATTACGGTGAAAGGCAAAGAACTTTTGGAAAAGGCTGACCTTATTATTTATGCCGGTTCCTTAGTTAACCCAGAACTTTTAAAATATGCGAAACCTGACTGCGTAATTATGGACAGCGCAAAAATGACTTTGGAAGAAGTTATTGCAGCCATGGTACCGGCAGCACAGAGCGGCAAGCTTGTTGTACGCCTGCACACCGGCGACCCCAGCATTTACGGCGCTCACCGCGAACAGATTGACCTTCTGCGCAGTTATGGGCTCGATTATGAAATTGTGCCCGGCGTAAGTTCCTTCTGCGCTGCTGCTGCCGCTTTAAAAGCAGAATACACTCTGCCGAATGTAAGCCAGTCGGTTATTATTACCCGTATGGAAGGGCGCACTCCTGTTCCTTCAAAACAAAAAATTGCCGATTATGCTGCGCACAATGCAACAATGGTAATCTTTTTAAGCTCCAGCATGCTGGAAAAACTCCAGAAAGAACTCATTGCAGGCGGTTATAAGGAAGATACCCCGGCAGCCATTGTTTATAAGGCTTCCTGGCCGGATGAAAAGGTTTGCCGCTGCACCGTAGGCACTATTGCCGAAACCGCGGCAAAATATAATATTACCAAAACCGCGCTCATTACTGTCGGCTATTTCCTTGGCAGCGAATACGACAGAAGCGAACTGTATAACCCAACCTTTGCGCACGGCTACCGCGAAGCAGACCCGAGCAAACTGGATATTAAACCTGAGGTTAAATAATGCTGGCAGTTATTTTTTCCTTCAGCAAACGCGGCGGGCTGCTTAACGCCGCCATAGGCAGGTTTTTGGCAGGCATTGGCTGCGAGGCAAAATGCTGCACTATGCCGAAGTTTGCCGGTGTATGCGAAGGTTTAACTGCTGTTGACGATTACAAGGCTGTTTGCGCTGAGTATTTTAATAAGGCTGACGCGCTGATATTTATTGGTGCCAGCGGCATTGCGGTGCGCGCTATTGCGCCGTATGTTAAAAGCAAAACCACCGACCCGGCAGTGCTTGTTATTGATGAATGCGCAAACTTTGTAATATCGCTTCTTTCGGGCCATATTGGCGGTGCCAATGGCCTAGCAAGGCAGATTGCCGCCGTAATTAAAGCCGTGCCCGTTGTAACAACAGCAACCGATGTTAATAACCTGTTTGCGGTTGACGAATGGGCGGCAAGACGTGGTATGGTTATTGAAAGCATGCAGGCTGCAAAAGATTTTGCAGCGGCGCTTGTTGCCGGTAAAACGGCAGGGTTATGCAGCGATTACGCAATTAAAGGTGCTCTGCCTTCCGGTGTGGAACTTGCCGGCAGCGGAGAAACCGGCATGGCTGTAACAACCTGCAAAAACAAGAAGCCGTTTGGCACAACGGTTGTTTTAATGCCTAAAATTTTACATTTGGGCATTGGCTGCCGCAGAAATACGCCTTTGGAAAAAATAGAAAATTTTGTGCTTGCTGAAATGGAAAAGCAGGGGTTTGACATGCGCTGCGTAAAAAGCATAGCTTCGGTAGATTTAAAAAAAGATGAAGCCGGGCTGCTTGCTTTTGCGGCAAAGCATAATGTGCCGGTAAAATTTTATACCGCTGCAGAACTGCAGCAGGCAAAGGGCGATTTTACGCCGAGCGCTTTTGTAAAAAGCATAGCAGGCGTTGATAACGTTTGCGAACGTTCGGCAGTGCTTGCAAGCGGCGGCTGCCTTAAATTGCGCAAAACGGCTCATGACGGTGTTACTTTAGCGGTTGCGGAAGAACCGCTGATTATAGATTTTTAAAATAAATTTAGGATGGTGTAAAATGCAGAAAGTTTATGTAGTAGGTTTAGGCCCCGGCGGTGTGGAACAAATGACCGCACGCGCTAAAAACACGCTTGAAAAATGTGATGTTATTGCGGGTTACCATGTTTATATAGATTTGATTAAAAACGATTTTCCCGGCAAGGAATTTTTAACAACCGGTATGCGCAAGGAAGTTGACCGCTGCCGCCTTGCTGTTGAAGAAGCTCTGAAAGGCAAAACCGTAGCCATGATTTCCAGCGGCGATGCAGGCGTTTACGGTATGGCAGGCATTATGTACCAGGTAGCGGCAGATCATCCGGAACTGGATATTGAAGTAGTTCCCGGTATTACCGCAGCCTGCTCCGGTGCGGCAGTGCTCGGCGCTCCGCTCATCAGCGATTTCTGCCTTATTTCTTTAAGCGACTTGCTGACTCCGTGGGAAAAAATTGAAAAACGCCTCGACTGCGCATCTCAGGCTGATTTTTGCATTTGCCTGTACAATCCTTCCAGCTTTAAGCGCCACGATTATTTGCAGAAAGCCTGCGACATTATGCTGAAAAACCAGCGCCCGGATGTACCGGCAGGCATTGTGCGCAATATTGGCCGCGACGGCGAAACTTATGAAATTACTACTTTGCAGGAACTGCGCGATAAACAGGTAGATATGTTTTCTACTGTAATTATCGGCAACTCGCAAACCGAAGTTATTAACGGCAAACTGGTTACCCCCAGAGGCTATAAGCTGTGAACAGACGCATTTGGATTATCGGCGGTACAAGCGAAGGGCGCGGGCTTGTAAAAGAACTTGCCGCGCTTGATATTGAAATTTATGTTTCGGTAGCTACTTTGTACGGAGCAGGCCTTATTGAAGAACACAATAATGTCAAAGTTCTGCCGGAGCGTATGGATTTAACGGCTATGTGCAGTTTTTTATCAGAACGTAAGCCGGACTGCGTAATTGACGCTACACATCCGTATGCTACGGTGGTTACGCAAACCGTAAAAGAAGCCTGCGCTTTAAACAATACGGAATATCTGCGGCTTGTACGCCCGGCGGAAGCTGGCTACGGCAGTGCCATAGTTGTGCATGACGCTGCAGAAGCAGCCGAATTGTTAAGCCATACCGAAGGCAAAATATTTTTAACAACCGGCAGTAAAAATCTGCCTGATTTTACGGCTGTGCCGGATTACAGCGAACGTATAGCACTCAGAATTCTGCCGATGCAGGATTCCCTGGCCAAAGCTGTGGAGCTTGGCTATAAGCCTGCTAACGTGGTCTGCATGCAGGGCCCGTTTGAAGAAGATTTAAACATAGCCATGATTAAGCATTTTAATGCTAAATACCTTGTAACAAAGGATTCCGGCAAAGCCGGCGGCTTTGAAGAAAAAATATCCGCAGCACATAAAGCAGGAGCGGAACTTGTTATAATTGCCAGAAGTGAAAACGAACACGGCAGCGGTTATGCAGATATAGCGGCGCTGATGAAAAAGCGTTACCAGACCGCAGAATGAAGGTGAAGAAATGTTAAGGGTTAATATTGTAGGCATTGGGCCGGGCAACCCCAAACTGTTAACCGGTGCAGCCCTTGAAGCAATAAACCAAAGTACGATTTTGATTGGCGACAAGCGTATGCTTGCGAATTTTGCGTCGGAAAAGCGTTTTTATGACACCATCAAGACGGCAGAAATATGCAATATTTGTGCAAATGCCAATCCTGAAAAAGATATTGTCAGCATACTTGTAAGCGGCGATGTAGGCTTTTTCAGCCTTGCCAAAACTATCAGCGGCAAGCTGCCGGATTGTGAATGTGTGCGTTTTTGCGGCATCAGCAGCCTTGTTTATTTTGCGCAGCAGCTGCAAATGTCCTGGGATGACGCGAAAATTATCAGCATGCACGGCCGCAGGCAGAATTTTATTGAAGCCGTTGCCCATAATGAAAAAGTATTTGCCCTTACTGGCGGAGAAAATTCGCCGCAGGCTCTGTGTGCCAAACTGTGCCGTTTCGGGCTTGGTGGCGTGCAGGTTTATATAGGTGAAAACCTTTCTTATGATAACGAAAATATCAGTTCCATGAAGGCGGAAGAAGCTGCTCAAAAACAGTTTTCTTCGCTTTCTGTAATGATGATTATTAATAAAGACGCCAAAACTCTGGCACATAATGTTCACGGTTTGAACGATGATTTGTTCATGCGCAGCAAAGTGCCGATGACGAAGCAGGAAATCCGTGCGGTTTCCATTTCCAAATTGATGCCGCAGGAAACCGACGTTATTTATGATATTGGCGCCGGTACAGGTTCCTGCTCCATTGAACTTGCTTTGCAGGCCGGACGCGGTATGGTTTATGCTTTTGAACGCAATCCGGAAGCAGTGCAGCTTATTGAAAAAAATAAAGAGCTGTTCGGCGTGGAGAACCTTACCGTAATTGCAGGCGAGGCTTCGGAAAAACTGGAAGAAATGCCGGTGCCGGACTGCGTGTTTATCGGCGGCAGCGGCGGTAATTTGTGCAAAATGTTAGACACCATTTACGCCAAAAACGTAAACTGCCGTGTGGTAATTAATGCCATTACCGTTGAAACTTTGATAGAAGTGGTGGAGTATTACAAGCAGCATGAAGCCTACGCGCTTGATATTGTAAATGTGTTTGCGGCGCGTGCCAAAAAACTTGGCGCTTATAATTTGATGATGTCCCAGAACCCTGTTTATATAATGACGGCATTGAAAAAGGGTGAGTAAAATGGCTGAACTGAAGCTGCCGCGTTTTATGCTGGCTGCACCTGCCAGCGGCAGCGGCAAAACAACTTTAACTTGTGCCGTGCTGAAAGCGTTAATGAACAAAGGGCTGAAAACGGCGGCGTTTAAATCCGGCCCGGATTATATCGATCCGATGTTTCATTCCCGTGTTATCGGCACAAAATCACGCAATATGGATTTATTCATGCTTCCGGAAGAAACTGCCAAATATCTGCTTGCCAAAAACGGCAAGGATTGCGATATTGCGGTTTTGGAAGGGGCTATGGGCTTTTTTGACGGCATGGGCACCACGCTTAAAGGCAGTGCCTACGATTTGGCGCGCCTTACACAAACACCAGTAATTTTGGTTGTAAACGCCAAAGGGGCTGCTCTTTCTATTGCCGCCATGATTGAAGGCTTTAAAAATTTCCGTAAAGATGTAAATGTTGCCGGTGCGGTTTTAAATAATGTAACGGCAATGAGTTATCTTTTTTATAAAGAAGCCATTGAAAAAGAAACCGGCATACCTTTGCTTGGCTATATGCCGCATATGGAAAACTGCAATTTTGAAAGCCGCCATTTAGGGCTTGTAACTGCAGGCGAAATTACCGGTTTGCAGGAAATTATCAATACGCTTGCTGCCCAGGCAGAAAAAAGCATTGATTTTGACAGGCTGCTTGAAATTGCGGCAGCGGCTCCAGCATTAACTTATACAGATTTGCAGCAGGAAAAAATTGCCGGTGTAAAAATTGCCGTTGCTTACGACAAGGCATTTTGCTTTTATTATCAGGACGCGCTGGAACTTTTGGAAAGCCTCGGTGCTGAGCTTGTATATTTCAGCCCGCTGGAAGATAAAAAGCTGCCGGAATGTGACGGTTTGTATCTGGGCGGCGGTTATCCGGAACTGTATGCCAAGGTGCTGCAGGATAATTTTTCCATGCGCGCAAGCATAAAAAATGCGGTAGACTCCGGGCTGCCGTGCATTGCCGAATGCGGCGGCTTTATGTACCTGATGAAGGCTTTCCGCGATAAAAATGGGCAGGTTTATGACTGGGCAGGCGTTGTAGACGGCGAAACTTATATGACGCAGAAATTGAACCGTTTTGGCTATGTTGTTTTAACGGCCAAACGCGATAATCTGCTGTGCAAAAAAGGTGGGCAAATTAACGGGCATGAGTTCCATTATTCCGACAGCACCAATAACGGCGACACTTTTGCCGTTGCCAAAGCTTCCGGAACAAAAGCCTGGGAAGCGGTTTACACAACGCCGAACCTTTACGCAGGCTATCCGCACATTCATTTGTGGGGCAATACAGAGTTTGCTGTAAATTTTGTAAAAGCCTGCCGCGCATACAGGGATAAATAATGATTGGTTGATGATGAAGGGTTTGTAGTATGGTTCTTTTAACAGCAATAATTTTGGGGTTTATTTTAGATTTTATTTTTGGCGACCCGCGCTGGCTGCCGCATCCTATTTGCTTTATAGGCAAACTGATAAGCATAACCGAAAAGGCTGTGCGCCGCTTTTGCGGAGAAAAGCCGGAAGGTTTGCTGATGGGCGGCTTTGTGCTGGTGGTTATTGTTTTAACGGTAACTTTTGCCGTGCCGTATTTTATTTTAACGCTGGCAGAAATGTACAGCCCGGTACTGGCGTTTGCCGTTGAAACATTTATGTTTTATCAGATTTTTGCAATGCGTTCCCTCAAAGAAGCAAGCTTGCAGGTGTATGATGCACTGAAAAGCGGCGATTTGCAGGAAGCGCGCAAAAAACTTTCGTGGATTGTAGGGCGCGATACGGCAGAACTTACCGATGAAGAAGTTGCAAAGGCTGCCGTGGAAACAGTTGCGGAAAATACCTCTGACGGCGTTATTGCACCGCTGTTTTTCATGTTTATTGGCGGGGCGCCGCTGGCATTTTTGTATAAAGCAATTAACACCATGGATTCCATGGTTGGCTATAAAAACGATAAATATTTGTATTTCGGGCGCTGTGCAGCAAAGTTGGATGACGTTGCCAACTTTATACCGGCGCGCATTTCCGGGTTGTTAATGGTAGCGGCAGCGTATTTTCTGAATATGGATGCTTCCGGTTCGTGGCGTATTTTTAAGCGCGACAGGCGCCACCATTTAAGCCCCAATTCGGCCATGACTGAATCGGCGGCAGCCGGTGCGCTTGGCATTAAACTTGGCGGCGGGCATTTTTACTTTGGCAAATGGGTGCCTAAAGATACCATTGGCGACGAAGTGAAAAAAACGGATGCCGAAGATATTGTAAAAATGAATGGCTTAATGTACATGACCTGTATTTTAAGCATTTTAACTTTTTCTTTGGTGTATTTAATTAAGATTTTTATAATTGGAGAGTAAATGATGTATACCTATGTGCATGGCGGCGATGTATATACCACTAGCGGCAAAAAGAACCTTGCTGATTATTCTGCAAACATCAATCCGCTTGGGTTGCCGCAGTCTGTAAAAAAAGCAATTGTAAAATCCATTGCAGGATGTGCGGATTATCCGGACCCGTTCTGCCGCCGCTTAACGGAAAAACTGGCCGGATTTTTAGCCGTGCCCGGGGAATACATTTTTTTCAGCAACGGTGCAGCTGATGTACTGTTTAAACTGGCGCTGGCCTTAAGGCCGAAAAAAGCGCTGCTTCTGGCGCCTACCTTTGCCGATTATGAAAAGGCTCTGCGCAGTGTTGGCTGCCAGATAGATTATTACTTGCTGCAGGAAGAAAATAATTTTGAACCTCAAAGCGATATTTTGCGGCAGTTGACGCCGGATATTGATTTTGTGGTTATCTGCAACCCAAATAATCCTACCGGCAAACTTATTGATAAAGAACTTTTGACAGAGATAATTGCCAAGTGCCAAAAACTTAATATAAAAATTTTAATTGACGAATGTTTTATGGACTTTGTGGCTGACGAAAATGCTTACAGCATGATTGAAAAGCTGCAAAGCAATAATAATCTTATTATATTAAAGGCCTTTACTAAAACTTATGCTATGCCGGGTTTGCGTCTTGGCTACTGCCTTACTGCAGATACGGATTTGCTTTTGCGCCTGCATGAATGCGGGCAGGACTGGAATGTTTCCGTACCGGCGCAGGAAGCAGGCTGTGCTGCCTTGGATGAAACTGCATATGTTGAAAAGGCAAAAAAACTTATAGCAAAAGAACGCCGTTATCTTACCGCCGCGCTGAACAGGCTCGGCGCCAAAAACTATGGCTCTGAGGCTAATTATATATTTTTCAAACTGGAACAGCCGCAGGATTTAAAAGAACAGCTTTTAAAGAAGGGCTTTTTAATCCGCAGCTGCGCCAATTACCATAACTTAAACGGAAATTATTACCGCATTGCCGTTAAAAGGCATGCTGTTAATATAAGATTTATCAAAGCATTAAAGGAAGTACAAAATAATGCGCTCATTAATGGTGATAATTGACGGGTTGGGAGATGACCCGATAGATGCTTTTGGGGGCAGGACGCCGTTTGAATATGCCCGGCATCCTAATATTGACAAACTGCTGAAAAAAGGTTCATATTCGGAAATAAGCATTTGCGGCAGCGATTTTCCGGCGGAAAGCCTGGGCTGTATTTTAAGGCTGCTGGGCGTTGAACAGAAGGATTTTCCGCTTAACCGTGCCTATCTGGAACTCTTGGCAAACGGGCGCGACATCAGTGAATATGAAATGGTGCTGCGCTGTAATCTGGCATCCGTTGACGAAGCAGGAAGGCTGGTTTCCTTTAACGCAATGGGGCTTACAGCAAAAGAAATGGCAGAAGCTGCCGCCGTATGCAATAAGCTGTGGCAGGGAATTGAGTTTTTGCATCTTTCCGAGTACCGCAATTTATTGATTCTGGATAACGACAGGCAGATTCTGCATGACTGCCATATTGCTCCTCCGCACGAGAGTATGGGGCTTAATATTGACATGCTTTTGAGTGATTTGGAAGCAAGGTCATTGCTTTTAAAAACATTTATAGATGAAACCACCGAAAAACTTAAACCTTTTGCCAGAAACGGCATCAGTTACAGGATTTATCCGTGGGGGCCTTCGGAAAGAAAGCTGCTGCCTGCATTTTATGATTTGCATGGCATTAAAGGCGCAGCAGTATGCAAGGCCGAAATTGTACGCGGCATTGCCCGTGCGCTGAAAATGCCAGTGCCTGATTTGCCAACGGCAACGGCGGATATTGATACCGATGTTTGTGCAAAGGCGGAGCAAACCATAAAATTTTTAAAGGATTATGATTTTGTGGTTACGCATTTTAACGGCAGCGACGAAGCGGCGCACAGGTATGATTACACCGGCAAAGCGAATTTTATAACACGCATTGACGAAGACTTTATCGGCCCAGTTTTAAAAAGCGTTAAAGAGCCGCTTAAAATACTTATTTGCGGCGACCATGTAACAAGCTGCGTAACAGGCAAACACAGCGCCGGTAATGTGCCGGTAATTGCCGCCGCAGTTAACTGTGATAATAATGCGCCTATTATTGGCGGTTACCATGATATACATAAATTTTTAATGGGAGCGAGTGATTAACGTGGCCAAAACAATAATGGTTCAGGGAACAATGTCAAATGCAGGCAAAAGCCTTGTGACTGCGGGCTTGTGCCGTGTTTTCAATCAGGACGGCTATAAGGTGGCGCCTTTTAAATCGCAGAATATGGCCCTTAATTCTTTTATAACGCGCACCGGCGCGGAAATGGGCAGGGCACAGGTTGTGCAGGCGGAAGCTGCCGGTATTGAACCTGATGTTGCCATGAACCCGATTTTGTTAAAACCTACCAGTGACTGTGGTTCGCAGGTTATTGTAAACGGTGAGCCTATCGGCACAATGACAGCGGCTGAATATTTTAAAATGAAGCATACGCTGAAGCCGGAAATTATGAAAGCCTTTAACGGACTTGCAGATAAAAATGATATTATCGTTATCGAAGGCGCCGGCAGCCCGGCGGAAATTAACATTAAAACCGATGATATTGTAAACATGGGCATGGCCAAAATGGCTAAAGCTCCTGTACTTCTGGTTGCGGATATCGACCGCGGCGGCGTATTTGCCTCCATTTACGGAACATTAATGCTGCTTGAGCCGGATGAACGCGCAATGGTAAAAGGCGTTATCATTAACAAATTCCGCGGTGATGTGGAAATTCTGCGCCCGGGTTTGAAAATGATAGAAGAAAAAACAGGTGTGCCAGTTGTAGGCGTAGTGCCGATGCTGCATGTCGATATTGAAGACGAGGACAGCCTTTCCGAACGCTTAACCGAACATACCGAAGTTAAAGCGGTTGATATTGCCGTTGTGCGTATTCCGCGCATGTCCAACTACACCGACTTTAACGTGTTTGAACTTATTCCCGGTGTTTCCCTGCGTTATGTAGATAAAGTGCAGGATTTGAAAAATCCCGATATGATTATCATTCCCGGCACCAAAAATACTATCGGCGACCTGAAATGGCTGCGACAGAGTGGTTTTGAAGCGGAAATTCTGAAGCACGCGCATAAAGGAACTGTTATTTTCGGCGTTTGCGGCGGTTACCAGATGCTCGGCAAAAACCTGAGCGACCCGTATGGCGTTGAAGAAGGCGGCGATACTGCCGGTATCGGCCTTTTGAATGTTGAAACCATTTTTGCAGAAAAGAAACGCACTATCCGCGTGGAAGGCCGTTTCGGCAGCGTGCAGGGCGTTTTTGCAAACCTTAGCGGCAAAGATTTTTACGGCTACGAAATTCATTCCGGCGTAACCGAATTTGATAAAGATAATGCGCTGACCCAGATGCAGCCTATTTACGAAGAAGGCGGCGTTATGCCGGAAGGTTCCCAGCATATTGAAGGACAGCTTAATGTTTACGGAACTTATGTACACGGAATTTTCGACAGCGAGGGCGTGGCAGCTGCCGTTGTTGAAGCACTGCTTGCCAAAAAAGGCATGAGCAGCGACGATATTAAAGTTATCAATTTTGATGAATATAAAAAGCAGCAGTACGATATTCTTGCCGACAATATCAGAAAGAATATCGACATGAAGAAAGTTTACGAAATTTTAGAGGCTGGTATTTAAATGTTTGGGTTAATACATATTTACTGCGGCGACGGCAAGGGAAAAACCACTGCTGCCGTTGGCCTGGCAGTACGCTGTGCAGGGCGCGGCAATAAAGTTCTGCTGGTGCAGTTTTTAAAAAGCCGCGACAGCGGGGAGCTTTATTCGCTTGCCAAACTGCCGGATATTGAAGTAATGCGCGGCAAAGAAAGCAAAAAGTTTACTTTTCAAATGAATGAAGAAGAAAAACATGCTTTGCTTATCGAGCATAATAAAATGTTTGAACAGGTTTTGGCAAAAATAAAAAACGGCGGCTATTCGCTTTTAATTTTGGATGAAGTAATAGGCGCACTGAACGCAAAAGTTTTTGAAATGCCGAAACTCATTGAATTTTTGCGGCATAAGCCGGAAAATCTGGAAGTTGTTTTAACAGGGCGCAATCCCGCGCCGGAGCTTGTTGAAATTGCCGATTATGTATCGGAAATGCGTAAGGTAAAACATCCGATGGATAAGGGAATTATGGCGCGCGAAGGTATTGAAAAATAACAGGAGGTTTATATGAAATTACAAAATGTACTGCCTGCGGATATAGAAAAACGCAGCATGGAAATTATCGGTGAAGAACTGGGCGAATTAAAAATTGACCCTGAAAAAATAAGCATTGTTAAACGTGTTATTCATACCTCTGCTGATTTTGACTATGCACGCAATATGCGTTTTTCTGAAGGCGTAGTTGAAAAAGCACTGGAGGCTTTAAAAAACGGCGCAACCATTATTACCGATACCAATATGGCATGCACCGGCATTAATAAAGCAGGGCTTGCAAAGCTCGGTGCCAAAGCCGTTTGCTTTATGGCAGATGCCGATGTTGCAGCAAGATCCAAAGAAGCAGGTTCCACACGCGCGGCGGCCTGCATGGAAAAAGCCTGCACCGTTGAAGGTCCGGTAATTATTGCCGTTGGCAATGCTCCTACCGCGCTGGTACGCCTTGATGAGCTTGTAAAAGAAGGCAAAATAAAACCGGCACTGGTAATCGGCGTGCCGGTAGGTTTTGTTAATGTAGTGGAATCAAAAGAAATTATTATGCAGACTGGCATTCCTTATATCGTAGCAGTAGGGCGCAAGGGCGGCAGCAATGTTGCAGCTGCAATCTGCAACGCGCTTATTTATAAACTGACAAGATAAGCTGGCAATAAAAAGATAGAGATTTTAAACTTTACATACGGAATCAGTATTTTAAGGTGTGTTTATATACCCTGAAAACTGGTTCCGTATTTTATTTTGTGCTTTTTATAAAAAGAGCAGGAAAGCATACATAAAAATAAAAAATCCCGAACGGTAAACGTCCGGGACATTGATTTTCTGGCTCCCCGAGTAGGACTCGAACCTACGACGCCCTGATTAACAGTCAGGTGTTCTACCGGCTGAACTATCGGGGAATTTTGTTGACGAAAGATATTATAATATTTTCTCAAACCTCTGTCAATAGTTTAATTGCGCAGGAATTAAGCAGCATAAAGATTTTTCTCTGGCGTTGGCTGCTGCTGGGTTTGTTTGCTGTTTTCTTTAAAATTCACAAAAAATACCATATTTGCGCCAAAAAACATGTATTATAAGCAGGCGGTTTAATGTTATAATTGTTTTTAACTTTTTGTTTTAAGACAGGGGAATAAGAATGAAAATTTTTAAAAACATAATATTTTTAACTGCTTTTATTATTTGCGGCATTATTTGTTTGCCCTGCCAGTTAAAGGCATTTGCTGCAGCGGCAGAAAATGAAAACTTTGCCAGACTGAACACTGATTTGCAATTATTAATTGATGATAATAAAAACGGCGTACCAGGTGTTGGTGCAGCGGTTATTAAAAACGGACGGCTGGTTTATGAAAAGACTTTGGGCAGCAGGTACATTGATAACGCAAATACTCAAAATAACCTGCCGCTTACGCGGGATACCAAGCTGCGCATTGCTTCTCTTTCCAAAGTTTTTGTTGCAGCGGCATATATGCAGCTTGCGGAGCAGGGTAAAATTGATTTGGACGCAGATATAAGCCGTTACCTTGGCTTTACGCTGCGTAACCCTAACTATCCTGATACTCCGATAACTTCTAAAATGCTGTTAAGCCATACTTCTTCGCTGCGCGACGGTGAAGTTTATACAATACCTTCAAAATACAGCTTGCAGGAGTTGTTCCAACAAGACGAGATGTTTTATGAAGGCGGGGCGCATTATGCACCTTATGGTGAAGCACCGGGCGAATTTTTCTGCTATACAAATTTAAATTACGGAATTTTGGGAACTATTATAGAAAAAGTTACCCAGACGCGGTTTGATAAATATATGAAGCAGGCAATTTTTGACCCTATGGAAATTGATGCCAGCTTTAACATAACCGATTTTAACGAGACCGCGCTGAATGATTTTGGGCTGATTTACCAGAAGCAGGAATACGGCGTTTGGAACACTGACGGCCCGTGGATTGCGCAGGTTGACGACTATTCTGCGTTAAAAATATACGGCAATAATCTTTACAACATATATAATTACGATGAATACATAACGGGAACCAATGCTACAATATTTTTTCCGCACGGCGGCTTAAGAATAAGCCTTGCCGGGCTGGAAAAGTGGATGCAGATGCTTATTGATAATGGCAAATATAACGGAAAACGTATTTTAACTGAAAAAAGCATAGATGAAATGTTTAAGCCTTACTGGACTTTAAACGAAGTTAAAAGCAACGGCGATACTTACGGCGGGTTAATGAACTGCTTCGGCCTTGGTATTCAGAATATAAAAAACATTGATAAAGACCGTTTTCTGCCGGACAGGGATATAGAAATGTCCGGGCATTTTGCCGAAGCCTACGGTTTACTGGCAGGCATGTTTATAGACCGGGAACATAAAAACGGGTTTATTTATATTATGAACGGTATGCCAGGACCGGAAAGTGCAAACGCCGGCGCTTACAGCGGCATGTATTCATGGGAGGAAAAAGTGTGCAGCACCATATTAAATAACGCTTTTCCTGAATTGTAATTTCAGAAAGAACAAGTTTTAATTTATAATTTTTGTACTTTTAAACGCTTAGTTTTGCTGTATGCTTTTGTTGTATGTTATAATAATAATATATACTTTGCGGAGGTGATTGGATGTCGCTTGATACGGTTCTGCTTGTGGCCGGGGTAGTTTTAATCGGGCTGGAAATTATTGTGCCCGGAGGCATACTTGGCGCAATCGGCTTATTATCGCTGACAGCAGGGTTCTTTTTCTTCCTTGGCGGCGGCTGGGATGCGTTTTGCATTGTTGGCGGCACTGTTGCGGTGCTTGCGGCAATTTGCGCGCTGCTGTTCTGGTTTATACCGTCATCGTCAAGCTGGAATCCTTTTGTGCTGCGCGAAAAACAGAAAAACAGCGAAGGTTATACCGGCGCGGCAGATTATTCCTGTTATTTAGGCAAAAAAGGTAAAGTAATTGCGCCGCTGCGCCCTGCGGGAACTGCTTTAATTGATGGGGAACGCGTGGACGTGGTCAGCTTCGGCGATTACATAGACAAAGATTCGGAAATTGAAGTTGTAAAGATTGAAGGCAGCAGGCTGCTTGTAAAAAATATGAGTAGGGGAGTGTTGTAAATGGCAGATTTTTTGTTAAGTTTTTTATTCAGCGGCGGTTTAATATCCGTAATTATAATTATCGCCGTTATAGCTTTATTCTTTAATTTTGTGCCGCTGGGATTATGGATTTCGGCCATTGCCGCCGGAGTTAACGTAGGAATTTTTAATTTGATAGGCATGCGCCTGCGCCGCGTACCGGCTTCGCAGATTGTGCTGCCGTTAATTAAGGCCAATAAAGCAGGCATGAATGTTAATGTAAACCAGCTTGAAGCGCACTATTTAGCAGGCGGCAACGTAGACCGCGTTATCGACGCATTAATTGCAGCGCACCGTGCGCAGATACCTCTTACCTTTGAACGTTCCTGCGCTATCGACCTTGCGGGGCGCAATGTGCTTGAAGCGGTTCAGATGAGCGTTAATCCGGAAGTAATTGAAACCCCGGTTGTTTCTGCCGTAGCCAAAAACGGCATTGAACTGAAGGTTAAAGCCCGCGTTACCGTACGCGCCAATATCGACAGGCTGGTAGGTGGTGCCGGTGAAGCAACAATTATTGCCCGTGTAGGCGAAGGTATTGTAACCAATGTAGGTTCTGCCGCAAGCCATACTGATGTTTTGGAAAACCCGGATTATATTTCGCGTACCGTTCTTGCCAAAGGCCTTGATGCCGGTACTGCTTTTGAAATTCTTTCGATTGATATTGCCGATGTTGACGTAGGACGCAACATTGGCGCAGCATTGCAGACCGACCAGGCGGAAGCCGATAAACGCATTGCCCAGGCCCGTGCGGAAGAACGCCGTGCTATGGCTGTGGCCAAAGAACAGGAAATGAAAGCCTATACGCAGGAAATGCAGGCGAAAGTTGTTGAAGCGGAAGCCAAAGTACCTGCCGCCCTTGCGGAAGCACTGGAAAAAGGCCGCCTTGGCGTTATGGATTATTACCGTATGAACAACATTATTGCAGATACCGATATGCGCAAAATGATTGCCGGCAATGAACAGGATGTTGAAGTAGATAAAAATCCCGTTCAAAAATAAATGAGGGATTATTATGGACTTTGAAAACTTTATGGGCTTTTTGCCGCTGCTGATTTTTGTGATTACCGTTGTAATTGATAAATCTAACCGCAAAAAACGCCGTAACAAAACGGGCCATTTTCCGCCGCTGCCGGATATGGACAGCAGCCGGGAAAACCGCGAAACTTACGACATTACAGGCACGCAGCAAAGCCAGCAGGAAAGCACGGATAAAACTGTATATAAAGAAGAAGCTCCCGCATCCGGCAGGGAAAGTAAAAAGCCCTGGTATGTAGAGTTTCCGGAAGACCGGGAAGCAAAACAGCGCGGAAAAGTTTTTGAACAGCCAAAGGTGCAGCCAACTTATAAAGTGTACAATGAACCGGCATTCATAACGCCGCCGTCATTAAAAAAACAGCCTGCTGTACCCTTGTTTGCCATGCCGCGCACGCAGAAAAAAGCTGCGCTTTTTAACGGCAAAATAAACCGCCGGCGGCTGCGTGAAGGCATTATAATGGCAGAAATACTCGACAAGCCGCGCGCATTAAGGCCTTACAAAGAGCCGTATTAAAATATCAAAGTGAACAGAGGCGTAAATATGCTTGAAAAACTCGATTTAAAACAAAAGCTGGATAAAAAAGAGTATGATAAAAAAATGGATTATTACGGCGATTTGCTCGGTAAACTGCAAAGGGAATGCCGCGCGGCAAAAGTTCCTGTAATAGTGCTGGTTGAAGGCTGGCGCGGAGCCATGCGTACAGATATTATCAATGAAATGATGCAGAAAATGGACTCCCGCGGTTTCAGGGTATTTTCTGCGTCCAAAATGACTGATGAGCAGCGTAAGCAGCCGTTTTTTACATCATTCTGGAAGCAGCTTCCGAGCTACGGCAATATTGTAGTATACCACCGCAGCTGGTACTTTTTAAAAAATGAACATAATGTTTCGGATAAAAGCCAGGTAGGTCATTTGCTCAATACTTCCTATTCACATATCCGTGCGTTTGAAAAGCAGCTTACCGATGACGGCTATGTGCTTTTAAAATACTTTGTGCATGTTTCCAAAAAGCAGCAAAAGGAAAACATGGAAAAGCTGAATAAAGTGTACGGCAAAAACTGGAAAAAACTTGATGTCCAGGAGCATAACGACGAAGATTACGATAACTTTATTAATGCTTATGAGCAGATGTTTGCCGAAACTGATACCGAAAACGCACCCTGGCATTTAATTGCCGGTGATGATGAACGCTTTGCAACCATTCAAATTATAGAAAGCATGGTAAAATCACTGCAAAGCGCACTGGCAGCGGCAGAAATAAAATCCCAAAGCCGCAGCATTGTGCTGCCGCCGCGCCATGTAGCTTTATATAATGTTCTTGATAAGGTAGACCTTTCAAAATCGCTTACCAAAGAAGAATATAAAGTTCAGCTTGATAAATGCAGGGAAAAATTAAAATCTTTGCAGCTTGATTTATACGAATCGCAGCGTTCGCTTATTGTAGCGTTTGAAGGCTGGGATGCAGGCGGAAAAGGCGGCGCCATCAAGCGCCTTGCAAGAGCGCTTGACCCGCTTGGTTATGCTGTAAACCCGGTTGCGGCGCCGAACCAGGTTGAAAAACAATTCCACTATATGTGGCGTTTTTGGATTAAAATGCCGCGCGCCGGTGAAATTGCTATTTTTGACAGAACCTGGTATGGGCGTGTAATGGTTGAACGCATTGAGCATTTTGCAACGGATGCTGAATGGCAGCGCGCTTATGGCGAAATTAACGAAACTGAAGCGCAATGGGCTGAACACGGTATTATTTTGTGTAAATTCTGGCTGCATATTGACCAGGAAGAACAGTATAAACGCTTTAAAGAGCGCGAAAACGACCCGGACAAAGAGTGGAAAATTACCGAAGAAGACTGGCGCAACCGTGAAAAATGGCCCGCTTATGAAGCGGCTGTTAACGAAATGCTGATACGCACCAGCACAGATTACGCACCGTGGACGGTAGTTGAAGCCAACTCCAAATATTATGCAAGAATTAAAGTTTTAAAAACAGTAATTAATGCTATTGAAAAAGCTATAAAATAAGAGGTTTTGCTTTTGACTTGGGAATTAAAAAATAAAATTCAGGAAATACTGGCAAAAGAAACAGGCGCGCAGTGCTTTGCACCGGGGGCAAGGCGCGCCTTTGCTTTTTTGTACCCTAACAGTTATAAGGTTGGTATGTCAAATTTAGGCATGCACATTTTGTATCAGATTATCAACGGCCGCGGTGATACGGCCTGTGAACGCTTTTTTCTGCCGGACGGCAAAACGCTGGCCGAGTATAAAAGAACCAAAACGCCGTTAATGAGTATGGAAACTCAGCGGCAGCTTGCCGATTTTGAAATTATCGGCGTAATGATGTCCTTTGAAATGGACTATACAAATTTGCTTGCCATGCTGCAAATGAGCAACATAAAATTACGTGCGGCAGAACGTAACGAAAAAGAACCGCTGATTGTTATCGGCGGGCCGTGTGCAACCTTTAACCCTGAACCATTGGCAGAAGTTGCCGATGTTTTTGTTATAGGCGAAGGCGAAGAAGTAATTAACGATTTGCTTGATGTTGTTTATAAAGGCAGGGAACAGGGCCTTGGCAAAGAAGAACTGCTGCTTAATCTGGCACAGGTTGAAGGCTTGTATGTGCCGCGTTTTTATACGCCGCAATATGACGTTGACGGCAATTTTACCGGCATGGAGCATGACAGCCGTGTGCCTGCAATTGTTAAACGGCGCTGGGTGCGCGACCTGGACAAATATCCCAATACTTCAGCAATTTTAACTTCTGAAACGGAATTTCAGAATATGTTTATTGCCGAAGTAGCCAGAGGCTGCGGGCGTCATTGCCGTTTCTGCATGGCAGGGTACTGTTTCCGCAGGCCGCGTGCAAGAAATTATGATTTGCTTTTAGATAAAATTTTAAACAGGCCTGCCGTATCGGAAAAGGTTGGTTTAATGGGAGCTGCGGTTTCCGATTATCCGCAGATACACGAATTAACTTCGGCGCTTATTCAAAATAAGGTGCCGTTTACAGTAGCATCGCTGCGTGCGGATACTTTGGACAGCCTGCTTGCAGATGCTCTTGCGCAGAGCGGCCAGCAGACCATGACCGTTGCGCCGGAAGCAGGCAGCGAAAAAATGCGCAATATTATTAATAAGGGCATTACCGAAGAAGACATTTACAAAGCAGTTACGCTTGCCGCAGCCAGCGGCATGAAAAACGTAAAGCTTTATTACATGATTGGGCTGCCGCAGGAAGAAGATGCCGATATTGACGAAATGACGGAAATGGTGCGCCGCATCCGTAAAAAAATGGATGAAGCAGGTAACAAGGGCGATTTAATTATTTCCGTAAACGCATTTGTGCCCAAGCCGTTTACGCCGTTCCAATGGTCGCCGCTGTGCAATACCAAAATTTTGAAAAAGCGTTTTAAAATGCTGGAAACAGCTTTTAAAAAAGAAAAGCATATAAAACTTTTAACGGAATCTTTAAAGGAAACTGTTTTGCAGGCTGCACTGGCACGCGGAAACAGAAAAACAGGGCAGTTTTTACTGCAGGCCTTTACGGAAGGCATACCCTTAAAACAGGCGCTTAAAAACAGCGGGCTTGATATTGAAAAGCTTGCCGGTGCGGAATATGAACCCGGCTGCCCGCTGCCGTGGAAGCATTTGGATATGGGCTTTAAAGAAACCTATTTGATAAAAGAATGGGAAAATGCCAAAGCGCAGCGCTTTACGCCAATGTGCTTTGACGGCTGCAAACGCTGCGGAGTTTGTGAGGATTAAAATGAACGGATTCGTGTTGCAAAATAATAAAAATATCTGGTATGGCAGTTTTGCTGCATTTGATGCACTGGGCTTTGGCAATGCGTTCAGCTGCCGCCTGCACGGCGAAAGCGCACTAATATCTGGCGGGTTAAACCTTGCCCTTCATGTTGGCGACGAAGCCGGGCTTGTTTTAAAAAACAGGCGTGCCTATGCCGCGGCGCTCGGCCTTGATGCCGGTAAATTTACCTGCTGTGAGCAGGTGCACGGCAGTAATGTTGCCGTTGTTGATGAAGCCTTGGCAGGCAAAGGAGCCGAAGCATACAGTGATGCTGTAAAAAATACAGATGCGCTGGTAACAAACATTCCGCAGCTGCCGCTGATGCTGTTTTTTGCCGACTGCGTTCCGGTTATTTTTGCTGACCCTGTCAGCGGCAGCATAGGGCTGGCGCACGCAGGCTGGCGCGGAACCGTTGCAGGTATTGCCGCCAGCACCGTAACAAAAATGCAGGAAGCATTCGGAGCGAAGCCGGAAAATATTCTGGCAGGCATTGGCCCAAGCATTGGGCAATACTGCTATGAAGTTGACGATAAAGTTTATGAAGCCGGCAAAAAATATGCCGGATGTTTTACGGCAAAAGAAAATGGCCGGTATATGGCAGATTTACAGGCCTGGAACCGCCTTGCGCTTTTAGATGCCGGTTTACTGCCGCAAAATATTTATAATGCCGGTATCTGTACGCAGTGCAGCAAAGAGCTGTTTTTTTCGTACCGCGCAGAAAACGGCAAAACAGGGCGCATGGGCGTAACTATTTGGAAAAAGTAAAAGGATAAATTATATTAACGGCGAATATAAAACCTTTAGGGGGTCTTTATATTGTTACAGGAAAATTTAATTAATGTACAAGCCAAAATAGATGCTGCGCTTGCAAGGCGCACAGAAGAAAAAATTACAGGCAATAAAGTTACTCTGGTTGCAGTAACCAAAAATCACCCGGCTGAGGTAATTACCGACGCTTTTAACCTTGGCGTTCCGGTAATCGGTGAAAACCGTGTGCAGGAAGCCAAAGCCAAACGCGAAATTGTCGGCAAAGGCAGCGGCAGGTGGCATTTAATAGGGCATCTGCAAACCAATAAGGCCAAACAGGCAGTTGCCATTTTTGATATGATTGAATCGGCGGACAGCGTACATTTAATGCAGGCTGTCGATAAAGAAGCCGCCAAAGCGGGCAAAGTTCAGGAAATACTTTTGCAGGTTAACATTGCGCGCGAAGAACAAAAAACAGGGTTCAGCCCGGAAGATTATGAAGCGGTTGTGCCTGAACTTGACAATTTTAAAAACCTGCACGTACGCGGGCTGATGGTTATTGCACCCGCGGCGGAAAATTCCGAAGATATACGCTGGGTGTTTGCGGAAGGCTACAAACTTTACTGCAAACTGAAACAGCAGCGCCCGGATATAGATATTCTTTCCATGGGCATGACGCATGATTACGAAACTGCAATTGAAGAAGGCGCAAATATGGTGCGCATCGGCACGGCGCTTTTCGGGCAGCGTGATTACAGTTTAAAATTTTAACCTGAGGTGATAATTTTATGAAATTATTGGACCGCATTTCGGAAGCTCTCGGATTGTATGAAGAAGACGATGAAATAATTGAAGAAACCCCAAGTGAACAACCGGAAGAAAAACCGGCTAAAAAAAGCCTGTTTTCACGCAAAAGCGCAGCGCCGGTAAGAGAAGTACCGGCTGCTCCGGCAGAACCGGAACCTGAGCGCAAATCGTTTTTCAAAAGCAAAACAACTGCTATGCCCGCGTCAAAAACAATTTCCATACCAATGGCGCAAAAGCAGGTTAAGGTAATTGTGCTGGAGCCGGTATCGTTTGACGATTCGCAGAAAATTGCCGATTACCTTAACGGCAGCCAGCCGGTAGTTGTTAATTTTGAAGCTACCGATAAAGTTGTTATGAAAAGAATGACAGACTTTATCAGCGGCGTAGTTTATGCTTTGGGCGGCAGCATGAAAAAAATTGGCCATAATATTTTGGTATGCGCGCCTAAAAACGTTGATATTAATGCAGACGATAATATTTATGACGAAAGAGGGGGACAGCCTTGGAAAAAATAACTGATAAAACAGGGCGTATAGCTTTTATTGGCGGCGGCATGATGGCAGAAGCCATTTTAAAAGGCATGCTGCATAAGGAAATTGCCGAGCCTGAAATGATAATAATCAGCGACCCTTCGGCAGGGCGCCGCGAATACCTTGAAAAAACTTATAAAGTTAATACCACCGGCTGCAACGCGGAAGCGGTTAAAACAGCAGGCTTTGTAATTCTGGCAGTAAAACCGCAGGTGGCTGATGCGGCCATAACTAAAGAGGTTGCCGATGCAATTCCGCAAAATACAACGGTGCTTTCCATTATGGGCAGCGTTAACCTTGACAAGCTGCATAAACTCGTTCCCGGGCATGCTGTTATCCGCGTTATGCCCAACACCCCGCTGGCGGTTGGCTGCGGCATGACGGCCATTGCTCCTGACGAAAACGTAAGCGAAGAAATGCTTGACGTTGCCAAAGCTGTTTTTGGCAGCTGCGGCGAAATTGAAATTATTGCCGAAAGCGCCATAGAAGCTATTGCAGCAGTAAGCGGCTGCGGGCCGGGATATGTATTTATGATGATTGACGCTCTGGCTGACGCAGGTGTAAACGCGGGCCTGCCGCGCGCCATGGCGATAAAACTGGCGGCGCAGACTTTTGCCGGCAGCGGCAAAATGGTATTGGATACCGGGCTGCACCCGGCTGTTTTGCGCGACCAGGTAACATCACCGGGCGGCACAACCATTGCCGGCATACATGCGCTTGAAAACCGCGGCGTAAGAGCGGCTATTTACGATGCTGTACTGGCAGCAATGCAGCGCAGCAGGGAGCTGCAGGGCAAATAAATGGCAGACAGAGAAAAAATACTGCGTTATTTTAAAGCCGGCGGCGATGAAGAACTGGCAGCAAAACTGCTTGACCTTGCCGAAGGGGCAAGAAAAAGCAAAAAGTTCCGCATAACTGATTTTTTAGACCCGCACAGCTATAATGTAGCGGAAATTGTTGCCGCTAACTATGAAAACATAAAAATTGAAGCTGACGGCGGGTTTAATAATGCCGAAAGAGTAAAAGCGGCATTTATAGACGAAAACTTTATGGGCGCACCCGATTACGGCATCAGCTGCTTTGAAGTTAAATGGGACAAACGTTTTTACACTATCGGGCACCGTGATGTGCTGGGGGCGTTTATGGGCATGGGCTGCAAGCGCGAAATTTTGGGCGATATTGTTATTACGCCGGAAGGCGCGCATTTTGTTGCCGATAAAAGTTTTGCCAATTACATCGAAAGCAACCTTACGCAGATTGGCAGCGCGCCGGTTACCATAACCGAAATACCGCGCGAAAACCTTGCCCAGCGTGAAGAAAAAGTAAAAATCATCAGTGCCACAGTTGCCGATTTAAGGCTTGACGCCGTTGCCGCCGCAGGCTACGGCGTTTCCCGCTCGCGCATGGCCGATGAAATAAAAAGCCTTAATGTACGTGTAAACTGGAAGGAAGCCAAAAAGCCATCGCAAAGCGTAAACGAAGGCGATGTAATATCCTTCCGCAGCCGCGGGCGTGTAGAAGTTGCCGAAATACGCGGCACAACCAAAAAGGGACGCATGAGCATTACTTTAAAACGCTATATTTAATGTTGGAGGAAAGAGGCAGATGTTTACACCTCTCGATTTAAAAAATAAAACATTTACCAAAGGCTTCCGCGGTTATGAAACCGAAGAAGTAGACAAGTTTTTTGCGCAGGTTGTAAAAGATTTTGAACGTCTGTATCAGGATAATATCGAACTGAAAGAAACCGTTGAACGCGTCAGCGCCAAGCTGGAATATTACCAGCAAATGGAAGCAACCATGCAGAACACTTTGGTTGTGGCGCAGGAAACGGCGGACGAAGTTAAAAAAACAAGCGAAAAGAAAGCACAGGTTTTACTTGACGAAACTACCGCCAAATGCGAAGGCATGAAAACAGATGCTAAAAATGAGGCAGACCGCCTGCTTAACGAAGCCTGTACTGCCGCAGCGCAGGCTAAGGCCGAAGCTGACAGCTATGCCGAAAAAGTGCGCAACGAAGCCAATGCCGAAGCGGATAAACTGCGCAACGATACCGAAGCAGAAATGAACAAGCTGAAAGCAGACACGCAGCAGTTTGTTAATAAAATGCGTATTGCCGCCGAAGTTGAAGTGGCAAAATTAAAGGTAAAATCGGAAGAATCCTGCAAAAATATTATTGATAAAGCAAGGGAAGACGCCGTTGAAACCCTTGGCAAAGCACGCATGCAGGCAGAAAAAACAGTTAGCGACGCTGATGCAAGGGCACGCAAGCTGATGTTTGACGCTGAAAACAAAGCAGCGCTTGCCAAAAACAGTTTTGATGACCAGGTAAAAAAAGCCAATGTACACCGCCAGCACATGATAAATTTGCTGGAATCGCAGCTTGAACTTTTAAAGAGCTTTGATAAAAATACTGAAGAATAGGCGGAACGATTATGATAATCCTTGTGAGGCACGGAGAAGCAACACATCATACTCAGCATTTAACAGGCGGCTGGACAGATTCTGACCTTACCGAAGCCGGGCGCAGCCAGCTGGAAGCACTTGCGGAAAAACTGGCACTGGATTTTAAAGGGCGCAGCGAAAAATTCCGCATTTTGGCAAGCAATTTAAAACGCGCTGCCGAAAGCGCTGCCATTATTGCCGCACGCCTGCATATGGAAGGTAAAGTTGAAAAGCACGCGTTTCTGCGCGAAAAAAACAACGGCCTTGCCGCCGGAATGACCGAAAGCGAAGCCAAGGCAATTTACCGTCCGGCAGCGACGCTTAAAGAGCTGCACCACCGCAACTATCCGGGCGGAGAAACGCGCAAGGAATTTTATGACCGCTGCGTTGAAGGCATTAAAGCCTGTGCCGATATGGAAAAAGAAAACCTGATTATCGTTGCGCACAAGGGCACTATTCAAAACATTATTTTTTACTGGCTTGGCTTTGATATCGAAGAAGTAAACAAATATAACTTTTCCGTCGATATCCTGCCGGGCAGCGTAACCGTACTTGGCATTAACAAATGGCTGGAACACAGCATCTTTTTGTTAAATGATACATCGCATTTACATAAATGCGAAGGATACGGAATTTTTTCGTATAAGTATTACAAAAAACATTGACGGTTTTTCGCCGGTGTTGTATAATGATTGTGTTTTTAAATATTCTTACAGGCTATGATAAAGACAGTAGCCGGCACGAAGCAGCGCAGCGATTCCGGGATAGTGCAAGCCGGAACAGGACAGAAGGCCGGTGAAAATCACTTTGGAGCTTCCGTACAGAAACAGCAGTAAGTACGGACGGGGTAACGCACGTTAACGGCGTTGAGAGTGGCGCGTAAATTCTGCGTCATTAGGGTGGTACCACGGGTTATACAGTCTCGTCCCTTTGGGATGAGGCTTTATTTTTTTGGAGGTGTAAAAAATTGGATTACAGCAAAACGCTTAACTTACCGGAAACAGAGTTTCCTATGCGTGCCGGACTGCCGGAACGTGAACCGGAAATTTTAAAATACTGGTATGACAACAACATTTACGAAAAGAAACAAAAACTGCACGCAGGCCACAAAAAATTTGTTCTGCACGACGGCCCTCCGTATGCCAACGGACAAATTCACATGGGCACTGCTCTTAATAAAATTTTAAAAGACATCATCATGAAATATAAATATACCCAGGGTTATGATACTCCGTACGTTCCCGGCTGGGATACCCACGGCATGCCGATTGAACATGCTGCCATTAAAAACCTTGGCCTGAACCGCAACGAGCTTGACCCGCTGGTACTGCGCAATGAATGCAAAAACTACGCTTTGCAGTGGATTGACATTCAGCGCAACGATTTTAAACGCCTTGGCGTTTTGGGCGACTGGGATCATCCCTATGTAACCCTTGTTCCCGATTACGAAGCCGTACAGATTCATGTATTCGGCGAAATGGCTAAAAAAGGCTATATCTATAAAGGCCAGAAATCCGTTTACTGGTGCCCGCACTGCGAAACCGCTCTGGCAGAAGCAGAAATTGAATACGCTGAACAGAAAACTCCGGCTATTTACGTAAAAATGCCGATTGTAAAAGACAACGGCATGATGCCTGAAGCAGCAAAAGGCAAACCGGCCTATATGGTAATCTGGACAACCACTCCGTGGACCATGCCTGCCAACGTTGCCGTTGCCCTGCATCCTGATATTGAATATGCATGGGTTGAATGTGAAGGCGAAGTTCTGTTCCTTGCCAAAGAACTTTTGGAACAGGTTGGCAAAGTATGCAAGAAAGATTTGAGCAACGTGCTCGGCACCTGCAAAGGCAAAGATATGGAATTTGCCGAATGCCGCCATCCGTTCGACACCATTGAACGCAAATCCATCGTTGTACTTGCCGATTATGTAACGCTTGATGCCGGTACCGGCTGCGTACATACCGCTCCCGGTCACGGCGATGTCGACTTTGAAACCGGTATTAAATATCATTTGCCGATTATCTGCCCGGTAGATAAATCCGGTAAATTTACCAAAGAAGCAAAACAGTTTGAAGGCATGTTTGTATTTGATGCCAACATTCCTATCTTAAAATATCTTGCTGAACTTGGCATGCTGTTCGGCAAAGAAAACATCCGCCATCAGTACGCACACTGCTGGCGCTGCAAAAATCCGATTATTTACCGCGCAACTGAGCAGTGGTTCGCATCTATCGACGGTTTCCGTGATGACGCGCTTGCTGCCATTGCCAACGAAGTTAAATGGATTCCGTCCTGGGGCGAAAGCCGTATCCATAACATGGTTGCCGACCGCAATGACTGGTGCATTTCGCGTCAGCGTGTATGGGGCGTTCCTATTCCGGCGTTCTACTGCGAAGAATGCGGCAAACCGATGATTACCGACGAAACCATTAACGCCGTTGCCGATTTGTTCCAAAAAGAAGGCTCCGACGCATGGTGGAAGCACGAAGCCGAAGAAATTCTGCCGGAAGGCACAACCTGCCCGCACTGCGGCGGCAAACACTTTACCAAAGAAAGCGACATTATGGACGTTTGGTTCGACAGCGGTTCTTCTCATGCAGCTGTTGCCAAAGTACGCCCGGAACTGGCATGGCCTGTTGATATGTACCTTGAAGGCAGCGACCAGCACCGCGGCTGGTTCCAGTCCTCGCTTTTAACAAGCGTTGCCACCACCGGCCACGCTCCGTATAAATCCGTTTTAACCCACGGCTATGTTGTTGACGGCGAAGGCCGCAAAATGTCCAAATCCGTAGGCAACACCGTTGCTCCGCAGGACGTTATCAAACAATACGGCGCAGATATTATCCGCCTCTGGGCTGCTTCCAGCGATTACAAAGCTGATATCCGTATCTCCAAAGATATTTTGAAACAGCTTTCCGAAGTATACCGCAAAATCCGCAACACCATCCGTTATATTTTGGGCAACACCAACGACTTTGACTACGAAAAAGACAAAGTACCGTTTGAACAAATGCAGGAGCTTGACCGCTGGGCACTTATGCACATGCAGCTGCTGAAAAAAGAAGTACAGCAGGCTTACGAAGATTACGATTTCCATGTGCTGTACCATGCAATTCATAACTTCTGCACCGTAGAAATGAGCAGCTACTATCTGGATATTTTGAAAGACAGACTGTACGCTTACAAAGCAGACAGCATTGAACGCCGCAGCGCCCAGACTGCCATGTATGAAATTATGGTTGATTTGGTTGTAATGCTGGCTCCGGTACTGAGCTTTACCATGGAAGAAGTATGGCAGTTCATGAAGAAAACCTCCGATATGCCGGAATCCGTACTGATGATGCCCTGGCCGGAAGTTAAAGAAGAATACATCGACCCGGCTCTGGAAAAGAAATGGGAAGACTTCATCGGCATCCGCAGTGAAATTACCAGAGTTCTGGAAGTTGCACGCAAAGCCAAAACCATTGGCCATTCCCTTGATGCCAAAGTTGAACTTTATGCCGAAGGCGAAGCGCTTGCAGTACTTAAATCCGTAGAAAAAGATTTGCCTGCACTCTTAATCGTATCTCAGGCAGAACTGCATGAAGGCGTTGGTGAAGCAGGCGAAGCAACCACCCGCGAAGATTTGAAAGTTGCCGTTAAAGCTGCCGAAGGACATAAATGCGAACGCTGTTGGATTTATAGCGATACCGTTGGCCAGGATGCAGAACACCCGACCCTGTGCGCACGCTGCGCAGAAGCAGTTAAATAATTTGGTGTGAAATAAGCAAGCATAATAAAACAGGCTTTTACCTGAATATTCAGGTGAAAGCCTGTTTGTTATCTTTACAGATTTATATTTTTCTGTTAGAATAATAAAGCAAATGTGCTGCCATAACGGTAGGCGGTTAGCCCTCCAACGGAGGGACTGTGACCCTTCGATGATATAGAAATCCGGTTTGCCGAAAATACTATTAAGGAGGGGATAACGTGAACGTTTTTGAATTATTAACCGTAATCGGTTATACAATAGCTGTCTTTGGCCTTGGTTATTCCCTCGGTAAAGATATGTCGCACAAAAACAAGTAACAACCGCCAGGCCTGAGAAACTTGAGCGGTTGTTACATTGTTAAAACCTATTAAGTTTAAGGGCTAACCGTCTATCGGCAGCCATTTGCATTTCTATAATTATTATAACAAACAAAACCAAAAAGTCAAATAACATAAAAATAGGTAATTAAAAATAAAACAGCAAAAATAAAACCGAATGTCAACACAAAAAAGTGAGGGCGTTCGGTTTTTTTTTATTTTACTCCAAAAGCAAAAGTAAATAGGCAAATAAAACAAACGGTAAAGCACAAAAGTAAATTTTGGGGCAAAACAAGCCCTTGGCTGATAAAACCTGGCATAAAGAAAAAATAAGAAGGCGTACCCAAAGGGTACGCCCTTATTTTTTCTCCTTGTTCTTTACACAGGCCAAACTAAATAAACGTAGTATAGCATTGCGAACTGGTTCCACTGCGGACAGCGAGAGCAGAACCCAACTGCGGTAGTTATAAAGTTACCACAAGACCTGAAAAAGTAAATGCCATTTCTATGGTTGTAGTCTTGTCGGGGGGGAAGTGTGTGATATAATTTTAGTAATCTGATTTTGAAAGGGAGTGTGTAGTTTATGAAAAAATTAAGGAAAGCAATGATTGCTGCTATATTATTACAATCAGTTTCATTATTTCAGTATTGTACGCCAGCTGCTGCTGATTTTGATTTTACAATTAATTGGGATGATAATAAGGAACAATATGTTTTTAAATGTACAACTAAAGGTTTATATCCAAGTGGGAATAAAGAATTTGATTTAGGAACTGATAAATTTTTAAACTGGGAAGATATTTATCAAGGATTCGGTGGTCGTTGTATAATGGCTGATGAAAGTTTAACTCTGCCAAATGATTATACAGTTAATTTTAATCTTTATTCAATGACAGCGCAGAAAAGTATAATTAATAATATGGATTATAGAAGTGGTTTTTTTTCTGGTGATGCATATACATCAGGAGGTACGATAACAGGTGTGGGAGATAAGAGCCAATATGGTATAATTAATCAAAATATTGATGATAAAAAATCTACAATTACATTAAATAATACAAATTTTATTTTAGATAAATTTAATATGGGTATTAAGGGCGAGTATGGTATTGTTAATATAGTCAATAATCAAACTTCTTTTCACGATATGAACTCAGGTGTTCGCGCATATAATGATGCAGAAGTTAGTATAAATACTAATAATCTTGTTATGTCAGAAATCACATATGGTATTTGGGGAATAGATAATAGTAAAATTGTTATTTCTGGCACAAAAGCTGATATGGTAAGTCAAAATTATGCAGTTTTGGCATATGATAATTCAAATGTTAATTTAAATTCAAAAGAAATAAATTTTCAAGATGGGCTTTATGGAATTTATGGCAGAGGTGAAGGGAGTGAAGTAAATATTAATAATGTTAATATTGCTGATTCTATGGTTAATGTTATTAATGTTGAGAATTTTATTGATGCTGGAGATAATAGTAAAGTAAACATTTTAACTAATCAATTGGAATTTGGTACATCAATGCCGGTTGATTTTGCTATAACAGCAGTAAAAAGTACAGGTACATCAAATGTTAATATTAGCGCAAAAGATACTATTTTTAATGGTAATATAATTGCTTATGATAGCAGTAAGATTAATTTCAAGAAAGATGAAGTTTTTGATTCTCAATCAGTAGCAATTTATTCCGATAAAGCAGACGCTGTTTCTGGTGAATCTGATGACGGTAATGCTAAAATTAATTTTGAAGTAAATTCCTATATCAATTCCCAAAACGACGAAATTTACCACGCCGATAAACAAGGCATTCGCACTATTGCAGCTATCCGCGCAAACCGCAATTCTGAAATTACATTGGATAATGCGGTAGGTGTTTATGGCGATATTATCGCCGGGCGCGGCATAGATAACAGCGACGCAACAGGCGGCAAGGTAACTATTAACAGTGTTGATTATGCTGATTTTAAGGGCGATGTTTTGGCAGGCAACAGCGGCGAAATTGTATTTACCTTAAACAATGCCAATTATGAAGGCCGCGTTGACGATTATGCCGACGCTACTTTGAAAGATATGGTGTTCCGCCCCGAAGAATTTGATGTTGATGTTACTGAAGGCGGCACGGTGAATATGACGCTGAATAATTCTACCTGGACGGCGCGCGGGCAGAACTTTGTAACTGAGCTTGATTTTGGCGCAGAAGGCGGGCTGGTAGATTTATCGCAGGACGAAAATAATTCCGTAACAATCCGCAACCTAAACGGCAACGGCACTTTTAACATGTTGTTAAATTCCGAAGATCATTCAAAGAGTGATATGCTGTATATCGGTAAAAATACCGGCAGCCAGACGATTAATATTGTGGGCGGCATTACCGGCGGCTTGGAAAACATCAGCGAAGATAACCCGCTGCGTTTTGCCACGGTTGGCATTGATACGGTAAGTGCTAATCCTGATGTGAATAACAGCGGTATACGTGCTTATACCCGTGACGGTGGCGTGTTTGATTTGGAATATTTTGTTGATAAAGAAGCTTATAATCCCGAAGATATAAATAATGAACTTTACAACGGGTATAAAAATGGCACGGACGAATCGGGCAACGATATTGATAAACCGGGCAATGATTTTGTAGAAGATGCATTGGTTGCAAATGGAACAAATGCTGTTAACTGGATTATAACCGGTGCTAAGGAAGCAAAACAATCTGACGCGGGCAAAACCATCATCAATATGAGCAAGGTAAACTACAATAACGCCATTTATATGGACAGGTTAAACAAACGCCTTGGCGAAGCACGCTATATTAACTCCGAAGAAGAACAGGGCATGTGGGTACGCATCCGCCACGACAGAATCGGTAAAAAAGATGCCTTCCGCAGCCAAAACACCATGTATGAAATGGGTTATGACGAAAAGCAGGACTGCGATAACGGAGAACGCCGCGTAGGTTTTGCCATTGACTATATGGACGGCAAGGCAGAATACACCGGCATTGCAGGCGACGGCGATGTAAAACGCTACGGCTTGTGGCTGTACGATACCTGGCTGGGCGATAAAGGGCATTATGCCGATTATGTTGCTAAATGGGGACATCTGGAAAATGATTTTGACATTATGGCACGCAGTACCGGTGAAAAGATTACCGGTGATTACAGCAATAACGTGCTCAGCGTAAGCGCGGAATACGGACGCAAAAAGGATATCGGCAACAACTGGTACTTTGAACCGCAGGCACAGCTGCAGTTGGCACGCGTAACCGGTGCTGATTATACTACCAGCCAGGGTACAAAAGTAAGTGTTGATGGTATTAACAGCTTAATTGGCCGTGCTGGCTTCCGTATTGGTAAAGATTTTGGTGAAGAAAAACAAAGCACACTGTACTTTAAGGCAGATGTACTGCATGAATTTTTAGGTGACCAGACAATCCGCGCTTTGGACGGAACTACTAACGGATGGCAGAGTGTTGATTACGAAAACCAGGGTACCTGGTATGATATCGGTATCGGCTATGCGGCAATGTTAAGCCAAAGCACTTATGCGTTTATTGATTTGGAACAATCCTTCGGCAACGATAATGATGATACTTATCAAATTAATGCCGGTGTACGCTGGACATTTTAATTAATTAACAAAAGGGAGCATTGCTCCCTTTTGTTTTAAAAATGTTTTAATATCAGGCAATAGAGTTAAATTTTATACCTAAAATTAAAGGAGCTGAATTATGCCCGCTTCTACATTAAGTAACGAAATATTAAAAGATGTTGCCGGCAACGGCAGTATAGAATATTGCTTATATAATCAGCGCAGCAAAAGTGGTATGCCTTCATGGGAAATTAAGATAAAAAATGAAAACGGCAGCCGCAAAATTATTGTAGTGCGTGATTATGGTTTCGAAATAAGTACTGAACAAATTAAAATGAATTCATTTAAAACCCGTACAGAACGGAATAAAGAAATTTACCGTTTGTACCATGATGAAGGGCTGAGCCAGATGTTTTTAGCTAATTTGTTTAATATGAGCCAGCCTTCGGTATCAATTATAGTTAACCCAAAAGCAAAATAAGCAATAAAAAAACTGCACTCCGAAAGTTATTGCAAAACTTTTGAAAGTGCAGTTTTTGTTTAGCTTTTTACAAATTAATTATTCTTTTTTAGCTGCTGCGCTGATGATTTCCAAAACGAGGCGCGCAAGATTGTACAGGTCTTTTTCTTTTAAGCATTCTTCGGTAGAGTGGATTTTATCCATACCAGTGGAAAGCGCAACGCAGGGCAGGCCCATGCCGCACAGGTAGTTGCCGTCGGTGCAGCCGCCGCTGCTGAACAGTTTAAACGGCAAACCGAGCTTTTTGGTTGCTTCCTTTACAAATACAACGCCAAGGTCATCTTCGCTGATGCGCATTGCGGGCGAGCCTTCTTCAACATTAATTTCAATTTGTCCGCCGCCTGCTTCAACGGCTTCGGTAAGAGTTTTTTTGGTATCGTTAATTAAAACGTCAAGTTTTTCCGGGTTCAGGCAGCGCATATCAATAACAAATTCGGCGCTTGGCGCAACAATGTTGCTGGCAAGGCCGCCTTCAATTTTGCCGACGCTGAGCGTGGTTTCTTCGTCCAAACGTCCGTAAGCGGGCAGGGCGGTTAAGGCTTTGGCGGCCAGCATAATAGCGTTAATGCCTTTTTCGGGTTCTACGCCTGCATGGGCAGCTTTGCCAATAACTTTTACAAAAAGTTTTACGGCGCGCGGTGCGGCGTTGTTTACAAGGCCGGGTTCAAAACCTTCATCAAGGCAGTAGCCGATATCGGCTTTAATCCATGAAGGGTCCATATATCTTACACCGATGCTGCCGATTTCTTCGCCGATAGTGAAGCACAGCTGAATATCGCCGTGGGGCAGTTTGTTTTCGAGAATTACTTTTACTGCTTCGAGGCTTGCTGCAATGCCTACTTTATCGTCGCCGCCGAGCGTGGTTGTGCCGTCGGAATACAGCACGCCGTCTTTGCGCACAACTTTGGTGCCGGTAGTAGGAGCGACGGAATCCATATGTGCTTCAAACATCAGGCCGGGCACTTTGTAATCCAGGTTTGAAGGAATAAATGCCCATACGTTGCCGGTGGTGGCTCCTGCTTTTTTGCCTGCATCGTCAATTTCGGCTTTAATGCCAAGTTCTGCCAGTTTTTTTACAATTAAATCAGCTTCCGCTTTTTCGTCAAGGCTGGGGCAGGGAACGCTGACAAGTTCAATAAATTCATTTAAAAGACGTTCTTCGTTAATCATATTTTACCTCCGTGTGATATAACATCTTTTATATTATAACACTTAAAAATAATAAAAACATAAAACTTTTCATTTTTAAGGTGTTGGTTTATTCTGAAAATATGGTACAATATGGAGAGGCTTAGGCCTAATAAACGGCGCGGCAACATCTGTGGCGACGCCAGAAGGAGCGTATTATGAAACGCAGTGAAAAATTTGTTCAGGCTAACCGTGAAGCCAAGGCTACATGGATAGCACTCGCACTTGTAATTTTGTTTTGGTATGCAGCAGGCTTCGGGCTGGAAAATTCAACGGTTGAATTTTTCCATACACCCATCTGGGTTATCGGCGGCTGCATAGGTACCTGGCTTTTTGCAGTTTTTGTTTGCTGGGTGCTGGTTCGGTTTGTCTTTAAGGATTTTGACTTGGAAGACGGGGAGGAAAAATAATATGGGCAACTGGGTTAATCTTCTTCCTGTTTTCTGCTTTTTAATGTTTATGCTGGGCGTAAGTTTTTACATTCAGTATGCTTCGCGCAAAGAGCGCAGCACCAATTTTGCGCGCGATTATTTTATCGGCGGCTACAGTCTGGGCGGTTTTGTGCTTGCCATGACAACTGTGGCAACGTACAGTTCCGTAAGCACCTTTGTAGGCGGGCCGGGCATGGCGTGGCTGGTTGGCTACGGCTGGCTGTATATGGCCATTGTGCAGGTTGTTGTTGTATTTTTGGTTTTGGGTGTTTTCGGCAAAAAAATTGCGCTTATTTCGCGTAAAATTAATGCCATTACGGTTATAGATGTTATCCGCAGGCGTTATCAGTCTGATTTTCTTGCCAATATGTCGGCGTTGTTTATTGTAATGTTTTTCTGCGGTACAATGGTTGCGCAGTTTGTAGGCGCGGCAAAATTGTTTGAAGCCGTTACCGGTTTTTCGTATCTTACCGGGCTCAGCCTTTTTGGGCTGATTGTGGTTTTTTACACAACAGTTGGCGGTTTTAAGGGCGTTGCAATTACCGATGCCATTTGCGCTGTTGCTATGCTTGTAGGGCTGGGAATTTTGTTCAGTTCCATGCTCAGCGCAGGCGGCGGCTACGATAATATTATGAATTACATTAATACCAATCACCATGATATGCTGGAGCCGCTTTCGCAGGGCAAAATGCCTATGTCGCTGTATATCAGCCAGTGGCTGCTGGTTGGTATTTGTACGCTGGCTTTGCCGCAGTCCGTTGTGCGCGGCATCAGCTATAAAAATACCAAAGCGCTGCATAACGCCATGCTGATAGGCACTATTACCATTGGCGCCATGACGCTTGTAGCTACATGGATTGGCGTGCTTTCCAAAGGTATTTTAACCGACACTTTGGCGGCATACGGGAACAGCGTTGATAACATTACCCCGCTGACGATTGTAAAAACCATGGGGCCGCTCTGGGCAGGCATTACCATTATAGGACCTATTGCGGCAACGGTATCGACGGTTTCTTCGCTTTTGCTTTCTTCATCTTCATCAATCATTAAAGATGTGTACATGCGCGAAATGGAAAAACGCAATGTTGAAGTAAGCAACGATAAAATAAAAAGGCTCAGTATGCTGGCAACCGTTGTGCTTGGCTTAATTGTATATGTTGTGGCTATTGCCCCGCCAAGCGTAATCTGGCAGATAAATATGTTTGCCTTCGGCGGTTTGGAAACGGCGTTTTTCTGGGTGCTGCTGTTTGGGCTGTTCTGGCCTAAAGCTAACCGTATGGGCGCAATACTGGCAATGCTGGGCGGCGTGGTAAGCTACTGCGTATGTATGGCAATGCAGATTAAAGTTTTTGATTTGCACCAGATTGTTATCGGTATTGGCGTTTCGCTGATTTTGTTCCTGATTGGCACTTGTATCGGCAAAGCGCAGGATGAAGAAGTGCTGCGTGTATTTTTCCCGGAAAGATATCCGGACTGATTTAGAAAAATGTTATAAAAAATTAAGGCTGTCTGTTAATGCAGGCAGCCTTTTGCGCATAAAAAAGAGGGCAGAAGCCCTCTTATTTTTTTAGAAGTTCGCTTTTTAATTTATAGTATTCGCGCGAAAAATATGCCGGAAGCTGTGCTTCGCGGTGGTCGTAGCCAAAGGCGCGGCGCGTAATGCTGATGACAGGCGGCGCCTGAATGCGTTTGGCAACTGCAAGCCCGCAGAATAATTTCCACCAACGTTCAAGGTCGGCAATAAATTCACCGGCGTTTTTAAAGGTGGCCGTTATAATTTCCGGCGGGCAGTTTAAATGTTCAGCCAATGTTCCTTCAGCATACCAGCGCAAAATATCGGCTGGTGAAGTTTTTTGCCAGCTTTCAACAAACATGGCAAACAGTTTGTCGTGGTAGGGATAAACCAGCGGGTCGCCGCCGTTGCCGACTGTTTGCTCTGCGGAAAGCTCTGCGCTGGGGCGCATGGTAAAAATTTCTTCCGGTATTACGGCTTTTTTAAATACGTGTTCGTTAAGGTAACGCCCTATGGCGTAAACATCGTGCTTCCATAAATCGCCTATAGGGGCTACTGCGCCGCAGATATCGCCGTAAAAGGTGGCATAGCCAACGGTGATTTCCGTTTTGTTGGAGTTGCACGAAAACGCGCCGCCAAAAGCTGCTGCCGCGCCTGCAAGAATACGTGCGCCGCGGTCGCGGGCTTGTATGTTTTCCATAATGTAGGGGGTAACGCTTAAATTAAAGGTGCTGTTATTGTAATATGCTTCTGCGCTTATTTGCGTAAGCTGGTTGTGCGTATGTTCAACGCTTTCGGTAATGGGCACTACCATATAGTTTGTTTTAAGTGCCTGTGCGGTTTTAAATGCCATATCTTTGGTAAGGGCGGAATTGTAACGCCCGGGCATGTTAACCAAAAGCACGTTTTTCGGGCCTAAAATATCGGTGTAAAGCGCGGCCGTAACGGCAGAATCAATGCCGCCGGAAAGGCCGACCACCATTTTTGTTATACCAAGCTGCTGTAAAAATTTTTGCGTGCCGTAGCGTACGGCCTTATAAATATCAGCAGTATCGTCTTTGGCAGCAGTAACTGGCTGCGAATCTGCCTTAACTGTTTTATCTGCCGTATCAAAATAAAAGTACAGCAGGCTTTCTTTAAACGCATCCGCTTCGGCAATTAAAGTACCGTTGCTGTTGTAAACGCAGCTGCATCCGTCATAAGTAAAAATGTTTTTGCCGTTATTTTGAATACCCGTGTTGTTGCAGTAAGCCAGAGGCAGCGCAAGTTTTTGCGCCTGCGCGGAAAACAAGCGGTGACGCTTGGCGTTTTTATTTAAGGTAAACGGAGAACAGGAGAGGTTGCATAAAATATCCGAACCGTTTTTGGCAAGTGCCGAAGGTGTGCTGAAATGATAGTTTTCCGTCCAGCCGTCCTCACAAAGCATAATGCCGAGCTTGAGTTTTTGCCCTTTTATTTCCACTTCAACAGGATGTGCAAGCTGCTGCGGTGTGGTTTCAAGTTCTGCCGCCAGCTGCGCAAGGCTGTAAAAATAGCGGCTGTCGTCAAATTCGCGGTAATTTGGCAGCGAGTGCTTAATAATGCAGTTATAGGGCAGTTTGCCGTTGCCAAGGGCTTTGCCGCGGTAAGCAGCAAAAGCGGCGTTGTATTTGCGCACGCGCCCGTCCTCATTAACTTTGGTTCTGTCAATGGCAATGTTGCCGAAAATAACGCAGATATCATAATTGGCAGTAGCGTTTATAATTTCTTCGCCAAAGGCTTCGCAGTCCTCCAGAAAAGATTTCTGTTCCCATAAATCGCCGATTAAATAGCCCGGTACGGCAAGTTCCGGCAATAATAAAATATCTGCTTTGTTTAAAGCAGCTTCTTTAATTAAATTTATAATTTTTTGTGTATTAAGGTCTGGCCGCCCCGCGGTAATTTCCGGCTGGGCGCAGGCAAATTTTATCAGCACTTTGCATCTCTCCGGTTTGCGTTTATATGTTTATGATGTTATTATAACAAATAAAGGCATGTAATACCATACAAATGGAGGCGATAAGCAATGCCGAAGCAGAAAAAAACCAATGCTGCACGCATTTTGGACGAAAAGAAAATAGAATACACTCTGATTGAATACGCGGTGGATGAAGAACATCTTGATGCCGTTCACGTTGCCCGGGAAGTTGGGCTGCCGCCGGAACAGGTTTTTAAAACCCTTGTTGTGCGCGGCGATAAGACCGGCCCGGTTTTTGCGGTTATTCCCGGCAACGGCGAACTCGATTTAAAGGCTCTTGCCAAAGCAAGCGGCAACAAAAGGGCAGAGATGGTTCATTTAAAAGAGGTGCTGCCGCTGACAGGATATATCCGCGGCGGATGCTCTCCGCTTGGCGCTAAAAAGAATTACCCGGTTTACCTTGACGAAACCTGCATTTTGTGGGATAAAATTGCCATCAGCGCAGGACTGCGCGGTATGCAGATTTTTTTAAATCCTGACGATTTGGTGAAGGCAACAGGTGCAGTTGTAGTAAACATTATTCATTCCTGAACGTGTAAATACTTGCCCAAAGTACATAAATATGCTATTATGACTCCATGGAAAGATGAAAGGATGGCTTTTATGTTATTTTTAAGTACACGCGGCAAAACCGACCTTGTTTGCAGTGCCCACGCCATAACGCGCGGCATGGCAGATGACGGCGGGCTTTTTGTGCCTCAGAAATTTGTAGCGGTTCCGCTTGAAGATATTATTGCTTTGCATAATTTAAGCTATCAGGAGCGTGCGGTAAAAATTATTTCGCTGTTCTTAACGGATTATTCCGAAGAAGAACTTGCAGATGCCGCTGCCAGAGCTTATGACGCAGCTAAATTCGGCAGCTGCCCGGCACCGGTTGTGCAGGTTAACGACAACACAGACGCGCTTGAATTGTGGCATGGGCCTACGTCTGCTTTTAAGGATATGGCGCTTCAGATTTTGCCGCTGCTTTTAACCAAGGCAATTGCCAAAACGGGTGAGCAGCATAAAATAGTTATTTTAACAGCAACTTCCGGTGATACCGGCAAGGCTGCACTGGAAGGCTTTGCCGATGTTGACGGCACGGAAATAATTGTATTTTACCCCGAAAGCGGCGTAAGCGATATTCAGAAGCAGCAGATGGTAACGCAGTCCGGCAAAAATGTGCATGTATTTGCCGTTAAAGGCAATTTTGACGATGCCCAGACCGGCGTAAAACAAATTTTTGCCAATGCCGGTTTAAACGAAGAAATTGCCGCTCAGGGCTGCGCTTTAAGCTCTGCAAACTCCATTAACTGGGGCCGCCTTGTACCGCAGATTGTTTATTATTTCAGCGCATACAGCGATGCAGTGGCAGCAGGGCGCATTAAAGCCGGTGACGAAATTAACTTTGCCGTACCGACAGGCAACTTCGGCGACATTCTGGCAGGCTATTATGCAAAAATGATGGGGTTGCCGGTACACAAGTTTATTTGCGCGTCCAACAGCAATAATGTACTTACCGATTTCATCAACACCGGCATTTATGACAAACGCCGTGAATTTAAAAAGACCATTTCGCCGTCTATGGATATACTGGTTTCCAGCAATCTGGAACGCCTGCTGTACAGCGTAACCGATGAAGATTCCGAAAAAGTAACGGAATGGATGCAGCAGCTTAATACCGAAGGCGTATACAATGTAGGCGAAAAAATACACAAAAAAATTACTTCTGCTTTCTTTGGCGCGTGGGTGGACGAACAGGAAACTGCCGAAACCATCAGACGTGTTTACAACGACAGCAAATACCTGCTTGACCCGCATACAGCCGTTGCCTGGAGAGCATGCGAAAAATACCGCCTTGTAACAAGCGATGACAGATATGCAGTTGTTGTTTCAACCGCAAGCCCGTATAAGTTCAGCGGCAGCGTTTATGAAGCGGTTAAAAACGGCGGCGAAGAATTACATTCTTTTGACGCTTTGCATAAATTGCACGAGCTTACCGGCGTACCTGTGCCGGAAAAAATGCTTCAGCTGGAAAATATGCCGGTTCTGCATAAAGAAGTTATTGAGCCGGAAAACATGGCGGAAGCAGTTAAAAACAGCATTTAGTTTTATTATGGCATTGCCCTTTGCGGCTGTGCCATTTTATTTTTATGCAGGTTTTAAAACCTGCGGCGTGGTATTTAACGTACAGGTATGTTATAATATAAAAGATAGTAAACTGTAAGCAAAGACAGTAAGTCTTGCAGCATTGGAGGATGTGGCATGGCTGATAAGGAAATTTTGCAGGCCAACGAAAAGGCTAACGAAGAAGCCGCAGGCGGAGCAGCACCGGAAGAAATAGGCGACGTGCAGATTGCCGATGAAGTGCTGAGCATTGTGGCTAGCCTTGCTGCCCAGGAAGTTGAAGGCGTGGCAGGCATGAACGGCGGTTTTGCCGGAGATTTGAGCGAATTTTTAGGAAATAAAAATGTCTCAAAAGGCGTGCGCGTTACGGTAGAAGGGCATGTTGTAAGTGTTGAAGTGTATGTAAACATTGAATACGGCGGCTGCATACCGGAAATAGCTTTGGAAATTCAGGAAAAAGTACGCGAAGCCATTGAAGACATGACAGGATACGAAGTTAAAATTGTTGACGTACATGTGCAGGGCGTACAGCGCCGCCATAAAACGGAACTTGAACAGAGTCTGGAAGCGTCTGATAATAATTAAACTCATTGGGAGGGAAAATCAATGGGAATTCCTGACAGAATAATTTTGACATTATATACATTTTTAATGGCAGTTGTTGCCGTACTTGTAGTTTTATGCAGCCTCAGCATTATTTCGCAGGCTGCAATCAATCAGTTTCTGGCAACCATTCCCGGCAACTGGGAGTATGCCGTCGGCGGCATTATAATACTTCTGGTAAGCCTGCGCCTTTTAATTGCCGGCATAGGTGCAACCGGTGTAAGCTCCTTAATTTTAAAGAGCAGCGATGCCGGTAAAATTTTTGTAGGCAAAAACGCCATTGAAGATTATATCTGTGAAATTGCACAGGAAGTTTACGGTGTTTACAACGTAAAATGCGACACCAAGCTTGATGATGAAAGCATAAGCGTGCGCATTAACGCTTCGATAGAGCCGGGCATAAATATTCCGGAAACAACGGAAGAAATAAAATACAATGTGCGTGATACCATTAAAAAAGTATTGGGCATGGAAATTAAAGAAATAGAATTGTTCTTTAAACAGATTAAGGCCAAGAATTAGGAAGGGGGCACAGGCGATGTGGAATGAAATTCTCAATGATTTATGGAGAGTATATCGCGGCCGTCTTTTAGGCTCTGTGTTCGGCCTGTTTATCGGGGCCATGTTTTTAATTTTGGGTTTTTTGCAAACTATATTTTTACTGATTTGTATTTCGGCAGGCTTTTTTATCGGCAACAAAATCGATAAAAAAGAAGACCTGCTTGAATGGCTGGACAGGCTGCTGCCGCCCGGCTACCATAAATAACTAAAAGAACGAGGTTAAACATGATTCGCAGAATATCAAGAGAACTTGTAGTACAAAGTTTATTCCAAATAGATTTTTCCGGCTGCAGCGCAGAAGAAGCTTTAAATGCGGCAGTTGAAGAACAAAACAGCAAAAATGCGCTGAAAGCGCAGAACTATGCACAGATTGCTTTAAACGGCATTTTAAATTCGCTGGCAGAAATTGATGCAAAAATTACGGAATTTTCCATTGACTGGGAAGTAAGCCGTATGCCTGCCGTAGACCGTAATATTTTACGCCTGGCAGTTTATGAAATTTATTTTGCGGAAGAAAAAATTCCTGCCGGCATAGCAATTAACGAAGCCGTGGAAATTGCAAAAATTTACGGTTCGGAAGACAGCCCGCGCTTTATTAACGGGCTGCTTGGCAAAATGGTCAGAAACAATGAGTGAACTTGAAGTTTACCTTGGCATTGATACAAGCTGTTACACAACTTCGGTTGCTTTTATGGACAGGCAGGCTAACCTTGTAGGGGAAAGCAGGCAGATTTTAAAAGTACACGAAGGCAAATGCGGCTTGCAGCAATCCGAAATGGTTTTTCATCATACACGCAATTTGCCGGAAATGATAACAAACGCAATGCCCCGGGGTGCAAAGATTATTGGTGTTTGCGCTTCCGGTTATCCGCGGCCTTTGCCGGATTCTTATATGCCGGCTTTTTTGGTTGGCGCGGGGCTGGCGCGTTCTGTTTCGGTGCTTAATAATATTCCGCTGTGGCTTATCAGCCATCAGGAAAACCATTTGCTGGCCGGAAAATGGTCGGCAGGCGGGCCGGATGATGAACGATTTTTGTTTCTGCATGTTTCCGGCGGCACAACGGATTTGCTTACAGCCGAAAAAGACGGCAGTGGCAGTTATAAATTAACGGAAATCGGCGGCAGCATTGATTTGCACGCCGGGCAGTTTATTGACCGCATAGGCGTAAGCCTTGGGCTGCAATTTCCGGCAGGGCCGGCACTTGAAAAATTTGCCGGAGCAGCTGCCGGGCCTGTTGAACTGCCTGTTTCCGTTAAAGGCTGCAAAGCAAGCCTTTCAGGGCCTGCAACTGCTGCAGAGCGCAAACTGGCGGCAGGGGCAGACCCGGCCGGCATAGCGCTGGGCGTGCAAAAAGTGCTTGCGGAAACCTTTTACAGGCTTATTTATAACGCATGCAGGGAATATAATACCAAAAGCGTACTAATTGCCGGCGGCGTTGCCAGCAATACTTACATAAGAGAATATTTACATAATAAACTTACAGGCAGAAAAATATCACTTTGGCACCCTCAGGCACGCTTTAGCTGCGATAATGCCTCCGGCTGTGCCGCTTTTGCAGTTTTAAAGGGTGAAAAAAGTGTATGATGATGTTTATTCCGTCAGCCAGGTAAATAAACTTATAAAAGCGCTTGTTGAAGGCGAGCGGTGTTTTGCCAATATTCAGGTGCGCGGTGAAATTTCCAATTTTAAGCGTTACAGCAGCGGCCATTGCTATTTTACGTTAAAAGATGCTGGCGGCGTTTTAAAAGCCGTAATGTTTAAAACGGCAGCGCGCAATCTGCGTTTTGAACCTCAAAACGGTGATACGGTTATTGCTGTTGGGCGCATAAGCGTTTACGAGCGTGACGGCGTTTACCAGCTTTATACCGATTTGATGATACCTGAAGGCACCGGCGATTTAATGCTGGCGTTTGAGCAGCTTAAACAAAAACTGTTAAACGAAGGCCTGTTTGATGAAAGCAGAAAAAAACAGCTGCCGGTAAACCCAAAAACAGTTGGCATCATTACATCGCCTTCCGGCGCGGCAGTGCGCGATTTAATTACGGTATCGCGCAGGCGCAACAAGGGCATAAAGCTGCTGCTTTACCCGGTACGAGTGCAGGGCAAAGAAGCACCGGCTGAAATTGCTCATGCCATTGAGTTTATGAACAGAAACAAAATGGCTGATGTTTTGATTGTAGGCCGCGGCGGCGGTTCTATTGAAGAATTGTGGGCCTTTAATGAAGAACAGACCGTCCGTGCAGTTGCTGCATCGGAGATACCTGTTGTTTCGGCAGTTGGACACGAAACGGATTTTACTTTAACGGATTTTGTGGCGGATAAACGCGCGGCAACTCCTTCGCAGGCTGCGGAAATTGTTGTTGCCGACGCCAATGCTTATTTAAACAGCGTTGCGGAACTGGAAAAACGTTTAAAAAACACGGTCTTAAAACGGCTTGCCTTATCGGAAACTACGCTGGAACGCCTGCAAAATTCATGGGCGTTATCAAATCCGCAGCGCATGCTTGAAGGCAGAATGCAAAGATTTGATTTTGCTTCGGTACGGCTTGAGCAGGTTTTTAATGCTGCCCTTACGCAGAAACAGCACAGCTGCGGCGTGCTGGCGGCAAAGCTCGATGCGCTCAGCCCGCTTACCGTGCTTGCGCGCGGGTACAGTGTTACGGAAAATACGGATGGAAAAATTATCAGAAGTATAGCTGATGTACGCTGGGGTGATGAAATAGTAACGCAGGTCGGCGACGGCAACGTTATTTCGGTGGTTCAGCATACGGAAGGTCGGTAAAACATGGCAGTAAAAAAATCACTTAAAAATTTAAAATTTGATGAAGCACTGGCAATGCTTGAAGAAAAGGTAAAACTTCTTGAAGAAGGTAATTTGCCGCTTGAAGAATCGCTGGAAGTTTTTAAAGAAGGCATAGAACTAAGCAAAATCTGCGCAGGCAGGCTTGATACCGCAAGGCAGACAGTTGAACAGATTATGGAAACAAGCAGCGGTTATACAAAAAAACCTTTTGAGGAGATTGATGAATAGATGGATTTTGAAAAATATTATTCTGACAGGCAAAAACTGATTAACAATTTTTTGGAAAAAAGAATGCAGAAAAAAGGCATTTCCCGCGTGGATGAAGCCATGGCATACAGCCTTTTTGCAGGCGGCAAGCGCATACGCCCGATTCTTTTAATGGCTACTGCCGACGCCGTTGGTGCAAATGGCTATAATTTTTTGCCTGTTGCCGCCGGGCTGGAAATGATTCATACATATTCTTTGATTCATGATGATTTGCCGTGCATGGACGATGATGATTATCGCCGCGGCAAATATACCAACCATAAGGTTTTCGGCGAGGCAATGGCGCTTTTGGCAGGCGACGGCCTTTTAACACTGGCTTTTGAAGTTATGCTGGAGCAAAAAAATGTACCGCCGGAAGTTTTGGTTGAAGTTGTGCGCGAAGTTGCCATGTGTGCCGGTAATTTTGGCATGGTTGGCGGCCAGGCGCTTGACCTTGACGCAGAAGGCAAACAAATCAGCGAAGCCGAACTGCGCAAACTGCATTCCGGCAAAACCGGCGCTATGTTTATTGCGGCAGTACGCGGCGGTGCGCATCTTGCCGGTGCAACAAGCGACCAGCTGTTGGCGCTGACGCATTTTGCAGACCTTTTGGGCCTTGCTTTCCAGATTACCGACGATATTCTTGACGTTGAAGGCGACCCTGCCGAAATGGGCAAGAGCGCAGGCAGCGATGAGAAAAAACATAAATCTACCTATGTAAGTTTATATACGCTTGCCGGTGCTAAGGCACTGGCAGAGAAAACCGTTACCGAAGCACTGGAGTGCTTGGACAGCTTTGGCGAAAAAGCCGAGCCGCTGCGTCGGATTACGAAAATGATGTGCGGACGCAAATCTTAATAATTAGTTGCCGGTTTAATAATTACAGGAAGGATAGATGCCTTAATGACAGCCGGATTATTAAAAAAGATTGATTCACCTGAAGATATAAAAAAACTTAATTATGAAGCGTTAAACGAACTGGCTGCCGAAATACGCGAGTATATGATTGAAGTTATCTCCAAAAACGGCGGGCATCTTGCCCCTAATTTGGGCGTTGTGGAGCTGACGCTGGCCCTGCATAAGGTTTTTAACTGCCCAAAGGATAAAATTATCTGGGACGTAGGGCATCAGTCATACATTCACAAAATAATTACCGGGCGGCGCGAAGCCTTTAAGACGCTGCGCCAGTATAACGGAATTTCAGGCTTTCCTAAAATTCAGGAAAGCAAGTACGACGCATTTGGAACAGGGCATTCCAGCACTTCGATATCGGCGGCTTTGGGCATGGCGATTGCGCGTGACCTGAAGGGAGAAGATAATGAAGTGGTTGCCGTTATCGGCGATGGTTCCATGACGGGCGGCATGGCTTATGAAGCGCTGAACAACGCCGGTGATTTGCAGAAAAAGCTGATTGTTGTGCTTAATGACAATGAGATGTCTATTGCCAAAAACGTCGGCGCTATGAGCGATTATCTGTACCAGCTGCGTACGGCAAAAACATATACCCGCATAAAAAAGGATTTGGAAGGCTGGCTTAAACATAAAAATTACGGCGAAAATATTATAAATATTGTCCGCCGCGTTAAAGGCAGCGTTAAATATCTGCTTGTGCCGGGTTCTGTTTTTGAACATCTGGGCTTTAAATACTATGGCCCTGTTGACGGGCATAACCTGGAACATCTTGTGGAAGTTTTTGAAACCGCAAAACAAACTCCCGGACCTGTTATCATTCATGTTATTACCAAAAAGGGCAAGGGATATGAACCTGCTGAAAAAAGCCCGAACAAATTTCACGGTACCGGGTCTTTTGAAATAAAAACCGGTAAAAAAATTACCAACCCTGATGCGCCGGTGAGCTATACCGAAGTTTTTGGCAGAACGCTGGTGCAGCTTGCCAAAGACGATAAAAAAATTGTTGCCATTACGGCAGCCATGCCGGACGGTACAGGCTTGAATTATTTTGCCGATGCTTACCCGGACAGATTTTTTGATGTAGGCATTGCCGAGCAGCACGCAGTAACTTCGGCTGCAGGTATGGCAGCGGCAGGGCTGCACCCTGTTGTTGCGGTTTATTCTACTTTTTTACAGAGAGCATATGATTCGGTGCTGCACGATATTGCCATGCAGAATTTGCCGGTAGTGCTTGGTCTCGACAGGGCCGGGCTTGTTGGTGACGACGGCTATACGCACCACGGCGTTTTTGACTTTTCGTACTTGCGTTTGATTCCGCAAATTACTATTATGGCTCCGAAAGACGAAAACGAGCTCCGGCATATGTTTGCTACTGCGGTAAAATTTAACGGGCCTGTTGCTTTGCGCTATCCGCGCGGCAGCGGCTTAGGTGTTGATATTTCAGAACCGCTGCATACTTTGCCAATCGGCAAAGCCGAAGAATTAAAACAGGGCAGCGATGTATGCATCTGGGCCGTTGGCAGCATGGTTGACGAGGCAATGAAAGCCGCAGATGCTCTTGAAGAAAACGGCATCAGCGCCGGGGTTGTAAACATGCGCTTTGTTAAACCGCTTGACAGTGAGCTGCTGGTAAAAACGGCGCAGCAGTATAAAAATATAGTAACTATGGAAGAAGGCTCTTTAAAAGGCGGCGCAGGCAGTGCCGTGCTGGAAGTGCTTAATGAAAACGGTATGCTTCAAAGCGTAAAAGTGCTTAATTTAGGCATACCCGATAAATATATTCCTCATGGGGCAAAGCCATTGCTGATGCGTGACATCAGCCTTGACCATGAAAGCGTTGTAAAACGTATTAAAGAATTTTTAAATAACGGAGATTAATGTGAAGAAAGAACGTTTGGATACCCTGCTTGTGCAGCGCGGATTTTTTGAATCGCGTTCACGCGCGCAGGCGGCTATTATGGCCGGGCAGGTTCTTGTAAACGAACAGAAGATTGATAAAACAGGCACGCAGGTAGCGCCTGATGCCGCAATACGCCTTTTGGGCGGCGACCTTAAATATGTAAGCCGCGGCGGGCTGAAGCTTGAAAAGGCAGTAAGCTGTTTTAACCTTGATTTAACAGGCAAAATTGCTGCCGATATCGGCGCTTCAACCGGCGGTTTTACTGATTGCGCCCTGCAAAATGGTGCTGCGCGTGTATATGCCATAGATGTTGGCTACGGGCAGCTGGCATGGAAGCTGCGCAGCGACGAACGTGTCGTTAATATGGAGCGCACCAACGTACGCTATCTTGAAGCGGACAGCCTGCCGGAAAAGGTGGATGTTGTAACGATTGACGTTGCCTTTATTTCTCTTGAAAAGGTTTTGCCTGCGGTAAAGAAAATAATTGCAGATGACGGCATTGTTATTGCTCTTATAAAACCGCAGTTTGAAGCCGGTAAGGAAAATGTAGGCAAAAAAGGCGTTGTGCGTGATCCGCAGGTGCATTTAACTGTAATAAATAACGTTATTGTAACAGCCAGGGAACTTGGCTTTAAAATTGCCGGGCTTGATTATTCGCCGGTTAAAGGACCGGAAGGCAATATTGAATATCTGCTGTATTTAAAAAATGCCGCAAATGCGGAAGAAATTGCCGTAGACCCTGATGAAACAGTAAAAAAATCCCACTTAACGCTTGATACAAGCGGAAAATAAGAAGGTGTAAAAATGTCCGTATCAACAATAGGGCTGTTTCCCAATATGCAGAAAGATAAAGTACGTGACTGCCTGCCGGATATTTTGGCGCTTCTGCAAAAATACGGTTTAAAAACGCTGCTCCCTGATGATATGAAAGAGTTTGGTGCAGACGGCTTTTATACCAAAGAAGCAAACTCGCTGGCGCAGATGGACGCCGGTATTTCGCTCGGCGGCGACGGTACTTTTCTGCAAATGGCACGGCATCTTTCACCTTTAAAAATACCCGTGTTCGGCGTAAACTTTGGCAAGCTTGGCTTTTTGGCAGAAACCGAAATGAGCGATTTTGAAAAAGCGCTGCGAAAACTTGCCGGGCATGAATTTGAACTGGAAGAACGCAGCCAGCTGAAAGCAAGCGTTGTAAAAAACGGCAGGGTAACGGTGCAGGCTCATGCGCTTAATGACATGGTTGTGGCCAAAGGGCATATTTCCAAACTTGCGCATCTGGAACTGAAAATTAACAGCAAACATTCCGGCATTTATGCCGCCGACGGGCTGATTGTGGCAACCGCAACAGGTTCAACCGCTTATTCGCTGTCGGCAGGCGGGCCAATGGTTCATCCCAGCCTTGATGTATCAATCATTACTCCGATTTGTGCACATGCTTTATATACACGCCCGCTGATTATACCAGGAAATAATTTAATAGAAATCACGGCAGTGCCGCCTTATGAAGAACTGCTGCTTTCGGCAGACGGTGAAATTACGGCGGCTGTTGCCGAAGATGATATTATCCGCATAGAAAAGAATCCCGAACCCGTCAGGTTAATCCGTTTAAACGGAAGAAGCTATTATGAAACCTGGCAGCAAAAATTGATGCGTACCTGCAGAAATGAGGAAGCAAAATGAACGAAGAAGTATCCGTTAAACAATTAAAAACAAACCGCCATGCTAAAATTAAAAGCATAATTGAATCGCAGAAAATTGAAACTCAGGACGAACTTGCGACAGCTTTGCGCGCCAGCGGCATAGAAGTTACGCAGGCAACAGTTTCGCGCGATATTAAAGAATTAATGCTGATTAAAGTTCCAGATGCTGCCGGGCGTTATTATTATGCTTTTCCGAAAGACCAGAATGCTCTTTTAAACTCCGGCAGAATGGAACGTATTTTGCAGGATTCGGTTTTAAACCTGAGGGCAGGCGGCAATTTGGTGGTAATACACAGCCTGCCGGGCGCTGCGTCTTCGGTAGCGCTTGCGCTCGATTATATGAAGTGGCCGGAGGTTTTGGGAACCGTTGCCGGTGACGATACAATTTTTGTAGCTGTTGATAAACCCGAAAATACGGATGTATTTATTGGCAGATTTGGTAAAAAATAGAGGTTTGCAGAATGCTTCAGGCTTTACATGTACATAATTTTGCTTTAATAGAAGATGCTAAAGTTGAATTTACCGGCGGCTTTAATGTTTTTACCGGTGAAACCGGCGCAGGCAAATCCATTCTTATAGATGCGTTCAGCATCGCTTTGGGAGCAAGGGCTTCGGCAGATTATGTGCGCAGCGGCACGGATGCTTTAACGGTGCAGGCAATTTTTGATATTGATAATTGCCCGGCTGCCAGACAACTTCTGGAAGAACAGGGAATTGATTATGAGGACGGCCTGTTTTTGCGTCGCCGCATAACGGCTTCCGGCAAAAGCCAGGCTACGGTAAACGGAGTGCAGGTGCCGCTGGCTGTTTTGCGTTCTTTTGCGGCTGTGCTTGTGGATATTCATGGCCAGCATGAGAACCAGGCGCTTTTAAAAGCAGGTTTTCCGCAGCAGCTTACAGATTTGTACGGACAAAGCCTTATTATGCCGGTGCTTAATGAATATAGCCGCGCTTTTGATAACTACAATAAAATCAAAAGCGAACTTGAGCATCTGCAAAGCATAGGGCAGGACCGTGAACGTATTTTAGACCGTCTGGAATGGGAAATTGAAGAAATAACCAACGCCGGGCTGCAAAAAGGCGAACTTGAAGACTTGCAGGAAGAATGGAAACGTATTCAGAACAGCGGCAAAATAATGCAGGCTGTAAGTGATGCCGGTGAAATTTTAGACGGCAAGTTCAGCGTTCTGGACGCTTTAGCTGAGGCAAAAAGCAGAATTGAAACGGCGGCAAGATATGATGCCGGGCTTTCGGAAAATGCCGAAATGCTGGAAACATGCTGGCTGACAGTGGAGGAATGCCATAAAAACCTGCTTGATTATCTGGAGAACAGCGAGTTTGACGCGGAGCGTTCCGCTTATGTTGAGCAGCGTTTGGATTTATGGTATAAACTGCAGAAAAAATACGGTGCTGATTATGATGCCATTAACGAATATCTTGAAAAAATTAAGCAGGAAGCCGGACAGCTACAGGAAATTGACCGCAGCATTGCCGTTAAAAATAAGGAACTTTCAAAAAATCAGGCTGAACTGAAAGAACTTGCTGGCAAATTAACAGAGCTGCGCAAAAAATATGCGGGAATGCTTGCCGGTGAAATTACAAAACATATTGCCGATTTAGCCATGCCGCAGGGAAAATTCACCATTCAGTTTGCCGTTAAAGAAGATTTTGGCAAAACCGGCTGCGACGATATGGTATTTATGTTTTCGGCTAATGCCGGAGAGCCGCTGATGGAACTTACAAAAGTTGCTTCCGGCGGTGAATTGTCGCGCATTGCGCTGGCTGTAAAAACGGTTTTGTTTAATGAACTTGGCGTGCCTACAATGATTTTTGATGAAATAGATACCGGTATAGGCGGCGTTACGGCACAGAAAATGGCGGAAAAAATTGCCGTTATTTCGCGTACGGGGCAGGTTATCTGCATAACGCATCTGCCGCAGATAGCAAGCTTTGCCGACAGGCATATTAAGATTAACAAAGTAAGTGCGGACGGGCGCACGCAAACCGTTTTGAATGTGCTTGATAATAACGGACGCATTGAAGAATTGATGCGCATGACGGCGGGCGACAATATAAGTGAGGCTGCACGCCGCAATGCCGAAGAACTTTTAAATAAAGCAGCAGAATTTAAAAATGCAGGGTGATATTATGAAGAAAATTCATCAGGATAATCTGGACGAAAAATTTGTCAGCCGCAGGCAGGGGTTTGACGGACGCCTTTTAAAAGTTATGGTTGATACCGTTACTTTGCCCAACGGCAGGCAAACCACGCGCGAAATAATTGCCCATCCGGGGGCGGTGTGTGTTGTGCCGGTGCTTGATGACGGCAGTATTATTTTTGTAAAACAATACCGTTATGCAGTGGGCAGCGTTTTATATGAACTTCCTGCCGGCAAGCTCGACCATCCCAATGAAGACCCGCTGGACTGCGCCAAGCGCGAACTTTCGGAAGAAACTGGCTATGAAGCTGCCGAATGGCAGAAACTTACAAGCATTGTAACTACTCCGGGTTTTACGGATGAAGTAATACATTTATATCTGGCCAGAGGCCTGAAAAAGTTTGACCAGCATACCGACGAAGACGAGTTTATAGATATTGAAGCAGTAAAACCGGAAGAAGTGCGCCGAATGCTGCTTGACGAAGAAATTTTTGATGCCAAGACTTTAAGCGCCTTATGCATGATGCAGTTAGTTAACAAAAACTTCATTTGACGGGCGCATGGTTTTGTGCTATATTGTTTTTGTAATTTAATACAGGCCTTTGGGGTAGGGTTAATTTCCCGACCGGCGGTTGCCTGTCTGAAAATGTTAAACAAGACCAGCACTATTAATTAACAGACTGTTGCCATCTTGTTCCCAAAAGGTAACACTGTAAACCCAGTATACAAGCGGCTTTACAGGCTTTTCAATTTAATATTTTTGTAACTGAAGTAGTATTGAACTATAAAAAGTTTGATACTACTTTTTGTATTTTATGGCACCCTACCAAGTAGGTTAGTTTATTGATTTTTAATAAGCAATACCCAACCGTTTATACAAAATATAAGTATTACAAATTATATTAAACTGGAAGGAGGTGTAAAGCATGCTGTATTATGAAGCCGTACAAATTTTTTATAGAGATTGTGTAGGGCGTATGTTGTCGGAGCGCACTATAGAAAACTATTCCGATTATATAACTGGCTTTGGAAATTACCTGCAAAGGGTAAATAAAAGCAACATTGAGGATGTTACAAGGGATGATGTATTAGACTACTTTGCTTTTAAGCGTAAAACCTGTTCGGAAACTACAATAAAACATAACTTCATAGCTATCAGAGCATGTTTTAAATGTCTTGTAGCACGCCATATAATACCCATGAACCCTTTAGATGACATACCGAAACCACGAGTACCTAAAAAGGTAATACAATCTTTTAATAGGGAGGAAGTACAGGCAATATTAAACGCCTTTGATAAAAACACTTTTACAGGGTTTAGAAACTACACAGTCATGAGCATTTTATTCAGCACAGGTTTAAGAAAAAGCGAGCTGCTGCAAATGAATGTTTCTGATGTGTATTTAGATATAGACACCATGAAAGTAAACGGAAAGGGCAATAAAGTGCGTTATGTACCCATTAGCCCCGTATTGCACCGTGTAATTGTTACATATCTAAAAAGGCGTAAAGAATATTTAAAAGAGTGCAAATTAGCCGATAGGGATGTATTTATTGTAAGCTGTAGGGGCGGCAGGTTAACTAAAGGCGGTTTAGGTACTGTATTTGCTAAACTAAAGCAATCTAAAAAACAGTGGGCACACCGTGTATCAGCGCATACATGGCGGCACACTTTTGCAAAATTCTTTTTGCTAAACGGCGGCGATATATTCTCATTACAAAAGATATTGGGGCACGAGGATATAGAGAGTACCCGTATTTATATTGAACTGACAAAAGAGGAAATACGCCTGCAAAATGATAAATACAATCCATTAGATAACACAAAATGGCAATATTATTAAACAATGAAAGAAGGATTTTTAAATGTTATATTTGAATATTGATACTGAAAAAGAGGTTAATAAATTTCCGCTTAATGAGCGTCCTGTAATGATAACGGTTAACGGTGTAAACATACCACGGTATAGCTACAATATGATAGATATGCCGAAGGTAGAGCAAAGTTTACAAAACGGTGAATATACCTTTTGCAACGTTATAAATGCCATTGAGAATGAATATTATTTTACCGCTCGTGAATGTTTCTTAAAGCAAATACAGGAGCAGGGGTTATCTGTTAATGAACAGTACAGACTTTTAGGTGAATGTATGGCAGCATTTAGGTCAACTTCAGGTGGCAGCGGGGATATGTGCCATGACTTTGCTGTATACAGGGCGGCTCAGATACATAACGCTGAATTAGCTGCGCTGTTATGCAAAGGTACAATAAGCGGAATTAATGATGTATACTGTTTAAGCAATGATAAAAATATACTTTATTACCTTGATGACGGTAAAGATTATGACTGTTGTGTGTTTCGTGCAGATTATGAAATTAGAGAATACAGCCGCCAAAACATTGATATTACAGCAAGTGTGTTTGATGAGTTGCAGTATAAGTTTGAGGAACTGAGAAAATTTAATACATTCGGTGAGTGGGCGCAGGAAGTACCTTTAAATTGCCTTGAAGAATACATACAGGAGGGTTTATGGGGCTATGTGGGCGAAGATAACCCAAATACTACGATAAAGGTAGCACCAACGGCAGCACAATATTTGAAAAACGTATAAAAGATTAAACAAAAAAGCAGTCCTATGTTTTCCAAAAGGAATTTATAGGGCTGCTTTATTTTTTATTTGTTCTACCCAAAATGTAGTCAGTTGTTGTATTATGAAAATCAGCTAAAGCAATTAAGATATTTGTTGGTATATCACGTAAACCTAATTCATAGTTGCTGTACGCTTGCTGAGAGCAGTGTAATATTTTAGCCATATCAGATTGTGTTAAATCTCTATCTTCTCGTAAATCCTTAATGCGAGTATACATTTCATATCACCTGTTTGAATTATACGAAAAGATATATAAACAAATTGAGATTTACAACAAAATGTAGTAAAATGATTTTGGAATATATTTTGAAGGGGTTGGTTTTATGAAGAAGTTTATTTGTTCAATTTTATTAGTAATGGTTGTTTTTGCAGGATTTTTACCAAATATTTCTAATGCAGCAGAACAGGAAGTTACAGATACCTCTAACACTAAAATTGTAATTGAAAAGTTTAAGTGGGGAAAATACTATGAAATTCCTGATATGCCTTATGAAATGGCTATAAATAGTTATAAAAAGGGTATTTTAGATGTAAAAGTTAGAGATAATATTGAAGGTACAACAAGATTAAAAATATTACCTGCAAGAAATTTTGTGTATATTTACGAAAAAGATATAAATCAGTTTGGCGGATGGCGTTGTGTAGAAAAAACAATGTATTCTGACGATAGTTTTATTGCTGAAATAGTTGCTATGTCTTTATCTATACTTAAAGAAGCAGGAATTGTAAAAGAATAAGAAATGGTGATGTTAGAATGAAAAGAATTTTCCTATGTACTGTAGTATTGTGTTTAATAACACTAACCTGTTATGCTGAAAATTTAAAATATATTGGCTTAAAAGAAGGTGCGCACCATTATGTGCGTACTGATAATATGAAAATAGTAAATGTTTTTAATAAAGATAATCCTACTGATTTTAAAACAATAGGTGTTTATTATGAAGAAGTAACAATACAAGACGGTTTAAAAGAACGCTTTGGTTATATACAAGCATTTATAGGTGGAAATTCTGACGCTTTATTTAAACGAATGATATTTTACACAACAGATAGATATGGAGAAATAACACATATATTTGTTGATAAACCTAATTGGGAATATATAGACAAATATAATGTAACAGAAGGTAAAATTCGTACACACATACAAAAATTTTTAAAAGATAAAAAATCAGAATTTAACAGATAAAGGTTTTGTGATTGTGTTTTATAAAACAGATAAAAATTAAATAAGGCAGTTTAATGGCAACAAAAGTAACCACGGTATACCTGTTGATTTAATACCAACAAGTAAACCGTGGTTTTCTTTTAGTTACCTTTATGTGAATTTAAGGAAGGTTAAAGGTAGATTATTATAATAAACCATTAAAGATTTAACCTTTATCAAACCTATAGGAGTTTGTGTTTTCTTATAGTTCTATTTCTTTAGAGAATACCTCAGAATGCAGATATACTGTGCCTTTGCTGAGATTTAGGGAAAATCCAGCACCCTTTATTTTTCCCTTTTTTTGTATCAATCTTTTGTGTACCTATACCCGTACTCAACCACGCCTTGAAATGCAACCTCAAACGCCTTGAGGGAATGTATACATACACTTTATTTGCATATGCCGTGCGTATGCTTGAACGCCAAACAAACTGAATAAGACAGGAGAGGGCGTATTCGTTTTTATCAAAAATTATACCTTTACTTTTCAAAAAGTTATATAAATTCGGGTTAGGGAATTTATCGCATACAAAAGCCACGGCATTACAATTACTATAATCGTTGGTGGCTCTTGTGTTGTGTGCTATCCAGCGTTTAGGGCTGACTTCTTTACCTGTAAGGCAACCTTTAAATGCCTTAAAAGTAGTCCAGTAGTAGCCTGTAAGTTCACCTTTAGGAATACCATAGCGCAGGAAGCCACGCAGAGCGTTGTGTAGTTCACTGGCGGCAGGTGAGTTCTTTTTACAGTTGTTTTCAAACCAACGCAAAGAGAGTGAGTATTTTTTGCCTGTAAGGTTGTATTTTTCATCATCACATACAACAAGCCTTTCAAGCCCTTTAGGATATGCAGGGACAAAGCCTGCCGAAATCTCACCGCTGCTATTGATATGGTAATATTCAATATTAAAGCCGTACAGTTGGCAGTAGTAATCAAAAGGGCTGTTATGCAGGCGATAGGTGCTGATATATATTTCATCAAAACACAACCATATTGAAGGATTTACAACCGCTATAACACGTTCATCATTGTTGAAACTATATAAGTCTAATTTATTAAAAGTTTTGCGTACACCTTCAAATACACCACGCCTGCCTGCATTGTTGTATTCTAATTCATCATTCCAATACAGCCTTCCAGTGTACTCATCAATGAGCAGGAAGCCACGTTCTCTGAGCATTTTATAATCCTGTTTATTTAGTTTGTATACCTCTTGTATGTTCTTATTTGCTGCCTTAGCGTTGCCTTTTGGTTGTTGTATGTCTATTGTGTCTACTATTACAGTAGGTTCTTCATCAATAATGAGTATATAGTGGTAATCGCCATTTTGCAGCAAATCTTTAACTTCACTATCAAACAATTCACAAAGCGTATGAGTACAGCAAATGTTTTCACCGCTGATTATAAGCTGCTTTAAGGCGTGCAGTTTTGATGTGTGTTTCCTTTTGTTTTCCAAAGGTTGCACGCAGGTTGTGGCGTTGCAAATACGTTCTACTTCGCTAAGTAGTGGTGTAAGCACTAAAAAGCGGTTAAAGCTATTGGCAGGTGTTTGTGCAGCATTTATCATTTTAATTAAAGCTGTTGTCTTTCCTGCGCCTGTTGGAGCGTCAATAACTCTGAATGTAATTTTGTTTTGTGTTGTCATTTTTTATCCGTCCTTTTTTTCACATAAATTTAGGGAAGGTTTTCACCTTCTTCTCCCTTATGTGTGACAGTAAACATTTGTCTACTTATGAGTGACAGATAGCGTTATTGTGCGTTTAAATTCGTTTTAAGCGTGTTTATAAATGAAAGCATACAAAGTTATACACCAAAGATTTAAAAACGTTTACAGGAGAAATATGGCGGTGATATGGCAGCGACATACTGAAAAAGCAGCTAAAATATAGAAATATTACTAAAAATAATGAATTAAGTGCTGCAACCTCTATAGTTAAATTGACGGCACAGAAAATATTTTATGAAAGTAGTTTTCTTTTTGAAGGGGGGGCGCAAATCGCTATTCCCTTTTAGTACCCATAACAACCAAAAGGTAAATAAAGATGTGGTGAAACTACAACAAAAATAAAAAAACGCTATGTATAAAAATATAAATATAAACGGTTGTTTGCGTTTTAGGTATATGGAGTTATTGAAGTATGTGTGTAATCTTAAAAAGTACAATAAAAATAGTACACAAGTTTATTACAAGTGTACTAAAAGAAAATTTATACAGTTATCATTGAATAAAAACACAAAATAAAAACAACAACGTCCGATAATAAGGATTATGTTTATCTTGTTTTAGGCTTATTTTATGGCAGTTTTTATAATAAAATAGAAAGGAAAGCAAAACTATTTTATTTGTTATTTACAGTATAAATAATACAATGCCATGTGTCAACTTTTGTATCATATATAAAAAATTTTAAAACGAAAAACAAAAAGCAGCAAAGTTTTAACAGAGAATTAGAAACAAAACGGGGCAATGGGGAAGCAATATTATTTCAAAGATATATATAAGGGCAAACGAAAATTTTTTGTAAAATTCACTTTTAAAGTTATTGACAAAACCCTACCAATGGTAGATACTTATTACTGTAATACTATATCAGAAACTAAATATATTAAATTGATAAATACCTTAAAGTCCGCAAATATGCAGTATTGCTGACTTTTTGGTGTTTAGCCTTTGGGGTAGGGTTAATTTCCCGACCGGCGGTAAAGTCCGCGAGCGTTAAGCATGAACCGGTGCAATTCCGGTACCGACAGTAAAGTCTGGATGAGAAAAGGCAAAAGAATTTATACAGCTGAAACCCCGGAGGTTTTGGCTGTTTTTGTTTATAAAGAAGGTGAGTTAATGGACGATATTAAATATATGCGCCGTGCTTTGGAACTGGCCAAGATGGCGGAAGGCGATACTAGCCCTAATCCCATGGTTGGCGCCGTTATTACAGACAGTTCCGGCAAAATTGTCGGTGAAGGCTATCATCATAAAGCAGGCCAGCCACATGCCGAAATAAATGCTCTGGCAGCGGCCGGCGATAAGGCAAAGGGCGCAACCGTTTACGTTACGCTTGAACCATGTTCGCATTACGGAAGAACTGGCCCTTGCTGCGAAGCGCTTATTAAAGCAGGTGTAAAAAAAGTGGTCAGCGCCGTTACAGACCCCAACCCGCTTGTAGCAGGGCGTGGTTTAAACCGTTTGCGTGAGGCCGGTATTGAAGTTGTAAACGGCATTTGCGAGGACGAAGCGAGAAAATTAAATGAAAAGTTTTTCTTTTGGATTACCCATAAACGGCCGTTTGTATCTCTTAAATATGCCATGACTCTGGACGGCAAAATTGCTGCCGACGGCGGCGATTCCAAATGGATTACAGGTATGGAAGCCAGAACTTATGCGCATTACCTGCGTAAAACACATGATGCTGTAATTGTCGGCAAAAATACGGTGCTGCAGGACGACTGCGAGCTTACTACCCGTATGGTAGAAGGCAAAAATCCTGTAAGAATTGTACTGGACAGCAAATGCAGCCTGCCGGTAAATTCCAAAATTTTAAATGGTGAAGCACGAACGATTGTTGCAGTAGGTGAAAATCCTTCGCTTACCAATCTTAATGCGCTGAAACTTTTAAAAAATGTGGAAATTATAAAATTGCCGGAGCACAATGGCAAGCTTGACCTTAATGATTTAATGAAGTACCTTGCAGAGCAGGAAATTACCAGCCTGCTTGTGGAAGGCGGCAGCGAAGTACACGGTGCGTTTTTGGATGCAGGATTTGCCGAAAGGGTATATGCGTTTATTGCCCCTAAAATTATCGGCGGAAGGAATGCTCTTGCCCCGGTGGGCGGCAATGGCTGTAAGGATATGGGCAAAGCGCTGCGCCTTACGGATATTGAATATAAAGAGCTTGGATGCGACCTTTTAATTACCGGCAGAACGGAGCGTGACTGACATGTTTACCGGACTTATAGCGGAACTTGGCACTGTAACAGAGTTAAAACCGCTTAAACAAAGTTATAATATTACTGTAAAAGCACAGAAGGTTTTGGAGAACCTTAAAATCGGCGACAGCATTGCCGTTAACGGTGCCTGCCTTACGGTAGTAAAAATCAGCGGCAGCGCCTTTACGGCTGATATTATGCCGGAAACGGTTAAACTTACTAATCTGCGCAATTTAAAAAGCGGCGATAAGGTAAATCTTGAACGCACTTTAAAATTGAGCGACGGGCTTGATGGGCATATTGTGAGCGGCCATGTTGAAGGCATTGGCGTTATTGCGTCCAAAAAGGCACAGGGCATTGCCGAAATTGTAACCGTAAAAACACCGCCGCAGCTTTTAAAATATATAATAAAAAAAGGCAGCATTGCCATTGACGGCATCAGCCTTACCGTAACGGAAGTTACCGGCAGTGGTTTCAGCGTATCGCTTATTCCGCACACCGCCAAAGAAACAACGCTCGGCTTCAAAAAGCCCGGCGACGAAGTAAACCTGGAAACAGATATTATCGGCAAATATGTCGAACATCTGCTTAATTTTAAAACATCCGCCGGTGCGGAAAATAAAAATACTTTGACAAAATCACTTCTTTTTGAAAATGGTTTTATATAAAAGGAGGCAATTATGGATAATTTTAAGTTTAATACTGTTGAAGAAGCCATTGAAGCCATAAAAAACGGCAAAATGGTTTTGGTTACGGACGACGAAGACCGCGAAAATGAAGGCGACCTTATTATGGCAGCGCAGTTCTGCACCGGCGACGACGTTAACTTTATGGCAAAGTATGCCCGCGGCTTGATTTGCATGCCTGCCGACCCGCAGATTATGGACAAATTGCAGTTCGGCGCAATGGTTGCCAACAACACCGATAACCACGAAACTGCGTTTTCGGTTTCTATCGACCATGTGGACACAACTACCGGTATTTCTGCTTATGAACGCGCTTACACCATGCGCAAATGCGCCGACCCTGCCGCTCAGCCGCAGGATTTCCGCCGCCCGGGGCATGTATTTCCGCTCCGCAGCAGAAACGGCGGCGTTTTAAGGCGTACCGGGCACACCGAAGCGACTACTGATTTATGCCGTCTGGCAGGGCTGACACCGGTTGGCATTTGCTGCGAAATTATGAGCGACGACGGCAATATGGCACGCACTCCGGAGCTTATTGAATTTGCCAAAAAGCATAATCTGGTATTTATAACCGTTGCTGCGCTTGTTGCTTACCGTAAAAAGCACGAAAAAATGGTTCACCGCGTAGCGGAAGCAGCACTGCCGAGCAAATACGGTAATTTCCGCATTATCGCTTATGAAAATGACCTTGACAGCCAGTGCCATGTTGCCATTGTAAAAGGCGATATTGCCGGCAAAAAGGATGTTATGGTGCGCGTACATTCCGAATGCCTTACAGGCGACGCGCTTGGTTCGCTGCGCTGCGACTGCGGCGACCAGCTGGCAACCGCACTGCGTATGATTGAAAAAGAAGGCTGCGGCGTAGTTGTTTACATGCGTCAGGAAGGACGCGGAATTGGCCTTGCCAATAAAATACGTGCTTATGCCTTGCAGGACCAGGGGCTTGATACAGTTGAAGCAAACATAAAACTCGGCTTTGCACCCGATTTGCGCGATTACGGTATTGGCGCACAGATTCTTGCCGATTTGGGGCTTACTACTATCCGCCTGATTACCAATAACCCGGCCAAACGCGCAGGGCTTACGGGCTATGGCATTACCGTTACCGGCAGGGTGCCTATCATTATGGAAGCAAACTGCTATAATGAACATTATCTTGATGTTAAAGAAGAAAAAATGGGACACAAATTACACGAAAAATAACTGGAGGAATGAAAATGAAAGTTTTAGAAGGCAAATTAACAGCAAAAGGCATGAAGGTTGCTATTGTAGCATCCCGTTTTAACGAATTTATTACCAGCAAACTTATCGGCGGCGCGGAAGACTGCCTGCTCCGCCATGGGGCAGAAGGCGAAGATTTAACGCTTGTGTGGGTTCCCGGTGCATTTGAAATTCCGCTGGCTGCACAAAAACTTGCCAAAAGCGGCAAATATGACGCCGTTGTATGCGTTGGCGCCGTAATCCGCGGGGCAACTCCGCATTTTGATTATGTATGCGCAGAAGCCTCCAAGGGCATTGCCCATGTAAGCCTTGAAACCGGCGTACCAGTTGCGTTTGGCGTTTTAACAACCGACAACATTGAACAGGCTGTTGAACGTGCCGGCACCAAAGCAGGCAACAAAGGCGCTGATGCGGCAATGTGCGCCATTGAAATGGTAAATTTAATGCGTGAAATGTAAGAGGTTTTTTATGGAAGATACTTTAACTATTGCTACGGCGGAAGGCGTGCGTATTTACGCCATTACAACCAAAAATCTGGTGCAGGAAGCTGCTGACCGCCATCATACAAGCCATTTGGCAACTGCCGCGCTCGGCAGAGCCATGAGCGGTGCTTTAATGCTTGCCGCAACAATGAAAGACGGCGAACGTATTCTTTTAAAACTTAAAGGCGACGGCCCGATGGGAGAAGTTGTTGCCGAAGCGCAGGGAACTTCCGTGCGCGGATATGTTGGCGAGCCGGATGTGTTTATGCCTTTAAAAAACGGCAAGCTCGATATCGGCGGCGCACTTGGGCAGGGGACAATTACCCTTACACGTTATCTGCAGAACGGTGAATCGTTTACAGGGCATGCAGAACTTGCCGACGGTGAAATTGCAACCGATATTACCAATTATCTTTATATGTCCGAGCAGACTCCTTCATCAGTTGCGCTTGGCGTACTAGTTGACAAGGACGGCAAAGTGCTTGCCGCAGGCGGTTATTTTATTCAGGCTATGCCCGGCTGCGATGAAGAAGTGCTGGAAAAACTGGGCAATAATGTAGCCGTTACGCCCTATGTAACGCAGCTGCTGGAACTTGGCTATACGCCCGAAAAAATTATTGAAGTGCTTGCCAGAGGGCTGGAATTTGATATAAAAGAAAGCATGCCCGTTAAGTTTTCCTGCGGGTGTTCTAAAGATAAAATACTGAACATGCTTGCGGCTTTAAGCCAGGACGATATTGATTATCTGACAGAGCAGCCTGATACGGAAGTGCATTGCCAGTATTGCAACAAGGTATATCATTTCAGCAGTGAAGAACTGAAGCAGCTTAAAACAAATTAAAACTGCTTGACAAAGCAAACAACTGTTTGTATAATGTTTTTAGAAGAGCAGATACAACGGTGGAGGTAAAATTTATGGCATCTGAAAACATAGATAAAATGAAAGCGCTTGACCTTGCCATGCGCCAGATTGAAAAAGATTTCGGCAAAGGTTCCATTATGAAACTTGGCGAAGCAAGCAGCAAAATGAATATAGAAGTTATTCCGACCGGTGCTTTGTCGCTTGATATTGCTTTGGGCGTTGGCGGCATACCGAGAGGAAGGGTTATAGAAATTTACGGCCCTGAATCTTCCGGTAAAACGACTGTTGCCCTGCATATGATTGCTGAAGCACAAAAACTCGGCGGTTATGCGGCTTTTATTGATGCCGAACATGCACTTGACCCCGAATATGCACGCCGCCTTGGCGTAGATGTTGACAATCTTTTGATTTCCCAGCCCGATAACGGCGAACAGGCACTGGAAATTGCCGATGCTCTGGTACGCAGCGGCGCTATCGACATTATTGTTATAGACTCTGTTGCGGCACTTGTTCCCCGCGCGGAAATTGAAGGCGAGATGGGCGATTCCCACGTTGGCTTGCAGGCCCGCTTAATGAGCCAGGCACTGCGCAAACTGACCGGCTTAATTGCAAAATCCAAATGTGCAACCGTATTTATTAACCAAATCCGCGAAAAAGTAGGCGTTATGTTTGGCAACCCGGAAACCACTACTGGCGGCCGTGCTTTAAAGTTTTATGCAACCGTGCGCATGGATGTGCGCCGTGTTGAAACATTGAAAAACGGCAACGATATGATTGGCAGTCGTACCCGCGTTAAAATTGTTAAAAACAAAGTGGCGCCTCCGTTTAAACAGGCTGAATTCGACATTATGTACGGAGAAGGCATTTCTCATGAAGGCTGCATTGTTGACCTTGGCGTTGAGCTTGAATTAATTACCAAGAGCGGCGCATGGTATTCATACGGTGATGTACGTTTAGGGCAGGGTAAGGAAAAAGCCAAAGAATATCTGAAGGATAACCCTGAACTTTTGCAGGAGATAGAAAATAAAATCCGTGCCATGACCATTAAACAGGCTGCCCCCGAAGGTGAAACCGAAAGTGCTGCGCAGGAAGAATAATAAAACCTTTGATAACGAAAAGGATGCTTATAATTACGCGCTGACGCTTTTAAATTACCGTGATTACAGCATAGCGGAAATGCAGGAAAAATTAAGAAAATGTTCCGTATCGGATGCCGATATTAAAGCGGTGACTGATAAGCTGTGCGGATATGGTTTTTTGGATGAAAAACGCTATGCACTGCGCGTTTATGACAGCTGGCTGGCCAAAAAATATTACGGCAAAGGTTATTTAAAAAATACCTTGCAAAAGCGCAGCGTTGATGACGAAATAATTAACGAAGTTGCCGGACTTGTTAAAGCAGATGCTGAAACTGAGCGCTGCTGCGCTGCTGCCGACAGCTACATAAAAAAGAAAAAAATAAACAGTTTTGAAGACGCGATGAAAGTTAAAGCCGGATTAGGAAGGTTTTTATTTGCCAGAGGTTTTTCTGTTGATTTGATAAAGAAAACTATTGCAGAAAAAATAAGTTATTCCGGTGTGGATAATTATGATTAGTGATACAAACTTGACTTTTAGTTAAAATCCATTTAAAATTATATTATCCAATCGTGTTAAGAGATTCAATGTTAACCACGAGGCGACTAGCAGGTTGCCTCATTTTTTTTAGAATTTTACTAAGGAGGTGAGTACCATTTTAGAGTTGTTCATTACAATAGCCGGTGCTGGTGCGGCAGGCGGCATTGTCGGTTATTTTGTCCGCAAAAATGTTGCCGAAAGCAAAATAGCCACTGCCGAAGAAACTGCAATCCGCATTATTCAGGATGCCGAGCAGGCCGGTGAAACCAAACGCAAAGAAGCGCTGATGGAAGCTAAAGAAGAAATCCACCGCATGCGCAGCGAAATGGAACGTGAAAATAAAGAACGCCGCAGCGATTTGCAGCGTCAGGAGCGCAGACTCCTGCAAAAAGAAGAAAACCTTGACAGAAAAATTGATTCCTTTGAGAAAAAAGAGGAGCATCTGGCTTTAAAAGAAACCAAACTTAACGAAAGCCAGGCCAAGGTGGACGAGTTATACCAGAAACAATTGGGTGAACTGGAAAGATTATCCGGTTTGTCAACCGAAGATGCAAAAAAAGAATTGCTGTTGTCTGTGGAAGAAGAAGTTAAGCATGAATCTGCAATGATGATTAAAGAGCTTGAACAGCAGGCTAAAGATGAAGCGGACAGAAAAGCCCGTGAAATCATTTCTCTTGCTATTCAGCGCTGTGCCGCAGACCATGTTGCCGAAACCACTGTTTCTGTTGTGGCACTGCCGAATGATGAAATGAAAGGCCGCATTATCGGCCGCGAGGGCAGAAACATCAGAACTCTGGAAACACTGACAGGCATAGATCTTATTATAGACGATACTCCGGAAGCGGTTATTATTTCGGGGTTTGACCCTGTAAGGCGTGAAGTTGCACGTATAGCTCTTGAAAAACTCATCAATGACGGGCGTATTCATCCGTCCCGCATTGAAGAAATGGTAGAGAAAGCACAAAAAGAAGTTGAACAGAGAATTAAAGAAGCCGGTGAACAGGCTATGTTCTCGGTTGGGGTGCACGGTTTGCATCCGGAAATGGTTAAACTTTTGGGACGTTTGAAATACCGTACAAGTTACGGCCAGAACGTTCTTAACCATTCTGTTGAAGTTGCCCATCTGGCAACAATTATGGCTTCTGAACTTGGTGTGGACGTTAACCTTGCCAAACGTGCAGGCCTTTTGCACGATATCGGCAAAGCGGTTGACCATGAAGTTGAAGGTTCCCATGTTGAACTTGGCGTTGAAATTGCCAAGAAATACCGTGAATCAGACCTTGTTATCAATGCTATTGCAGCCCATCATGGCGATACCGAGCCTAAAAGCGTTGAGGCAGTGCTTATTTCGGCATGCGATGCCGTATCGGCAGCACGCCCGGGTGCACGCAGGGAAACTTTGGAAAGCTATTTGAAACGATTGACCCGATTGGAAGAAATTTCTGAATCGTTCGATGGCGTTGAAAAATGTTATGCCGTACAGGCCGGCAGGGAAATCCGCATCATGGTTAAACCAGAACAGGTTGATGATGCTTCGGCAATACTTTTGGCGCGTGATGTTGCCAAAAAGATTGAAGCCGAGATGGAATATCCCGGTCAGATAAAAGTAGTTATCATCCGCGAAACGCGCGCAGTTGATTACGCAAAATAATTTTGAATATAAAAAACGCTCCGTTAAGGGGCGTTTTTGTTTTATATAAACATTCTTTCACGAAATATTTACAAAAATAAAGTTTTTCAAAGGGGAAACATTTGTTTTTAAACTCACTTTAATGTATAATATACGGTAGAGTAAGTGTACGGTTAATACTTGCGTTAATCTGTGTGATACTTGATCGGAAAATAAATAATTTGGAGGTGTATTTTTTTTGAGTAAAACACAACATAAAGTAAATATTATTCCGCTTGGAGGACTCGGCGAAATCGGCAAGAATATGACGGCTTTCCGTTATGGTGATGATATTATACTTGTCGATGCCGGTTTAATGTTCCCTGAGGAGGATATGCTTGGAATAGATTTGGTTATTCCTGATATAACTTATCTTTTGGAAAACAAAGATAAGGTTAGAGCGATTTTTTTAACTCACGGCCATGAAGACCATATCGGCGCTTTGCCGTATGTTATGAAGCAGATTAATGTGCCTGTTTACGGCACTGCCCTTACTTTGGGCATTTTGCAGGGACGCTTGAAAGAAAACGGCGTAAGTGCCGATAACTGCCATGTAATCAAGCCCGGAGATAAAATATCTGCCGGTGCTTTTAAGCTTGGTTTCATGCGTGTCAACCACAGCATTCCTGATGCAATAGCACTGGCTATCCGTACGCCTGTCGGGCTTATTATTCACACCGGCGACTTTAAATTTGACCAGACCCCGGTTGACGGGCAGGTTACGGAATTTAACCGCTTTGCGGAATACGGCGATGAAGGCGTGCTTTTGCTTATGGCGGACAGCACCAATGCCGAACGCCCGGGCTATACGCCAAGTGAAAAAATGGTAGGCCAGACTTTTGATGATGAGTTCCGCTATGCTAAAAACCGTATTATCGTGGCAACTTTCTCGTCCAATGTCCACCGCATTCAGCAGATTGTTGACAGCGCTGTAAGATATAAACGTAAAGTTGCCGTTATCGGCCGCAGCATGGTAAATGTTGTTAATATTTCCATTGAACTGGGTTATTTGAAAGTGCCGGAAGGCGTATTGATTGATGTTGATGAAACATCTAATTATCAGCCCAGCCAGATTGTAATTATTACTACCGGCAGCCAGGGCGAACCTATGTCTGCCTTAACCCGTATGGCCAATAACGATCATAAAAAGGTTGAAATTCTTCCGGGCGATACCGTTATTATTTCGGCAACGCCTATTCCCGGCAACGAAAAACTTGTATCGCGCACAATTGATAACCTTTATAAACTCGGCGCAGACGTTATTTATGAAAAAAGCAACGGCGTACATGTTTCCGGCCATGCCAGTCAGGAAGAAATTAAAATGATGCACAATCTGGTGCGTCCGAAATTTTTTATGCCGGTGCACGGCGAATACCGCCATCTGGTTAAACATGCACAGCTTGCCCAGTCACTGGGGATGCCGCGCGAAAATATTGTTATCGGCGAAAACGGCGCTGTAATTGAACTTACGCGCAACAGCATAGGTATTTCTGGCCGTGTTCCTGCCGGTAAAATTCTGGTAGACGGCCTTGGCGTGGGCGATGTTGGCAATATCGTGCTGCGTGACCGCCGCCAGCTTTCGCAGGATGGTATTATGATTGTTGTGGTGACAATCGAAAAAAATACCTGCAATATTGTTTCCGGCCCGGATATTGTTTCCCGTGGTTTTGTGTATGTGCGCGAAGCCGAAGACCTTATGGAAACAGCCAAAGAAAAAGTGGAACAGGCACTTGATAAATGTGCCGAAAACAATGTAACGGAGTGGAGCGTTCTTAAAGGCGCTATCCGCGACAGCCTCGGGCGCTTTTTGTATGAAAGAACACGCCGCCGCCCGATGATTTTACCGATTATTATGGAAGTTTGATTAAATAAAGAGGTGCCAGCAGTTGCCAAGATATAAAAAAGTTGCAGATGAACAAAAGAATAAAGGCCTCAAAAGAAAAATTGCAGGCATTTTTATGCTTTTGTCAGGGCTGCTTGTTGCGGCGTCGGATATTGGCGTTACAAGCAGCTTCTGGTCGGAAATATCTGCATATTTACTGGGGCTGGGGGCGTTTCTGGTTCCGCTTGCCCTTATTATCTGCGGCATTTACATGCTGGCTTTTTCCGGGCGTTTCAGTATTTCGCGCCGTGTGGCTGCGTTTGTTTTGCTGCTTATATGCTTTTTAGGCCTTGCACATCATCTTTTTACTCCTGCCGGGCAGGAACTGGATTTATATTCATTTCCGGAAGGCGGAGGTTTTATTGGCGGTATAATTTTATGGACTTTGCGTAAAATTGCCGGTACAGCCGGAGCGCTGATTATTTTGGTTGTGCTTGGTTTGGCAAGTGTACTTTTGTTGAGCAGGATTTCCTTACAGCTTTTGTTTGTAAAAATTAAAAATTCCTTTTCCGGCATCAGTAAAAGAGAAAATAAAAAAGATGTACGCAGAACTGAATATTCACAGCCTGTAAAGCAAAAAAATATTACCGTTTCAAAAGAAAATACTTTTAATCCTTACCGTGACGGAGAATTTTCCGAATTTACGGAAGGGCTTGAAAAACCTGGCGCTTTTAAAAGAATTTTCGGAAAAACCAAAAAGCCTTCAATCAGCGAACACCTTGTAAATTACCGCAGTGAAGCCTATGAAGATGATGTTTACAATGCTTATTTGCAGGATGATGAGCAGAAACAGGAAAATACTACGCAAGTAACGCAGGCGTTTTTTGCCGCTCCGGAAGAATTTGCGGCTGAAAAACCTGCCGTTAAACAGGAAAGCAAACCTGTTTTGGATAAATTTGTTAAACCAGAGCAGAATATGGCGCCTGCCGGCAGCTTTTTAAACCCGTACAGACAGAAAGCAATTGATTTTTCGGATGAAGAAATACCTTCCGAAAAGATATTTGCAAAACCTGAAACCAAACCTGAAACCAAAGATGATTTTACTTTAAATAAACCGCTTAATATTGCTGACAGTGCTGATCTGGTTAAAGAAAAATCGGAGGAGCAGGCAGCTGTTAAAACGGAAGAAGGGGCTAAACCTTCCGAAAAAGATAGCGCTCCCGGTTATAAATTCCCGCCGTTATCTTTACTTAATACGCCGACTGTTACCAAAGACCATAACCTTGAAGAAGGAATACGCCATCAGTGCGGTATTCTGGAACAGACTTTGTCTGATTTTAAGGTAAGGGCTTCGGTTGTTGCCGTTACGCGCGGTCCTTCTGTAACAAGGTTTGAACTTGAACCTGCACCCGGCGTAAAAGTAAGCTCGGTAGTTAATCTTGCAGATGATATTGCGTTAAAACTCGCCGCACCCGGCGTGCGCATTGAAGCGCCAATACCGGGCAAGGCTGCAATAGGCATTGAAGTGCCTAACCTGAAGAACGATACGGTATTTTTTAAAGAAGTTGTTGACTGCGAAGCCGTTAAAAATTCTTCCGGCAAACTGGCTATTGGTTTGGGCAAGGATATCAGCGGTAATATTATTACTGCCGATTTGAGCAAAATGCCGCATTTGCTGGTTGCAGGTTCAACCGGTTCCGGCAAGTCGGTATGTATCAATACAATCATAGCAGGCTTGTTGTACAAGTATTCTCCAGATTATGTAAAACTTATTCTTGTTGACCCGAAAGTTGTTGAGCTTTCTAATTATAACGGCATACCGCATCTTTTAACGCCGGTTGTTACCGACAGCAAAAAGGCAGCTTCTGCCCTGCACTGGGCAGTTGCCGAAATGGAGCGCAGGTATAAGGCGTTTGCCGAAAGCCATGTACGCGACATCAGCAGCTTTAATGAGCATGCAGAAGAAAAAATGCCGTTTATTGTTATCATTATCGACGAACTTGCAGATTTGATGATGGTTGCCAAAGTTGATGTAGAAGATGCAATTCTCCGCCTTGCGCAAAAGGCAAGGGCTGCCGGAATACATCTTATACTGGCAACGCAGCGTCCTTCGGTAGATGTTATTACCGGCATAGTAAAAGCCAATATTCCATCGCGTATTGCGTTTGCCGTTTCTTCGCAGACCGATTCGCGTACTATTTTGGATATGGGCGGTGCCGAAAAACTGCTTGGCAAAGGCGATATGCTCTTTTATCCCATTGGCATTAACAAGCCGGTAAGGGTTCAGGGCGCTTTTGTAAGTGATGATGAACTCAACCGTGTTGTTGATTTTATCAAAGAGCAGGCTATTCCTGTTGAATACAGCAGCGAAGTAACGGAACAGGCATTGGAAAGTGATAAAAATGCTGCCGGGCAGACGGCAGGATTTGACAACGAGCGCGACGAATTATTTGAAGATGCAGTAAGGCTTGTTATGGATACAGGGCAGGCATCTTCGTCCATGCTGCAGCGTAAATTCCGTATTGGTTATACAAGAGCCGCAAGACTTGTGGACTGCATGGAAGATTTGGGCATTATCAGCCACGCTGCTGGCAGTAAACCGCGCGAACTTATTATGCCTAAAGCCGTAATAGAAGATAAATTTTTTACAACTAATAATTAAAATGGAGGAAACGGTTATGGATATGGATAATGTCAGCAAAATGCTTAAAGAAGCACGTCTGGCCAAAGGGTTGTCGCTGGAAGAGGCAGAAGCGGCTACCAGTATCCGTAAACTTTACCTGGATGCGGTAGAAGAAGGCGAATTTGACAAAATTCCCGGAGATGTTTTTACCAAAGGTATTATCCGCACATACGGTAATTTTTTGGGGCTTAACGGGCCGGACATCGTCAACATTTATAAAGCACAGAACAGCGGCCTTACCAAGGAAGCGGTAGCGCCCAAGCCTATCAGAATGGTTGAAAAAATCAGTATTTCTCCCCAGATAAAGCCGGAAAGGGTATCTTCCGGCAATTGGCTGAGTTATATTGTGGTATTGGCTTTGGTTATCGTTGTAGCAGGCGGCATAGCCTGGTTTATGAATACCGATTCTTCGCAGAATCTGGTATCGGAACCCGCCGCAGTGGAAAACAGCGTGCCTGCCGAAGAAAAAGCAGCGCCCAAACCTGTATATGATGGCGTTAACCTTGCTTTAAAATGTGTAAATGACCGCTGCTGGATGGAAGTTACTGCCGATGGCGAGATTGTTTTCAGCGGCATAATGGAAGCAGGCCAGCAGCAGTCTTTTAAGGCAAAAGAAAATATCAGTGTGCATTACGGCAACATCGGCGCCATGGAAATAACCGTTAACGGAGAAACTCTGCCTAAAGACCCGGAAGTCGGTTCAGTTGTAAGAACATATAAAAAATAATTTTGGAGGGCTTTCATAAATAATGAAAGATTTTCTGCCAATTTCAATAGAAGAAATTAAAGAACGCGGTTGGGAACAGTTGGATTTTTTGTTTGTAAGCGGAGATGCTTATGTAGACCATCCATCCTTTGGCCCTGCCGTTATTTGCCGCGTACTTGAAGCGCAGGGGTACAAGGTTGCTCTTTTGTGCCAGCCCGACTGGCGCAAACCGGAAAACTTTGCCGTTTTAGGCAAACCGCGCCTTGCAGTGCTTATTTCAGGCGGCAATCTTGATTCCATGCTCTGCCATTATACGGCGGCCAAAAAAGAACGCAAAAAAGATAATTACACGCCGGGCGGCGAAATGGGTAAACGCCCTGACCACGCGACGGTAGTATATTCACAGCAAATAAAAAAACTCTGGCCTGATATGCCGGTTATTATAGGCGGCATCGAAGCAAGCCTGAGGCGCTTCGCGCATTATGATTATTGGGAAGGCAAACTTCTGCCATCTATTCTGGCGGACAGCCATGCCGACCTTTTAATTTACGGTATGGGCGAAAAGCAGATTACAGAAGCTGCCGACTATTTAAGCGGCGGTGCTTCCATGCAGGATATGCACTATATCCGCGGTACGGCGTATCTTGCTGATTCGCTGGAAGGTATTGATGACTATGTGGAAATACCTTCTTATGAAGCGTGCCTTAAAAACAAAAAGCTGTTTGCCAAGGCGCATTCCTTGCAAAGCAAAGAGCAGGACCCGTTTTACGGCAAAACAGTAGTACAGAAAAACGGCAGTAAATACCTTGTCCAAAATCCTGCGCCGTATCCGCTTACACAGCAGGAAATGGACGCCATTTACGACCTTGATTACCAGCGTACCTACCATCCAAGCTATGAAGTTTTGAGCGGAGTCCCGGCTATTGAAGAAGTGCGTTTCAGCATTATCAGCTGTCGCGGCTGTTTTGGCAGTTGCTCATTCTGCGCCATTCACAGCCATCAGGGGCGTATTATCCAATCAAGAAGCCATGAATCAATTTTAAAAGAAGCAAAAATTATTGCGGCTATGCCTGATTTTAAGGGCTATATTCATGATGTTGGCGGGCCTACAGCTAATTTCCGGCATCCGGCATGCGCCAAACAGCTTAATGTTGGAGCCTGCCGCGACAGGCAGTGCCTTTTCCCAAAACCGTGCCCCAATTTAGACAGCAGCCACAGTGATTATATAGAGCTTTTGCGTAAAATAAGGGCTATTCCCGGCATAAAAAAAGTTTTCATCCGTTCCGGCATCCGTTATGATTATTTGCTGGAAGAAAAAACGGGGGAATTTTTAGACGAACTTTGCCGTTACCATGTAAGCGGCCAGTTAAAAATAGCTCCGGAGCATGTAGCGCCGCGCGCCCTGAAAAATATGGGCAAGCCGGGTAAAGAAGTTTATCTGAAATTCATGCGTGCCTTTTCTAAAAAGAACAAAGAAATCGGTTTAAAACAATTTTTGGTACCGTATTTTATTTCCAGCCATCCTGGCTGCACGCTTGATGACGCAATAGAGCTTGCGGAATTTTTGCGTGATATAGGTCATCAGCCGGAGCAGGTACAGGATTTCATTCCGACGCCTGGCAGCCTTTCAACGGCTATGTATTATTCCGGCTGCAACCCGGAAACCGGGCGCGAAATATTTGTAGCACGCAACCCGCATGAAAAAGCAATGCAAAGGGCATTAATGCAGTATAAAAATCCGCGTAACCGTATGCTTGTAAAAGAGGCTTTGCTTAAAGCAGGCCGCAATGACCTTATCGGCAGCGGAGATAAATGCCTGCTGAAAATAAATACCGGCTATAAAGCTAAGCCTGCCGGTAAAAACAGCAGAAGCAAAACTAAAAAAAGATGAGGAATTTTATGGCTTTAAAAAGGCTTGTAACGGCCTGTTTAGCTTTTATTTCAGTAATTTGTATTGCAGGCTGTTCTTTTTTTGATGATGTTGTACATTTAAAAAATGATAACGAAGCAATTCTTGCATCAGACCAGAACAGAATGCTGCTTCAGGCGCTGGCAGAAGAATATAATGCTTCTCAAAGCAAATATAAAGTCTGGCTTGCAGAAGAAAACGCCGGAAAAGGCCAGAAGCAGCCTGATATTTATTTGCTGGAATTCAGCAAGCTGGTAAATTTGGAGCAGCAGAATAAACTGCTCAAATTTGAAATACCTGAAACTGCAATATTGCCGGAAGCATTTAAAAGCCACAACGGCTGTTGGTACGGTGTTTTTTATGACCCGGCAGTTCTTTTGGTAAACCAGAATTTTGCCCGCCGTGCCGGTCAGGAAAATATTCGTACATGGGAAGATTTGTTGAAAATTCGCGGTATCCGTATTGCACTTGAAAATTTAAGCGATACGGAAAGCACGCGCAGCTTTTTATATGCCTTTGCCAGCCATTGGGGCGAAGATAATGCTTTGGGATATTTGCGCGAGCTTCATAAAAATATTCCCCAGTATGCCAAATTTCCGTTTACCTCAATAAGAATGGCAGCAACCGGCGATGCTGATATTGCTATAACTCGCAGCAGTTTTATTTTCCAATATCTTGAAAATTCTTTTCCTGCTTATGTTGCAAAACCGGTAGAAGGCACGCCGGTAAATCTTTATGCTGTCGCCATTGCCGCTGAAAGCGGGGAGAATATGGCAGCACAGGATTTTTGCCGCTGGCTTTTAACGGAAAAAGAAATTAAGCATATTTTGCTGCAGCAGAATACAGGGCTTGAAACCTTGATGCACGATAAGACAGATACGCAAAAACTGTGGCTGAACACAGCATATTTACAGCAGGAAAAAGCTGATAAACTTATAAATAAATGGCTTGAAACCGTACGGTTTGAAAATTAAAGCGGAGGATATACAGTGAAAATAGGTGTAGTAAGCTTGGGCTGCCCTAAAAATCTGGTCGATTCTGAAACCATGTTAGGGCTGATTCACGAAGAAAATTATGAAATTACCAATGACCCGTCAGAAGCGGAAATAATTATAGTAAATACCTGCGGATTTATCGAATCTGCCAAAGAAGAATCTATTAATACCATTTTGCAGATGGCAGAATATAAAAAATCCGGCAGCTGCAAATATATTATTGTAACCGGCTGTTTAAGCCAGCGTTATGCCGAAGAACTTTTTAACGAACTGCCTGAGGCAGATGCCATTGCCGGCGTGGAAGTGTATGACGAAATAGGCAGCATTATAAAACGTGTTATGAACGGCGAACGCTTTATAATGCTTGAACGCAGCAAACCAGATGTTATATATACCAGCAAAGAAACTTTTCTGCCGCGTATTTTAACAACGCCTTCATATACGGCTTACTTAAAAATTGCCGAGGGCTGCGATAATTGCTGCTCTTATTGCGCAATACCGAAAATCCGCGGGCCATACCGCAGCAAGCCAATGGAACAGGTGCTTAAAGAAGCAAAAGCACTGGCCGATAACGGCGTAAAAGAGCTGATTATAGTAGCGCAGGATACAACCCGCTATGGCGAAGATTTACCGGGAGGCAAACTGCTTTTAGCCGATTTATTAAAAGAATTAAATAAAATTGAAAGCTTGAAATGGATCAGGGTAATGTATTGTTACCCCAATAATTTCACGGATGAACTTATAGAAGCCTTTGCATCTTTTGACAAAGTATGCAAATATGTTGATTTGCCGCTGCAACATGCAAGCAACAGGCTGCTGGCTTCTATGAACAGATATGATACTAAAGAAGAAGTGGAAACCCTTCTTGCAAAACTGCGCAAACGCATTCCCGGAATTGTTATAAGAACCACGTTTATAGTTGGTTTCCCCGGTGAAACGGATGCCGATTTTGAGGAATTAAAAGATTTTGTAGAACGGCAGCGTTTTGAAAATGCCGGTGTTTTTGCCTATTCACAAGAGGACGGAACTGTTGCAGGAGCTATGCCCAACCAGATTCCGGATGAAATAAAACAAGAACGCTACCATGAATTAATGGCTTTGCAGGCACAGATTTCCGAAGGAATTCATAAGGATACCGAAGGACAGACTCTTGAAGTTCTGGTTGAAGGCATTGAAGAAGACGGTTCGGGCCTGCATTACGGGCGTTCCTATCGTGAAGCTCCCGATATCGACGGGCTGGTATTTATTGAAAATCCGGGAGATATTAAACCCGGCTGTTTTGTAAAGGTTAATATTCTGCAAGGCTTCACTTACGAATCTGTAGGCGAAAGAATATAAACTCAAGGGGGAAGGACCATGAAAGTTGAAGTTATCAATACTGGTACAGAGCTTTTGCTGGGTGAAATTTTAAATACTAATTTTCAGTATTTATCCAGACAGCTGAATAAACTTGGTTTTGATGTACTTTATCAGACTACTGTCGGCGATAATGCCGGACGCTTAAAAGATGTGTTTAAAAATGCTCTGGAGCGTGCTGACATTATTATTACTACCGGCGGCCTTGGCCCTACCCGCGGCGATATTACCAAAGAAGTTTTATGCGAAACCCTTAATTTAGGCACTTATCTTGACCTGGACACATGGAACCGCATTAATAATTATTTTTGCAAAAGAGGGCTGTGCATGTCTGGCAATAACGAAAAGCAGGCCATGATACCCGTGGGAGCCGAAATTTTAACTAACGAAGTTGGCACTGCTCCCGGGCTTGCTATCAGGCATGAAGGCAAACTGATTGTGCTTTTGCCCGGCCCGCCATCTGAAATGCAGCATGTATATGAAAAGCAGCTGGAACCATTTTTAATAAACCATTTTACCAAACAGGGAATTATTTATTCGCACATTATCAGGCTGCGCGGCATTGGCGAAAGCGCCGTTGCCGAAAAGCTGGACGATATTATAACTTCACAAACCAATCCTACCATTGCTATTTATGCCCGCAGGGGAGAAATAATTATCCGCATTACCGCAAAATGTATGGAAGTTAACGAAGCCAAAACCTTAATTGCTGCAATGGAAGCTCTGGTAAATACCAGATTAAAGCAGTTTATCTACGGTACGGATGATGAAACACTTGCTTCTTATCTCGGCAAGGAACTGTTAAGAACAGAAAGTACCATAGCTTTTGCCGAATCCTGCACAGGCGGCCTTGCCAGCAGCCTTGTAACGAATGTTCCGGGCAGCAGCGAATACCTTTTGGGCAGTGCCGTTACTTACAGCAACATGGCTAAACATAAACTGATAAATGTATCGGAAGAAAGCCTTGAAGCCTATGGCGCAGTCAGCTGGCAGGTTGCCTGCGAAATGGCACAGGGCGTGCGTGAACTGTTCGGCACGACTTATGGCGTTGGCATAACAGGCATAGCAGGCCCGGGCGGAGCAACAGAAGACAAACCTGTCGGGCTTGTATATATGGCCGTTGCCGATGCTGACGGCGTAAAATGGGCCAAACACATTTTTGGCGGTACACGTACCGATAATAAAATGCGCAGTGCATTAACCGCGATTTCGATGGTTATTGACAGAATAAAGGAAAAAGAAACGGAGAATAAAGACAAATGACAACAAATCAAAAAGAGATGTTCGGCAGCCTGCTGCTGGATAAAAAAATAGTTACAGCTTTAACAGACATGGGCTTTGAAGAACCATCACCGATACAGGAGCAAACCATTCCGCTGGTGCTGGATGGCTACGACGTTATCGGCCAGGCGCAGACCGGTACCGGTAAAACTGCTGCTTTCGGCATTCCGCTGGTTCAGAGCATTACCGACCATAAGCATATTCAGGCGCTTATTATGACGCCGACCCGCGAGCTTGCTATTCAGGTTGCCGAAGAAGTAGGTAAAATCGGCCGTACTTCTCGTATTAAGGCTCTTCCTGTTTATGGCGGTCAGCCTATTGAAAGACAGATTCGTGCCTTAAAAAGTGGTGTGCAGATTGTAATAGGTACTCCGGGACGCTTAATTGACCATATTAACCGCAACACCATTAAACTTGACCATATTAAGTTTTTGGTACTGGACGAAGCAGACGAAATGCTTGATATGGGCTTTGTTGACGATATGGAAGAAATTATGCGCAACCTGCCTGCTGAAAGGCAGACGCTGCTGTTTTCCGCAACCATGCCGCGCCCGATTTTGAGCCTTACCAAAAAATATATGAAGGCTCCTAAAAATGTTACCGTCAGCAAGGAAGAACTGACCGTACCATTGATTGAGCAGTATTATTTTGAAACCAAAGACAAGGTAGAAGGCCTGTGCCGTTTGCTTGATGCTGAAATTGACGGCAAAATTATTATTTTCTGCCGCACCAAAAAAGGCGTTGATGATTTGGCAATCGCACTTGCCAGCCGCGGTTATATGGCAGAAGGCCTGCACGGCGATTTAAGCCAGACCCAGCGTGACCGTGTTATGAAGAAATTCCGCGAAGGCACGGCAGACATTTTGATTGCAACCGACGTTGCGGCACGCGGCATTGATATTGATAATATTACCCATGTTATTAATTTTGATATTCCGCAGGACCCTGAAAGTTATGTACACCGTATTGGCCGTACAGGAAGGGCAGGTAATACCGGTACTGCCATGACCTTTATTACCCCGCGTGAATTCAGGCAGCTTAAACTTATCGAACGCGCAGCAAACACCAAAATTATGCGCCGTCAGCTGCCTACAACGGCCAACGTTGTTGAACGCCAGCGTGAAATTATTATTTCCCGCATGCAGGCGGTTTTGGAACTTAACCATTACCATGATTATATGCCTATTGCGGAAACACTTTTGCAGGATTATGCTTCGGAAGACATTATTGCTGCTGCCTTAAAATTAATGCAGGAAGGCAATAAAGCACTTGAAGCGCCGAAAGAAGAAGGCTTGTCCAAAGATTTAACCAATACCGGCGGACGCCCCGGCATGGTGCGTTTCTTTATGAATATCGGCCGCAGCCAGAAAATAAGCGTGCAGGATATTGTGCGTACCATTGCTATTGAAGCCGATATACCGGCCAAAGATATTGGCAAAATTAATATTTACGATAAATTTACGTTTGTTGAAGTGCCGGAAGATGTTGCCGAAAAAGTGCTTGGCGTAATGCACCGCAACACCATCAAAGGCTATAAAGTTAATGTTGAGCCGGCACGCAGCCGTCAGTAAAATTTTGTTTATGAAAGAGAGCAGGCAGAAATACTGTCTGCTCTTTGAGGTATAATTATGCGTGAAATTAAAGGTAATATAAAAGGCATACGCGACAGCGTTATAGCAGAACTGCAGAAACTGTACGATATGCAGTCGCCGCAGCTTGTTTCGCAGGAGCTTGCTGTTAAGCTTGCGGATATTACAGAGTATATAAACAGAGAAATTTCCGTTTATATTACACGCAGCGGCCAGATTATAGAAATTGCAGTAGGCGACAATGCTACTGTGGAATTGCCTTCTTTCAGCGGCAGGCGCGGAGCCGGACGCCTTAGCGGTATACGCTGCATACATACGCATCCGGGCGGCAACCCGTATTTAAGCGGTGTTGATATTTCCGCTTTAAAAAATAATAAATATGATGCCATGGTTGCCATTGGCGTTGTTTCTCCGGATTTTACCAAATCTGAACTGACTTTCGGACTGATAACCGGCATAGACAGCAATGAAAATTACACCGCTGAATGTTACGGCCCATATAGTATAGAAGATGCTGAAAACATTAACTTTGTTAATACTGTAAGCACGATAGAGCGCATACTCGACAAGCAGACCGGAACTGCATCTTTGCAGGTAATGTCTGAAAGAGCCATTTTAATTGGCATGGAGTGGGGAAGAAACGATTCGCTGTGGACAGTTGACGATTCACTCGAAGAATTAAAACAGCTTGCCGATACCGCAGGCGCAACTGTAATAAAGAAGTTTATACAAAAACGCCCCAAACCGGACCCGGCATTTTTTATAGGCAGAGGCAAAGTGCAGGAGCTTGCTTTATATGCCCAGCAGGAAAATATCGACTTATGTATTTTTGATGACGAACTTTCCCCGGCACAGCAGCGTAATATCGAAAGCGTTATGGGCATCAGAATTTTGGACAGAACAGCGCTCATTCTTGATATTTTTGCCCAGCGCGCCCGTACCAACGAAGGTAAATTACAGGTTGAACTGGCACAGCTGCAATATACGCTGCCGCGTATTATGGGTAAAGGCCTTATGCTTTCAAGGCTTGGCGGCGGCATTGGTACACGCGGCCCAGGCGAAACTAAACTTGAAGTTGACCGCCGCAGAATCCGCGACCGCATTGCTTTTATTAAGGAGCAAATTGAAAAGGTTAAAGCCGTACGTTCGCTGCACCGCAGCAAGCGCAAAAAGAACAATGTATTTGAAGTGAGCCTTGTAGGTTATACCAATGCCGGCAAATCAACACTTCTTAATACACTTACAAATTCTGATATTTATGCCAAAGACCAGCTTTTTGCAACGTTAGACCCAACTACACGCCAGCTGACGCTTCCCAATAAGCAGGAAATAATTATAACCGATACGGTTGGTTTTATTCAGCGACTGCCGCATCAGCTGATTGCTGCTTTCCGTTCTACGCTTGAAGTTGTAACGGAAGCTGATTTACTGGTGCATGTTATCGATGTAAGCCACGAGCTTTACAAAGAACAGGCCGCGGCGGTACACGAAGTTTTAAAAGAAATCGGCGCAGAAACAAAGCCTGTTATTACGGTTTATAATAAAATAGATAAACTGCCTCCAGACAGCAAACTGACTGACAGATTGGCGCTGGAAGAAGATACCGTTTGTATATCGGCCGCCAAAAAGTTAAACCTTGAAACGTTGCAGCAGATGATAGAAACACATCTTAAAAGCAAAGCCGTAGAGGTTACTTTGTGTATTCCTTATGCGGAAACAGCCAAAGCTGCCCAGCTTCATGAAACTGCCAATGTTTTAGAGCAGGAATATACCGAAAATGGCGCAGTAATGAAAGTTATTCTGCCGGTAGAAGATTTGGAAGCATACAATGAATATATTTTAAAAAGCGAGTGAATAATTTAAATGGTAGACTTTGCAGAAATTGAAAAAACAGCACTTAATGATGTAGAAAAGTATTCTAAAATATATGAAGAAGCCGCCTTATTTAACACAGAAAAAGTAATGAAGGCTTTCCGTAACCACATGGTTTCAGATTATTATTTAAAACCTACAACCGGTTATGCTTATTCCGATGTTGGGCGCGAGAACCTTGATGCTATTTACGCAGAAATTTTTCATACAGAAGCAGCGCTGGTGCGTTCGCAGTTTGTAAGCGGCACGCATGCGCTGGCAGTAGCTCTTTTGGGTGTACTGCGCGCAGGTGACGAGATGATAGCTGCAACCGGAACACCGTATGATACCATGCAGACCATTATCGGCAGCCCCGTAAAAACGCCGGGTTCGCTTGTAGATTTAGGCGTTATTTATAAAGAAATTCCCATGCAGGACGATAAGCCGGATTTAGAAGCTATTTGCGGCGCTATTACAGATAAAACGCGCTTAATACATATTCAGCGTTCCTGCGGCTACAGCAGTGTGCGTAAAACACTTAATGTAGCGCAGATAGGCGAGATATGCGCAGCCGTAAAAAAGGTTAAGCCCGATGTTATCTGCTTTGTAGATAACTGCTACGGCGAATTTATTGAAAAACAGGAACCTACCGAAGTCGGCGCAGATTTGATTGCAGGTTCTCTTATTAAAAATATGGGCGGCGGTTTTGCTCCTACCGGCGGCTATATAGCCGGACGTGCCGATTTGGTAGAACTTGCTTCATACCGTCTTACCGCTCCGGGATTAGGCGGCGAGATGGGTGCAACATTGGGTGATACAGCACGCGAATTTTATCAGGGCTTGTTTATTGCGCCTCATGTTGTAACGCAGGCCGTAAAAACGGCAATTTTTGCTTCGGCTGTTTTTAAAAACCTTGGTTATTCGGTAAAACCGCTGCCGGAAGAAGTGCGCAGCGATATTATTCAGGCTATACGTTTGGAAACACGTGAAAAATTATGCAACTTCTGTGTTGCAATCCAGACAAATTCGCCGGTTGACGCACATGTAGAGCCTGTTCCTGCCATGATTCCTGGTTATCAGGATGAAATTATTATGGCAGCAGGAACCTTCGTACAGGGCGCTTCTATCGAATTAAGTGCTGACGGCCCGTGCCGTGAGCCATATAATGTGTATTTCCAGGGCGGGCTGACTTTTGAACATGGCCGTATTGCCATTATGAGCGCAGCGCGTATGGTAGGCCCAAAAGAATAAAAATTATACCGGCAGGGAGGTAAAGTTGATGAGTGCAAAAGAAGAATATACGCAAATTATCAAAGATGTATATAGTATTAATAGTTTTGTTAAACTGTGCGGCATGGAGCTTGTTGACGTTGAATGCGGCAAAGTAACACTTGCAATGCCTATTGACGCAGCCAAGCACACCAATTTATATGAAGTTGCCCACGGCGGTTCTCTGGCAGCACTTGCAGATACTGCGCTGGGGATGGCAAGCGCAAGTGTAGGGGCCAGAGTAGTAACTATTAATTACACGATAAACTTTATAAAAAACCTCCATGCCGGAGATGTGGCTACTGCTGTTGGCACGGTAATTCAGCGCGGGCACAAAATAATTATTATAAAAGTAGAAACCTTTAATAATGAAGGCACGCTGCTTACGGAAATGCTTGGCACAATGTATGTCATAGGGAAGTTTGAAACTATACCTGAAAAATGGTAATGGAGTAATTAGTTATTATGAGAAAAATTTGGCGAATTATAAAGTTTATAATATTATTTTTAGTGTCGCTTATAGCAGCAGCCGTAGTAATAAATACAATATATTCGATAGTTTTGAAATAAAATACAAAAAGAACTGTTATTTTGTAAAGCAAAATTATATTTAAGCCAACAAAAATAACAGTTCTTTTTATTATTTCTAATCCATATAGTCTATAAAATCGTCATCATCATTGTTTTTCTTATTTTCAGATTTATTTGAAGATGAATTATCAGAAAAACACCATTTAAAAAATTTATATAAAAGTGCGAGTAAAATTATTAAATTAAGAAATTAAACAATAATAGTTGGAGTCAACCAATTATTTATAAAATAATCCAAAGATAAACCTGCTTTCTAAAATTATGACATCATTTTAATATCTTTTTGATATTTGTATATATTCATTTTAGTATAATAATAATATAAGTTTAAAATTACAACATTCTAAACACGGCAATTACTTTGCCGATAACCTGAATATTATCGCCTCCAACAATAGGCTGATAAGCATCGTTTTCAGGCTGTAAGCGTACACAGCGGAGTTCACGGAAATAACGTTTTACAGTAGTTTCTTCGCCATCAATTAAAGCAACAACTATATCGCCGTTGTTGGCAAAATTTTGCTTGCGCACAACAATATAGTCATGGTCTAAAATACCGGCTTTAATCATGCTGTCGCCGCTCACGGAAAGCATGAAAACATCATCGGAGCAGCCCAATAAATCAAGCGGAATAGGGTATGTTTCTTCAATGTTTTCAACAGCCAAAATGGGAACGCCCGCCGTTACACGGCCAACAAGCGGAACGGGCACAACGGTTTTCTGGCGCCATTCAGCGTCCTGGGTCAGTTCAAGTGCGCGCGGCTTGGAAGGGTCACGCTGCAAAAAGCCGTATTCTTCTAATTTGTGCAGGTGATTATGAACGCTGGCACTTGAAGATAATCCTACAGCTTTGCCGATTTCGCGCACAGCCGGAGGATAACCTTTATCTTTAACACATTTGCGTATATATTCTAAAATCTGACGCTGACGGTCAGTAAGCATTTCTTCGGTAATTTGTCCTTCAAAATTAGAAAAGCGTTTATGTCTGGCCATTAAGAAAAGCCTCCCGAAATAGATTTTATATAATTCTATTATAACAGCTAATTAAGAAGGAGTCAAAACATTTGTTTGCTGTTCGCTATATTAGTTTAATTTTGATTTTAATATCGAAAGATGAGATGAAACAGAAATTTAAAGGAAAGATAAATATATAAAAATAACGTCCGATAATATATATTATGTAAAATTTGCAAAAGGAAGCCGAACGCAAAACCTGTCAAAATATCTGACATGGTTTTGCATGAGTTCACATTCACCATTTTACTTAACAAATTATACCGGACGATAAATTCTATATTTATTTTTAAATAATCTTACCTCTTTTTATCAATACTCTTATTAATTTTAGCTGAAATATTATCATCTTTTATTTACGCCTTCATATTTGCGTTTTAAGGCGTTTTTATAATAAACACGTTAATTTATATATGCGCATGTGCTTTAAAATTTGTTACAGCCAATTTATAAAGGTGGCTTTTACAACATTATTACAAAAATATAAGAGGCTCAGGCATTTTCTGCATAAGCCTCTTGATACTTTATTATTATAACACAAATCAGTAAAGATATAAATCTGTTGTATTAAACTGCTTCATAATTTGCTGGTTGGCAGCAGCCTTATCGCCTTTTGTAAAATATAACAGGTTATTAAAGCGCTGGCTTCTGTCAAAATAAAGCTGGTTTTTAAAATAGCAGTTAAACGGTACCAGATTGGTATCCAGCATTGCTAAAACTTTATCTTTACTCAGGCTGCTGCGCATTTCGTTTGCGTCAGCGGCATTTCCGGCAATAATATTTGCTTCCTGCAGCACTTTAAATATGTCTGGTATGTGAGCCTTTAAGTCAGCATCACAATTAAAGCGTGCATTGTAATTATTGATGTCAAAAGTATAGTTAAAGTTTTCTGCTTTCAGGTATTTTTCTATGGCTGCAATATCTTCCGGGCGCAGGCTGTTAAAAAGCTGGTTCATACTATTGTGGAAGATAAATTTAGTTAGTTCCGGATTATCGAAAATAGTTTTATATTCGTTTACATACTTGCTGAAATCAGGCTCAATTTGCGCAACATTATTAAAATTACCGCTGGCCATAACAATGCCTTCATCAAACAAATTCAGTAAATCCGGCATTGTAAACTGCGACAAATCCATTTTCAAGGTATTTGTACTGTTATCAAAACTAATACCAAAGGTTTTAATAGCGTTATTTGCAGCATCAAGTGAAGTTTCCGGCAAAGCGCTGTAAGCAGTAAGCCCAAAACCGCCTTTATTAATATCGTAAATGCTGCTGAAATCAGTTCTTGTGTACAGCCATTTTTCCGGCAATTGCAGTTTGCGTCCGCTGATATTATCATTGATTGTAAGCGGTTTATTGCCGTTTTTCTGAGGTTCTGTAAATTTTAAACTGTTAACCAGCTGTTTGCTTAATTTATTAAAGCCTTTATTATCAAGTTTATAAAGGCTGTCGACATTGTCAGGCAATTCGTTAGTTGAAGCAAACAGGCTCGTTACCGTATACAGATTGTCATTGGCCGATAACAAATAAGTTTTTTCTGTAATATTATATAAATTTGCTATTTTAGTAACTAAATAGCCGTCATCAGCAAATTCAAATTTAAAGCCCTGGTCTTTCAGGTTTTCTTCATCAACTGATTCTTGCGGCAATAATTCCGATTTTTTCAGCGGCAGCTTTAACTCAAAGGTTATATTTTCAATATCCGATTCTATCATTAAAGCATCTTTGCCTTTAATATTTTCAACGGATGCCTTTTTGATGTTCGCCATACCGGCAAATTGTTTGTTTAATTCCAATAAACCGGCAAGGTCTTCGCTTTCGCCGCTGTAATTTACATAAGCACCAGCCGCGGCTTCGGTAAGGTATTTATAGCTGCTGCTTTGCAAAACATCAGCAGCAGTGCCGCTTTTTAAAGCTTGTTTAATATTTTTGAGGTCAGCAGTAAATTTTTCCGTTGTAAAAGCTGTATTAAAATTTTGTTCAAGCTGTTCCTGGTTAAGCCCGGTAACAAAGTGCATGCCGTTGGTTTTTACAAGTTTTTTGTCAAGGTCAAAAACACGGTTTTCGGCAGCAAACATATTTTCGCCTATCAGCATAATGTTCTGATCCGGAATATTAACGGAAAAACCTGCTTCGCTGCTTACATATTCAAAGGCATTAGCGGTAAGAGCAGCGCTGCACAGCAAACCTGTCATTAAAATATCAGCATATAATTTTTTCATCATCTGTACCCTCTTTTTACTTTAAGTACGAATGTGGACATTAATCTTTTAAAAGTGTTTTGCCGTTCCAAAATTTAAGTGCCGTATTTTCATCATCACCGTTACGGTCAAATACAAAAGCCAGATAAGCAGATTTGCCAATAACTTTGCCTTCGGCAAATAAGGTGTAATAAAAATCAGTTTCAGCAGGCTTCAATTCAGTTTGCAGGCTAAAGCTCCCCTGCCCGTCTTTAAAATCCGTATTATAAGCAAAGGTTTTAAATTCCGTTCCCTGCTCAATAAGGGCGGCTTTTATATCTTCCAACGCTTCATTTACGCTGTAAGCCGTTTTATTGGGGTTATCAAATACGAATTCCGAAAAACTTTTATCGCTGGCTTTAACAGATAATATTATTATGCCATGGCGGAAAATATCCATTATATCATCTTTTTTATCTGTTAATTCAGCGCTTATGCTTTTATCAGCCGCCGCGGCCTGCGATGCAATAACTGCCGATTCTATATCGGTAACGCCAATATCAAGCGCTTCTTTAAGAATCAGCGCCATAGCTTCCTGCGGCATTGCAACCGTTACACCAACAGCTTCTTCATTATATCTGCTGTCTGCTAACTGCACATAAAACCAATCATTAGGAAGGGTTACTTTTACGTTGGCTGTTTTTTCGCCAAAGGTAAACGCGGTGTTTTTATTAACCGGCTTAACGGTTTTAAACTTTTTCAGAAATGTTTTGTTGGCTTCTTTAGCCAAAACATTATCTTTAACGTAAATGTCTGTCGGGCCATCGGCGCCGCCAATAACGCCAATTGTATTTTCCGTCTGGTTTTTAACAGCGTTGGAAACAGCCGTTTGCTGTTCTGCCATAAGCATATAAAGCTTATCATTAGCTGAGGTATAATAAATTGTTACCGGTTCAGTTTCAGGATTTACGTTAAAAGTAACGGCAATATACTTGTTTGAGCCAAACTTTTGCGCAGAAACCAGGTAATCAGGTTCTTCATTTTCTGCAAAAGCAAAAAGCGGCGAAACAATAGGTTCAGCTATAAGCTGATTAATACGTTCGTTGCTGATGCCGTTACGCTGTAAAAGTAGAATATCGCTGTAAGTTTTATTAAACGCTGCCGTGCTGAACGGGGTTCCTAAAAATTTAGAAGCCTGTTCACTGCTTAAACATTCGGTATATCCTGCCGCAGCACCGTTATCGTCAATAAAACCGTAAAAATGTTTGCCAACAGCCTCTACGTAATTAGCAGAGGACGGACTTTGTATTTTAAAACCGTCCTCTTTATTGGTATACGCAAACGCCGTTGCCGCAGTTAGCTGCACCAACAACAGCATAAAAAACAATATTTTGCGCATTGTTCTTCCTCAATAATAATTAAAGCCTGGTTACAATATCAACCAAAGCGCCGTTTTCAAGTCCGCATGCATTGCCTTCGTCGGTATCGATATGAATTTCGTCAGCATGCTCCGGGCCGGTTCTTACATAAACGTGCTCAAAACGCAGTGCACGTGAGCCTGTAGTTTCCATAGCAACAATATCATGATTTTTTAAATGATATTTAGCGGCAGTTTCCGGGCACAAATGAATATGGCGCTGTACAAGCATAATGCCCTCTTTTAAAATAACTTCGCCTTCAGGGCCGACAATTTTGCCGCCGAGCGAGCCGTCAAGATAACCGGAAAAGCAAATCGGCGGGTTCAGCCCAAGCTGACGGGCATCTGTTTTGGCAAGCTCGATTTGCGTATAAGGACGCAGCGGCCCGATAACGCGCAGCGGCATTTCTCCTTTATCCGTTACCAGAATAATTTTTTCTTCGCAGGTAAACTGACCGGGCTGCACAATCGGTTTTATCGGGTGCAGCTCGCTGCCTTTACCGAACAAAATATCCATATCTTCTCTTTTTAAATGGCAATGACGTCCGGAAACGCCCATTCTTAATTTAAAACGCATATAATTCACCTCGTAAAATTTTAATTATTGTAAACCATATCATTATTTATTATACACCAAATACAGGCAGATGTCATTTTGTTTTGCTTGTATACAATTATAACGATATCCAAGATTTATAAGCAGTTTTTATAAATAAAAAGCAGTTTACCTCAATTATAGAAAAATAATAAAAACGGTTTACCCATATTGTAATTATATAAGTAAACCATTTTTATTATAATAAATTATTTAATTTCGCCAATTATGCCTCTATTAACATCTTCCATAGACCACTGGATTTGCCATGTTCTGCCATTAATTTGATCTAATAAGATAAAATTATACATATTTTGTGTAGGACAAAGAGTAAATCTTCCGACTTGTTTTCCCATATCATCAATCATTGGAATTTCATTTATAGGAAGAGAAAAACGTTTTTCATCATCATTTATAGCATATTGTAATTGCCACATTCGTCCATCTCTTGTATCAAGTTTAATAAATGTCCAAATATTCTGAGTCGGATATATTTTATAAATTTCATTATCATTTGCGGCTTTAGTATCAGAACATCCAGACAGCGTAAAAATTAATGTGAAAATAACTAAAATCATTATTAACTTTCTTATAATCTTATTAATCATGATAAGCTCCTTTCAGTTCGTTACTTTTTACACAAAATAATATTTTATTTATTCTTCAAATACTCATCAATGGCCTGAGCGGCTTTTTTGCCTGCTCCCATGGCGGATATTACGGTTGCGGCACCAGTTACAATGTCGCCGCCTGCAAATACGCCAGGGATGGAGGTTGCGCCGGTTTCGTCAGCAACGATGTTGCCGCGTTTATTGGTTTCCAAATCGTGCGTAGTTTGCTTTAACAGCGGGTTAGGCCCCTGCCCTATTGCCATTACAACCATGTCAACATCAAGCACGTATTCGCTGCCTTTAATGGCTACCGGACTGCGGCGTCCGCTTGCATCAGGTTCGCCAAGCTCCATTTTAATGCATTCCATGCCGTTAACCCAGCCTTTTTCGTTGCCTAAAATACGTACAGGGTTGTTTAAAAGACGGAGTTCAATGCCTTCTTCTCTTGCATGGCCGATTTCTTCCTTGCGGGCAGGCATTTCTTCTTCGCTGCGGCGGTAAACAATATAAACCTGTTCTGCGCCGAGGCGTTTCGCGGTACGTGCTGCGTCCATAGCAACATTGCCTGCGCCGACAACGGCAACTTTTTTACCGATGTAAACCGGTGTTGCAACTTTCGGAAACTGATAAGCACGCATTAAGTTAACGCGCGTTAAAAATTCGTTGGCAGAATATACGCCGTTAAGGTTTTCGCCTTCAATATTCATAAAATGCGGCAGGCCTGCGCCTGTGCCTACATAAATGGCGTCGAAGCCTTCTTCTTCAAAAAGTTCCTGAATGGTAAACAAACGGCCGATAACGGCGTCTACCATAATTTTAACGCCCAGCTTTTTCAGTGCGTCAATTTCGTGCTGCACAATTTCTTTCGGCAGGCGGAATTCAGGAATGCCATACATTAAAACGCCGCCCGGTGCGTGCAGTGCTTCAAAAATGGTTACATCATAGCCCATTTTTGCAAGGTCGCCTGCTGCGGTAAGGCCGGAAGGGCCGCTGCCTACAATGGCAACTTTTTTGCCGTTAGGAGCTGCTTTTTCGTTATCTACATTATCTAAGCCGTGTTCACGTGCGTAATCGGCTACAAAGCGTTCCAGACGGCCAATAGCAACGGACTGACCTTTAATGCCGAGCACGCATTTTGATTCGCACTGGTTTTCCTGCGGGCACACGCGGCCGCAGACTGCCGGCAGGCTGTTTTTGCGCTTTAAAATCTTAATGGCTTCCTGCATGTTGCCTTCTTTTACAGACTGAATAAAAGCCGGAATTTCAACATTAACAGGGCAGCCGCTTACGCACAGCGGTTTCGGGCAATGCAGGCAGCGCTCTGCTTCATCAACAGCGGTTTTCATATCATAGCCGAGAGCAACTTCTTTAAAGTTTTTATTTCTTACATCAGCCGGCTGTTCCGGCATAGGGTTTCTCATTCCTCCACGCATTTGCAATGACCTCCGCAGCTGTATTCAATAGATTCCTGGTCTTTGTACATCATCTGGCGCTGCATTAAGTTGGCAAAGTCAACCAGATGCCCGTCAAATTCCGGGCCGTCAACGCAGGCAAATTTATTTTCGTTGCCCACCATTACACGGCAGCCGCCGCACATGCCGGTGCCGTCAACCATAATTGTGTTAAGGCTTACGGTTGTTTTGGTGCCAAAGGGTTTGGTTGTTGCGGCAACGTTTTTCATCATAATTACCGGCCCAATGGCAAGTACCAGGTCAATCTTTTCGCCTTTTTCCAGCATTTCGCGCAGCGGGTCGGTTACAAAGCCTTTATGCCCTTCGCTGCCGTCATCCGTGGTTATAATAAGCTCGTCGCTGATTGCCTGCATTTTATCACGCCAGATAATTAAATCTTTGCTGCGTGCGCCGACAATGGAAATTACTTTGTTGCCGAGCTCGTGGTAAGCACGGGCAATCGGGTATACCGGCGCAACGCCGATACCGCCGCCTACGCAGACAACTGTGCCGAATTTGCCCATTTCGGACGGATGACCGAGCGGGCCGACAACATCGAGAATATCATCGCCTTCTTCAAAAGTTTCGCAAAGATGTTTTGTGGTATTGCCTACTGCCTGAACGATTAAGGTAATAGTGCCTTTTTCGCAGTCAAAATCGGCAATGGTAAGCGGAATGCGTTCACTGTCTTCATCTGTGCGTATCATTACAAACTGCCCCGGTTGGCATTTATGTGCAATCAGGGGTGCGTCTACTAAAAATTCGTAAACAGAAGGTGCTAAATTACTTTTAAATAAAATTTTAGCCACTTGTGTTTCCCTCCCAAAATTTTTGTTATTTATTGGTTAAGCGGCGTGCGCGCGCGTCTGCTTCGGCATAAACTTTCTCCAGGTCTATGTAAAGCAGTTCGCCGTTTTGCATAAGAACTTTGCCGTTAACAAGCACGGTATCTGCGTCATTGGCGTTTGCCGCATATACAAACAGCGAAGTTCTGTCGTTGCGCGGATGCCAGTAAGGTTTATTCATGTTATAAAGGACAATATCGGCTTTCTGCCCTGCTTCTATTTTGCCAACATCATTAAAGCCAAGTGCTTTGGCGCCTTCGCTTGTAGCCATGGCAAGTGCCTGAGCTGCCGGTATAATTTCCGGGTCGCCTGTCATATTTTTATGCAGCATTGCGGCGAGGCGGCATTCTTCCAGCATATCAAGGTTGTTGTTGCTGCTGGTGCCGTCGGTGCCAAGGCCGACCGTAATACCGTGCTTTAACATTGCCGGTACCGGTGCAATGCCGCTGGCAAGTTTAAGGTTGCTTTGCGGGTTATGGGCAACACGAACATGTTTGGCTGCCATAATTGCCATGTCTTCTTCATCTACATGTACGCTGTGTGCTGCTAATGTGCCGCATTCAAACATGCCAAGGCTGTCCATAAGTTTTATCGGGCTAATGCCGTGTTCTTTAATGCAGTTGTCAACTTCGCCTTTGGTTTCGCAAAGGTGAATATGAATTTCGCTGCCAAGCTGCTGTGCTTTGGCAATAACATTTTTCAGGTATTCAACAGAACAGGTGTATGGGGCATGCGGCCCGAGCATTACATGAATGCGTCCGCCGGCACTGTTATGACGTTCTTTAAAGAGCGCTGCATTTTCTTCAAGTTTTGCATAGTTCTCGTCGCTGAATCCGGTTAAGCCGCGGCTTAATGCAGCCCTGATGCCTGTTTCTTCAACGGCATCAGCAACGCGGTTCATTGCAAAATACATATCGGCAAAACAGGTTGTGCCGGTTTTAAGCATTTCGGCAATGGAAAGCATTGTGCCCCAGTAAATATCGTCATCCGTAAGCCCGTCTTCGGCAGGCCAGATTTTATTTTGCAGCCAGTCCATCAGTACCATATCATCGGCATAGCTGCGCAGCAGCGTCATTGCTGCGTGGGTATGGGTGTTTACCATGCCCGGCACGGCAATTTTACCTTCGGCATCAATAACCTGCGCGTCTTCATATCCTTGCGGCACTTCTTTGGATATTACCTGAATGGTGTCGTCTAAAATACCGATATAATATTTATCCGTATCTTTTGCGGTAATAATTTCAGCGTTTTTAATAAGTATTTTCGCCATTATTCTTCTCCTAACTGACGTTTACGGTAATGGGCTTCATAAAAACCGTGCATGGCATCGATATCGCTCTGAGGCAGCAGCACTGCCCCGCCAAGGCTCTGAGTAATGCAATAAAGCTGAGCGGCTTTTTCAACTATTCCCGCTACCATCATGGCTTCGTCAAGCGTTACGCCCCAGGAAGCAACGCCGTGGTTTGCCAAAAGCGCCGCACGTTTGCCGTCCATGGCTTTTATTACGTTTTGGGCAAGCGTTTCCGTACCCGGCAGGGCATATTCGGCGCAATGCACCGCGCCGCCCATTATCTGCACCATGTCTTCAATAAGCGGCGGAATATCCTTGCGTGCTGCGGCACAGGCACTGGCATAAATGCTGTGCGTGTGTACAACGGCATTTGCTTCCGGCAGTGCTTTATATATTGCCAGGTGCAAAGGCAGTTCGCTGCTTGGTATTAATGCTCCGTCAAGCGTTTGGCCTACTGCGTCAACTATGGTTATATCATCGGGCGTTAAATTGTCATAACCGCGGCCGGAAGGAGTTATTGCATAAGCATTTTTGTTTATTTTAATGCTTATGTTTCCCCACGAACCCGGCAGCATGTTCTGCCCTGCCATTTTTTGCGCAGCTTTAACAATTTGTGTCCTTGCTTTTTCAACAGCTTCGTTTTCCATAATTATTCGGCGTGCAGGTAAGCGTATTGTTCCGGAGTTAAGGTATCAATGCCTGCGCCCATTGCTTCAAGTTTCAGCGCGGCAATTTCCGTATTCAGTTCTTCCGGCAGTACATAAAGGTTATTTTGCAGTTCGCCTTTATGCTCCAGCAGATATTTCATGGCAAGGAACTGCATGGCGAAAGAAAGGTCCATAACTTCTACCGGATGGCCGTCGCCGCAGGCAAGGTTTACAAGGCGGCCTTCGCCCAGCAGGTTGATTTTTTTACCATTAGGCATGGTGTAGGTTGTAATGTTTTTGCGTACTTCGTAAGCCGGTTCAACGGTCATTGCTTCCAGGTCTTTAACGTTAATTTCAACGTCAAAATGGCCTGCGTTGGCAAGAACTGCGCCGTCTTTCATCAGCGGGAAGTGTTCTTTGGTAATTACATCTTTGCAGCCGGTTACGGTTACAAAGAAATCGCCGTATTTTGCTGCTTCGCGCATCGGCATTACGCGGAAACCGTCAAATACTGCTTCAATGCCTTTAATCGGGTCAATTTCGGTAACGATAACGTTTGCGCCCAAACCTTTGGCACGCATGGCAACGCCCTTGCCGCACCAGCCGTAGCCTGCAACAACAACGGTTTTGCCTGCAACGGCAAGGTTGGTGGTACGCATAATGCCGTCCCAGGAAGATTGGCCGGTGCCGTATCTGTTATCGAACAGGTATTTGCAGTAAGCGTCATTAACGGCAATCATCGGGAAAGCCAGTTTGCCGGCTTCATTAAGTGCCTTTAAGCGGTGTACGCCGGTAGTGGTTTCTTCGCTGCCGCCGATAAGGTTCGGAATCAGCTCGCGGCGTGTGCTGTGCAGCATATTAACAAGGTCGCCGCCGTCGTCGATAATAAGCGAAGGTTTTGTATCAAGCGCTTTGCTTAAATATAAATCGTATTCTTCCTGCGAGCAGGCATGGGTAGCAAAAACGGTAATTCCGCTGTCAGCCAGAGCTGCGGCAACATCATCCTGCGTGGAAAGCGGGTTGCTGCCGGTAACAACTACGTTTGCGCCGCAGTTTTTAAGAGTCTGGGCAAGATATGCGGTTTTTGCTTCCAAATGAATGGTTACAACCATATTTAAACCGTCAAAAATTTTCTTTTCTGCATAACGCTCGTTCAAAATGTTAAGCAGCGGCATATGCTCTTTAACCCAGGCAATTTTCTGATGCCCGGTAGGTGCAAGGGCAATGTCTTTAATCATGCTATTCATTAAAAATTTCCTCCTTGATTTTAAGCTGCAATTTTTTTATATTCTCCCGATAAGGCGGTTTAATAACGCCGTATTCGGTAATAATGCCGCTGATAAGAGCGGCCGGTGTAACATCAAAAGCAGGGTTGTAGGCTAATGCTTCAGGCGGCGCGGTAACAATCCCCTGCAAGGTTTTTACTTCCTGTGCGCTGCGTTCTTCTATCGGAATCCCGCTGCCGTCTGCAATGGAAAAATCAAAAGTGCTTACAGGTGCGGCAATATAAAACGGTATACCGTGGTATTTTGCGGCCAAAGCTACGCCAAAGGTGCCTATTTTGTTGGCGGTATCGCCATTTAAGGCAATACGGTCCGCCCCGGTAACAACGGCGTTAATGCCTTTTTGCTGCATAGCCCATGCTGCCATATTATCGGTAATAACGGTAACGGGAATTTTATCTTCCATAAGCTCCCATACCGTAAGGCGGGCGCCTTGCAGAAGCGGGCGCGTTTCATCGGCGTAAACCATGTCTATTTTACCCTGGGCAAAGGCTTCGCGGATAACGCCGAGAGCCGTGCCCCACCCGCAGGTTGCCAGTGCGCCTGCGTTGCAGTGCGTTAAAATACGGGTATGCGGCGGCAAAAGTTCAGCACCGTACCTGCCCATTTTTTTATTGCATTCAATGTCATCATTGTAAATTTGTTGCGCCAGTTTTTCCAAAACGCATGCAATTTCGCTCTGCGTTTTGCTTTTCCCTGTCAGGCGTTCTGCCTCAGCGTAAAGCTTGTTGGCAGCCCAGGCAAGGTTTACTGCCGTAGGGCGTGCTGCAATAAGTTCATTTTTTATTTCTTCGTAGGCAGGCAAATTACAGCGGTTTTCCGCCATAAGCTGCTGCCAGCCCAAAACCATGGCAAAACCGGCTGCTGCGCCGATTGCCGGTGCACCGCGGACTTCCAGCTTTTTTATTGCCTCGCCCACGCGGCGGTAAGTACCGCATTTTATAAAACTGATTTCTACAGGCAGTTTCGTCTGGTCTAAAATTTCCAGCGCGTTAAGCTGCCATTCCATTGTTTTAACCATAACAGCCTCTTACAGTTTAAAACCGCCAAATTCTGCCATGCAGTGCGCACAGCCGCATTCTGTTTCTTCAGCGCCGTTATCGGCAATAAAGGCTTCAATCAGGCGGGCCATGTTTTTGCCGCTTTGCGCCATTGCTTCCACAACTTCGCTGTGAGAAAGCGGCGTCGGCGAAATGCCTGCGGCCATATTGGTTACAATGCTGCAGTTTGTATAGCACATTTCCGCTTCGCGTGCCAGTACTGATTCCGGAATGTTGGTCATGCCTACAAGGTCGCCACCCAGCATGGCGAACATTTTAATTTCCGCTGCGGTTTCAAAACGCGGGCCTTCGGTGCAAACATAACAGCCGGTTTTATGGAACGGAATGTCCGTTCTTTCAAGGCATTTAATAACCTTTGCACGCAGGCGCGGGCAGTACGGATTGGTAAAATCCACATGAGCCACTCCGCGCTCCGGAGTATCATAAAAAGTGTTTACGCGGCTTTTGGTAAAATCAATCGCCTGGTCACAAACAACAAAATGCCCGGCTTTCATCTCTTTATTCAAAGAGCCGACTGCCGTGGTTGCAAAAATTTCTTCTGTACCAAGGCTTTTTAAAGCCCAGATATTGGCACGGTAATTTACTTTATGCGGCGGAACGCTGTGCCCTGCACCGTGGCGTGTAATAAACACAACCTGATTGCCGTACAGCGAGCCCATTTTGCAAAGCGCATCACCGTAAGGCGTTTTAATAACCTTTTCTTCAAATCCTCCAAGTGCGTCGGGGCTGTAAACCCCGGTACCGCCGATAATAGCTATTTTGCGCATAATAACCTCCTAATTATTGAGTCTGTCTATCAGTTTAACCAAATCATCCATTTTGTTTAAAACGTAATCCGGTTTTCCTTCATTCAAAATAAAATCCCAGTCAAAACTGGTATAACGTACTGCTGCCGTTAAACAGCCTGCGCCTTTTGCACTTTGCAAATCATAAGGGCTGTCGCCTACGCCGATACAGTCACTGCCGTTCAGCTTTAAGCTTTTTAAAGCCATCAGGCTCGGTGCCGGAAGCGGCTTATGTTCTTCGCAGTCCTGGCAGGTAACAACAGTTTCAATATATTTATCAAGCCCGTAGCAGGCAAGCCCGCGCAGAGCCATAGGGCGTTTTTTAGATGTTACCACAGCCATTTTTATGCCGCGCCCTGCAAGCTGTGCCAATGCTTCTTTAACGCCGTCAAACGGCTGAATAAGCTTATCGTGCTGGCTGCGGTGGTAATCACTGTAAGCAGTGCAAAAATCTTCTATCATGCTTTCGGGCATATAGGCTTTTGCTGCGGTGCGCAGTGGCAGCCCGAAGCCTGCAACAAGCGCTTCTTTTGACGGAACCGGCAGCCCAAACTCCACAAAAGTATGGCGGAACGATTCCAGAATCAGCGGCGTTGTATTAATCAATGTGCCGTCAAGGTCAAATAAAACTCCCTTTATTCTCACAAAAAACTCCTTAATTTTAGTCAGCATTTATCATCTAATCATACCATATTTAAGCTTTAAAATAAAGATTTATAACGCTGCGTAAAAATTAAACCTCTCAAAAAATTTTGAGAGGTTTGTTATACTCAATATTTTTCCAAAATCATAATTCCGTCTTTTTCTTTAACAATGCGCAGGTTCTGAATTGCTTCAGGATTTTGCAGGCGTTTAAATTCCAGCCTGCGTACAACCACATACTTAGGTGTATTATCGCTGACGGCTTTTTGCAGGGCATCAGTTTTCGGCAGCATTTCCTCACCGGCAATACCGGTGTAATACATAAAGCCGGGGCGCAAAAACTTATCTACATAAAGCGGTTTGGATGTATCGCAGCCTGCCACAAATTCGGCAGCCATTGTTTTTACGCTGAAACGGTCTGCAACCGGCGGCAAAATAAACGAAAATGCAATAAGCATTGTTAAAAAGCCCATTGCCGCATGCAGATAACCGGCAAAGATAACATCGCGCTCGCGCCATAAAAACCAAATAATTACCAAACCTACCACAAAGGTTGTGCCGCTGAGCACAGACGCTTCCAGGAACGCTTCCGGCAGCTGATTACCGCCGATAAGCCAGCCGGCACCCAAAAGCCCGAACATAATTACTGTGCCAATAACCCATGAAAGCAGTGATTCTCCGCGCTGATTTTCGAGCCTTGCAAGATTCCAGCCGATAATAATTGCAAGTGCCGGAAACATAGGCAGAATATAAGAAACAAGTTTGGTTTGTGAAATGCTGAAAAACAGCAGTACAAACACCCACCAGATATTGAAAAATGACATTTTAACAAGTTCTTCGCTGCTTGCTTCGGATATGGAAGCACGGATTGACTGCAAAAGCAGGCCTGTCCATGGGAACATGCCCAAAATTATTACCGGCAGATAATACCACCACAGAACACGGTCGGGGTGTTCCGGCGTAGTAAAACGCGTCAGATTATGAAAACCAAGAAAAGTATTGATAAATTCCATGCCGTGCGCCTGATACATCAAATAATACCACGGTGCGGTAATGGCAAAGTAAACAACAAGCCCGCGGATAACGTGCATTTTTAAAATTTCACGTAAATTACCGGTAAAAAGCAGGTGCAGGAAAATAATCGCACCGGGAAAAACTATGCCGATCGGGCCTTTGGTTACAGTAGCAAGAGCCATGGCAATATACATTACCCAGTACCATTTATGCTGGTAACACAAAAGCGCGGCTGTCATAAAAAACAATAAAGTTGTATCGGTAACTGCGGCCTTGCCAAGATAGAAAAACTCCACGCAGGTAGTTAAAACAACGGAGGCCCAGAATCCGGCACGTTCCGAAAAAATATTGCTTACCGAAAAATAAAGCATTACCGAAGTTGCAACGGCCATTAACGCCGCCGGAAAACGCGCTGCCGCTTCCCCGTCGCCAAAAAGGCCTATTGAAGCAGCTACCAGCCAGTAGTACATTGGCGGCTTGTCATACCAGAAATTGTCAAAAATGCGCGGCGATAAGTAATCGTTGTACTTAATCATTTCACGTGCGGTTTCCGCATAAACCGGTTCGTCCGGGTCAAAAAGCGGTACGGAACCTATTCCCCACAAAATGGTTACTAAAGCTAAAACTGCAATAATAATCAGGCTTTGGAGATTCAAATTTTTCATTAAAGACCTTCCTTCCGGCGTGCCAAGTAGTCGTTATATGTTTTCGGAATGCCATGCTCAATATCCATTTGCGGTACAAATCTAAGCAGAGCTTCCAGTTTTTTGTTGCTTAAAACAGAACGGAAAATATCACCGCTGCGCGCTGGCGCATAGTTTACAGTAAGTTCATGCCCGCAGGCAGATTTAAAAGCTTTAAGCAGGCTGTTGAGCGATGTTTCTTTACCCGTTGAAATATTAATAACATTATAGCCGGTAAGTGCAACTGCTTTAGCCGCAGCCTGCGCAATATCGCCGGCATAAACAAAATCACGTGTTTGTTCGCCGTTGCCGAAAACCGTCAAAGGCTTATTCTGAACAAGGAGTTTGCAGAAGATACTGATAACGCCGCCTTCTCCCCCTTCACCCTGACGCTCGCCGTAAACGTTGGCAAAGCGCAGCACCGTGCAGTTAATGCCGTACAAATCGTGGTAAACGCGCATATAATGTTCGGATGTCATTTTAGTAATGCCGTAGCAGGATGTCGGCAAAAGCGGTAAATCTTCGCTAAGCGGAATGTTGGGGTTATCTCCGTAAACGGCCGCACTTGATGAAAATACCACGGATTTAACATTGTATTTGCGGCAGCATTCCAGAATATTAATCAGCCCCAGCAAATTAACATTGCAGTCCTCCTGCGGGTGCTGCAAAGAATATGGAACCATTGTCTGCGCGGCAAAATGAATAACGGCATCAAAATGTTCTGCGGCAAACAAAGCATCAACGGCGGTTTCGTCACAAACATCGCCTACGCACAGCTTCATATTTGCCGGTACATTTTTAGCAGAACCGCTGGAAAGATTGTCGAAAACAACTGTTTCATGCCCATGCTGTGCATTAAGGTATTCCAAAAGATGAGAGCCGATAAAACCGGCTCCCCCTGTAACAAGTAATTTCATCAGTTCTCTCTCTCTTTCAAATTATTGGCAGCAATAATGTTTGAACCAAAAGCGCGGATGGAAATAAAAGCACCCAGCAAAAACGGGAAATACTCGGCCGTAAAACGCCAGAGCACTGCCATAATGCCTACCATGCCTTCCGGCAGAAGCGATGCAAACAGCACGATAAAACCTGCTTCGGCAATGCCGCTGCCGCCCGGAGTAGGTGAAAAATATAAAACCAGGTTTAAAAGCACCATCCTGCCCATAACCTGCAGCCAATCAAATTGGATATTCATGCCTAAAAAGAACATCGGCACAGTAGCGTAAATGCCCAAAAGGCTGATGCCCGATTCAATAAAAGCACGCAGAATCATTAAAGGATGTCTGCCCATAATAAAGGATGCTTTTTTGAATTCATAATAGCTGTTAAAGCATTTGCGTCTATAATCGTGCGACAGCTTGCCTGTCAGCGCAACCAGCCAGAACTCCGGATAGCGCGTGCGCATAAGCAGCACCACTGCTACAGGTATGGAAATAAAAATCACGGATACTGCCGCGATAACTGCCGGCGGCATCCATTCACTTAAAAAAGCATCGTTATACAAAACAAACGGCACCAGTAAAATTAAAAAAGTTATCGACATAATTGTGCGCACAAAAACAATTACCGTTGCTTTAGCAACAGGCACATTCGCCCTTTTCATAAACATAATCTGGGCTATTGCGCCCCCGCTGGCACCGGGAGTAAGCACCGCCAGAAAATAATTGCTTAAAACTACATTGATAACTTCTTTAATGCTCAGGCGTTCATCCGTTACACGCGCCAGAGTCATCAGCCTCAGGCCGTCAAAAATAAGCCCAACGGCCAAAATACCGAAGGCTGCCGCAATGCTCCACGGCTTGAACATGGTTAAATATTCAAGCGCCCTTATATCAAATGTAAAGTAGATAACCGCTGCCGGTATCAGGACAATAATTACAAAAACCAGCAGCAGCCTGCCTATCAATTTTTTGTTCATAATTAAAGCCTGCCAAAATTAATTAGTTTTATCCCCTGTTCACAGGCAATGTTTTTATTGCTTTCAGACAAAAAAGCATTTAACTCATCATGCCAATGATAACCCCATTTGAAGTTTTGTGCAAGCAAAACATTATCTGCCCCGGGATGAGTCATTATTTCACTCGTCCCATCAGGCAAAGCAAGCAAAATGTTTTTAACCAGAAGTTCATTTAAATTACCGCCTGCCAGCATGCCAAAAAAGTGCTGCGGGTAAATAAGCCCTGCTTTTTTTGCCTTGCTTTTTGCCAGCGCGCTGCAAAAGCTCAAACCGTCCCTGCCTATTTTTCTGCCGGCTCCGGCGCTAAACCCACCGGTCCAGAAAATACTTTCTTCCGGCATTCTTATTTTGCGTATTCCGTATTCTCTGCATAAGCGTATAACCATACCGGCAATGCCCGGCAGCACGTGCATATGCTGATGGCTGTCGATATGTGTGGGTTTAATTCCGGACTTCAGCACTTTTTCTATTTGTGCACGCAGTTCCTGTTCGAGTTCACTCCTCTTTATACTACCAGTATACCATTTTTTTGCAAAAACTGTATAATCTTCTGCAAAAACTCCCTGCGAAGTAAGCAAAGAATTTACACCTTTTTTTAAAACAGGCGCTCCTCCGCCAACAAGAGTTAAATGAATTCCGATTCCCAGCTCAGGATTTTGAGCAGCAAGATTTGCCGCTTCCTCAAAATAAGGAGCGCCAGGCATAATCGACGTGCTTGTAATCATGCCTTTTTGGTGCCCTTCTATAATTCCTTTATTAATCAATGGATGCAGACCGAAATCATCGGCATTAATTATCAGTTTTTTCATAAATTCTCCGGTTATATACGTTTATAATTGGCAAAATGCAATTTAACAAAATTTGCAAGGCTTTCTTTGCCAAATTTTTCCGCAATTATGCGTGCACAATTAGTTGCAGCGTCACTTCCGCCTTTGGGAAGCGGCATGCCTGCCTGTGCTTCCAATTCTGCCATAATGCGAAGAAACTCGGCGCGGGCCAATACCGAGGCGGCTGCTACGGCAATATCCGCTTCTGCTTTTGGCATCTGCACAACTTTAACGGCGGGATATTTTTCGTGAATGCGCTTCGTTATATCATTATGCACGGCAAAACGGTCTACAAGGGCATAGCCACAGCCTGGGCATTTGCCTATTACCCCCGTAAGTGCTGCCGCATGCCCGCTGCTTAATAAATGGTTTAAATTCTGCCCTGCCGCTTTAAGCTGATTGTAGCGGTAGTTATACATTTTAGGCGTCAGCGCTAAAACAGATACTGCCAGTGCCGCAGAACAGATTTCGTCTTTCATTTTCAGCACATCTTTATCACTGACAATTTTGCAGTCTTTAACGCCCAGGCTGAAAAGCCTTGAAGCGCTTTTCTCATCACAGGCAACTGCCGCAACCACAAGCGGTCCGAAAAAATCGCCTTTGCCGGATTCGTCACTTCCTGCCCAGATACCGTTAAATTCCGGTAAATCTTTCAGCAGGCAATAGTTTGTGTCGGTGCTGCTTCCGTCTGCCAGTATATTTTTGCAGGCTTGTGTAAACGCTGCATTTTTGCCGTTCCAAACAAATTTTATGCCTTTTTTGCCGTTATAAACGGATAAAACAGCTTTATCCGTGTCTTTGGCAAGCACTAACTGGCAGCCGTATTGCAGGCTTTTTTCTTCAGCACTTATACCATTTTCACTGAATTTTTTTACTAATTCTTTAATATATGTGCCAAAATCAGTGTTCAAGCTGAGCCTCCGCAGCGGCCGCAGCCATCTGCATTATTTTTTTCAGCGGCATTTTGCTTGCTTCGGCAAGCTTGCGGCAGTCTTCAAATTCCGGTGCTATGTTTAAAATTTGCCCTCCGGCCTGCGAAAATTTAACTTTTACGCTTCCCTGCGGCAATTTAACCTCTATAAAGCTTCTTTCACTGCAATGGCGCGCAACATCATAGTAGCGCATGCCTAATGTAGTGGTTTCGGTTAAAATAATTTTTTCAAGCACAGGCAAGTCCTGCGGATGCATTAAAACAGAAAGCATCTGCGCCGGACGCCCTTTTTTCATAATTATAGGCGTAATCCAGGCATCAAGGGCACCGGCAGCCATTAATTTTTCCTGCACATAGGGCCATACTTCGCCGCTCATATCGTCAATATTGCATTCAGCAACCGTTAAAGCGTGGCTTTTAACTTCTTCAACAGTACCAAGCGTGGCACGCAGCACGTTAGGAATTTCAAGGTTTCTCGTTCCTGCGCCATAACCAACTTTTTCTGCGCTGAAGCCTTTAGGCATATCAGCAGAAGGTTCGGCAAGTGCAGCCATTAACGCTGCTCCGGTAGGTGTTGCCAGTTCGCGTTCAATGTTTCCTTTGGCATAAAGCAGCCCATGCGCCAAAAGCTCGGCTGTTGCCGGTGCAGGCACGGGCATTAGTCCATGCGCACATTGCACAAAACCAAAGCCGGTTTTAATTTCCGACACATAAATTTTTTCAATGCCGAGGTTTTCCAAAGCCAGGCAGCTGCCGACAATATCAATAATCGTGTCAACTGCCCCTACTTCATGAAAATGCACTTCTTCAAGGCTTTTGCCGTGAACTTTTGCTTCGGCAAGGCCAAGCATGCGGAAAACATTTACCGTTTTATCTTTTATATTAGTGCTTAAATCTGAATTTTCAATGATAGTTTTGATGTCGTTAAAATTTCTGTGTTCATGATGATGGTGCGCACCTGCTTCATGAGCATGGCAGCAGTGATGTTCATGCGCTTCTTCGGCAGTATGAGCATGCTGGTGGCAGCAATGATGTTCCTCTTGATGGTGATGATGTTCTTCACCTTCGCAGCCATGGGCATGATGATGGCAGTGATGCCCGTTATGATGTTCATGAAGATGTGCTTCTTCTGCTTCGGCTGCTTCCGTTACACCAGGAATTTTAACATTAAAATAAGCAGCGTTTATGCCGCACTTATCCGTACGTGTATTAATCAGTTCATACTTGCCAAGGTTCATTTTTTTAAGCTCTGCTTCTATATAAGCAGCGTCAGCGCCAAGGTCAATCAGCGCGCCAAGCAGCATGTTGGCGCTGATACCGGAAAATGCTTCTATGTAAAGTGCTTTTTTCATGTTCTCACCTCATATGATTAATAATGCTTGCCAAACGCCCTGCGCCAAATCCGTTGTCGATATTTACAACGGCAACGCCTGCCGAACAGCTGTTCAGCATGCCCAAAAGCGCGGACAACCCTTTAAAGTTTGCTCCATAACCGACACTTGTAGGAACCGCAATAACAGGCTTGTCTACAAGCCCGCCCACAACGCTTGCCAGTGCGCCTTCCATACCTGCTACAACAATTACCGCGTTGGCATCGCGTATAATATCAATTTTAGAAAACAAACGGTGAATCCCTGCCACACCGACATCATAAACGCGTTTAACCGTATTGCCCATAATTTCCGCCGTCAGTGCGGCTTCCTCAGATACCGGCAAATCGCTGGTACCGGCAGTTACAACGGCAATATAACGTTTTTCGTCTTTTGGCAGAGGATTACGTTCAATTTTTATGAATCCTGCGTCTTTATAATATTCCGCATCAGGAACTGCTTTTTTTACAGCGGCAAATTTTTCTTCGTTTGCCCTTGTGCCGATTATATTGCTGTGAACCTCAGCCAGCCTGCTCATAATTGCCGCCGTCTGCTCTGCCGTTTTTCCCTCACAGTAAACAACTTCGGCAAATCCCTGGCGCAAACTGCGTTCATGGTCTATCATGGCAAAACCCAAATCGGTATATTCGCTGCTACGCAGTTTTTTTAAAAATGTTTCGTCATCAATTAAACCCTGCTTAAAATCTTTAAGCAATTCATAAGTCTGCTCTTTATATCCCATAGTTTTCAATCCTTTTAACTCTTAAAAATAAGTTCTTCCAACTATTTAATTATACAACTTGGAGCAGGCTTATAGCAAGCAGTTCAATTACTTTGCTTTATTTTAAAGCATAAGCAGTAAGGCTGGCAGTTAAAACAACATCGCCAGTAAAACCGTTTTTACTTCGTTCAATTACAACATTTGCGGGTACAGCAAGGCGTTTTTGCTGCTGCAAATCATCTAAAAAGGCAGCTGCTTTATAAAAGCTGCCGGTAAGCACAATATTTACCGTTACAGATGTATATGCTTCTTTTTTCTGCTTTTCCTGCGGAACAGGTTTAATGCTTTCAATACGCAGGTTATATTTACCGGCAAGTGCGGCATATTCCTTAATTAATTCTGCCGTTGTTATCTGCGGAGGCAGTAATTCATTTGCCAGTAAAGCTGCTTCATTCTGCTGTTTTTCCAGCGCGCTGTAATCCTTATATTGTTCTGCAAAAGCAAGATAATTATTAAGATTCTGCTGCTTTTCTTCAAGCAGTTCTCTGCTTGTATTAATGGAGTTTTGAAGCGGGTCTGTGGCTAAAATTTTTATTGCCAGGCATAAGAATAAAGACGCAATAAAAATAAGGCAATATTTATCAGTACGTTTTAAATTTTGCAATTGCAGATATAAATACTGCATTTTTTTACCTTCTTTCTATAAGTACATTAAAAGCAGTATATTGTTTACCGTTTAGTTCTTCAATTTTAAGTTCCGTTAATTCGGTTTTAAGATTGGCTTTTTTGCCGCTGAACATTTCGGTAAATTCTACGGCTTTATCAATATTTGCGGCGTAACCGGCAACAGTAAGCTGCTTTTTATTTTCCTGCTGCTCAATTCTTTCAAGCCAGCATCCCTGCGGTACGGCGCTGCTGATATCATTTAACAGTTCATTCCATGTAATATTTTGCTTTTTAATATTTCCGGCAAATTTTAAACGCCTGTTAACCTGCATATTTAAAGCGGCGCTTTCTTCATAACGCTGCTGCCAGACAGCACAGGCAGCAATTTTTCCGTCAATTTCTTTTAACTGCTGCTGTACTATAAAAAGTTCCGCTAATTGCCAGCCCCAAAAAGCAAGCATAAAAACAACGGCAAAAACAGCCGCACTGCGGTATATTTTCCACCTTGGCAGGCTGAAACTGCTTTTATTATGCCCGGCTAAATTGAATTTGCTGTTGTTTGCCAAGCACAATGCTGCACCTATTGCAGCCGCAAAAGAATTTAAATGCTGTAAACTTGCAGCCTGTAAACATTCGTTAAAGCCAACGCTATGTGAAATATCATTTTTAATTACAGGCAATGCAATTTCAGATGACAGAATATCGCTTTTTAAACTGTCATCACAATTTAAAACAACCTGTTTAAATTCAATATCCGGCAGCGCAGCTATTATGGTTTTTATTTCATCAGCCAAACTTTCCCTGTTAAACAAATTAACCGTTTTTTGCAATACCGGCGTGCTGTCAGCAAAAGCAGTTAATACACATTCATCATCCGCTATATAATCACATAACAAAAAATCTGTATAGTTTTTGGCAAATGTTTGTTCAATGGCCAAAGAACGCAGAAAAATTCCGCCAAGCGGCAGTTCTGTTTTTACAGAAGTTTCTTTCATAACCTGATAAATATTTTCAGGCATAACTACGGCCGTTACTCTGTTCAGTTCTTCTTTTAAATGCGTGTTATAAACGGCCGCATAACAAAATTCTTCTGCGCTGCTGCCAAGCTCATGTACAATTTCCCATTTGGCAGCTTCGCGCAATTCCTGTTCTTTTAAATATGGCAGCTGTAAGTTAAGCAACGCTGTTTTATCTGCACCAGCAGTAAAAACAAGCACGCCGTTACTGATATTCTCTTCTTTTAAAATTTCATCAATAAATACAGCAAGATTTTCTTTATTAAAAACATAAGCGTCTGCTGCCAATTCCTGCGGCAGCTGTTTTGATATCAGTTTTTCAACTGTATTAATGCGTTTACTGCAATTTACAACCGCAATCCGTATAACGTCGGATGCAATATCGGCAGCAATAATATGTTTGAATTTATTAGTTAACAGTTTATCTTTTAAATTTTTGTAATCCATTCTCAACTTCCCTAAAAATTAAATAAATTCCAATAAAAATTTGCCAAAAAACCGGCATATAATAGCGCGGCAAAAGCACCGGCGCATAAAAAAGGCCCAAACGGTATAGCGTCCTGCTTATTTTTTACACCGGTTAGCATTAATAATATACTTATAATTCCTCCGCTAATAAAAGAAAGCAATAAAAATATAACGGTATTTTCAAAACCAAGCCATAACCCTGCCGCTGCACTCAGCTTAACATCCCCTCCGCCCATGCCGCCGCGGCTGATTAAAAAAATTGCCAGCATAACGGCAAAAGCAAAAACAGAACCGAATAAGCCGTTAAGCAAACCTCCCGATAAATACAAACAGCTGTAAATAAACCCGCCTGCTGCAAGTATAAGCACTAAGCTGTCAGGTATAATTTGCAATTTGTAATCAATTAAACTTATTAAAATAACTGCGCAGCAAAATATAAAAAACAGCAGCAATTTCAGCCCGAACTCTGCTTGCATTCCGCATAAAACAAAAGCCAAACCAGTTAAAACTTCCGCAAATAAATGGCTGATGCCATAATTAACTCCGCAATAGCGGCAGCGGCCTTTTAAAAATAAATAACTTAAAACGGGGATAAGCTCTGTTACCGTCAGCTTCTTCCCGCAGAAATCACATGCCGACCTGCCAACAACAACAGATTGCCCCCGCGGCAGACGGCAGGCACATAAGTTTAAAAAACTGCCAAGCGCACTGCCTGTAAAAAAATAAAAAAGCAGCCAGTAAAACATATTTTTTTCAATCACCATAAGTTTAATTTTTTTACTTTAAAGAAAGCGCAACCCTGATATTATAGCAAAAAAATAACAGCAGATGCAAGAAACATCCGCTGTTATGCAGCTTTTAAATTTTTTATTTTTTATTTACCGGTACGTCCGCGTTTTGTAAAAGGCTTGCCTTCTTTGCAGAGCGGGCAGTCGTTCGGGTCGTAAGTGGGAACGTCCAGGTGCAGCAATGCTTCCGTGCGCATGCCAAAATCAACTTTGCCGCCGCTGCGGTCAACCAAAAGGCCGATACCAACAGGTACGCCGCCGTGTTCTTTTACAACATCCAAAACTTCTTTTACGCTGCCGCCGGTAGTAACAATATCTTCAACAATCAATACGCGGGTACCTTCCGGAATCTGGAAGCCGCGTTTCAAAGTCATTTTGCCGTTTTCACGTTCGGTAAAAATAGCGCGTGTGCCAAGAGCCTTGCCTACTTCATGCGCAAGCAGAATGCCGCCAGTCATAGGGCCTATAACAAGCTCCACATTATCGGCTGCATAGCGTTCTGCCAATTCCTGGCAAAGCATTTCCGTATATTTGGGATGCTGCAGCACATTGAATTTTTCAACGTACATCGGGCTGTGCAAACCGCTGGTCAGTAAAAAATGTCCATGCAGCACTGCCTGAGTTTCTTCCAATAATTGCATTACTTCTTTTTCCTGCATCATAAGTTTATACACCTCTTATTTCTGCTGCAATGCTTTGTGCCGCAGCTTTTTTATCTTCAGCTTTCGTAATTGGCCTGCCAACTACAATATGGGTGGAACCGTTTTTAAGCGCGCCGGAAGGCGTGGCAATTCTGCTCTGGTCGTTAACATCACTGCCTGCCGGGCGGATGCCCGGTGTAACAATTAAAAAGCCTTCGCCGCATGCTTCGCGGATAGCAGCTGCTTCCTGCGGAGAAGCAACAACGCCGTCCATACCGGCTTCTTTGGCAAGTTTCGCCAAAGCGATTACCTGTTCGGCAATGCCTGTTTTGTAATTAAGGTCAGCATACTGTTCTTCGTTAATGCTGGTAAGAATTGTTACAGCAATCAGTTTAGGAGCAGGCCTGCCAAGTTCAGCAGCTTTGGCATGCACGGCTTTCACAGCTTCCTGCATCATTTTTCTGCCGCCTATGGCATGTACATTCATCATATCTGCGCCAAGTTCCGTAAGCACAGCCAGTGCACTGGCAACAGTGTTGGGAATATCATGCAGTTTTAAATCCAAAAATACTTTTTTGTTATGTTCTTTTAAAAAGCGGATGATTTCACTGCCTGCGGCATAGTAAAGCTCCATGCCTACTTTATAATGGCACACGGAATCGCCAAGTTCTTCCACGCAGGCTTTTGCCAAATCAGCAGTCGGGAAATCAAGCGCAACTATTAATCTTTCATCACTTTGCATAGCTTACTCCTTCCTGCCGCTGCGCAGGGCAAAGCTACCTTCCGGCAGAGCCGCGCCAATCATATCTGTAAGTTTATTGTAGCCGTGGCGGTTCATATAGTCCAAAATGCCGTGGCTGATGGTTTCGGCAATGCAGGGATTGCGGAAATTAGCCGTACCAACAGCAATAGCACTTGCACCGCAGAGGAAAAATTCCACGGCGTCTTCGGCTGTTTCGATACCGCCCATGCCGATAATAGGCACATGCACTTTCTGCGCTACTTCGTAACACATGCGTACTGCAACCGGGCGTACTGCCGGGCCGCTTAAACCGCCGGTAATATTGCCAAGTACAGGGCGCTGGCGTTCAATATCAATTTTCATACCGATAAGCGTATTGATTAATGAAATTGCATCAGTACCTGCATTTTCAACTGCCAGTGCCATTTCCGTAATGCTGGTTACATTAGGAGAAAGTTTGGTAATAACAGTTTTGGTAAAATATTTTTTTACCTGCTCTACAACGGCAGCAGCGCTGTCAGGGCATGTACCGAAAGCAATGCCGCCCTGCTTAACGTTCGGGCAGGAAATATTAATTTCTACCGCATCTACACCGTCAACATCAAGCTTATGAGCAAGTTCGCCGTATTCTTCGGGAGAAGAAGCCGCAATATTTACAATTACGGGCACATCATATTTACGCAGTTTAGGCAGTGTTTCATTCAAAAAGTAATCGCTGCCAGGGTTTTCCAAACCTACGCAGTTAAGCATGCCGGAAGGTGTTTCAACAGCACGCTGGCCTTTATTGCCTTCGCGCGGCAGAAGCGTTGTGCCTTTTACGCATACTGCCCCAATTTTTTCCAAATCCAGAAAATCGGTAAATTCAAGGCCAAAGCCAAAAGTACCGGAAGCGGTGGTAACCGGAGTCTGCATTTTCAAACCGGCAATATCAACTGCGAGCCGTCCGTCATACAATTTTGCGCTTACCATTCTCCCACCTCCTCAGCCCAGAATACCGGGCCGTCAGTGCAAACCTTAAGGCGTTTGCCAATGCCGCTGCAAGAGCAGGACAGGCATGCACCAAGGCCGCAGGCCATATATTTTTCAAGTGAAACCTGGCATTTAACGCCGTATTTTTCAGCTGCTTCCGCAACTGCTTTCATCATCGGCACAGGGCCGCATACATACAGCGCATCGTATCTGCCGCTGGCAAGAAGTTCCGGCAGTACGGCCATAACCGTACCTTTGGTGCCGCAGCTTCCGTCATCTGTCGTCAGGTGCATTACCGGGCAGTATTCTTCATAGAGTTTTGTCCAGAACAATTCATCGGCACAACGCCCGCCCATAACAATTTCCGCTTTGCCTTTGCCAAAAGCAGAAGCAAGGAACAAAAGCGGTGCAAGGCCAAGGCCGCCGCCGACAATGAGCGGATGCTGCGCGTTCATATCGAAACCACGCCCAAGCGGGCCCACAATACTTAATTTATCGCCGCTGCAATATTCTGCCAGCAGTTTGGTAGCTTCGCCGATAATGCGGTAAATCATGGTAATGGTGCCTTCTTTTTTATTAACGGCAGCAACACCAAAAGGACGGCGCAGAAGCGGCGCAGTACAGTTAAATACCTGCACGTTTACAAACTGCCCCGGAACGGCAAGTTCTGCCAGTTCCGGTGCATAAACTTCTATTAATTTTGTTGAATTGTTTAAAACATGCTGCCCAATAACTTTAGCTTCAACTATTTTCTTAGGCATTTATCAGCCCTCCCAGGAAAGGTCCTGCAAAGCAACAATACTTACTACACGGCGGCGGCGCATAGCGCTCATTACATGCTGCAGTTCGCGTGCCGTATCAAGGGATGTCAGGCAGGCGATGGCATGCTCAACCGTCGAGCGGCGGATTTTAAAGCCGTCGCGTTCAGCATCACGGCCATGGTTGGTTGTGTTGATAACCATACTGATATGGCCTTCTTTAATTTCATCAAGAATATTCGGGCTGCCTTCGCTTACTTTGGTTGCAACCCTTACTTTTACGCCGTGGTTGTTCAAATATTCCGCGGTGCCGCCGGTTGCTACAATTTCATAGCCAAGGTCGGCAAAACCGGCTGCAATTTCGCAGGCTTCTTCTTTGTCCATATCAGCTACGGTAATAAGAATAGCGCCTTCGTGCGGCACATTGATACCGGCAGCAATGCAGGCTTTATACAGTGCGCGCGAATACTGGTAGTCAATGGCCATTACTTCACCGGTAGATTTCATTTCCGGCCCAAGGGTAATATCAACATTGCTCATCTTGTTGAAGGAGAATACCGGTGCTTTAACCGCATAGTAATCCGGGAAAAGCTGCAGGCCCGGGCGGTAACCCTGTTCGCGGATGCTCTGCCCCATTGCGCATTTGGTTGCAACGTCAACCATCTGAATGGTGGTAACTTTGCTGAGGAAAGGCACGGTACGGGAAGAACGCGGGTTAACTTCAATAACGAATACTTCGTTATTGCGTACAATGTACTGAATGTTAATCATACCGTGTACTTCAAGGCCGATGGAAATTCTGTTGGTGTAATCGATAATAGTTTTAATAACCGATTCTGCCAGCGTGCGAGGAGGATATACGGCAATGGAGTCACCGGAGTGTACGCCTGCGCGTTCGATATGTTCCATAATGCCGGGAATCAGTACATCCTTACCGTCGCAGATAGCGTCAACTTCAACTTCCGTACCTTGCAGATAGTGGTCAACAAGTACCGGATGTTCGTGGGAAGCCTTAACGGCGTTTGTCATGTAGTATTTCAGTTCATCGTCGTTATAAACAATTTCCATGGCACGGCCGCCGAGTACATAGGACGGGCGCACCATTACCGGGTAACCAACGTCGGCAGCTGCCTTCAGAGCGCCTTCGGTGTCGAATACGGTATGTCCTTTCGGGCGCGGAATGTTGCAGGAGGTCAAAAGTTCATCAAAACGTTCGCGGTCCTCGGCGCGGTCAATGCTTTCCACGCTGCTGCCCAAAATTTTAATGCCTGCTTTTTCCAGCGGACCTGCAAGGTTAATAGCCGTCTGGCCACCGAACTGCACAATAACGCCTTCCGGTTTTTCTTTATCGAGAATGTTCAGTACATCCTCAATCGTCAGCGGCTCAAAATACAGGCGGTCGCTGGTGTCAAAGTCCGTACTTACGGTTTCAGGGTTGTTGTTGATAATAATGGTTTCGTAGCCGAGTTCTTTTAGCGCCCATACAGAGTGAACGGAGCAGTAGTCAAATTCTACGCCCTGGCCAATACGGATCGGGCCGCTGCCAAGTACAGCAACTTTCTTTTTATCGCTAACTTCAACTTCGTCTTCTTCCGCATAAGTGGAATAATAGTACGGAGTTGCGGCTTCAAACTCTGCGGCGCAGGTATCAACCATCTTATAGGTTGGGATAATACCCCAGCCTTTGCGCATTTCACGCACTTCCTGCCAAGTTTTGCCAATATAGCCTGCAATGGTAACATCCGCAAAGCCTTTTTTCTTGGCGGCAAGCATCAGCTCTGCCGTCATGGGTTCGGTTTTAATGCGGTTTTCCATCTCAACAATGTTCATTACTTTTTGCAGGAACCATTTATCGATTTTGGTAATATCGTGTACTTCGTCAATCGTTACGCCGCGGCGGAAAGCTTCGGCAATTGCAAACAGACGCTCGTCATCAATCAGATGAATACGTTCGCGCACTTCTTCATCGCTCAGAGCTTTCAGTTCCGGCATTTCAAGGTGAATAAGGCCGATTTCCAAAGAGCGTACAGCTTTTAAAAGTGCTGCTTCCAGATTTCTTTCAATGGCCATTACTTCGCCGGTAGCTTTCATCTGCGTGCCGAGAGTACGGTCTGCGGTAACGAATTTATCAAACGGCCAGCGCGGAAATTTTAAAACAACATAGTCCAGCGAAGGCTCGAAGCATGCCGTAGTTTTTTGGGTAACGGCATTCTGAATTTCATCCAGTGTGTAGCCAACGGCAATTTTAGTTGCCACTTTGGCAATTGGATAACCGGTTGCCTTGGAAGCAAGCGCCGAAGAACGGCTTACACGCGGATTAACTTCGATTACATAATAACGGTAGGAATTCGGGTCGAGCGCAAGCTGTACGTTGCAGGCACCGCGTACGCCGAGTTCACGAACAATGTCGATAGAGGCCTGGCGCAGCATCTGTACTTCATGGTCGCTCAAAGTCTGTGCCGGTGCGGCAACAACGGAGTCGCCCGTATGCACGCCAACCGGGTCAAGGTTTTCCATGGAGCAAACGGTAATGCAGTTATCGTCAGCGTCGCGCAGAACTTCGTATTCAATTTCTTTCCAGCCGGCAACACTGCGTTCAATCAAGGCCTGGCCGATAAGGCTGTACAAAAGGCCCTTACTTACAATATCGTCAAGTTCTTCATCGTTGTTGGCAATGCCGCCGCCGGTGCCGCCCAAAGTATATGCCGGGCGTACGATAAGCGGATAACCAACTTCACGCGCAAATTCCTTAGCTGCGGAAACGGTTTCAACAATCGTACTTTCCGGAATCGGCTGGTTGATTTTTTCCATCGTTTCCTTAAACAGCTCACGGTCTTCCGCACGTTTAATGCTTTCAATCTGGGTACCCAGAAGTTTAACATTATATTCGCGCAAAATACCCTGTTTATCAAGGTCAATGGCAAGGTTCAGGCCAACCTGCCCGCCCAGGGTTGCCAGCAAAGCATCCGGGCGTTCGCGTTTAATAACGCTTTCCAAAAATTCCACATTAACAGGTTCAACATAAACACGGTCGGCAATATGCACGTCCGTCATAATAGTAGCCGGGTTGCTGTTTACCAGTACAACCTCAAGCCCTTCTTCTTTTAATGCGCGGCAGGCCTGTGTACCGGAATAGTCAAATTCTGCCGCCTGCCCGATAATAATCGGGCCGGAACCGATAACCAGTACTTTTTTTACATTTTGCAGTTTCGGCATATTAGCGGCCTCCCATCATTTTAATAAAACGTTCAAACAAATATTCGTGACCGCCAGGCCCCGGGCTTGCTTCCGGATGGTACTGCACGGTAAATGTCGGGTGGTCAAGATAACGCACGCCTTCAATCGTATGGTCATTCAGCGAAATATTTGTAATTTCAATATTTTTGCCTTCCAGAGATTTTTCATCAACGGCATAACCGTGATTCTGGGAAGTAATCATAACTTTATGTTCAAGCAAATCCTTAACAGGATGATTAATGCCGCGGTGGCCGAATTTCATTTTGTATGTATCGGCTCCGTTTGCCAGCGCCATCAGCTGATGGCCGAGGCAGATACCGAAAATCGGGCGTTTGCCGATGAATTTTTTAACTTCTTCGATAACGGAAGTCAAATCCTTCGGGTCCCCCGGGCCGTTGGAAAGGAAGATGCCGTCCGGCTGGGAAGCAAGAACTTCCTGCGCGCTTGTAAACGCCGGGAACACGGTAAGGCGGCAGCCGAAGCTTGCAAGGTAGTTAAGGATGTTCTGCTTAATGCCGTAATCCATAACAGCTACATGGTATTTTCCTTCGCCCATTGTATAAATTTCCGGAGTTGTAACTTTGGCTACCTGGTCATGAACTTCCGGCAGCGCCAGCAGTTTGTCAACTTCTTCCTGCGGCATTTCGTCCGGAACGATAACGCCCTGCAAAACGCCGTAGTTTCTCAGCTTTCTGGTAATGGCACGCGTATCTACGCCAACCAGTACAGGAACATCCTGTTCGTCAAGAAAATCTTCCAGAGATTTTTCGTTTTTCCAGTTGCTCGGGTGGTCGCACAACTCGCTGATAACATAGCCCTGGAAAAAGCACCTTCTGCCCTGGTTAAAATCTTTATTGATACCGTAATTGCCTACCAAAGGATAAGTCATTACAACAATCTGGTCGCAAAACGAGGGGTCAGTCAAAGTTTCCTGATAACCGCTCATGCCAGTTGTAAAAACAACTTCGCCGACAGCATTGCGTTTGCCGTACAAAGTACCTCTGTAAACGCTGCCGTCTTTTAAAACAAGTTTACCCTTTCTGCCTATTTGCCGCATACTACACCATCTCTCATAACAAATTTACCTGCTACCATAGTGGCAACCGCTTTGCCTTTGCAATGTTTGCCATTGAAAGGTGTTACGTTGCCGCGTGTATAAAATTTCGTATTATCAACTGTCCATTCCTTGTTAAGGTCGATAACAGTTACATCCGCCGGAGAGCCAACTTTTAAACTTCCAGCATTTAATGCAAAAATATGCGCAGGCGCTGTACTCATTTTATCAATAATTTCATTAATTGTGAAGAGCCCTGTATGATAAAGTTCGGTTAAAATTACACCCAGAGAAGTTTCAAGGCCTGTAAAACCGTTCGGTGCATAACGGAACTCAACGTCTTTTTCTTCCGGTGCGTGCGGAGCGTGGTCCGTAACGATAGCGTCCGCAGTACCGTCTTTCAATGCCTGGCGGCATGCTTCCACGTGGTCCATGCTGCGCAGCGGCGGCGAAACTCTTGTAGCCGTGCTGTATGTGCTGCATGCTTCATCCGTTAAAGTCAGGTGGTGAACGGTAACTTCGCAGGTTACGTTTACTCCCCTTGCCTTGGCGCGGCGGATAATATCAAGCGCTCCTTTGGAAGCAACGTGTGCAATATGTACATGCGCACCGGTATATTCGGAAATTATGCAGTCACGCGCTACAGCGATATCTTCGGAGATATAAGGAATGCCGGGCACACCGATGCGTGCGGAAACAGCGCCTTCATGCATATAACCTTCGTGGTTAAGTTCTTCTTCGATAGAATGGGAAATCAAAACTTTATCAAAAGCGCTTACATATCTTGCAGCCAGTAAAAACAGGCGGCTGCTTTCTACATAATGGCCGTCGTCACTAAAAGCCATAGCGCCTTTTTCAGCCATATCGCCCAGCTCTGCCAGTTCCTTGCCCTGTTCGCCCTTGCTGATGGCGCCGATAACTTCTACATTTACATAACCTTCGCGGGCAGCGCGTTCTTTAATGCCGCTAACGATAATGCTGTTGTCTACAACCGGTTTGGTGTTAGGCATGCAGGCAATAGTGGTTACACCGCCTGCCGCTGCTGCCATGGTGCCTGTAACAATATCTTCTTTTGCTTCAAGGCCCGGCTCGCGCAGATGCGTATGTACATCAACAAGCCCCGGAGCAACCACAAGTCCGGAAGCATCATAAACTTCATCGGCAGCTGCTTCGATATTTTTATCAATTGCAGCAACAACGCCGTCTTCAATAAGCACGTCCATTACTGCATCAAGATTTTGCGAAGGGTCAACCACACGTCCGTTTTTAATTAATGTTTTCAATTTGTTTCCCTCCTGTCAGCGTTAAGAACAGCAATGCCATACGCACGGCAACACCGTTTTGTACTTCGTCCCTGATTTTAGCGTTGTCGCAGTAACCAACATCCCAGGAAATTTCAAGGCCGCGGTTCATCGGGCCCGGATGCAGCACGGTTACATCAGGTTTGGCCAGTGCCAGGCGTTTTTCATTAATGCCAAAAATTCTTGCATATTCGCGTGCAGACGGGAACAAACCTTTCTGCTGACGTTCAAGCTGAATACGCAGAATGTCGATAACATCAGCGCCTTCAATAGCATCTTCAACACGTTTATGTACTTTTACACCAAGTGCTTCAATATCGTGCGGAATCAAAGTCATCGGGCCTGCAACATGCACTTCCGCTCCCAGTTTTGTCCAGGCAGCAATGTTGGTGCGTGCAACACGGCTGTATAAAATATCGCCGACAATTGCCATTTTAAGGCCTTTAAAATCTTTGCCCTGCTCGCGGATGGTAAACATATCAAGCAGTCCCTGAGAAGGATGGGCATGGGCGCCGTCACCGGCGTTTATAATTACGGCTTTGGAAACATCGGCAGCATAGGCTGCGGCACCTTCGATAGGATGGCGCATTACAATGGCATCACAAGCCATGGACTGTACGGTAAGAATTGTGTCACGCAGGCATTCACCCTTTACAACACTGGAGCTTGAAGTAGTAATGTTTACAACATCAGCGCCAAGGTATTTTCCTGCCAGTTCAAAAGAAGTGCGGGTTCTCGTACTTGGTTCATAGAACAAGTTGATGATAGATTTGCCACGCAGCGAAGGAACCTTTTTAATATCACGCTTCATAATTCTTTTCATCTCGGCTGCGGTTTTAAGGATGAGTTCGTATTCCTCAACGGAAAGCGAATCCAAATCCAGTATATCCCGTCCGCCGAGAGAAACTGTTGCTTTTGCCATTGCAGAAACCTCCTGTTTGTTAATTTAAGCATAACTTGCGGCTAAAGCCGCTTACTTACAAAAATAAAAGCCTTCCGGTCCCCATGAGGATAGGAAGGCTTGTAGTACAAGTTACCTAAAAGTCTACCTTACAGTCTCACAGGACCGATTTAAAGGTAAGTTTTATGTTGTTATTATTGTAACACTTCCGGGCATTGGAAGTCAAATTTTTACGGTAATTAAGTATTAAAATATTATAAATTTTTTGCAGCTTCTTTCACTTTATCTCTTAATGCTTTCTCGAACCTAACCATTACCTCACATTGATAATCAACCATTTTGTCCCAATCGGTTGTATTACGAATATTGACACCCTCTATCCAAGTAGAAATTCTGCATGATTTTTTACCACCCAAAATATTCCAAACTAATTCTCCTCCAAAAATTCCCTCGATTATTTTTTTATTTTTTAATAAGTTATTAAAAATTTTTTCGTTTTCTTCCCTGCTGCCATAATTAATAATCAACTCAACGCCGCAATACCATGTTGTAGCATCAAAAGCGAAAGTACTTCCAGATACACCAGCTCCGCTTGATAACCAATGATTTATCGTAGGTTTAATATTTCTATATTGCGGAGAAATATTATTAAATTTTTCAAGCAATTTTGTCCAATATTGCATCCTGATATTTTCAATATCTTTTGTTATATCTTTATCATTTTGAACTTCTTTTGCTTTATCAGCCATTTGAATTATATAGTCGGCAGTTTCTTTGACAGGTATAATCTGCTCCATTGTAAGAAAGAGATTGTTATTATATTGATAAGGTGTAGCTTTAAAACATTTTACATTTATACTATGGTTTAACATCCACATTACAGTAGAAGTAACTTCTTTCCTGAAATTAGCGGCTACTAAAATCATTCGTTGGTCATTTTCATTCAGAGTTATTTCTTCCAAAGGTTTCCCATCAAAAAATTCGGAAATATTATTTTTAGCACTTTCTTTTATGGAATTTTTATCAAGATAATCCTGATAAATCTCTATGATTTGAGCCTTAGTTAATGTTGAACAATATGAAACATATTTTAAACATTGCCATACTACATCCCTGCCAGTATCATCAAGTTTATTCTCAATAATTACTAAAGAACCATCCTGATCTAAAGCCAACAAATCTAGACGTTCATTTGTATCATTAAAACCGTTAAATTCTTTTTGTATAATAAGCAAATCTTCGCCAAAACAATTAGGCGACTTTGCAATCCATTCCTGTAAGTTTTCACGTTCTTTAAAACCAAGCTCATGAAAAGAACATTTTTTTATTTCAGAGATACTGTTATCAGATTTATTAATCGCAAACATGCTATCACCTCAATATATTCTAACTTACTATTAGTATAACATGTTTTAGCATAAAATAAAAAACAGCGCTCCCGTATTTAGGAAACGCTGTTTAACTTTATAAATTACAGTTCAATATTTTTAGCGTTGGCAAGGGTTTCTCTTGCTTCGGCAATAAGTTTTTCCATAACTTCCTTGCAGGGCAGAATTTCGTTAAGAGCGTTCAGGCTCTGGCCTACAAGCACTGCGCCATGTTCAATGTCGCCGTCTACTGCACCCATGCGGTTGGTTCCGGTTGCGAAATCATTAAGTTCCTGCTGCGGAGCGCCTGCAACTTCTTTGGCAAGATATTCTTTGGTAAATTCATTTTTCAGGCAGCGTACTGCGTTATTGCGGCTGAAGCCGGTAACAGCGGAATCAGTGTCGGTAGCATCAATAATTGCCTGTTTAGCACGCGGATGAGTCGGGCACTCAGTAGTAAGAATAAAACGGGAACCCATCTGTACACCGTCTGCCCCCATCAAAAGTGCTGCTGCAATGCCGCGGCCGTCGGCAATACCGCCTGCAACCAGTACAGGTACATTTTTAACCAGAGGCAGTACATTGGTCATCAGCGCCATGGTGGTCTGCTGGCCGATATGCCCGCCGCCTTCCATGCCTTCAATAACCATTGCGTCTACGCCTGCTGCTTCCACGCGTTTTGCAAGTTTTACGTTCGGCACAACCGGAATAACCTTAATGCCTGCACTGTGCAGTTTTTCAATATGCGGAACCGGGTTGCCTGCGCCGAGAGTTACAAAAGCAACTCTTTCTTCGCATACAACTTCGATAATTTCGTTAACATTCGGTGCCATCAGCATTAAGTTTACGCCAAAAGGTTTATCTGTTAAGGTTTTGCATTTTTGAATTTCTGCTTTGGTCCATTCGGTGGTACGGCCGCCGGTAGCAATAATGCCTGCGCCGCCTGCGTTAGAAACAGCCGCTGCAAGGTTAGCATCGGAAGTCCATGCCATACCGCCCTGGATAACAGGATATTTAATGCCTAAAAGTTCGGTAATTTTTGTTTTCATTATGTAAACACCTCTTATTCTTTTTTGTATACATTATACTATACTAAAGCAAATTTTACTATATGCGCGCCCGCCTTAAATTTTTTTGCAGAAATACGCATACGGGCAGCTGTGGCAATAAGCTGTGCTGCATGTAAATTCCCGCTCATCTGTTTTGGCAAAAATACTTTGCAGTTCAGCTGCAATTTCTTCCGGGTTAAAGCCTGACGGAAGTTCAAAACTTACACAGCCGCGCAGAAAGTGCAATTCTGCACTTTTAACAGGCAGGTTAAACATTTCTTCTGCCGCCAGCTTATATAAAGCCAGCTGATATTTATATCCTTTGGGAAGCGCGTCAGGCACATGCCCTGTTTTATAATCAATAATGCTTAAACTGCCGTCAGAATTATAAATAATGTTATCTATAAAACCGTAGCACTGCGCATTTATGCCGTATTTTGCAAGTACCGGCAGCGTAAAACCGGTTTCGTGCAGCTGTTTGTACTCCAGACCCGGATATAAATTGCTTTGCAGATATTCTTCTAGCATTTTTTCTGCTTCGCTAAGGTCATAATCCTGTAAATTATTATCATAAGCAGCCTGCATTAAGGCTTTTTTTACATTACCGGCATATTTTTCCAGTGCTTCATGCACCAAAGTGCCAAAGGTTCTGGCATCAATTGCGTTCTCACCGTTCAGCTGAGGCTCAACAGGCGGCATTTGCAAAATATAATGGTAATAAAAACTGCGCTGGCAGATATTATACTGCTGTAAAGATGAAGCCGAAAAACTTTGCTGCCAGGCTTTTCCGTATTCCGGCAGCGGCAGAGTATTGGCAATCACTTCTTCGCCGGTAAAACTTTTGGTATCCTCTTCCGCCTGCATTTCCTGCGGTAATATTTCCGCCGCGTCAACATCGGTAAAAATCATGCCTTCATAGCCGCTTAATATATTTTTCAGATTTTTAAACCATGTGCCTTTATCACCTTTGGTTTTTGTAACGCCGGACAAAATCAGCCTGTCTTTTGCACGCGTTGCTGCAACATAAAACTGGCGTTCCTTTTCTGCCTTGTCAAGTTCACTGTTTAAGGCTTTTATTTCTTTAAAAACGCTGCTTTCCTGCAAGTTTCCGTTAACATCAACTTTAATGCCAAGCCCTGTGTTTTTATTAAAATTTATTTGCGTGCTGCCGCCGCCAACACCTGTATCAAGTGCCGGCAAAATAACGGTTGGAAACTCAAGCCCTTTTGATTTATGGATAGTCATAATTTTTACGGCTTCCTGTGCATTACCGGCAACAGCTGCCGCTTCACGCGCATTAAGCGCACGCAGGCGTTTTATGTTATCAAGGTATTCACGCAGTCCGCCCTGCCTGTGCAGGCAAAATTCAGCGGCAAGAGCAAATAACTTTTTTAAATTGGAGTTTTTTTCTTCTCCCCCCGGCTGTGCGGCAATAACAGCATTAAGATTAAGAATCTGTTCGATAAAGCTGAATAAATCTGTAAGCGGCAATGACATGGAAGCATCATAAATTTGTTTTAAAACGCCGCTGCAACGCTTTAATTTGCATTTTTCCGTTTCTCCTAAATATTCCGGATATGTTCCATTTTGCAGAATCTGCCATAAACTTTCATATTTATCTGCATTATCCTGTAATTCAAAGAACAAAGCCGTAAGCGTTTCGTCATCAACAGCAAAATATGGCGAACGCAAAACACCTGCCAGCTCCAAATTACGCCTGCTGTCGGCACAAAATGTCAGCAAATTGATAAAATCAATAATTTCCTGCCTTCCATAAAAGCCTTTGCCGTCAACAACATTGCAAGGTACTCCGCAGCTGTTCAGTGCATTTTCGTAATAATCAACCTTTGTCATGGCACGCAGCAAAATAACAATATCGCTGTATAAAACGCCTTCCTCATCATGCAGGGTTTTTATTTTCTGCGCAATAAAGGCGGCTTCCGCTTCGCGTGCATCCATCTGCGCCGTCTGCTCATCATGGTTTATTACAATAAGTTCCGGCAAAAGCGTACCTGAACGGTTGGCCCGCAGCGCTTCAAAAAACACATCCTGCGTTTCGTCAAGCCCCAACAAATCCGGGAAGGTTGCATTGCAGAAATCAAGAATTTTATCCACCGTGCGGAAATTGTCATCCAAAACAATGTTTTTGCCTTTTTTAGCAGCAATATCTCTGCGCACACGTGCAAAAACATTAACATCGGCACCGCGGAAACGGTAAATGGACTGCTTTGGGTCGCCAACAACGAACAGCTTATTGCCGTTCAGGCTGTCCTTATCGTCGCCGCATAAAAGGTATATAATCTCGCGCTGGCGCTCATTGGTATCCTGAAATTCATCAACCATTATGTATTTAAAATTCTGCTGGCATTTATGCCGTGTTTCCTGTGAATCAAGCAAAAGCTTCAAGGCAAGGCTTTCCAAATCATCGAAACCGATTAAATTAAGTTCTTCCTGCTTTGCCAGCACAAATTTACGGCAGCTGCGCAAAACATTATGCCATACGGTAACCAGTTCTGCTGCACGGGCATCGATGGCAGCCTGGTATAGTTTTTTCAGTGCTTCTCTAGCTTCGGCAACAACTGCTTTATCTTTAGCTTGCATGGTAAGCACGCCAATATATTGGTTTAGCACCGCTCGGCTTTCTTCAGTTTCATATTTCTGAATTGCCTCAATAACCAAATGGCGGTTTTCCTTTAAATTCTGCAATTTGGGATAATGCTTGGTTGTTTTGTCAACAACAGTGCCCATACCTGCAATAAGCTCGTCAACAAGCGCAGTAAGCTCTGACTGCAATTCAGGCGCACAATCTGCACTTTTTTTATACGGCTCTGCCGGATTTTCAAGTTTCAAAACCTCATCCGCAATGCCATAAATGCTGAGCAGCTGTTCTTTAACGCCGTCAATTCCGTAATTGCGGATAAGTTCTTCCATACCGGAATCATTTTCTGCAATCGCTTTTTTTATAAAACCAGTGATATTGGCTTCCAAAAATTCCTGCATGTCATTTTCTTCCGCAACATTAAAAGAAGGGTCCAGCCCTGTTTCTACCGGGTTGTCTTTTAGTATGCCGTTGCAGAAACCGTGAATTGTACTGATGCGGGCCTGGTCAAAACGCTGCCTGTGGTTATGCCAGAACTCTTTATTTACGGCATCCTCTTTTTCAAGTTCATACAAGCGTTTGCGTATGCGTTCCTTCATTTCTGCCGCAGCTTTGCGCGTAAAAGTTATTGCCAGTATTTCTTTTGGCTGCACAGCCTTTTGCGGATTTTTTATACCCTGGGCAAGAATGTTGATGAACCGTTCAACAAGCACTCTTGTTTTGCCGCTGCCCGCACCGGCAGATACGGAGACATTGCAGTTAAGAGTATTAATGGCTGCTGCCTGATTTTCTGTAAAATTAAACATCTCCGTCTGCACCTCCGGTGTTTTTTTCGTTGAAACGCCTGCAAATTTCACGCGCAGGGCAATATTCCGAACACTTTCTTTTTGCGGACGGCTTAAAATTGCCGCTGCGCATGGCTTTTATATAGCCGGTAATAAACTGCTTTGTTTCTTCAACAAAACTGTCCCATTCACCTACGGATTTTGCTGTAAAGAACGGCGGTTTATTTTTAGCGTCAAAAACTATTCCTTTATCACGTTCAGAACTTTTAAAAGAAAAATAATCACCGCCCAAAACCGTTTTATCTTTTGTCAGCTGTTCCGCTGCCAGTAAATAAAGCGGCATCTGCAAATCCAAACCTTCTTTCATATCTTTGGGGTCCGGTATTTTGCTGCGCTTGTAATCGGTAACAAATATTCTTTCGCCGTCAGCGTCAATACGGTCAATACGCCCTTTAAAATTATAAACCGCTCCGTCTTCATCACTTAAACTAAGCGGCAGAGATGTGCCCGGTCCGAAAGACATTTCCACATTTAAAGGCTTATAGCCGTACCATGCTTTTGCATAATTGTATTCCGCTTTAACAAAATTAAGCAAACGTTTTAAAATATTTTCTTTCTGATAATGTAAAAATACGGTGTCTTTCAATTTGCCGCTTTGCTCGTATTCCCTGCTTAAAGCATCAAAAATACGCTGCATTTCTTCACATAAAGTTTCCAGCGGATACTCCGCAAGGTTTTTATTTAAATATAAGCCTATAAACTGTGCTGCGGCAGCATGCATAAGACTTCCTTCGTCCGCAGCATTTATATCTTCATCCATTTCGGCATATTCTTCCTGCCGCCACAAATAACTTACCATAAATTTAAACGGGCAATCCGCATAAGTTTCAAGTCTTGAAGCACTGAAGCTGCTGCCGGTTTTCCGCGGAAGTTCAGACAGCAGCTCGCTATTTTGCAGTATGCCGCTGTAACTGTTAAAACCTCTTTTTCTTATATATTCAATGCTGCTGCGTTCAGCCCAGTTCTCAACAGCTTCCGCAAGCAGATTATTATTTCTGTTTGCAAAAGCAAGATTTTCAAGCAGTTCATTGCCCGATAAAGAAGCGTCAATATCAACCGGCGTGCATTTTTCCGCTTTAAGAGAATTATCCGCAAAAGTATTTTGCAGCATTTCCACATATGCAGATGCGCCGCCGGAATCGTCACTGTACCAGCTTACGGTAAGGCTTTGCAGGGCTGCTGCTGCCGCGGCGGCAAAAAAGTATTTATCCTCGTTTAAACCGGCAATAGTACCGGGCAAATCTATGCCCAGCGCTTCTAATGCAGAGCGTTCATAATCGTTATAAATCCAGTTTTCTGTTTTTACTGCCGGAAATTCCCCTTCGCGCACACCAAGCAGAAAAACATAAGTATAATAAACGCCCTGTATATTAGCAGCCTCTGTAATGAGCACGCCGTTCATATCGCCTTTTTGCAGAACAAGCTCAACACCTTGTACTGCTTCATACAAAATATCGGCAAAATCCTGCGCCGTTATTTTTTTGTTAAACATGCCTCCGGCGGCGTAATCACTTTGCAGCAGCGATAAAATATCTTTTAATTTACCAGCAGCAAGAATATAGTTCTTTATTGCGTCATAACCGGCACTGCCGTTTTTATAAGCGCTGCCAAGTTTGGAAGCAATGTCCAGCTTTTCCAGAATATTTTCTGCCGCCGTGCAATATTCGCTGATGCAGGCATTTTCGGGAACGGTTTTTATTAAATCCAGCAAACGGTTTAATTCCTGCTGTTCTTCATCTTTTAACACTTCCATGCCGTCAGCAACAAAACTGTCCGCCGATTGATAGAATTTTTCCGTTTTCAAACGCAAAAGCAGCTCCGTGTCGAATTCAAACAGCATTTTTACTGCCTGACAGCCCATAAGCGTGCATAAATTACCGGCTGCGGCTGCCGGTGCAGAATAAGCGGCTGTTTTAACAAGCAGATACATAAACTCCGTTAAAGGCTCATTATTCAGTTTTGCCGTCAGCGGCAAAGAAACAGGAATGCCGTATTCATCACTTAAATTGCGCAGGCCGGCATAAAACGAAAAATCCCTCAGCAAAATAATAATTTCACTGCTTTTTATACCTTTCTGCAAAAGCTTTTTCACGCTGCGCAGCACCGTACGTATTTCCTGCTCACGGCTTGCGGCCTCCAGCAGCTTTATGCCGCTGCCGGAATATACGGCACTGCTTTCTTCACCAAGATACTCCGTCAGTATTTTTAAGCTGTTTTCACGTTCAGGCAGTTCCGGCTGTAATTTTTCCATATTCAAAAAACGGCTTAAATCGGCAAAGGCATGTTCAGTTGCCGCAAAAATTTCCGGGCGCTTAGGGTCATACATTAACCCAACGTTTATATTGCAATGTTTTTTCAGTTCGCGCAGCAGTTCTATCTGCAATCCGTCAAAACGATAAAACTCGCTGAAATATAAATTTTCCCACGGAACAACAGGGTTTTCTTTTTGCAGCACATAAACAGCAAGGCGGTACAAGCCTTCAACGTCAAACCAGTCTTCTTTTTTTAATTTCTGGCGGTAAGCCGTATAAACGGCGGCAATTTCGCGGTCTTTAAGCCCAAGTTTGCCTGGCCTGTCCCAGCCGTTAAGCGCTTCGTAAATTTCTTCCATTTTGGCGCCGCTGCGCGATAACTGCCCAATAAGAGATGTTAACGCTTTAACAAAGCCTTTCTTTTCAACCAGAACGTTAAAATAATCGAGTTTATTATCTTGAGCATATTTTTGCAGAATTTCTTCGACAATAAGCTCCTGCGTGCGGCGTGAAATGCGCTGCAAACCGGCATAGCCGTTAGCGTTAAGCAGACCGGTTGCAACATCGTCAAAATTTTTTACGCGTACTGCACCTTCTTTAAAAGCACGGCTTTGCAGCACGCCGCTGGGCAGAACCAAAAGTGAATTTTCCCAACCTTTCTCTGCTATTTCATTAATAAAATATCCTCTGGCACTGCACCCCAGGGGGACATAGTAAAGTTTATTCATAAATATTTCTCCGATAGTTTTTCTTCTATTTTACCACAAAAACTGCCTTATCCAAAAAGTAAAATCAATTTATAATAGTATATGCTATTTAAAGTTTTAACGTTAACTTTATGTTAAATTTCATTAAAAATAATTTACATTTTCTTAAAAATGTAGTATTCTATATAAGATTTTTAAAATACCTATTAAATTAAGGGGGAATTTTTATTATGTCAGGTTTAGGTTTAATGATAGCGTTTGTTATCGCTATCATCGTCATGATTGTTGCTATCTCAAGGTACAAGATTCATCCGTTTCTGTCTATTATGACCGTATCTCTTGTTCTTGGCCTCGTTGCCGGTATTCCTCTGGTGGACACCAAAGTTGACGGCAAAACGGTTCAGGGCATTGCCACTGTTATCGGTTCCGGTTTCTCTGGTACATTTACCAGTATCGGTATCGTTATTATTTTAGGCGCCCTTATCGGCGGCATTTTGGAAATTACCGGTGCAGCCTTTAAACTGGCAGACCTTATTATTAAACTGGTTGGCAAAAAGAACCCGGAACTTGCCATTGAACTTATGGGCTGGGTTGTTTCCATTCCTGTATTCTGCGATTCCGGCTTTGTAATTTTAAACCCTATCCGCAAAGCGCTGGTTAAACGTACTCTTGCGCCAAGCGTTGGCATGTCGGTGGCTTTAAGCGCCGGCCTTTATATCTCCCATGTATTTATTCCCCCTACACCGGGACCTATTGCTGCGGCAAATACTTTGGGCATTGGCAATAACCTGCTGCTGGTTATCGGTATGGGCATGGTAGTTTCCATTTTCCCGCTTATTGCAGGCTATGCTTTCGTTAAATACATCGGCCCGAAAGTTAAAACTCCGGAAGACATTAACGACGGCGAAGTTGTAAAAACTTATGAAGAGATTATGGCTTCCCACAAAAACATTCCGGGCGCGTTCATGTCCCTCGCTCCTATTATCATTCCTATTTTGTTAATGGCTTTGGGTTCCATTTCCAACATGGCTAAATGGACCGGCTTCTTCGCCGATGTATGTGTTTTCCTCGGCACACCTGTAATTGCACTGGCAGTAGGCGTTATCTTTGCTGTTGCCCAGCTTATCAGCTCCGGCAAAACCGGTGAATTTTACGAACTTACCAATGAAACCTTAAAAGTTTCCGGCCCTATTTTATTTGTAACCGCTGCCGGCGGCGTACTCGGCAAAGTTATTGCTGTTTCCGGTATGGTACAGTACATTACAGCCAACGCATGCATTCTGGAAACTATCGGTATTTTCTTCCCGTTCCTTCTTTCTGCAATTCTTAAAACTGCTCAGGGTTCTTCCACCGTTGCCCTTACAACAACAGCCGGCATTGTTGCGCCGCTCCTGGGCGTACTCGGTCTTGATACACCGATGCTTACCACCCTTACCGTTATGGCAATCGGCGCAGGCGCTATGGTAGTATCTCACGCTAATGACTCTTACTTCTGGGTTGTTACCAATTTCGGCGAAATGACTCCTGACCAAGGCTACAAAACCCAGACCGTCTGCACTTTGGTGCTTGGCGTATCTTCCATGCTGGGCATCTGGCTCTTGTCCCTGTTCTGCTGATTTAAGGAGTAATTTATGAAAAAAATCCTTTTAATACCCGATTCTTTTAAAGGCACAATGTCTTCCATGGAAATCTGCTCCATTATGGAAGAAAGCATACACCATCACTATCCGGAAGCAGAAGTTATAAGCATTCCGGTTGCCGACGGCGGCGAAGGAAGCGTTGACGCCTTTTTGGAAGCACTGGGCGGTGAAAAAGTAAGCGTTAAAGCACAGGACCCTTACGGCCGCGAAATAAATTCTTTTTACGGAATTTTACCGGACGGTACTGCTGTAATTGAAATGGCAGCTGCGGCAGGTCTTCCGCTGGTTGGCGAAAACCGCCATGCAGAAAAAACCACCACTTACGGCGTAGGCCAGCTTATTGAAGACGCTTTGCGCAATAAATGCAAAAAACTTATTGTAGGCCTTGGCGGCAGCGCAACCAACGAAGGCGGCTGCGGTGCGGCAGCAGCTCTGGGCGTACGCTTTATCAACAGTAAAAATGAAAGTTTTGTCCCTGTCGGTGAAACCTTAAAGGATATTGCCGCTATCGACGCAAGCGGCATTAATCCCCTTCTGCGTGAAGTTCCTATTGTTACCATGTGCGATATTGATAACCCGCTCTGCGGGCCTCATGGAGCTTCAGCTGTTTTCGGTCCGCAAAAGGGCGCCGACGAAGGTTGTATAAAAATGCTTGATGCCGGTCTTTATCACATGTCCGAAATCATTAAACGCGATTTGGATAAAGATGTGCTAAACCTGCCGGGCTCCGGCGCAGCAGGCGGCATGGGCGGCGGTATGGCAGCATTTTTTAACAGCACCTTACAGCCGGGCATAGAAACGGTGCTTGATACCGTTCATTTTAATAACCTGCTTGAAGGCGCAGACCTTATTATTTCAGGTGAAGGCAAAATTGATACCCAGTCCCTGCGCGGCAAAGTAGTTATTGGCGTTGCACGCCGCGCTAAAAAATCATCCGTACCGCTTATTGCCGTTGTCGGCGATATCGGCAGCGATATTCAAAAAGCCTATGAGGAAGGCGTTACCGGAATTTTCAGCATTAACCGCGTTGCCCTCCCCTATGAGCAGATTAAATTAAGAGCGAAAGATGATCTGCGGCTGACAATCGACAATATTATGTATTTTATGAAGCATATGCGCTAAAACAAAATAAAACTCCTGTTTGGCAAACTTAACTGCCGGGCAGGAGTTTTTCTTTTCATATTTTAATTAATCTTCGTAGCGGTCATCATCCCATCTGTCATCATCGTCGTCTTCATAACGGTCGTCGTCCCACCTGTCATCATCGTCGTCTTCCCAGCGGTCGTCGTCCCACCTGTCGTCATCATCGTGTTCCCAGCGGTCATCGTCCCACCTGTCGTCATCGTCGTCTTCCCAGCGGTCATCGTCCCATCTGTCATCATCGTCATCATCCCAACGGTCGTCGTCATGCCTGTCACGGCGTTCTTCACGTTCCCATCTGTCACGGTCTTTTTTGTAATTGCCGCGGCGTCCATTATCGTGACGCCATTTATCGTCATTGCCTCTGCCATTATCATGGTCAAAAGGGCTGTCCTTACCGCTTGCCGCGCGCAGAATATCGTTTACAACGCCAAGCTCATTGCCGCCCGTATCTGCGGTAATAGCAGGCATTAATTTTTGTTCAGGAGCAGCTTCCGTTTCCGCTGCCCATAACGGGCTGATAAATGCAGCCATCAATAATGTACACAATACCTTTTTCATCATCCCTCACTCCTTAAAATTAAACAATATACCCTCTATAATAATTATACAAAAACAAAACAATAACAGGCAACAATGCTTACAAACAATTTACAATTAAATTTTCGTTCAGCGCTTGTTTTTGCCATTATTTGTAATATCTGAAACATAAAGCGCCGCGTCCATAGTTTGAATCTGGCAAAATAATAATTAACTTTCACTTTTTAAAAATTTATAGTATTATGTAAATGCAGCTGACGCTGTAATACGTAAAAAGAAGGTATAGTATATGAAAACAAGAAAGGTTGTCATTATCGGTGCCGGGCATGTAGGCTCTCATGTAGCACTGGCCCTTATTCAATCCGGCGAAGCCGATGACATTGTTTTAATTGATATTTTAAAAGAAAAAGCAGCCGCACAGGCATTAGACCTTGACGACTGTGTAAGCGGAGCTTTATGCGGGCATGACGCTGTTATACGCGCCGGTGAATACGAAGAACTTAACGATGCCGATATTATGGTTGTTGCGTTCGGGCGCAGCCGCAAACCCGGCGAAACACGCCTTGACATGTTCGACGATACCATCCGCATGGCAAATGAAGTAATCGGCCATTTAAAACAGGTTGATTTTAAAGGCATTATGATTAGTATTTCCAACCCTGCCGATATTATCTGTGAATACATCCGCCGCCAGATGAACTGGCAGACAAACCGCTGCTTCTGCACCGGCACCAGCCTTGAAACCTACCGCCTGCTGCGCGTGCTTTCTGCCGTTACCGGTTACAGCCGCCGTTCCATTCAGGCAATGTGCATGGGCGAACACGGCAACAGCAGCTTTATCGTATGGTCGCGCATTTTTATTAACGGCACTCCGTTTTTGCAGATGCGCGAAAATAGCCCAAGGCTTGCCGCACTTAACCTTGATGATTTGCAGGAACAGGTTAAACGCGCCGGTGATATTGAAGTTGACGGCAAAGGCTGCACCGAATTTGGCATTGCCAATGTTGCCGTAATGCTTATAAAAGCAATTTTCCATGACCAGAAACTTATCTGGCCCTGCTCCACAGCGCTTAACGGTGAATACGGGCAAAAAGATGTTGCCGCAGGCGTTCCCTGCGTTATCGGCAAAAACGGCCTTGAACAAATTTTAGAAGTAGAACTTGACGAAAGCGAAAAAGAAAAATTCGCCAAATCCTGCGATATTATCCGCGGCTTTTTGGAAAGAGCCGAAAGCGTAAAATAAAACTAAACCAACGTAAAAGCAAACAGCACTTCAAAAGTAATTTTACTTTCGGAGTGCTGTTTTACTATTTACGCTGTTAAATTACAGTTCAGCTTTTTTGGCGATAATGGCAGCACAGGCAGTGCAGGCCGGGCAATCGCAGAATTTTGCGCCGTTCTTTTTAATTTCTTCGGCATGAGCAAGTACGTTTTTGGCCATTTCTTCGCCAAAAACTTTAACGCCTGCTTCGCTGCCTGCAAAAGCAATTAAACCGTCAACAGGCATAATGTCTGCTTCAACTTCGGCAATAAGCTTTTTGGTCATTTCTGCTTCTTTATCAGTACCGGCTGCTTCCAGCCATTCAGCGCAAACTGCTTTGGCTTCTGCGCAGCAGGAAGGTGCGTTTTTTAAAGCGTTAACCTGTTCTGTAAGGTAAGTTCTTAATTCATTAGTCATAATAAATCATCCTTTCCAGTAAACAATCGGAGGTTTAACCTAATTTTTTCATATTGTCTAAAATTCTGGCAAGCATCTCCTCGCAAGTGCGGATTTCTTCATCCGAAAAGCCTTTGTAAAAAATTTCGGACATTTTATCGGATACCGTTTTATAATCCTGCTCCAGATTTTCAGCCTTGGCAGTAAGAGCCAGCAAGGTTTTGCGGCGGTCGTTTTTATCAGGCATACGGCACACAAGACCTGCCTTCTCCATACGGTCAACCATACTTGTAAGCGTTGTTGGTGCAAGACCTGTTTTATCTGCCAATTCGCGCAGAGAAATACCGTCCCTGCTCCACAAAACATATAAGATACGCCCTTGCGCGCCGTTAAAGGCATCAATGTTTTTCTCCGCTAAAATCTGCTCTAAAATTCTGTCACTAAGCCTTTTAATCTGCGAAACATAATTGCCGCCTTTAATTTCCATTTATATTCCTCCCGTATAGGATTATACTATATAGTAGTATTTTCTGCAAGCTATTTTATTAAATACATATATCCATTCATCCATATATCATCATTGAACCGCAAAATATAAGTATTAAACCAAGCGCGCCAAAAATAAGCCGGTACATGCTGCGGCTTAAAAGCTGTGCGTCCGGCTTGCCGACCGGGTTACACAGCCAGTTCCAGTTTTTTACCGCTCCAACAGCAAGCACAATGCCTGTAAAAAGTGTTATGTAATCACGGTATTCGGTTATAAAATCAGTCAAAGCCTTATCCATTTTATTCCTCTTTGTCCTTTATCTGTACCAGCCTGCCCTTTTTATTGCGCTCAAAAGCTGTACCATAAGGGCTGTTTAACAAAGGCAAAAGCTCCGGATACAAATTGCAGATAGTATTTAAATCGTAAATGCCATACTCTGCATCTTCACCGGCATAAACTTCATCCTCGTCGCCAGCTTCAAAATACCAGCCACTGTCCCAACCTGTATCGTCGCTGTCAGGCTCCTCCCGGCAGCAAAAACCTACCGTACAGCCGTCTTTTATAATCCGTTTGCTTATGAGGCAATGCCGTGCTCCCTGCCAGTCTGGCAGCAGTTCTTTAAAATTGCTTTCATCAATAAACGGCTGCACAGCATTTTCTTCGCCGCACAGTTTTTGCCATTCGGCAAAACGTTCTTCAATAATTTTTTCAACAGCCCGGCAATATTCGTCGCCCCAGGGCAAAAGCAGGTATGCCGCTTCTTCTGCGCAAGGCATTTGCCCTTTAAAATATTCTCTTGCATATGTTTTTAAATCTTTAATAAAGGCGTATGGCATGCTGCGGTTGCCGGTGTTATACCAGTTGGCAAAACATACCCCTTTATAGTTGTAATCAATTATCATAAGCCTGCCGCCAAGTTCATCACGCACAAAAGCACGCAAATCCTTAAGACTGCCGCTTTTTACATTTATAGCCACGTCACCGTGCTGCTGCAAAAAAACATCGCCCATTAAATTATGGTTTATGCACCAGCGCAGGTATGCCGCCATATGGTTATATACTGCCAGTTCATCAACTGAAAGATTATGTTCCTGTATCAGTTTTAAATGCTCTGCGGCACAGTCCATTTCGCGGTCATCATAATTTAATATTTCTGCATCGGTAACAGCGTTTAAACGGCTGGGATTGATGACTTCCAAAATTTCATCCGGGCATTTTTGCAATAATTTATCCATACCGTTTTCCACTTTATAATCAAGTTCTTCTTTATAAAGCGGTATTGCCTGATAAAAATTTACTGCATCACCATTTGGCAGCGTGCAGGCATAACTTGCTTCGCCAAAAACACCGGGGCTTAAAACAACAGCCGAACACAGCTTTGTACTGTCATCAAAGCTGGTAATATCGTCAAATTCAAGCGTTGAGCCCCAATCAAAATACATTCCGTTATTAACAGGGCTGCGCGCCATAAATTTTAAAAAGCGTATAGGCCAGTACCACTTTTCGTCCTTTAGTGATTCTTCGTCAAGCTGCCAACCGGCCGGCAGGTTAATTAAAAGTTCGGCACGTTCCAATTGTTCGTTTTTCAGCTCATCAGGCACTTCCATTTTATGCGCACCCATGCCGCAGGTTACCAGCGTATAATATTCGTGTTCCGCCCTTGGCGGAATAACATAAATATCCACGTGAATATCAGGCGATGCCAATTCATGCATTACGCGGCCGTACTTGCCGAAATATTTTTCAATATGCGCCCCAACGCTCTGCATTTCTTCAAAACTGTAAACTTCCGGTTCACGGTAATTTTCTTCAATATATTCTTCGATAGTTTTAATTAAATTTACCGCGTCTTCGTCATCAGGCTTTAACTGCTGCCATTTGCGTGCATAGGCCAGCGCTTCCAGCTCGCGCCCGGATGTCATCCACAGAGCGTAAGCCATACGGCAGTTCCAATACCAGTCATCCAGCCCTTGCAGGCGCACGCTTTCAAAAATATTTACGGCTTTTTCCAGCAAAAATATATCCACGCCGTCTTCGTTTGCTTTGGAATTATTATCGCCAAGCACGCCCAAATTGCTGTAAGCCCTGCCAAAAAGCACGGTCAGTTCATAGCCGCGTTCTTCTTCCGGTATGGCTTCAATAGCATCAACACATTTTTGATATTCATTTGCTTCATTCCACTCCACAATCTTTTTAAGTAAATCGTTCATAAGGCCTTCCCCTTTTAACCAGCCTGCGCCAAGATACAAAAGGACGCCCTGCTGTCTGCGTTAAGCGTAAACAGCAAAGCGCCCGTTAATTTTATTGTTAATATTAAGTGCATAACAAAGTTCCGGCCTTAAGTTATAACGCCGCTTCTCCCGCCTGATTGCCTGCCTGTTGATTACACAGCCCATAATCTTTGCCGCTCCTTGTTATACTTTATTTAATTATACTAAACTTTAAAGTTTTAAACAATGTTCTAACCCATTTTGGCAAAGTAATATTTAACGGCCACGGCCTGAGCGGCAAGCAAAACTGCCAGCAGGTAAAATACCTGTGTTATGCCGAAACCGTGTGCAACAAAGCCTAAAACTGCCGGTCCTAAAATTACGCCGGTGTAACCCATGCTGGTTATTGCCGTTACAGCTGCGTTAATGGGCATAACTTTCTGGTATTTTGTCAGCGAATAAATTGTGGGTACTATATTGGCTAGCCCTAATCCCATAAGTACAAACCCCAGCTGAATGGCATAAAAGTTTTCCATAAAGATAACGCTTAAAAAGCCAATGGCGCCGATAATACTGCCAAAAACCAGTGTTTTTTCTTCGCCAAGCACGGCTACAATTTTATCGCCCAAAAGGCGCATAAACAGCATTGCTACCGAAAAAACAGCATAGCCTACGCCTGCAAGCGAAAGTTCCGTATTTTTTACTTCAGTAAGCAAAACGCCGCTCCAGTCCATAACTGCACCTTCGCCTAAAAATGTTATACACGCCAGCAAACCGAAAAACACTACTATGCCTTTGGGTATGGCAATCGGTTTTTCGTTGCCCGCGCCTTTAAAATTTAAAAAATGGCGGCTGTAAATTGCCGTAAACACCATTACTATAAGGCTGTGTATGGCGGCAATAACTGTTATGCCAAGCCCTGCTTTAGCCAAAAGGCTGAATAAACCTGCACCGGCAAAGCAGCCGACGCTCCACAGCGCATGCATGCCACTCATCATACGTTTTTTAGAAGCGTTTTCTACGATAACGGCATTAAGGTTCATATTAACATCTATACAGCCCATTGCCGCGCCAAAAACCGCAAGAAATACCAGAAAGCCCCAAATATTGCCAAGCAGCGATAAAATAATCAAATCTGCTGCCATAACGGCGATAGCTGTTCGCAAAACTTTTTTGCAGCCGTAACTGCGGCTTAACATGCCTGCAAGCGGCATAAAAATAAAAGCGCTGATGCCGATGCTTAATAACAGCATGCCCAATATATCGGCGCCAATTTGCAGTTTATCTTTAACTGCCGGTATCATTGGCGCCCATGTGGCAACCGCAAATCCGCTGATAAAAAACGCCATGCGCGCAGCCATCTGCTCTTTTTTGCCTACTTTATAGGCCGATAAATAATCATCTACTAATCCCATTAATTAACCTCCGGTTAAGGTTTGCAAATTCCGCATGGGCTGTAGCCTTTACTGATTAATTCGGCACGCCGCCCTTTAAAGTTTTCCTTATTTTTAACGCTAATTTTTTCTGCGCCGCTGCAATCAGGTTTATGAAACTTTTTGCTGCCGTTATTTAACACATAGCTTTGTACTGCGTAATCATCGGCAGTTGGGCATACTTTTGGCTTATTGCCGGCAGTTTTTGCCGTTTGCTGCCCTTCTGCCAGTTTGCTTTTGCCGTCTGCATAGTTAATTTCCACGCCCGGCTGTACATTATAACAAAAAACATTAAAGCTTATGCCTGCACCTTTATCCTCTACGGACATTGCCTCCATCTGTACGCCTGACGCCACAAGGTTATTGCCGTTAAACACCGGCGTTACACGGTATAAAACATGGTTGCCGGTTTCTTTAATATAGTCGGCCACCATATTTTCAAACGGCAGCATGCCATCCACATTCATATAGCGCGTTCCTGTTATTAAATTGCGTTCGTTTGCATTTTCAGCCGTAAGCTGATAGCCGATTAAATGGCAGCGGTTATAAAGATATTTGCCGTCAACAAAATCGTATTTTGCCGTTTGCCAGCCGCTTGGCTTAACCTGGCCGATACTGCCGCGCTTTTCCTTGGGCATAGTTTCTTTTGATACATTGGCAAACGCCGTGCCGCAGCGTTTTAAACTATCCAGCGGGCTGTATTTTTCAAATGATTTTTCGGTTAAATCAGCCTCGGTAAAATTTGGTTTATTGCCGTTAATTGCAATAAAGGGTTTGCCGCTGAACGCAGGTACGGAAGCAATACCGGCGGCGTTAACGGAACTTCCTGCCGGTGCGGCGGCATTGCTGCCTTTTTGCCCGCAGCCGCTTAAAACAAGGCTTACAGCCAGCATTAAAGAACAAATTACAGCAAATATTTTTCTCATTTTACGTAAACTTCCTCCGTAATTTTATCATGGGATGAACCGGCAAAATCATTGCTCTCTTTAAGGTGCCAGTTTTTTAAATCAATATCAAAATATAAATCTGCCGGGTAAACCCGGTTCCACCTGTACAAAATAATTTTCTGCATTTCTTTTTCATAAGGCTTAACGCTGATGTTTTCGGCAAAGCAATAATCATCACTGCCTGCTTTTGCCATAAAATCCTCATCAACGGTTATGCCTTCAGCAGTTTCATCAAACTGTCCGCGGCTGTATGCGTTCATCCACAGTTTATGCGCGCCGCAAAGCTTCAGCAGCCGCGCACGCAAAACCCTGTCCATACTCTGGCGACGGTTATTAAAAAGCATGCCTAAATTATCATCAACGCAAGCAATTAAAATCATATTTAAACCCTTCCATGTTGTTTATTATAATCATCATAACTTTTTAAGCGCTCTGCCAGCGTACTGGTATGCAGCTCAAAAAGGTGGTTGCCATAATCATAAAACAAACCATTTTCATCATAGCATTATAAAAAACACTTTGCAAGTTAAGTTTTTAAAAGAATACAAAAATCCCCGGCAGGATTTTCCCACCGGGGACTGGTTATTTACCGTTCAGCTATTAGTAGTTTACTTTGCGCAGTTCAAAATATGCTTTCGGATGGTCGCAAACAGGGCAAACTTCCGGAGCTTTTTCAGCAATTACAATATGGCCGCAGTTGCCGCAAATCCAAACCTGTTTTTCTTCGCGTTTAAATACACGGTCATTTTCAATGTTGGCAACCAGTGCATTGTAGCGTTCTTCGTGTTCTTTTTCAATTTTGCCAACTTCTTCAAACAGCATGGCAATATAATCAAAGCCTTCTTCTTTTGCTACTTTGGCAAATTCGGCATACATTTCGGTCCATTCATAGTTTTCGCCGGCTGCTGCGTCTTTAAGGTTGGTTAAAGTATCGGGCAGGCTGCTGTGTGCTACGCCGCCGCTGGTTAAAAGTTTAAACCAGATTTTAGCATGTTCTTTTTCGTTGCCTGCGGTTTCTTCAAAAATATTGGCAATCTGGTTGTAGCCTTCTTTTTTTGCAATACCTGCATAATAGGTATATTTGTTCCTTGCCTGAGATTCACCGGCAAATGCTGCCTGCAAGTTTGCTTCGGTTCTGCTTCCTTTAAATTCCATTGTTCATACCTCCATAAAATAAATTTTATTTGTGCTGCTGCACTTATTGTGCTTCTTTTGCCTCAAGTTTCTGGCAATCTGGGCACAATCCATTAAAAACAATATCATGGCTCTGCATTTTAAAACCAGTTACTGCGGCAACCTTTTCGTCAAGGTCTTCCATGTAATCCATATTCTCTACATTCATAAATTTTCCGCAATGGGAACATTTAATGTGGTAATGCTTGGTAAGCATATGGTCAAACCTGTCTGCGCCGCTGGGTACGGAAACCTTGTTTAAAAGCCCGCTTTCCACAAGCGAGTTAAGGTTGCGGTACACCGTTCCCTTACTGATATCGGGATATTCCATGGTTATGCGTTCATAAACCTCGTCAGCCGTGGGATGGTCCGCCAGGAAGCGTACTGCAGCAATAACAAGCTGTCTTTGAATAGTATTACGTTTCATTCTGCCTCTCCCTTCTAACAAAACTTATTCTCAATTACAATTATATACCCAAAAGAAATCTTGTCAAGCAAGTTTACTATTTTTTCACGTATGAGCGGTTCTTCCTTTAAAATTACAGCATTTTTCAGTAAGCGCCCGCTTATCATTCACGCGTGTTTTTAATAAATAATCTTTTTCGTTTATTAGCTTTAGTTATTTAAAAATTTTAAAAACTTTTATTTGATTGCTAATGAGTTTTGGTAGTGATATAATAAATTTGCAGTTAGTCATAAGTAATCAAAGGAGAAAATTAAATATGGAAGCTATTACTTTAAATAATCTGGCTATCGGGCAAAAAGCCACGATTATTACAGTTGGCGGTGAAGGCATTTTGCGCCGCCGTTTTTTAGATATGGGGCTGACCCCCAAAACAAGGGTTATGGTGCGTAAAAGAGCACCTTTAGGCGACCCTATTGAAATTTTTCTGCGCGGCTATGAGCTGACCCTGAGGCTGGATGACGCTAAAAAAATTACCGTGCAGCCGGAGGAAGCATGAAACTTACATTTGCACTTGTAGGAAACCAGAACTGCGGCAAAAGCACGCTTTTTAACTATCTTACCGGCAGCAACCAGCACGTTGGCAACTTTCCCGGCGTAACGGTGCAGAAAAAAGAAGGCATTTTGCTGAAGGATAAGGACATCACCGTTATTGACCTTCCCGGTATTTATTCCCTTTCGCCTTATACCTCCGAGGAAATTGTTACGCGCGATTTGCTTTTGCGCAACAAGCCTGATGTTATTGTAAACGTTCTTGATGCTACCAACATTGAACGCAGCCTGTATTTATCATTGCAGCTTATAGAGCTTAATACGCCAATGGTAATTGCCCTTAATATGATGGACGAATTGCAGGCAAGCGGCGGCAGTATTGATATTAAAACACTTGAGAAAAAACTCACCATACCGGTAATTCCAATAACGGCCAATTCAGGTGCGGGTGTTAATGAACTTATCCGCCGCGCCAAAAACGCCGCTGAAGCTCATCAGTTGCCTGAGCGCCTTGATTTTTGCTCAGGTCCGGCACATATGGCAATTCATTCCATCGCCCATTTAATTGAACCCAAAGTACGCAAAAAAGGCTTGCCGCTGCGTTTTTCGGCAACTAAGCTCATTGAAGGCGATGATCTGTTAACCAAAGAACTGGAATTAACGGAAAACGAACAGGATATTATAGGCCACTTTGTTACAGAGCTTGAATCCGCAGCAGATACGGATAAAGAAGCCGCTTTGGCAGATATGCGCTACACCTATATTGAAGAACTGTGCAGCCAGACCGTGCATAAGCCTGATGAAAGCGTTGCCCAGAAACGTTCTGTAAAAATGGACCGCTATTTAACAAATAAATACCTGGCCATACCTATTTTCCTTTTAACAATGTTTACGGTGTTCTGGCTTACCTTTGACGTTATAGGCGCAGAATTAAGCAACTTGCTGGAGCTTGGCATTGCCGCCGTAACAGACGCGGCGGACGCTGGTTTAACAGCAGCCAATGTCAGCGCGCCTATTCACTCGCTTATTATCGACGGCGTATTTACCGGCGTTGGCAGCGTGCTTTCGTTCTTGCCAACTATCGTAACGCTGTTCTTCTTCCTCTCTCTTTTGGAAGATACAGGTTATATGGCGCGCATTGCCTTTGTAATGGATATGCTGCTGCGTAAAATCGGGCTCTCCGGTTCATCTTTTGTGCCGATGCTTATCGGCTTTGGCTGCAGCGTACCGGCAATTATGGCAACACGCACTCTTGCCAGTGAGCGTGACCGCAAAATAACAATTATTTTAACTCCTTTCATGTCGTGCAGCGCCAAACTTCCGGTTTACGGCGTTTTTATTGCAGCGTTTTTTGCCGAAAACCGCGCGCAGGTAATGATGTACCTGTACCTGACAGGCATTTTAATTGCTATTTTATCTGGCCTGCTTTTAAAAGCCTTTGTATTTAACGGCCAGCCTGTTCCGTTTGTAATGGAACTTCCTGCTTACCGCCTGCCTACCGCAAGAAGCATAGGCCTGCATATGTGGAGCAAAGCCAAAGACTTCCTGCACAGGGCTTTTACCATTATCTTCCTTGCAAGCATTGTTATCTGGCTGCTGCAAAGTTTTGACACGCGTTTTTACATGGTAGAAAACCCCGCCAACAGCATGCTTGCCCAAATCGGCTCTTTTATAGCACCTGTGTTTGCTCCGCTTGGCTTTGGCGACTGGCGTGCGGCAACGGCATTAATTACCGGCATTACCGCTAAAGAAGTTGTTATAAGCACGCTTTCCGTTCTTACCGGCAGCGGCGATGAGCTTACCGGCAGCGCATTGCAGAACCTTTTCTCCCCGCTTACGGCGCTCAGCTTTTTAACCTTTGCCCTGCTCTACCCACCCTGCGTGGCAGCGCTTGCAGCAATAAAGCGTGAAATGAATTCCGGCATTGCCACTATGGCCATTATGGCTTACGAAATATGCGTTGCCTGGCTGGCAGCCTTTACGGTTTACCATATCGGTTTAATGCTTGGCTTTAACTGATTATAATAACTGTCAATTCCTAATGTAAGTTTTAAGGCTTGCATTAGGAATTTTTTATTTTGAAAATTATAAAACAAAAACCGCCATACATATTTGTACGACGGTTTTGTAACTAAATTTTGTAACTAATATATGTTTTATTCTTCAATCATAGGCACGGTGTTGGCCGCATGCTGCATTACATTAATGGTGTAATCGGTTTTGCCTTCGGCTTTTAATTTTTCCTGTGCCAGCTGCCATGCTTCTTCAATGGTTGCAACCGGAATCTGCCCTGTTTTTCTTGCAGCTTCAAAGTTTTCGGGTTTGGTTACAAGGTAAACGGTATTTTCGTGGCACAGGCTTGCCAGTACAAAAGCTACATAGAAAGGAATGGAAAATTCTTCACGCAAGGCTTTTTCCATATCCGTTAAATTATCAAAGCGGAAGCTTTCCATATATGCAGGCGGGTCATTAATTTCACGTGCTTCAAGCGCAGCAATTAAAATGCCGCCTTTTTTAAGGGCAAGTGCGGAGGTATCATAAGTTTTGCTGCCCTGATACAGGTTAATGTCTTTCGGGAAACCGCCCGGAGAAGCAATTACCACATCTGCTTTTCCTTTGGCTTTAACGCCCTGAATTTTTAATACTTCTTTAGTGCCTTCCAGCCATGCATCATACCAGTGGCCGCCAACGATTTTGGCAAAATCGCCGTCATTATCAAGCACGTTGTTTACCAAAAAGCACGGGTTAATAAATTCGCAGGCAGCACAAAGTTCTTCATGGAAGCGGTTGCCTTCGATATTTGCAGTGCAAACGCCGGGATATACGCCGCCGCCAAATTCATCGGCAAGTGCCAGAGAATGGTGCTTCTGAATGGTTTCTTCACTGGCAACGCCCGGAAGAATGCTTTTGCGGCCGCCGCCGTAACCTGCAAGCAGATGTACGGTAATACCACCGGTTAAAATTACTTTATCGGCGTCGGTTACATGCTTGTCAATCCATACCGGCACGCCGCGCGGAGTATCGCCTACATGCACGCATACAGATTCTTTGCTGCTGTGCTGATAAATTTTAATGCGGTCTACTACTTCCTGCCCGCAGACAATTACGTCTTCTTCATGTGTTTGCGGACGGTGCGTGCCCTGCGCAACCACGATGCTGATATCTTCATCGGGAATGCCTGCAAGATTCAGTTCATTAACAATATGAATGAGAATTTGGTCGGTATGTACAAGGCGGGTAATATCACTGACAACAATTGCTACTTTTTCGCCCGTGTTAACACACTGCTGCAAAGGCTTGCTGTTAATGGGCTCGCGCATTGCTTTTAAAACTGCCGCTTTTACGTCAGTAATTTTTTCGCTCTGGTTGCCTTCAATTACCTGTAAAATGTGTTCTTCCGGCAGTGCAACTTCCTGAAAACCGTCACCAAAACCAAATTTAAAATTTTTTAATGCCATAATCATCTTCCTTTCCCCTAAAAAGCATTTATATTAAAAAATTTGCAAACATTAATCAAAAAACGGAATGGTTGCCATGCCGTGCGGAATAATATTAACGGTATAATCTTCCCTGCCGACAATTTTTTCAGCCATTGCCATTGCTTCCTGCAAGGTTGCTACCGGTACGGCGCGCGTTTTGCGTGCTTTTTCAAAGTTTTCCGGCTTGGTTACCAAAATTATGGTAAAACGTTCAGCAAGGCAGCAGGTATAAAAAGCTACATAAAACGGAATGCTGAAACCGTCACGCACATCCTGCTCCATCTGTTTTAAATCGTCATAATGGAAGCAGTTGAAAAATACCGGCGGTTCGGCAATATCTTCGCATTCCAGCACCGCAATAATAACGCCGCCTTCTTTTAACGCCATAGCCGCAGGCACATAAGCCTTCATTCCCTGATACAGGTTCATGTCACGCGGAAAACCGCCGCCGCTGCTGATTGCAATATCGGCCTTGGCTTTGGCTTTTACGCCCTGCTGTTTAGTTACAATGCGTGTACCTTCCAGCCATGCTTCATGCCAGTTGCCGGCGGCAACAGCGTAAAAATCGCCGTCAGCATCCATAATGGCATTTACCAGAAAACAGGGATTTAAAAGTGCCGTTGCATCGCACATATCGTCACTTACGCGGTTATCCCATGTCTTGGCAAGGCAGGTATCAGGGTTTATGCCGCCGCCAATCGTATCGCTTAACGCCATAACATGGTTATGGTTAATTGTTTCGGCAGCTGCAATGCCAGGCAGCACGCTTTTGCGCCCGCCGCCGAAACCGGCAAACAAATGCGGTGTAATTCCGCCTGTTAAAATTACCTTGTCTGCCTCAACGGCGCGCTTGTCAAGGTATACCGGCGTACCGCGCCTTGTTGTGCCAAGATACACGTTTTTATCCATATCGTAAGCATCATGGTCATAAATTTTCAAGCGGTTATACAAATCTTCGCCAACAATAATTTTCTTTTCTTCGTCTGTATTGGCCCTGTGCGTTCCTGCCGCAACAATAACGGAAATATCATCATCCGGTATGCCGCTGTTATTAAGTTCTTCCACCACAATGGGCAGATATTCGCTTGTTCTCGTCCACGCGCGCGTTATGTCGCTTACCAGAATTACTACCTTATCGCCCTGTTTTACCACTTCGCGCAGCGGCGCAGAACCGACAGGATTGCGGACGGCATCCAGCACAGCCTTTTTTAAATCGGTTATTTTTTCACCCGGTGCGGCGTCGATAATCTGCAAAACTTTACTTTCATCAAGCATTACGCTTTGCTCGCCTTTGCCGTATTTCAGCTTATATTCCTTCATGCTTCCTCACTTGTCCAAAATAGGGAGCGTTGCCGAGGCATGCCCCATAACGGTAATTGTATAGTCTTTTTTATTTTTTTCAGCAAGGTCAGCCTGCACCATATTCAACGCTTCTTCAAGCGAAGCCACGGGAATCTGCCCGGTAGCACGTACAAATTCAAAGTTTTCCGGCCTTGTTACAAGATAAGTATGCAGCGAATTTACAATGCATCTTGTTTTAAACGCCACAAACGCCGGAATGGAAAAATCGGCGCGTACTTCTTTTTCAAAGCTGAGAATATCAGATTTGGAGAACCAGTCTGTAAAAATAGCAGGTTCTTTAATATCGGGGCAATCCAGCGTTAAAATTAAATAGCCGCCGGGTTTTACCGCAAAAACAGCGTTCATATGGGCCTTGCAGCTCTGGTACAGGTTTATATCTTTCGGGCTGCCGCCTGCCGAAGCGATAACGACGTCTGCCTGCTCTTTAATATGCACGCCTGCCATTGCCAAAAGGTCATGGCAGCCTTTTTCCCACGCTTTATACCAGTGCCCGGCAACAACTTCATGCAGGTCGCCTTCCGGGCTGAATACCATGTTTACCAAAAACGCAGGGTTAATTTTTGCGCACACTTCCGTCATATCCTCGTGCAGCGGGTTATTTTCCAAAACACCGGTTTCGCACAGCGGATTGCAGCCTGCACCAACTTCATCTGCCAGTGCCATAGCATGGTTGTGCATAATGGTAGCGTGGCCGCTTACGCCTGGCATAACAGCTTTGCGCCCGCCGCCAAAGCCTGCCATCGGGTGCAGCGACACGGCGCCGGTAATAATAATTTTATCGGCTTCTGCCACTGTTTTATCAATTAAAATTGGTGTGCCGCGGCTGGTAACGCCAAGGTCAACCAGTTCTGCGTTATTGCGGCAGTCATGCTGATGAATTCTAATGCGGTTTACAATTTCCTGCCCGCAAACCAGCACATCTTCTTTCGGCGTATGGGCACGGTGCGTGCCTGTTGCAACAACAATGGTGATATCTTCATCTGGCACGCCGCCTGCATTAATTTCATCAATAACAACAGGCAGAAAATCGGCAGTACGCACAAGGCGCGTAATATCGCTTACAATAACGGCAACCTTATCGCCTTTTTGCACAACGTCCTTCAGCGGAGCGCTTTCAACAGGGCTGCGCAGCGCATTAAGCGTAGCCTCTTTAATATCACCGGCAACGGACGCCTTATTGCCATGAATGTCGTACAATATATGTTCTTCCGGCAGCATTACCTTCTGGCAGCCGCTGCCATACGGGAGAGTGTATTCCTTCATTGTTCATTCCCCTTTTTTAATGGTAGTTATATAATTACATTATACACTTCTGCATATAAAAATGAAAGGCAAAGGGCAAATTGTTTTAACGAAAGATTATTTTATAATTTTAGTTGTACATTTTGTAACAGATATGCTATAATATTTTAATAAATTACACTTATCACGGGGATGTACTGGTTTCGACGGGGATAGGTGTGGTATGATAAGCGAGCCGTGTTTCCGTCAGCACGTTAAACGGCGGACGTTTAAAAATAAACGCTAAAAACGATTACGCTTTAGCAGCTTAATGCTACGTCCTTGCGTTTCTTTCCTGCGGAAATGCTATGGACGCCAACAGCAGGATACTTTAAGGGCTTTTCCCTGAGCCTTTAAGGGAAACCTTTTGGGATAGCAACCGGGCAGCCCGCCGTCAGGCGGCACGGAAGCGAATAATAAAATGACGCCTGCGCTCGGAGAAAGTCATATTGCAATATTTTCGGACAGGGGTTCGACTCCCCTCATCTCCACCAAATGCTATGCAGTCGAACTTTTTAATAACTGCTTATTTATACATAAAAGGCTGATTACAGAAGAATGAACTGCACCCCAAAAGTTAGACTTTTGGAGGTGCAGTTTTTTCATGACCAAATACTCAGACGAATTTAAAATCAAAGCAGTACAAATGGTG
>JABLTT010041741.1_pt1 | contig 193974 bp, 172 predicted proteins | sample 7160061 | NCBI WGS metagenome assembly JABLTT01 (sample SAMN14651232, study PRJNA627086) | human gut metagenome | isolation source: feces | host: Homo sapiens | reverse complement strand
TACCACTAGATGTATTATATCTTGGTTTATTATTCCAAGTTACATTTTTCTTTGTCCATGAATCAATAATTCTATATGCATTAACTGTCATATTTTTATCACAGCTACTTGTTTCGTACATAGTAAGTGTTGCACTTTCTACATATTTATTCTTTACTGTATCTAATAAATCAAGTGATCTTATAAGCGAACGACAAGTCCCCATAGACGAAGTATATCCTATCGGAAATGCTGTTGTCCCACTATTATAAAAATTAGTATCAGCATATTTGCTGTTACTTAAAATATATGTATCTATTAAATTACTCTCACCTGTCCAAGTAATTGTTGGATCAACTGTAACAGGATAAACTCTATCTTTATCATTTAAGTAATCTTCTGATAATGTCATAGTTAATATATATTTATTTTCTTCTGATTTCTCAATATTATAAATAATATCTTCACTATAAGCCTTTCCTGTTTTATCATTCATAAAAGGTACATCTATACTGGCTTTTGTTTCTCCTGTTTCTTTATCATTAAATATAATACTTTCCTCTGTTTCACATTTTTTAGCTATTAAACTATTATCAACAGTTACTTCATATTTGAAAACATTAGATTCTGGCCTTTCTTTTATTACAAGATTTTCTTTAATTCCATTATCTTGTGAAATATATTCATAGATATTATTAGAATTTCTATCTTCATAATTAGCTTTGATAGGCAATGTTACTTCATCTTCGTAAATATTTATAGTTTTTTGTTTTTCAACATTTACTTTTGAAGTTTTACTTTCGATAACTGGAGCTATTTTTATCTTATTATATTCGTTTTCTAATAAGATTGGCGTTTCTGTAGAAACACTCTCTGGTAAATATAATTTTTTATCTCCAGCCTTATTTTGGTATTTATATTCTGATAAGTCTTCATTATTATCAGATTTTTTTGAATTGATTTTTATTAAAGATGGGTCATAATCTGTAAGTTTATTATTTTTATCATAAAATCTTACATTAGTATCATATAATACTTCTCTCTTTAATCCATTTTCTAATTCATATACAGTTTTATTCTCAGTCTTTTGGATTACGTTATCTTCATTGATAACTTTTTCCTGCCTGGCATTTGTATTCACAGATATTATTTTATCAATCTCATCTGCAAATACATTCATCGGTATTGATATCATTATCATTACCATAGCTAAAAATCTAGCTAAATGTTTTTTCATTTCCATAGTTCCCCTCCTACTATATTTTAAATTTAATATTGTATTAATATTTAAACTTATACTTAATATTATCATATATTTCCAATTACAACAACAAATTTATAACTTTTTTAAGTATTTATATAATTAAATACTTTATCATATATAAATTTGTCATAAACTCTAAAATATTATAAATTTCCTCATAACTAAAAAAAGAATCTGAATAAATTATTTATTTCAGATCCTTTTGTTCTTTCATTTTTAATTTTAACGCTTTAAAAAATCTCATCATTAAATATATTTCATAAGTCATAGCCACGCAGCAAATAAGTCTTGTCGTCATATCTGTTGTTTTTAGCCCGACTTTAGTGAAATATACGAATAAGATAAAATCGACTGTAAATATAAGTATATCTAATATCAATATTTTCATCTCCTAAACAAAAAGCCCTGATATAAAACCAGAGCTTTTCATATTATTTCTAATAATATCAAAATTTATCGATGAAGTCAATATTATATGTTTTCTAAGTACTACAGAATAAACACCTTATTTTTTGCAACACCATTTTTTACAAAAACTTTCTTTTTTATTGCACATAACTTCTGTTGAAGAGCATTTTGGACATATTATTTTGTCTTGCTCGTATTTTACAGTGTAGATATATCCGCATTTTGCACATCTAAATTTGCAAAATCTTGTTGTATAATGACCGCCGGCGATTTTGATTGCCTTGCCTTGTGTGAGTGCTATTGCGATTTTTTTTCGCCCACTTTCGATTATATTTTGAAAAGTTTGGCGTGATATTTCCATCTTCTTTGCACATTCTTCTTGTGTAAGCCCTTCGATATCTTTTAAACGGATTGCTTCTAATTCTTCTACTTTTAACTCTACTTCTTCAAGTTCACATTCTTTTTTTCCTAATGGAACAAAACAATTTCCTTCTGGAAAAAATTCTACTGTTCTGTATTTTGTAGGCCTTGCCATTTTAAACCCCTCCTACATTTACCAGAGTAAATTATACTACTACTATATTGTATAATCAAAAAGAAATTATATTCATCTAAAACTATAGATAAATATAATTTCTTTCATATACTGTTTATATTAAGCCTGTGTTTTTTTTGCCTCTATTTCTTTTAAAGAGTTTAATAAGTTGATAACTATAGGATTAAATAATCCTTCTACTTCTTCATCTCCATCTTTGTATACTCCGACAGATACATTTCCTAATCCAGCATTCATAGGTAATGTTCCAAGTAAGTTTAATTGTAAGTCATCTAATAATTTAGTTGTGTCACTTCCGTTGAATATTTGTATTTTCTTGCCACAGTCTGGACAGACAATATAACTCATATTTTCAACTAAACCTATTATTTCTATATTTAATTTTTTAACCATATTTACGGCTTTTGCAACTATCATAGATACCATATCTTGTGGCACTGAAACCATAACTATTCCGTTTATTGGAATTGATTGCATAACTGTTAATGCTACGTCCCCAGTTCCTGGAGGCATATCTATTAATAAGTAATCTAATTCACCCCAGATTACATCTGTGTAGAATTGTTTTACAGTATTAGATATCATTGCACCTCTCCATATTACTGGTTGGTTTTCATCTTCTAATAATAAGTTAAGTGACATTACTTTTATTCCATCAGCGCTTTGAACTGGATATATACAGTTGTTTGGTGCACCCATTGCTTTTGCATCTTTAACGCCTAAAAGTCTTGGTATACTTGGTCCTGTTATATCAGCGTCTAAAACACCTACTTTGTATCCTTGTTTTGCTAAATTTCTAGCTATAAGTGCAGATACAGTAGATTTACCTACTCCACCTTTACCACTCATTATTCCTATAATTTTTTTAATTTTGTTTAGAGGATTGTTTTGGATTCCACAACTTTGTTGGTCTTTGTTACATTCCCCTTTTGATGGACATGATCCACAGTTTGACATTTCTGATTCCTCCTTAATTGTTATTGGCATTTGCTACTAACTAAATAATAATACTTCTAACAATTATTTGTCAATCAGTATGTCAAATTATTAATTTTATAAATATATGTCAGAAAATTCTATATCTATCATATTTGATTTATTTTCTTTAAATATTATATTATCATCATTTTTTTCTTCTATTTTCTTTCTAGGTAATGTGAATATAATTGAACATCCGTCTTTTTCTTCACTATTTACCCTTACAGTTCCATTATGTAAATCAACTAAAGCTTTTACTATATAAAGACCTATTCCAGTACCTTCTCTTTCGCTTTTCATTTTACTTCTAACTTGTTCAAATCTATCAAAAATATTAGGTATTTTTTCTTCTGGAATTCCCGGTCCTTCATCTTTAACTTCGACAACTACATCTTTTTCATTAACACTTACATTTACAAATATATTTCCATCTTTCTTATTAAATTTAATAGCATTTGATAGCAGGTTGAGCATAATTCTCTCTATATAACTAGGGTCAAAACCTATAATTTCTTCCTCAATATCTGTATCAAATATCAAATTCATATTTTTAGATTTTACAAAATGTAATACTGAAGAACAAGTATCTTCTATAAAACTTATTATATCTGAATTTATAGGGTGAATTTCTATACTCTTTGAATCAATCTTTGTTGAATCGATTAAATTATTTATTAATTTTACTAATCTAAATGTATTTCGTTGCATTATATTTATATAATTTGAAAAATAATTATAATTTTCCTTATCTAATGTACTTAATTTCAATTTTAAAACTTGTATAGAACTCAAAATTAAATTAACTGGTGTTCTAAGTTCATGAGATATATTGGCAAAAAAGTCTAATCTTATTTTTTCTTTTTCTTCTTCTAATGCTACTTCTTTTGTTATATCAGTTAATATACCTATTCTTTTGATTGCTTTACCATCTTCATCTGTTATAGGAAGAAACTTATATTGTATCCATTTTTCTTTACCATTTTTTAATTTAGCCTTCGCCCTACCTTCATTCATTTTATCAAACTCATAGTCTTTTAATATACCTTCTTTTTGTTCTTCGTTTTTAAAAAAATTGTTAAATTGATAGACATCATGTGCATAGTAATCACAAGACTCTTCAAATATAGTTTCATAAGCTGGACTCATATAAATTATATTTTTTTCATCTCTTATAAAAAATACTGAGTCACAATATTTTGTTATTTCTCTAAAGTTTTTCTCATTATTATTTAGATTTTCATAAAATCTTGCTCTACATTTTCCATCGATGGCAATTCCCATCGTTCCTATTGGATGGTTATCTTTATCTAATAAAGGCCATATAGTTGTATCCACAGTTTTGTCACCATTGCGAAATGGAAATGTTTCTTCAAAAATTTTTATAGTATTATCTTCTATTACCTCTTTCTCATTAGCTCTAAAATTATCACATTGTCTTTTTGGCCAAACATCATAACTATTCAGACCTTCAATACTTTCTTTGCTTTCAAATCCTACTTCATCTAACCATTTTTTATTTACAGTTATATAATTTCCCTTTATATCCTTCACCCAAAAATAAACTCCCGTGGTCTTGTCCAATTGCTCTGAAAATCTAAAAATCTCTTGTTCAAAATTCAGTTTAAATATCAGTATAAAATATTCTTCTAAATAATAACCGTCTATATTTAAGTACATTCCATATGATATTTTTCCAAAACTAACATTTTTAAATTCATTTTTCTCTACTATTTTTAAAAATTCTTCAAATTTTATTTTTTGATTATTGTCATCGAATTTTTTACTAAAAGCTTCTTTTATATTATCTATGTTTAAATTACTTTTTGCTAATATTTTTTTTAAAATCTCTATTAGAGAATTATTGTACTCTATAATATCAAAGCCAACATACTCTCCATTTTTATTTTTATAACCCTTTATTTTTAGAAAGCCGTCTTTACTATTTTTTAAGATTCGTTCATAAATTTTACCACCCATAATCATACCCCTTTTTATCATCCGAGTTTAAATACAAATTTTTAAAATATATTGAATCATTATATTAATATATTATATTTTTTTAGTAAAAAATCCTTTTTTATCATCAATAATTTGTATAAAAAATCCTTTTTTGTCAATAATTTTAATAAATACTAAAGAAAAAGGTGGTTAAAGCATGAATAATGTTAGTTTGATTGGAAGACTGGTTTTTGACCCAGAACTAAAATACGTAAATGATGACAGAGCTGTATGCACATTTTGTCTAGCTGTATCTAGAAATTATCGAAATAAAGATGGCGTAATCCCAACAGATTTTATAAATATAGATATCTGGGGAAGAAGGGCAGAAACATTATGCCAATATGCCTCAAAAGGTTCTCTAATCGCCGTAGAAGGTTCTTTAAGAATAGACAAATATGTGAATAAAGATGGTCAAAACAGAACTAAAGCTATAATAAATGCCTATAATTTTCACTTTTTAGGACATAAACACAGAAGTTCAGACCATCGCAAAGTATTCGAAGACAAAGATATATTTAAAGATGTAATAAATGATGAAGAAGTATTTGAAGGTGAATTATCAGAAGATCAAATTCCATTTTAATTAAAGATTAAAAAATCTATGGAAGATATTTTATCCTCCATAGATTTTTTTGTTTTAGTATAAATTTACTATTTCCAAAGCTTAAATATTCTATATGATTTTGAATCTATATCAATATTAAACTTATTATCTATTCCTATAATCTTTTCACCATTATTGATTACAGAATATGTCACAGTCACTTCTTCTATACAATCTGCTTCTAAGTTTATTTTTACATTTTGCTTAGATTCACTTCTATTTATAAGAATTAATTCGCTGTCGTCTTCATTGTATCTTATATATCCAAATACATCGTCATTTTCTGTATATATGAAATAAGTATCCCCTAAAGCAAATACTTTATTTCTATTTCTAAATTGGCTACAATGTCTATAGAAATCCATTATTTCCATATCTTCATTTTTCCAAGGATATGTTTTTCTGTTTTCTGGATCTTTTCCACCTTCAAGCCCTGCTTCATCACCATAGTATATATATGGTACTCCTTCAAAACTCATTTGTGTAAGTATTGCTAGTTTTAATAAATCTTTATCAGATTTTAAAGCAGTTTTTATTCTGACAATATCGTGACTACTTAATAGGTTAAGATTAGACTTAAATGCTTCACTTGGATAGTTTTCTTTTATTGTCATAAAGAAATCATTTAATTGCCAAGAGGTTTTTTCTCCATTTAAGAAATCAACTAAATTATCTCTAAATGGATATCCTAAAACACTATCTAATTGGTCGCCAAGTAAATAAGTTCTTCTTTCTCCATAACTGATTTTATTAGATGCATCTTCCCAAACTTCACCGATTACTATCGATTCTTCGTTATTTTTTTTAACTTCCTTTTTCAATTCTTGTATAAATTTAGTAGGAAGTTCATCTGCTACATCTAGTCTCCAACCTTTAACACCCATATTCATCCACTTATTTATTACACTATCTTTGTCGTAAATAATATAATCCATAAATGAAGGCTCTAATTCATTAGTGTTAGGTAGAGCTTTTATTCCCCACCAAGATTGGTATTCTTCTGGTCCTTCTTTAAAATTAAACCATGTTCTGTATGGTGAATCTTCTGATTGATAAGCACCTACACTGTCATAATTATTAAATTTGTTGAAATATATGCTGTCTGCTCCAATGTGACTGAATACACCATCAAGAACTACAGCCATTCCTTTTTCAGCTGCTTTATCAATTAATTCCTTGAATATTTTTTCATCACCAAACATAGGGTCTATATTTTTATAATTTCCAGTATCATATTTGTGGTTACTTGCTGCCTCAAATATAGGACTTAAATATATAACTGTAACACCTAGTTTTTTTAGATATCCTAGTTTATTAATTATTCCCTTAAGGTTACCACCATGAAAATCCCATCTTAGGATTTCTCCATTTTGGTCTTTTATATACATTGGGTCATCTTCCCAATTCCCATATAAAAATGAGTTTTTCTTAGGATTATCAACCTTTCCACTTCTATTACCATTATTAAATCTGTCTACAAATACATGGTATAAAACACCTTCTTTAAACCATGAAGGCACCTTATAATCTTCATAAACAGTCAGTTGATATTTATTTAAATCATCATAATTATATTCACAAATCATTCCATTATTAGCTTGTTTGCCATAGAATAATGTTTTTTGTTCACCATATAAGTTTACTTCTACTGATAAAAAGTAATAGTATGTTGCGGGTTGTTCTAAAGGAGAAATTTCTACAGAATACTCTCTTACTTTTTCATTTTCCCCGCTTTGTTGTAATTCTAATTCCCTCACTAATACTGGATTTAAATTTTCATCTTCTTTTTCTATTATTAATTTTATACTGCATACATCAAAAGCCTTGCTACTTTCAACTTTAATAATCGCACTTTCACAAGTCTTTAAAGCTCCAAATGGAGTTTTAAAATTTGTATCCCATGAATTATAATTTATAATATTTGCCATATTATCTTTCACCTTCTTTAAACCAAATATCATTTATATATTCTTCTATTGTTCTATCACTAGAGAAGAAACCTGAACATGCAGTATTCTTTAATGATATCTTATTCCAAAGGTCTTGATTTCTATAAAGTTCTTGTAAACTCTTTTGTGCTTTAATATAAGAATAGAAATCTCTAAGTACAAAATATTCATCATTATAAGTTATTAATGAGTCATATATTGCAATTCCATCTTTACCTAATCCAGGTATAAATCCATTTATTAAGTCATCAACTACTCTTTTTATTTTTCTATCACTGTGATATAAATCTTTAGAAGAATATCCACCACATTTATTGTATTCTAAAACTTGTTCAGCATTTAGACCAAATATAAACATATTTTCTTTGCCAACTCGTTCAGAAATCTCTACATTAGCACCATCCATAGTCGCCATTGTTATAGCACCATTCATCATAAGTTTCATATTACCAGTTCCTGATGCTTCTTTAGTAGTTGTAGATATTTGTTCACTTACATTTGCTGCTGGTATTATTTTTTCAGCAATTGACACGCCATAGTTTTCTATAAATACTACTTTTACTTTGTCTTTGACTCTAGGGTCGTTGTTGATTAAATCAGCAACACTATTTATAAGTTTGATTATACATTTTGCTAAGTAATATCCTGGTGCAGCCTTTGCCCCAAAGATGAATGTACGAGGTATAATTTCAAACTCTGGATTATCAAGTATTTCATGATATAAATAAAGAATATGAAGTACATTTAATAATTGTCTTTTATATGCATGCAATCTCTTTATTTGTACATCAAATATTGAATTCGGGTCTACTTTTATTCCTTGTTTTTCATATATATAATCTGCAAGTTTTACTTTATTGTTGTATTTTATTTCTCCAACTCTATCTAAAACTTTTTTGTTATCTAGATATTTTTCTAAATCTTTTAATTTAGAAGTATCTTTCTTCCAGCCATCTCCTATTAATTCAGTAATCAAGTCTGAAAGTTCTTTATTACAACTCATAAGCCATCTTCTATGAGCTATCCCATTTGTTTTATTGTTGAATTTATATGGTTCATCGTTGTAGAAATCCTTTAATTCTTCATGTTTTAGAATTTCAGTATGAAGTTTTGCAACACCATTTACACTATGACTACCTCTAATACATAAATGTGCCATTCTAACTTCACCATTGTTTATAATTCTCATATAGTTTATTTTACCCCAGTCATCATGATATTTACTTTGTAGATATTCAACATATCTTCTGTCTATTTCTTCTATTATCATATAAATTCTTGGTAATAGTTTTTTCATCATTTCAACTGGCCATTTTTCTAATGCTTCTGCTAAAATAGTGTGATTTGTATATGACATAACTCTAGTTGTTATATCCCATGCTTCATCCCAAGAAAATCCTTCTTCATCTAAAAGTATTCTCATTAATTCTGGGATACATAGAGTTGGATGTGTATCGTTTATATGAATAGCTACCTTTTTAGGTAAATCTCTCATACTGACTTTATTTTTTTTACATTTTCTTATTATATCTTGTAATCCTGCACTGACAAAGAAATATTCTTGTTTTAATCTAAGTAATCTACCTGCATAATTTGAGTCATTTGGATATAAAACTTGAGATATTTCTTCAGTATAGTATTTATATTTTAATGCATCTTCATAACTTCCATTTTGGTTTTTGGCATTTTTATTAACTTCTGAGAAATCCCTGTTTAAAATTTCACTTTTCCATAATCTAAGTGTATTTATACAGTGATTTTCATATCCTATTATAGGTATATCATAAGGCATAGCCATAACAGGTATATAATTTTCATGTACTACATCTAAATTACCATCGGCTCTTTGTTTTAAATAAGCATCTCCTTCAAATTTGACTACAACTGCTCTATTTGGTCTTACAGTTTCCCAAGGATATTGACCATTTTTTAGCCAGTTATCTGGTAGTTCAACTTGAGATCCATTTACAAACTTTTGTTCAAATAGACCATATTTGTATCTTATCCCATATCCATGACCACTAATTCCAACTGATGCCATTGAATCTAAAAAGCATGCTGCCAATCTTCCTAAACCACCATTTCCTAATCCTGGATCTGGTTCTGTTTCTATTATTTCATTTAAGTCAATACCTAGTTCTTTAAGACCCTCTTCTATCTCATGCTCTACATCTAAATTTAATAAGTTAGATTGTAGTTGTCTCCCTATTAAGAATTCCATTGAAAAATAAAAAACTGCTTTTTCTTTATCAATTCTAGTTCCAACCCATTCTTTTGCTATAAAATCTTTTATAACACAACATAGTACTCTAAAGATTTCATCTTTACTTGCCTCTTCTACGGGTTGGGCATATAAACTGTACATTTTACTCTTAAAAGCATGTTTAAATTTCTTTTTGCTAATTGTGATCATAAGCCATCTCCCTTACTATTGTTAAATAACCCCTTTATCAGCATAAAAGGGTATAGCACTTGCAAAGCAAGTGCCTTAATTGTATTTATCTTAATGTTATAAATAAATATAATCTCCCTTAATGCATTTAAAATCTATTTTTTAATCAAATCTTTCTTATAGACTTTTGTATACTTTTATATATTCTTTAGCTGATTTGCTCCAACTATCATCAGTGTTCATAGCATTTCTAACTAATATATTCCATGTGTTTCTATCTTCATGATATAATCTTACAGCTTTTTGTAATGTGAAAAACATTTCATGTGCATTGTAGTTACTAAAGCTAAATCCATTTCCTTCATGAGTGTATTGGTTATAAGGATTTACAGTGTCTTTTAATCCACCAGTTTCTCTAACTATTGGTAATGTTCCATATCTCATTGCTATCATTTGACCTATTCCACATGGCTCAAATAATGATGGCATTAAGAATATATCACTAGCAGCATAAATTTGTTGAGCTAATGCACTATCAAAAGTTATATTAGCTGAAACTTTTGAAGGATAGTGAGAATCGTAATAGTGGAACATTGATTGGTATTGGTTTTCACCAGTTCCTAATACAACTAATTGTAAGTTTTCGTTTACTATCTCTGGCATCATAAAACTAATTAAATCTAAACCTTTTTGTGAAACTAATCTAGATACTATCCCTACCATAGGAATGTTAGGATTAACTTCTAATTTCAAAAGTTTTTGTAATTCTATTTTATTTTGAACTTTTTTATCTAGTGAATTTATATCATAATTTACAAATAAATTTTGGTCTGTTTGTGGATTATTTATATCATAATCTATACCATTTAGTATTCCTACTAATTTATATTCATTTGCTCTTATTAATCCATCTAGAGTATTTCCATAGAACGCTGTTTTTATTTCTCCGGCATATGATGGACTTACTGTAGAAACTTTATCTGCAAAGTTTATTCCTGCTTTCATAAAGTTTATTTGTCCATGATATTCTATATCACCATTATTAAAATTTCTGAAGTCTATATCTAATATGTCTCCAAGTATATCACTACTAAAAATACCTTGATACTGTAAATTATGTATAGTATATATAGTTTTTATATGGCTGTATTTTGGTAAATGTGCATATTTTTCTTTTAAATATAATGGTAACATTCCTGTATGCCAGTCATTTATATTGATTACATCAGGATAGAAACCTAATTTATCTATAGATTTTAATACAGCATTTGTAAAGAATACAAATCTTTCTGCATCATCTCCATGTCCATATATACTTTGTTCTACATCTCTTTTAAAATAGTATTCATTATCTATGAAGTAAAATGTTACTCCATCTAATTCTAGCTGTTCAACTCCACAATATTGACTTCTCCAAGATACATCAACACTAAATTCGCCTACTTTTTTTAATCTGTCTTTTAAATATGTAGGTATTGTTGAGTATTTAGGCATCATTACTCTAACATCTACACCCTCTTTTTTTAATGCCTTTGGTAATGCATATGCAACATCGCCTAAACCTCCTGTTTTAGCAAAAGGCCAACACTCTGCTGTTACATAAAGTACCTTCATATTTTCTACCCCCTTATTTAAACTGTTTCATTTTTTTCAATTACCATTGGGTAATCTTTGTCTCCTTTTAATTCTTTATTATCGCTTATAACTACATTTTTATCTAGTATTACATTTTCCAGTACTACATTTTCTCCAATTTTGCAACTTTGCATTATAACAGAATCTCTTATAATTGAACCTTTCCCTATTTTTACTTTTCTAAATAAAGTGGAATCTTCAACAGTACCATCTATTTGGCAACCAGTTGCTATAAATGAATCTTTCACTTCAGCATTTTCTCCATACATAGTTGGTGCTTGTGATTTATCTTTAGTAAATATTTTTCTATCTGATTTAAATATTTCTCTAGATACATCTTCTGTTAAGAATTCTTTACTTGCTTCGTAATAACTTTTTAATGAAGTTATACATTTTAAGTATCCTTCGTATTTGTATGCTCCTACTTGTATATTGTCTAATTGATTTATTATATAATCTTCTATGTAAGAGTAAGTTCCCATACTAGCTATGCTGTATATACATTCTATAAAATCTGTACGTTTCATTATGAATGTGTCCATGCATATATTTGCACTTGGAAAAGTATTCAAATTATTACCTACATTTTTTACTAATTTATCTTTATCTATATTTAAAGTATTGCAATTTTTGAAATCTTTATTTGCATTCTCAACACGTTTATAAACTATTGTTATGTCGTTATTTGATTTTTTATGATATTTTAATAAGTCATTATAATCTATCGAACAAATCATGTATGATGGTGCAACTATGACATATTCTTCTGGACTTTTTTCTATGTAATCTATATTAGCTAATATTGTATATATGTCACCTTTTCTATAACCATAATTATTGTTATTTTTGGCAATTTCAGGACTTAAAACATATAGTCCACCTTGTTTTCTACTTAAATCCCAATCTTTTCCACTTCCTAAATGATCAGTTAAAGATCTGTATTTTTCTCTTGCATATATTCCTACATTTGTTATTCCTGAATTAACCATATTTGATAATGTAAAGTCTATTAATCTATATCTACCTGCTATTGGTATAGTAGCTACTGGTCTATGATCTGACAATACGTTTACTGATGGATTTTGTATGCTATCTAAATTTATTAAGCCCATGCATTCATTTTTCATAAAATTTCCCCCTATATTTACCTATGTTACTTTTAACTTTATTTTTTTATTAATCATAATCTATTATGCTTTTACTAATTCGAACTCTGACACTACACTTATTTCATCATTTTCGTCTTTTATTATGGCGTTATCTTCTATAACAGCACCTTCTGCTATCATTGCTTTTTTGATTACTACATTTTCACCTATTTTTACATTAGGCATTATTACAGAATCTTCTACAACTGAACCTTCACCTATTTGTACTTTATGTGATAATACAGTATTTCTAACAGTTCCGTAAACTCTACAACCATCGGCAATTAATGATTTTTTAACTGATGCATTTGGTCCTATATATTGTGGTGGAACGTCGTTTGTATTAGTATAGATTCTCCATTGTGGATCGTTTAAATCTACTGACTCTGGATCGTTTATTAAATCCATATTCGCTTCCCATAAACTTTGTATAGTACCAACATCTCTCCAATATCCTTTAAATGGATATGCAAACATTGATTGTCCTTCTTCTAACATAGTTGGTATTACATTATGTCCGAAATCGTCTAGGCATTCTCCTGTTTCATCAGCTCTTTTGAAATATGCTCTTAAAGTCTTCCAGTCAAATATGTAAATACCCATAGAGGCTAAATTACTTTTTGGTTCTTTTGGCTTTTCTTCAAATTCATAAATACTTCCATCTTCATTTGTATTCATAATTCCAAATCTACTTGCTTCATCCCAAGGAACTTCTATTACTGCTATTGTTGCTTTAGCTCCTTTTTCTTTGTGAAATTCAAGCATTTTACTGTAGTCCATCTTATATATATGGTCTCCAGATAATATTAAAACATATTCTGGATCATAATCATCTATAAAGTCCATATTTTTCTTTATTGCATTGGCTGTACCATTAAACCAATGACCTTCTTTTTCATTCATATATGGTTGAAGAATTGTAACACCGCCGTTAACTCTGTCTAAATCCCAATGGTCCCCCATACCGATATGTGAATTTAGTATTTGTGGTTTGTATTGAGTTAATACACCAACTGTATCAATACCTGAGTTAGAACAGTTACTTAAAACAAAATCTATTATTCTATATTTACCACCAAATGATACGGCTGGTTTTGCAATTCTTTTTGTAAATACTCCTAATCTAGAGCCTTGTCCCCCTGCTAAAATCATAGCTAGCATTTCTTTTTTCATATATGATCCCCTTTCATATAGTGTACCTATATTTTTATATTTTTAAGTTATTAATGAATTTATTGTAATTAATAAATTATCTTCTTTTTATACAGAAAAAATATATTAACTTAAACGTCTGAACTTAAGTGTCTTTTTATAACATTATAATATATTTTCATTTAGTTTTTGTGCTATTTATGTTTATTTTTGTATTATTTCAAAATTATTTGTTATAGCTTCTTTTTTTATTTTTTCTTTTGTTTTTACTCTTATTTTTTTTAGTTTTTTTGTGATTTTGCATAATTTTATTAACTTTAACTACATTTGAATCTTTTTCTACTGTTACATTTATTGAAGATTTTTCTCCAACTGTATCAGTATTTTCTTTAACTGATATTTCTATTTCTTCATCAACCACATCTTCTTTTACTTTTTCTCTTTTTAATTTTATAAAAGTAGCACCTAGTGGCGGAACTTTTATTGTTATATGATATGGTTTGTTGTGCCATTTTTCATCAACAGAAACTAATTCAGCATCTGCCATAGTTTGATTTGATCCATAATATTTTTCATTATCACTGTTTAATATTTCTTCATAAACTCCTTCATAAGGTACACCGACCTTATAATCATAATAAACGTTAGGAGTGAAGTTTAATACAGCTATTATGAAATCTTTTGGATTTTTACTCAATCTCATTAAAGTTATAATACTTTGATCCTTATTGTTTGGATCTATAAAATCAAATCCCTTATATGTATTATCTAACTCGTATAAAGATTTTTCATCTTTATACATATAGTTTAAATCTTTTACATAGTCTTTCATCTTAGAATGTTGCTCAATTTCTAAAAGCTGCCATTCAAGCCCATAAGCATATCTCCATTCTAAGCCTTGTGCAAATTCAGAACCCATAAATAATAACTTCTTACCTGGATGTATCATGTAATAAGCATATAAAAGTCTTAAGTTTGCAAATCTTTGCCAATCATCTCCTGGCATTTTATCTAATAAAGATTTCTTACCATGGACAACTTCATCATGTGATAATGGAAGTATAAAATTCTCTGAAAATGCATACATAAATGAGAATGTTATTAAATCATGATGATATTTTCTATAGATAGGGTCTTTTTCCATGTATTTTAATGTATCATTCATCCATCCCATATTCCATTTATATGAGAATCCTAAACCACCACTATATGTTGGTGATGTTACCATAGGCCATGCAGTAGATTCTTCTGCTACTACTATTGGATTTTCTACATTTGCATAAATAACTTCGTTTAATCTTCTCAAGAAGTTTATGCCCTCTATATTTTCTCTTCCACCATATTCATTTGGCTCCCAATCCCCAACATCATAATCAAGATAAAGCATGCTGCTGACTGCATCAACTCTAATTCCATCTATATGATATTCTTTGAACCAATATATTACGTTTGAAAGTAAAAAACTGTTTACTTCTGGTTTTCCAACATCAAAATGTGCTGTACCCCAACCTAAGTTTTCTGCTTTTAAAGGATTTGCATATTCATATTGTGGCGAACCATCAAATCTATAAAGACCGTGTAAGTCTTTACAAAAATGGCTATAGGCAAAGTCTAAAATAATTCCAAGTCCTAATTCATGAGCCTTATCTACAAATGCTTTAAATTCATCTGGATTTCCATATCTGCTTGTTGTCGCATAATATCCTATTGTTTGATATCCCCAACTCATATCTAGTGGATATTCAGTTATAGGCATTAATTCTATATGTGTATATCCCATGTCCTTACAATATTCAAGCATTTCATAAAGTTCTTGATAATTGAAAAAATCTCCATCCCATTTTCTTTTCCAAGAACCTAGATGTACTTCATAGATATTCATTGGTTGCTCAAAAACTGATTTTTTATTTTTTTGTTCTATATACTTTTTATCGCTCCAATTAAATTTTCCTAAATCGAAAACTTTTGAAGCTGTCTCTGGTCTCAACTGAGCATAAGTTCCATATGGGTCAGATTTCAGTCTGCTTACATCATCACATCCAACAACGTTGTATTTGTATATATCCCCTTGTGATAAATCAGTTGTGAATATCGACCAAACACCAGAATCATATAGATTTTCTAGTTTATGAGAACTTCCATCCCAATCATTAAAATCCCCTACTAATTCGATTTCTTTTGCATTAGGCGCCCATACCATAAAAGAAATTCCTTCTTTTCCATTATGAGTAGCTTTGTGGTTCCCCATATATTTATAACTGTCCAAAGCATTCCCACTTTTGAAATTGTCTATATTTCCCTTTTTTGTTATATCTAAGTAATTAATAGAAAACCCCTCCTTCTAATAAAAACTTTTTTGTTCGTTTCTCTTTACTATATTGTAATCCATTTTTTGGAATATGTATACAATATAAATGCTAATTATGTAAATTTTTTCCAGTATTTTTGCGTAAAATACTTTTCTTTTTTAGGAAATCATTTTCCCAAGCTTTTTTTATTAAGTTTAAGGTCCCACTTTTATCTTTATTTAAGATAAAGAAAGTCGCCAAAGCAAGTAGCTCGACGACTCTTTTGTCTATTCTTGTGATTCTTCTTTATTATTTATATTTATTTTTATATCGTCATCATCTTTCATAACTTCTTTTATTCCTTTAAATGTTCCTAAGAAGTTTACTGCATCTGATGGCAATACAAGTTTTGTTGATTTTCCTTGGGCAACTTTTTCAAGTGCTTCCATAGATTTAAGTGCTAACATATTATCATCTATGTCTGCATCTTTCATAGCTTTGAATACTTGTTCAATTACTACAGATTCCCCTTCTGCTTTTGCTTTTGCAACTTCTCTTATAGATTCTGCATCCCCTTGAGCTTTAAGTATTCTAGATTGTTTATCCCCTTCAGCTTCTCTTATCATAGCTTCTTTTTTCGCTTCTGCTCTAAGTATTGCCGATTGTTTTTCACCCTCTGCTCTTAATATAGAAGATTGCTTTTCACCTTCTGCTTGAAGGATAGATTCTCTTCTTTCACGTTCAGCACGCATTTGTTTTTCCATAGCAACTTGTATATCATGAGGTGGCATTATATTTTTAAGTTCAACTCTATTTACTTTTATACCCCATTTATCAGTTGCCTCATCTAGTATAGCTCTCATTTTTGTATTGATTACATCTCTAGATGTTAGCGTTGCATCTAAATCCAATTCACCTATAATATTTCTAAGTGTAGTCGCAGTTAAATTTTCTATAGCTGCATTTGGATTTGCTATTTCAAACACAAATCTTATTGGATCTGTTACTTGATAATAAACTACTGTATCTATTTGCATTGTAACATTATCCTTTGTTATAACTGGTTGTGGTGGAAAATCTTCCACTCTTTCTTTTAAGTCAATTCTATAAGATAAAGTGTCTATAAAAGGAACTAAAAAATGTACTCCTGTATCAGCTTTCTTATGGAATTTACCTAATCTCATTATAATCCCCACTGTTGATTGTTGGATTACTTTAACACATTTAATACTCATTATGACTACGATTATAATTAATATTATAATAACTGGCATATAAAGTACCTCCTTATTTACTTGTTTTTATTTTAATGTCTATTTCCTTGCTAATTGAATCTTTGTTTTCTTTTATAGGTTCGCCTTCTAAAAGTTCTTCGCTTACTTCTTTTACAATAAGTTTTACTCCCTCGATTGCGACAACTTCAACAAGTTTTCCAGCTTCAATTCTTGTTTCATCTTTAGACATTGCTGTCCATTCTTCCCCATTTAGTTTTGCAACACCTGTTTCATATGGTTCAATAGTTTGAGTTACAATAGCCTTTTGTGATATTATTCCTTGTAAATTAGTATTGTATTTTACATCTTTATCTCTATCGACTAAATACTTAGTTGCTATAACTAAAAGTATTATAGAGACAACAGCAAATATTATAACTTGCCATAAAATACTTTCGATAAATATACTTAAGAACATCACCAACAAGGCACCAATACTAAACCAAATCAAAGTCAGGCTTGTAGTCATCAATTCCCCAACACCGAAGATAATTGCCACTATAAACCAAAACGTTCCTATGCTAATACTCATAAGCATCTCCTCATCTCTTTATAAAATATCCCCATTTACTAAATTATACCATTATATACATTTGTAGATAGTTACAAACTAGTATCAACAATTAAAATTATTTTACAAATTCTTTCATAACAAATGGAATCTGTGCAATTACATCACTTGCATTGACGGTATATAAATCTTTTGATAGATTTTCTCCAATATATCCATGTATATATGCCCCACAAACTGCTGACATAAGGTTAGTCATTCCTTGGCCGGCAAATGATGTAATAATTCCAAGCAGTGTATCTCCCATTCCTCCGTTTGCCATTGATGAATTTCCAGTTGGATTTATATATGTATAATTTCCATCTGTTATTACTGTTTCATAACCTTTTAATAGAACTATCGTTTTGTATTTTTGTGCAAATTCTTTTGCAACATCTACCTTATTATCTCTTATATGACTTATAGAATAGCCTGTCAATCTCGCCATCTCTCCCAAATGTGGAGTTATTATTATTCTGTTTGGATGTTTTTCTAATAAGTCTTTTTTATTTTTTAAGCAATTCAACCCATCTGCATCGATTACAACTGGACATTTAGAATTTTCTAATACATATTTTAATTTAGTATATGTGTCTTCAGTATCTCCCATTCCACATCCAAATCCAATTGCATCACATTCTGAAATAAGTTTTTTTACCTTTTCTTTGTTTTGTATATCCAAGGTCATCGCTTCACATAATTTTGTGCTCAATATATCTTGGACGTATTTTTCGCATACTAAAGTTGTAAGTCCACTTCCACATTTTACTGCAGATTGAGTTGATATATATGCAGCTCCCGTAAATCCTCTACTTCCTGCAAAAAGTGCTACTTTTCCAAAATCACTTTTAAATGAAAATTTGTTTTTTTCTTTTATATTGTTTTTAACTAAATCCAAATTTGTTATATATTCTCTGTCATCGTATTTTTCTAAAATATATTCTGGAATTCCAATATGTTCGACTATAACCTCTCCGATATATTGTTTTACATCGTATTTCAAAAATCCCCTTTTATAAAATTCAAATGATATTGTTTTATCTGCATCTATACAAATTCCTAAAACATCCCCATTTGTAGCATTTATCCCTGATGGAACATCTATTGAATACGTTTTATTTTTATTTTGATTTATTATATCTATTACGTTATAAAAAATCCCTTTTATCTCTCTTTCAAGACCTGTTCCAAATATGCAATCTACTACTATATCAGATTTTTTAACACTGCATTTTAGATATTCTAAATTCTCTTCATCTACAATATTTGTAGGTATATTCATAGCTTTTAGTATATTGTAGTTTATCTTTGAACATTCGCTCATTTTCTCAATTTTACCTACAATAAATACTTCTACCTCTTTTCCATGAGCAGTCAACTGTCTTGCAAGCCCTAGTCCGTCGCCACCGTTATTTCCAACTCCGCTGACTATAACATATCTTTGATTATTTTCTATGTCCATATGTTTAAATGCCGAAAGCACAGCATTTTCCATCATAACTATAAGTGGTATTTTATATTCATTTACACAGGCACTATCTAATATTTTTGTACTATTTGATGTCCCTATTCTCATTTTAACCCCTCCTTTTAACAAATTACTCTTAACTCATTTATATAGTATTTTGCATCTAATCGCAAATTTTAAACAAAATAAAAGAGCTAAACAGATTTAACTGCTCAGCTCTTTTTGGATATTAAACCCCAACTACTCTAGTTACACCAGGTACTTCTTTTACTAATAAGTTTTCTATAACAGCTTTTAATGTCATAGTAGCCCCTGGACAACCTGAGCAAGCTCCTTTTAATCTAACTAGTACTACACCGTCATCGCTAACTTCTACTAATTCAACATCCCCGCCGTCTCTTTGTAATACTGGTCTAACTTTATCTAATACTGCCGCAACTTGTTCTTTCATTTCATTGCACCCCTTTTTATATTTTGTCTATCTAAATTATACACTAATGACTCAATATTCTCTACCATTTATTTTCTTTTAAGTATTACTTTTACTTTTTTAACTATTTTATACATTAAAAATATTGTATAATATGCTTTGTACAAAAAAATAAATTTTTAGGGAGATAAATCATGAAAAAGAAATTATTTAGCATTATGCTAGCCGCAGTTATTATGGTTTCTATGGTTGGATGTAGTTCATCTAAACCAGAAAATACTGTAAATGAATTTTTAAAGAACTCAAAAAACTTTGATTTAGCAGCTATGAATGAGAATATTAGTCCTGATTCACAAAGCAATTCTGATGTAGTAGAAGCTGTTGAAGATAATGAAGACTTAAAACCATATTTAAAATTCTTCAAAAAGAATGCACAAAAAATGACTTACACTATAAAAGAGACAAATATCGATGAAGATGAGGCTACTGTAACAGTAGATTTTAAATATGTCGATAGTAGTGATGCTCTTAATGCTGCATTTACTGAATTATTAAAAGTTGCATTTACTCAAGCATTCTCAGGAAATGAAATGAGTGATGAAGAAATAGAAAAGTTAATTACTGATACCTTAACTGAGTATGAATCAGAAAATAGTGATAAATTTGCTGAAAAAACATTAGATTTATACTGTATAAAAGTCGATAATAAATGGTACATCGATGATTTTGATGAAGAGTTCTTCGATGTTTTACTATGTAACTATATATCAAGTTTAGAAAATTTAGATAATGCATTAGATTTTTAACATAAATAAGGATGTCTATTAAATAGACATTCTTATTTTTTTAATTAATAATATAAATTTTCAAAGAATATACTTCTAGTAAGCAATATAAATTTTATATACTTATTGCTAATAAGTTAGAAGGGGGAATTTTATGTTATTTAAAGGATCTGCAGTCGCTTTAGTAACGCCTTTTACAAGAGAAAATACAGTAAATTACAATAAGTTAGAAGAATTGGTTGAATTTCATATAAAAAATGGTACTGATGCTATAGTTGTTTGTGGTACTACTGGTGAAGCGAGTACATTAAGCGATAGAGAACATATTGCTACTATAAAATGTGTTATCGATGCTGTAAACAAGAGAATACCTGTAATTGCGGGAACTGGTGGGAATGATACTGAACATTCTATTTTACTTAGCAAAATAGCTGAAAATTTTGGTGCTGATGGACTTTTAATTATTAATCCTTATTACAATAAAGGTAATAAAACTGGTATAAAAGCTCACTTTACTAAGATTGCACAAAGTGTTGATACTCCAATAATAATCTATAATGTTCCATCTAGAACTGGTGTTAATTTATCACCTAATTTAATTGCTGAATTATCTTATAGTGAACAAAATATTGTCGGCGTTAAAGAAGCAAGTGGTGATATGACACAAGTAGCTGAAATTGCAAGATTAGTAAATGATGATTTTGCTATATATTCAGGAAATGATGACTCTACCCTACCTCTTTTATCTCTAGGTGGTGTCGGTGTAATTTCCGTACTAGCTAATATTTGTCCAAAAGAAAGCCATGATTTAGTTTATAGTTTCTTATCTGGAGATATAGAAACTTCAAGAAAACTTCAACTTGATTTAAAACCTCTTATAGATGCTTTATTTACAGAGGTCAATCCTGTTCCTGTAAAAACTGCTATGAATCTTTTAGGTATGGATGTTGGAAGTTTAAGACTTCCTCTTGGTCATATGGAAGCAAAAAATATAGATATTTTGAAAAAAGAACTTAAAAATACTGGCCTTGAATTGAAATAGCTAATCTCCTATAAATACAGTATAGTTTTTTATTAAAAACAAAACCTCTCACTCTGCGTTCAAATTATGAGAGGTTTTGTTATCTAATTAAATTTCTTTTTTACAAAATACTACAATACTTGAAATAACAAATAATACACTTGCCCCTAATGTAGTCCAAAGTGATTTTAAAATTTCAAAAATCTCAACATCACCTTTTAGTATATCCATATTTATATTTATAAGTTGGATTGGGTTGTAATCTTGAACTTTAGGTATAATATTTAAAATCAAAAGTCCTCCTACTATAACTCCACAAAATAGGATTGAACCATAAGAAGTTTTAAATAAAATTCCGCCCAAAATTATTGCACTTATTAAAAATACTCCAAATACCCATACAAGAGTCAAAGAAAATAACAGATTTTCAACCTGTGTATCTTCCCAAAATAACATCGAATATAAAAATGTAACTAATGCAGATAAGAAATAAGCAAGTGTCCAAACTAATGTTGATGATGTGAATTTTGATAAAACTACAGTTTTTCTAGATAGCCCTTTTGTAAGCATGTTGATTAGAGTTCCTTTTGACAATTCATTTGAAATTAATCCGCTAAATATTATAACTAGTACAATAAGTCCTATTTGTGTAGTATTTTTAAAAAATTGTGCCCACGAATCAAAGATAGTCGGTTCTGGCAGACTTATTTTTATTCCCTCTTCCATTAAAGATTCCATTAAATCTGGTGTGAATTTTGCCACAACTGGATTCATAAATCCAAATATTAGAAATACAGTCACAATCAAAAGTAATTTATAAGTTTTCGTTAGTTCAAAAAGTTCCTTCTTTGTAAATACTAAATATGCTCTCATTTTATTGCCTCCATAAATAATCTTTCTAATGTAGGTTCTTGAATTTTTATATATACTGGATATAAGTTCTGATTTATTAGTCCTTGCATAACATCTTTTTGAACTTTTTCTATATCATTTGAATGAAGATAAATTGTATTTTCAGACTTTTGCATTTCATTTATATTTTGATTATCCCTAACTATATTTAAAAACTGTGCAAAATCTTCTTTATTCTTCATCCCAACTTCTAAACAATCCACCATATGATCTGCTTTAATTTGTGATAACTCACCACTTAATGCTATTTTTCCATCTCTAAGTATTGCAATTTCGTCGCATATTCTCTCAACATCGGATAATATATGAGTTGAAAATATGACTGTAGTTCTTTCTTTTACTTTTAATAAAATATCTAAGATTTCTTTTCGTCCAATTGGATCTAATGCTGATGTAGGTTCGTCACATATAAGAAGTTTAGGCTCGTTTAAAAGCGCCTGCGCAATCCCGAGTCTTTGTTTCATACCTCTTGAGAACTTGGATATTTTTCGTTTTTTATAATCACTAAGCTCGACAAGTTCTAATAACTCTTCACTCTTTTTCTTTATATCGCCCTTTTTCATATTTGTAATTTCGCCACATAATTTTAGATATTCAAGTGGAGTCATATATCCATAGTATTCTGGAACATCTGGAAGATATCCTATAAATTTATTTGTTTTAGTTTCACCAAACTTAACTTCCTCTCCACAAACTTTTATAACTCCACTGTCTTGTTTCAAAAACCCAAGTATCATCTTCATCGTAGTCGTTTTTCCAGCTCCATTTTCTCCAGTAAATCCAAAGATTGTATTTTCTTTTACTTCCAAATCGAGTCCATTTATTATGTTATTTTGGCCAAATTTTTTATACAATCCTTGAATTTGTAGTATACTCATTATTCCTCACCTCTACCGAATATAAAATAGAATATCGGTCCTATAATTTGAATGAATAAAACTACCAATATCCATATAAACTTGTTCCCAAATCTGTAGTTTGGATGTTTTATAACATGTATTAATGCAGTTATCGCAAGTATAAATTCCAATATAATAACTGGTAATAATAAAGCTAATTGATTATCCATATTCTTACCTCCTATTTAATTACTTTCTAATGCGAGTACACATGATTTAAATTTGTATTCATCTTTTAATCCAACAAATGCTGGATTCTCTTTTATTGCACTTGTAGCACTTTGTTTTATTAACTTTTGACTTCTCGGAGCATTTACACCTAAATCTAATTCTTCTAACCATTTATCAATCTTATCGAAGAATTTATCACCCCTAAGCTCAAAATTGTATATATGTTTTATACATACATCTGTATATTTTTGTATTAACTCCAACGCCTTTTCATTCTGTTTATGAGTTGCATATGCTTGGGCTGTTGCAAGATATAAGTTTACTGCAACATTTGGATGAATTTCATCTAATTTGAACAATTCACATATTCCAAGACCTCTTTTAAAACATTCTTCAACTACATCTAAATTATTTATATTTAGCATAATTTGTTGCGCTATATTTCCCACCATCCCAATAAGATGTTGATACATACAAATTTGAGTTATCTCACTAGCTTTGTTTATATTTCCTAATAATTGAAAACTCATGCTTATAAGCTCGGCATCTTGGCTAAATACTTTTACATCCTCACCCAATATTTCTAAAACTTCAGATGGTTTATTAGCCATAATTAAAGAAAGTGATTCTAAACTTATTGCCTCCTTTATTAATTGAGGGTTATCGCTCTCTTCTCTTATTCTTATACATAATTCTCTTGCTCTGTTTAGAATTTTATCTTTATTTTCAAATAATATATAGTGGTTTAAATATATCACTACCATTTGTTTTAAAAATTCAAAACAAGAATAATATTTCTTTATATACTCCTCACATTTTTTCAAAACCTCATTGGAATCGTTTTGTGCAAATTCTTGTGCTAATTCAAAATAAATCTTTTGGATATCTTCTTTTATAAGCTGTGGCTCATATCCCATAAGTTCATCTAAAGATATGTTAAATAAAGTTGCCAATTGTGGAAGTAACATAATATCTGGATATGTTATACTATTTTCCCATTTTGAAACTGATGATTTTGATACACCTATATAACTCGCAAGTTCATCTTGCGTAATTCCTTTGCTTCGTCTAAATTTTGTTATATTTTTTCCTATATTAATTTCATTCATATTCTCCACCTCTCTTTATACTTAAATTATATGTTCTAAATCGGACTTCAACAATGGAGTCAAAAGCTACTTTTGTAAAAAAAGTTTCTCAAACTGAAACTTTATATCCATCATTTTATCCACAATATAATATAACTATATTATTTATTAAACTCATATTTATAATATTTTATATTGAATTTTACTTTTCCATATGTTACCATAGAATTATAATTGAAATATATACAGGGGAGCTTTTGCTGAGACTGGATTTTTTCTAAACCCTCAGAACCTACCGGATAATGCCGATAAGGGAGTTTATATTATTGTATCAGCATACATTAATTTGAATCTTAATCGTACATTATTTGTACGATTTTTTTATACAAAATTTCTACAATAATTTATCAAAATGAAATCACTTCCCAAGGAAATCTCCACCTATATAAGTTTTCAATATTTAAATTTAACTAGTTAAAAATACTTGCAAGTAATTATATTTTAAATCTAAATTAAGGAGAGAAAATATGGATTACACAACTCAAATGAATGCCGCAAGACAAGGCATAATAACTAATGAAATGAAAAAAGTAAGTGAATACGAAAATATAAATATAGACGAATTAGTAAGCTTAGTAGCTCAAGGTAAAGTTTGTATTCCTGCGAATAAAAACCATAAATCATTAAAACCTTATGGAATAGGTAAAAAATTAAAAACTAAAATAAATGTAAACCTTGGAACTTCTAGGGATTGTCTAGATATGGATTTGGAAATGGAAAAGGTTATGAGTGCTGTAAATATGGGTGCTGAATCAATAATGGACCTTAGTTCTTATGGTGATACTCAAAAATTTAGAAGAAAATTAATAGATGAATGTCCAGCTATAATAGGTACAGTTCCAATATACGATGCAGTTGTTTATTATAACAAACCACTTAGAACTATAACTGCAAAAGAATGGATAGATGTAGTCAGAATGCATGCCGAAGATGGTGTCGATTTTATGACTATTCATTGTGGTGTAAACAAACACACAGCAGAACGTTTTAAACAATCAAAACGTCTTACAAATATTGTTTCTAGAGGTGGATCTATAATATTTGCTTGGATGGAATTAACAGGCAATGAAAACCCATTCTTTGAATATTACGATGAAATTTTAGATATTTGTAGACAATATGATGTAACAATAAGTCTAGGAGATGCATGTAGACCAGGTAGTATCCACGATGCTGGCGATATATCTCAAATTGAAGAATTAGTAACATTAGGTGAACTTACTAATCGTGCATGGGCAAAAGATGTCCAAGTTATGATAGAAGGCCCTGGCCATATGCCACTTAATCAAATAAAAGCAAATATGGAAATCCAAGAAACAATTTGTAACGGTGCGCCTTTCTATGTATTAGGACCTCTTGTTACAGATATCGCACCTGGATATGATCACATAACATCTGCAATAGGTGGCGCAATTGCTGCAACATATGGAGCATCATTCTTATGCTATGTAACACCAGCAGAACACCTTAGACTGCCTAATCTTGAAGATGTAAAAGAAGGTATAATAGCATCAAAAATCGCAGCCCACGCTGCCGATATTGCAAAAGGAATTCCAGGCGCTACAGATTGGGATAATGCAATGAGCCAAGCAAGACGTGACTTAGATTGGGAAAAAATGTTCGACTTAGCAATCGACAGCGAAAAGGCAAGACGCTACAGAGCCGAATCAAAACCAGAAAACGAAGACACTTGCACAATGTGTGGTAAGATGTGCGCAGTTAGAAATATAAATAAGATTTTAAAAGGCGAAGATGTAGATATAATGGAATAAATTTAGAATTATTAACTTAAGGTTATTAATATAAAACAAAAAGACGGGCACTGCCCGTCTTTTAATTTAAAGATTTTTTATTTATTAATCTGTTAAGTCAGATACTATTCTAAGTAAATCTAGTAATATATTTATAAAGTCTAAATATAAATTAAGTACGTGTATTGATAAGTCATTTTTACAAGTTACTCCGCCAGATTCAATATCGTATTTTAATAAACTTACATCGTATAAAATATATGCTGAGAATATAATTATTCCTAATGCACTAACTGCTATATTAAAAACAGTTCCTTGTATAAATATATTTACAACACTCATAACTATAAGAACTACTAGTCCAGCAAGTAAAGTACTTCCAAGTCCAACATAATGTCCTGCTGGTTTTCTGTGTGATATTAATGCTAATAAAGCAAATAATACACAAGTTCCTAATACTACATTCATAAATAAAGTTGTACCTAAATCATATAAGTAGTAAGTTAATATAGGATACATCAATATACCATCTACAAAAGTAAATAGATATACGAAATTCATTGAAAAACTTCTTGGTATTACATTTTTTCTAGAAAGTAATGAAAATAATAAAAGTCCTACAATTAAAACTCCTACAAATATATTAGCTGCATATACTAATGATGCAGGTACAAATAATTTCCCAAATAAAAAACCAACAAACATAAATACTATTGATATTGATAAATATTTAAATACTGCTTCCATTGGGTTTTCTACTGTCATATAAGTTGATTTATTCATGATTTACCCTCTCCTTCATTTTTATATTACTTTAATACTTTAAATATCTTTTCACATTTAATTATATCATTTTAATATACATAAAATGATTACTGTTTAGTAATATTTTACGTATTCTCTTTATTTACAATTCTGTTTTTTATCTCTCCCATCCTAACATCTAAATCTGCACTAATTTGTGCACATTCCAATAATTCTTGGCGCAATAATTTTGCCTCTTCTTCTGGGATATCTTTTTTATAACTTAATTTGTGATCCAAACTAGCCCAAAAGTCCATAGCTATTGTACGAAGTTGAACCTCTACTCTCATATCTTTTTTTTCATCTTTTAAAAATATAGGAATTTCTATAATCAAATGCAAACTCCTATATCCATTTGGCTTTGGATTTTTTATGTAATCTTTAACTTGAATTAATTTGACATCATCTTGTTGCAACAAACAATCAGCCAATAAATATATGTCTTCTAAAAAAGAGCACACTACCCTAACGCCAGCTATATCGTTTAAATTTGCTTCAATCGAATCAACTGTAAGTGGAAAATTTCTTCTAACTAATTTTTTTATTATACTTTCTGTAGATTTTAACCTTGTTTTTATAGTTTCAATTGGATTTCTATCGTATTCAAGAGAAAATTCCTCATTTAATACATTAAATTTTGTCTCAACTTCCATAATAGCACATCTGTAATAAGCCATAAGTCTTTTTAATGGCATCATATTATCTTCAATCTTATCAAGCGCATTGCTATTCACCAAAGTTTTAACAAATGGACTCACAATCTTTTCCTTTATCATAATCTCTCTATCTCCTATCATAAAACACTCTATTTAAAAAATCTTTTAAAATTTGTAATTTATATTTTTATTTGGATTTATATTATTTGCTAAGTATAATATAAAAATTAATTTTTATATTATACTTTTATTATATCATAATTTTATGTACTCTATATTAAACCACATCATATCTAAATTTTCTTTATTATAATATATTATGTTTATCTCGCATTTATAGTAACATAGTTTTCTATATTTAACCTTAACAAAAAAAATCATACCACCTGGTATGATTTTTTATATATTTAATTAAAAAGAACTGCACATATTCTTATTATGATATTTGTTGTCCTTTGTTCTATCTTCCTTTGATGCCAGCAATTCTTGAAGCATTTTTTTATATTTGCTGTCATTTGTAACTCTTATATGACTTTCTATAAGATAAATACTATTTGTTTTCGGTCTTTTCTTTCTGATGTTATTATCAATTATTGTCTTTGCCATCTCAAAACTTTGGATATGAGTATGTCCATTTTCAAAGCGCTTTCTAGTGTTATATACTATATATCCTCTTTTCATTCTCAATATAATATATCCATCCCTTTCATAGATTTTTTCAGCTCCAGCTGCTTTACTAAATTTAGGTACTTCAAAGTCTTTAATATTACTGCTACAATCATTGTTTTTTATAGGATTCACGACTTTAATCATAATAACACCCCAATTATCTTAAATTTTTAAATATATTCTGTATAGGAATACATCTTTAACATAATTGTAAATGAAATCACCTAAAAATGTGTTACATTACTGTTAATTTTTTCAAAATAATGTTTTAAATTGCTTAAGTTTATTTTTATATATTACATATGTTATCATTTTTCATTAATTTTAAGTTCTAATACATCAGGTCTTGCATAGTGGCCACAAGGATCTAATTCCATACGACACATTGGAACCTTTTGCATATCTAAATCTGCATATATTATTTCTTCTTTGTCCCAAACTGGCTCTGTAACATAATGACCATATGGGTCAACTATACAGCTACCACCACGACAAACTATATGTGATAATTTATCTATTTCATCTTGACAATGTAAATCTTTTGGATACATATCTTTTGTGAAATACATATCTACATTTATAAAGTAGCAATGACCTTCTAATGCTATATGTTGTATAGTGGCTTGCCATTCTGGATTATCGTTAGTATTTGGTGAAATATAAATAGTAACTCCTTTTTCATAAAGTGCAACTCTAGCAAGTGGCATGTAGCTTTCCCAACATATTAAACTTCCTATATTGCCCCAAGGTGTATCTACAATTGGGAAATATCCTTTGTTTGCATCTCCCCAAACAACACGTTCTGCTCCTGTTGGTTTTAATTTTCTGTGGACACTTTCGATTTCACCTTCTGGTGAGAATATTATATTTGAATTATAAAGTGTTCCTGTGTTTATATCACGTTCAGAAAATCCTAAACTAACATATGCATGTGCTTCTTTTGCTGCTTTTGCTAATATATCTGTTTCTTCCCCTGGAACTACTATAGAATTATCGTAATAAACTTTCCAATCTTTACGTCCATCTTCATTTGTAGAAAATTTAGTAAGTACGATTTTGTTATCGCACTTACTACGGAAATTCTTTATTATTATTTATTGAGATATTTTTATATACTCTCATTATAATTCTAATCAAATTTTTTCCAAAAATCTACAATACTGTACAAAATTCCACTAAATTAATTCTCTATATTTTCCAAGCATAACTCATACTTTGTAAATCTACCATATGTTTATAAAGTCCGTTATTTTCAAGCAATTGTCCTGATGTACCTTCTTCTGCCACTCTACCATTTTCCAAAACAACTAAATGTGATGCATTTGCAACAGTTCTCATTCTATGTGCTATCATTATTACAGTTTTATTTTGGATTAATTTTGATAGAGCCTTTTGTACATAAGTTTCACTTTCAACATCTAAAGATGCGCTCGCTTCATCTAAAAGTATTATTGGAGCATCTTTTAATATTGCCCTTGCGATTGAAATTCTTTGTCTTTGTCCTCCTGATAATTTTGAACCATTTTCGCCTATTACGGTATCATATCCCTCTGGCAAATTTTTTACAAATTCATCGCAAAATGCTAATTCTGCCGCTCTTTTAACTTCTTCATCAGTTGCATCTTTTTTACCTATTCTTATATTTTCAAATATTGTATTATTAAATAATACAACATCTTGGAAAACTATTGAGAATTTAGATAAAAGCACTTCAGGATCTACAGTTGCAATATCAACTCCACCGATTTTGATTCTTCCTTTATCCAAATCATAGAATCTAGCAATTAAAGATGCACAAGTTGTTTTTCCTCCACCACTATTTCCGATTAATGCTGTTATTTCATTTTGTTTTGCTGTAAAGCTAACATCGTCTAATACTGGTTTGCCAGGTTGATATGAGAAACTTACATCTTCAAATTCAATATCATAATTTTCAGGTTCGAAAGTATCTCCTCCTGTTTGAAGTTTATAATCATTTATATTGTTAAGTCTATCCACTCTTGATTCACAACTTATAATCGCTGCTAAATTTTGTAGTGTAGCATTTAGTGGGTCGTATAACCTAGATGCGACTATTAAAAATAACATAAATACTTCTAATGTTATTTCTCCAGCCATTAAATATTTCACTCCGAAAATAACAACTGTCGCAATTCCAAGTCTAAGCACAAGTTGTGAACTTACTACAAATAGTTCATTTGTAAGTTCTGCTTTTATTTGACTCTTTTCACAGTTATCGATAGCATCATCTACTTCTTTTAGATATTGTTCCGTATAATTACTAGCTTTTAAATCTCTAACTGTTTCTAATCCCTCTTGTATTTTTTCTGTTCTTATAAGTTGTATATCTCTATCTTTATGACTTACAGAGCTTAATTTTTTCTTTGCTAATAAAATTAAAATTATTGAAACAGGAACGCACCAAACTGCTACTAGTGCCATCTTAAAATCAAACATAAACATCCCTATTGAAAGTAAAACAGTTGATGCTATTGAACCTACAAATTCAGGAATAAAGTGTGATAGTGCCTGTTCCATATAAGTTACATCTGATAAAATTGTAGTTGTTAAATCTGATAAATCCCTTTTTGAGAAAAATGACATAGGGAATTTTCTAAGCTTTTCAGCCACATTTATTCTAAGTCTTGCACTTTCTGTATATGTGTTTAAGAATGTCATATTATATTGGATATAGTGAGCTATATAAATTAGTGCAAACACAACTACAAACTCTGCAATATAAACCCCTACTGAAAATGTATAAGACTTATCTGCCAATAGTTTTAACATATCGCAAGTAAAAAAGTAAAGTACTCCGATAGACATTGCGATTACGATATAAGATATTGTGCAAGATATACACGCTTTGATTAAGTTTTCTGCCCCTAATTTAGTTAAGGCAAATTTCTTTTGTACTTTTTCTAACAGCATACAAATTCACCTACTTTCCAATCTACAGATTGACGATATTGTGACCACATTTCTGCATATAATCCATCGTTTGCTATTAATTCTTTATGTGTACCGCTTTCGACAATTTTTCCATCATCTACAACATAGATGCAATCGACATTTACTATTGTAGATAAACGATGTGCTATCATTATTGTAGTTTTGTTCTTAGATAGTTCTAATATTGCCTTTTGCATTAGATATTCATTATCACTGTCTGCATATGCTGTCGCTTCATCTAATAATAAAATCGGTGCATTTTTAACTATTGCTCTTGCCAAAGTCATTCTTTGAGTTTCCCCTCCTGACAAATAAACACCTTCTGTTCCTATTTTTGTATCAAGACCAGTATTAAACTTAGCTATAATATCGTCGCATTGGGCTTTGTGAAGTGCATCTAAAACATCTTTTTTATCTACATCAAAGCCCATTTTTATATTTTCATATAAGCTTTTCTTTAATAATTTATTATCTTGGAATACAAATGATATTTTATCCATAAGATCTTTTTCTGTCATATTTTTTACATCTACTCCACCGATTTCGATTGAGCCTTTTGTAACATCGTAAAATCTAGGTATTAAAGATACTAAAGTCGATTTCCCACCGCCGCTTTTTCCGACAAATGCGACAGTTGTTCCGCTTTTAATATCTAAATTTACATTGTGAAGAACTTCAACATCAGTATCTGGATAAGTAAATGAAACATTATTAAATTTTATATCGTAATTTTTTATTTCTTTTGATGTTTGTGGATATTTAACAGTTTCTCTATTTGTTATACTTTCTATACGATTTAGAGCGTCTTCTGCCAACATTGTATTTTCGCTTGCAAACATAATTTTATTAGTTGCAACTGCAAGTATTGGTGTAAATATTGCATAGAACATAAAGTCTGGAAGTAAATTAGAAACATTAAATCCGTTTAATACTAAAATTATCATACTTCCTATTAAGAATATAAATATGCTATTCACAAATGTTGTAAATCCAGTCATAGGAATATGCATTTTATCTGTATAGCCCAATGCAAATTTTTCGTAATTTTTGATTGATTTATAAAAGCGTTCAAAAGAGAAAACAGTTTGTTGGAATGTCTTTACAACAGGTATTCCTCTTATATACTCAACTGCTTCATTGCTCATCCCCTCAAGAGCATCCATATATTCTTTCATAGATATTGCTAAATCTTTTCCCATCATCTTAGACATATTTACAAATGCTAAAGCCAATGGGATTAAAGATGCAACTCCAAACTTCCAGTTAAATATAAATAAGCATACTACTGCTGCAACAACTGTTGTTACAAGTTGAACCATATCTGGTAGTTGATGTGCCAAATAAGTTTCTGTTGATGCTGATGATTCGTCGATTATTTTTCTTATTTTACCACTTCCCTCTTTTGATAAATATCCCATAGGAAGTTTCATAACATGATGCATTGCTTCTTTTCTCATATTTGATGCTATTCTAAATGCTGATAAATGTGAGCAAAGAAGTGACATAACATATACAAGAATTCCTCCTGCTGCAAAAATTAATGCATACCATCCATATTTAGCTGCATCACTTGCCAAACTGAAATTTGGATATACATCTAGTATGACTTGTACAACCTTCCATATCCATACAAAAGGCATCAATAATAAAATTGCACTTATAAACGATAAAAATAGTGATAGCATTGTTAAGTACTTATGATTGCCTGCATAAGCAAATAGCTTTTTTAGTACTGCCATATGATTACCCCCTTTTTAAATAATCTTGAATTTCATTTTCAGTAATAGTGTACTATTTCATCCCTTGCAATTCTACTCCAATACAATATAATTAATCCATTTTGATATCGGATTTTCTATATTGCTGTGGTGTCATATTTACGTACTTTGAAAAGGCTGCTGAGTATTTGCTTGGATTTGAATATCCGATTTTATTCGCTATTTCTATAATAGGTATATCTGTACTTTTTAAAAGTTCTATACTGTACTCTATTCTGTATTGTTTAAACCATGTATATATTGGAACTCCATAAATTTCTTTAAATAGTTTTCTCAATGTATTTATATTTATATTGTATTCTTGCGCTAATTTATTAAAATCAGGTTTAATACCTAAATTTTGTGAAAGATAATTTTTGATAGACTTAACAGTTTCTATTTGATTTTTTGGATAATATCTTTTTTTATCTTGTATAATTTCAAAATCAGTATGTGATAAAAATAATAATAATTCTAGAACTTTTATTTTTAAATAATCCACTTTCATATCGTTATCAACATTGTACATTTCCATAAATATATGCTGAATTTGTTGAGTCGCTCTCATTATATAAATATCATTATTCAATGTTAGTTTTTTAGAAATTAAATTTATATCTATATTGAATTCAGAAAATATCTCATTGTTTTGTGCTTTTTCAATATCTATCAAAACTTCTAATCCTTCATAATATCCAAATGTAAAAAATTCTTTCGACTTTTTAAGTGACCATCTGCTAATTGATAAATCCCCTTCTGTAAGATATGCATAATACTCTTGATCATATAGACATTCAAACTTCCCTCTTAAACAGTGATTTATTTCGATATATTTTATACTATTATTATCTACTTTTGTTTTTGGTGCTTCATAACAATGAAATCTATTATATATTATTTGCACTCCATTATATACATCAATACAATACATTCTTCCCTCTCCACCTAGTTTGTCTATTATATATTCTGTTTCATAATGGTTTATTTTTTCCTTGTTTAATATAGGTATATTACAGTTTTCAAGCATAAAATCTTCTTCCCCTTTTATAGTTTGATTTTAAGTTAATTATATTGATATTGGTAATCACTGTCAAATAATAAGGGTGAGTTTTTTGCAAAATTAAATAAGGCATAGACTACAAAAAAAGCCTATGCCTAAAAATTATAATATTAAATAATTCTAACTTGTGCTTATTAATTTATTTCAATATTAAATATATCAAATACACATTTGCCATCTAAGTAAGTTGCTAATATTTCTATATCTTTTAACTTATCTTTTTCTACTTCAAATGGATTTTGGCCAAGTACAACAAAGTCACAAACTTTGCCGACTTCTATGCTTCCTTTTGTTTTTTCTTCAAAAGAACCATAAGCACCCATTATTGTGTAAGATTTAATTGCTTCTTCTACACTTAAAGCTTGTTCTGATAAGAAAGGACCTTTTCCATCTAGAGTTTTTCTAGTTACTGCGCATTGCACTCCATTCATTACGTTTGGCAATTCAACAGGACAATCTGAACCATTGCTTGTGATTACACCGCTATCCATAAGTGTTTTGAAATTATATGTATATTTTGCTCTTTCTTTTCCAATTCTGTCTTCCACTATATTGATATCGTAATCTAAGAAAATAGATTGGATGTATGCGTGTAATTTTAATTCTTTGAACTTGTCTAATAATTCTTTTGTAGTTATTTGACAGTGAACTATTCCGTGGCGGTGGTCTTCTTTTGGATATTTTTTAAGTGCCTTTTCCATAGCTTCAACTACCATATACATTATTTTGTCACCTATACAGTGAATTACTACATGCATTCCATTTTTATGAGCATATTCAACCATTTCATCAAGTTGCTCTTGAGTGTAAATAGGTATTCCACAAGTGCTGTCATCATCGTTGTATGGTTGTGTCATATAAGCAGTTCTTGCACCTAATGAACCATCACCGATTAATTTTAAAGGACCTATTTTAAAATAGTCGTTTCCAACTCCTGTTTTATATCCCTTTCCTATAAATCCTTTTAAATCCTCTATATTTACTAATTGAGCTTGCTGATTTATTTTTACTGTCAGTTTACCTTCTTTTTCAAGTTCTTGATAAGCTGCTATCAATACTTCATAATCAACTTGTGGAAATGCTACAAAATCATCAGTTTGTGCAGATGTCACACCGTATGAGTTTAAAGCTCTACAAGCTTCATGTATCATCTTTTTAAAACTTTCTTTATCAGGTGTAAGAGCCTTGCTATAAACAAGTTCAAGCGCATTTTCTCTAAATATTCCAAGTGGTTCCCCATTTTCATCTACATCAAATACTCCACCTTCTACTTGTGGTGAATCTTTTGTAATTCCAAGTAATTCTAACCCCTTTGAGTTTACAACACAGATATGTCCACAAGCACGAATTATACATATTGGACAAGTTGTAGATACTTCATCTAAATCATATCTATTTGGAAATCTATTTTCATCTGTGAAATAGTCATTATTCCATCCTCTACCTCTAGCCCATTCATTTTCTTTAAAATCTTTTTCATTTATAAATTTTCTAATTCCATCTTTTAATTCTTTTAAAGAACCTGTAAAATCACCCATATGCATTATTTCTAAATAATCCCCAAATTCAACAACATGCATATGTGAATCATTAAATCCAGCTGTAACAAATTTATTTTGTAAATCTATTATTTCGCTGTCTTCTTGTTTGTATGAAAGTGCACCTTCACTGTTCCCTACATATATAAATTTCCCTTCTTCTTCTACAAAAGCTTCTGCATTGCCGTTAGTTACGGTATAGATATTCCCATTAGTGTATATTTTTCTCATTTTTTCCCCCTGTGTAGTTAAAATTTTTATTATTATATTTTAATTATATCATTTTGTTTTTTTATTGCTTTATAATATACTTTAGATTTATTATGAATTTTTAAATGTAGACTAATTAAGATTAATTTAATAACAGATCTTCAGAGTATTTAATTTCTATATCTAACTTAATTTCTTTTTCATAATTTTTAGATTTTATTTTTACAACATTTTTATCGATACTGTATAATTTATTATTAATAAAAATTTCCTTTTTTGGATTCATGTTAACAGCTGGCTCATCTTTAATTACTTCTTCTGAGATGATACTATTTTTTTCTATATCAATAATTTGTTCATAAATATTATCAGAAGTTCTATAAGTACAAAAAATATGAAGTAATCCATCCTTATCAACATAAAAATTATAAACTAATCCTTTCATAGCAATAGAACATACAAATTTACCATTTTTATCAAATATTTCTATCCAACTAAAATCATCTATACCAACATAAAAATTTTCATCCGAATCAACATAGAATCCTGAAATTTTAGATATTGGTATCTCTTTATTTGTAACTAAATCAAATGATTTGACTTGTGTTTTTGAAAATGAACGAAATCCATGTATCATTAGCACTATTATCATAATCATTATACAGATTAAACATACCATTTTGTAAAAAATCTTTTTCATATATTTTATTCTCCTATTTTCTTAATCTCCCATCATTAAAAAAATAGCGTGTAAATCTAATTTGAAATACACGCCATATATATAAAAGCCCTAATCCTTTACTTAAATTAGTTGCTCCCTCGACTAGTATTTAATTTTCATTTGTTGATAAATCACTATTGTCGTCTACTTTATCATCTACAATATCAATATTTTGATCATCTTTTTTCTTTTCAATCGCATCCATCGCCATTTTTGCACCTGTAAAACTAGCAAGTACGTCGTTTAAGTCGATTCCTGTTGATTCTTTTAGTCCGTCTGTAACTTGAGTCACTGTAGACATTATGTCTTTAACTAGTTTAGTGTTGTTGCCATCGCCATACATTGTTATCTTATCTACATTTGCAAGTGGTGCACTGGCTGCTTTTACAACGTCTGGAAGTGCTTTGAAGTACATTTCCATAACGGCTGCTTTTTCCATTTTTGCCATGGCTTCGGCTTTCTTTTCTATACCTTGTGCTTCGGCGATTCCTTTTGCTCTAATCGCTTCGGCTTCGGCGTCACCTTTTGCTCTGATTGCTTCTGCTTTATATTTTACTTTTTAACATCAATTGGTATTAATTCAAATAATGCTATGCATAGTGATATTTTTCTTTTTTTGCAATTAAGAAACTTATCGATATAACAAATGCGCATATTTCAGCAACAGTAATCGCAAGCCACACTCCATCAAGTTGTAAGAATATAGGTAAAATTATTACAGCAAGTGTTTCAAATCCCAATGTTCTTGAGAATGATATTATAGCCGAAATCATTCCATTATTAAGCGCTGTGAAAAATGAAGATGCATAGATATTTATTCCCGCTAGTATAAAGTAGAATGAGAATAATCTAAATCCGTGCACAGTCATATCGAACAATTTCTTATCATATCCGACAAATACTTTTGCAAGTGGAGATGCTAAAATTTGTGCAAGCACCATCATAGTAATTCCTAAAACACTCATTATTTTAAAGCTTTTTTGAAGCATATTTTTAACTTCATTATGATTTTCTGAACCATAATGATAAGATACTATCGGCGCTGTTCCTATTGAATATCCGATAAATACTGCAATAAATGCAAATTCAACATACATAACTGCACCATATGCTGCAATTCCATTTTGACCAGCAAGCCTCATAAGTTGGAAATTGTAAAGCATACTTACAAGCGATGAAGATACAGTTGTCATAAGTTCTGATACTCCATTTGCACATGCTTTTAAAAGTATTTTTCCTTCTAATTTAGTTTTTACAAATTTAAGTGGTGTATCATTTTTAGAACTTAAGAAATAAATTAATGGTAAAATTCCACCGATACATTGACTTAAACCGCTAGCTAATGCTGCTCCAACTAAGCCCCATTTGAAAACTGCTATAAATAACGCATCAAGCACCATATTTGTAAGTCCTGCTGCCACTGTCATAATAAGTCCAAGTCTTGGTTTTTCTGCTGTAATAAAAAGACTTTGGAATACACTTTGTAACATAAATGCTGTGTTAAATATCATAAGAGTTCTTCCGTATGTTACACAATCTTCAAGCATTTGCCCCCTTGCTCCCAATGCATGTGAAAGTGGGCGAACTACAATAAGTCCGAAAATTGTAAGCAATATTCCTAAAATAACTACCAATGTTATAAGCATTGTAAAGTATCTGTTGGCATCTTCTTTTTTATTTTCGCCAAGTGTTTTTGCAACTAATGCACTACCACCTGTTCCTATCATAAATCCAAACGCACCTAATATCATTAAAAATGGCCAAACTAAGTTTACTGCGGCAAATGGTGTTTTTCCAACAAAGTTAGACACAAATGTCCCATCTACAACACCATAAATTGAAGTAAAGACCATCATCACAATAGAAGGCAGAGCAAATCTAAATATTTTTTTATAAGTAAAATGTTCAGATAATTGTATTGTCATTTATATTCCTCCTTCAAAATCCGATATCGGACTTTAATATTATAATCTGATTTCGGATAATTTTCAATTTTGCAAAATAAAATACACTTATTAACACTCTACTACTTCGTTATAAATTTTACTCTATTGATTGAAACTTATTTATAATATATAATAATTTCTAACAAAAATTTGATTAAACGGGAGATTTAATAGTGAAAAATAATAAAAATAAATTGATTTTAAAAATAACGATAGCTATCCAAACACTTTATCTAATTGTAATTTTTTTATCAGGAATTTTTCCTAATATTTATGTTGCATTTTGGATTAGTGCAGGTTTAAATATATTGAGTTTATTTTTAAACTTTGCCAATATATTTTCTAAGGGAAATTTTAAATTTTTACTTTTACTTATAACAATTTTTGAAATTTTACTTACTCTATTTATATTTTTACTTCCTGAGGCAGGCGTCCCTGCTCCAGTTAAATTATTTTAGATAATTACTTATTATCTTTTTAAATTTTTACCATTTTTATGTATAATAATATAAAGTATATTTAAAAATAGATAAATAAAATAAGTTTTATATATGAAAGGACGTAAACATGAAAATAACATATATTCACCACAGTAGTTTTTGTGTGGAACTACAAAATTCAATATTACTTTTTGACTATTTTAAAGGTGAACTTCCAAAGTTTGATAAAGATAAAAAACTTTATGTATTTGCAAGCCACTTCCACGAAGACCACTTTGACAAATGTATATTTGAAATAGCTAAAGACCACCCTGATGTTACATATATTCTTTCAAAAGATATTAAGAAAAGAAGAAGCAAATATGTAAAATCTGCTGATCAAATTGTTGTTATGAACTTCGATGAAGAAATCACAGTAGATAATATGAAAATAAAAACACTTGAATCTAGTGATATAGGTGTTGCATTCTTAATTGAAATTGAAGGAAAAGTAATCTACCATGCTGGTGATTTAAACTGGTGGCATTGGGAAGGTGAAAACTCTCCAAAAGAAAATAAATATGCAGAAGATAAATTTAAATCTGGAATAGATAGAATCAAAGGTCGTGATATAGATTTAGCATTTGTTCCACTAGATCCACGCCAAGGTGATTTTTATTACTTAGGATTTGATTATTTTATGAGAAATACAAACACCAAAATAGCATTCCCAATGCATATGTGGGGTGATTTCTCAATTTGTGATACTTTTATAAACTCTAAGTATGCAGTTAATTACAAGGATAAAATAGTTAAAATCAGTAATGATAATGAATCTTTTAATGTAGAATTATAATCAAAACTCCCCTGCTTTTGCAAGGGAGTTTTTTTTATCTATAATTTAGGCAAATTAATATATAAACTTTTTATATTTAAATATATAAATTTTCTAAAACCTATACTTCTTGTTGTAAACAAGATTTTAAATCATCATCCGGTGTACTTATAGGTCTTAAATCGAATGTATCTACTAAGTATTGAAGTACATTAGGGCTTAGGAATGCTGGAAGTGTTGGTCCTAGGTAAATTCCTTTTATTCCAAGTGATAATAATGCAAGTAAGTCTGCTACAGCTTTTTGTTCATACCAAGATATTATTAAAGAAAGCGGTAAGCCGTTTACATCTGTTTCAAATGCATCTGCTAATGCTGTTGCTATTCTAACTGCTGAATATGCATCGTTACATTGTCCAACATCTAGAAGTCTTGGTAGTCCCGCAACTTCTCCAAAGTCAAGTTTATTAAATCTATATTTACCACATGCTAAAGTTAAAATCACACAGTCTTGTGGAACTTTTTTAGCAAATTCAGTATAATAATTTCTTCCTGGTCTAGCACCATCACATCCACCTATTAAGAAGAAATGTCTTATTTTACCTTGTTTTACTGCATCTACAATTGCACCTGCATTGCTTAAAGTTGCATGATGACCAAATCCAACTAGAATTTCATGTGGTTCTTGGTCTTCTTCATATCCACCTAATTCTAATGCTTTTTCTATTATTTCGCTGAAGTCTTTAGTTCCATCTTCTTTTTTAGGAACAAATTTTACTCCATCCCATCCAACTACGTTAGTTGTAAATATTCTGTCTTTATAAGTTTCTCTAGGTCTCATAAGGCAGTTAGTTGTCATAAGGATGCATCCTGGTATTGAATCGAATTCTTTTTGTTGGTCTTGCCAAGCTCCACCAAAGTTACCTACTAGATGTTTATATTTTTTAAGTCCTGGATATCCATGACTTGGTAACATTTCACCATGTGTATATATATTTATTCCTTTTCCTTCAGTTTGTTGAAGTAACATTTCTAAATCTTTTAAGTCATGTCCTGATACTATTATGAAAGGACCTTTTTTCATTTTTACATTTACTTTATGTGGTGTTGGATTTGAATAAACTTCAGTATTTGCTTCGTCTAGTTTTTTCATAACAGCCACACTCATGTCTCCTGTTCTCATTGTCCATCTTATAAGTTCTTCTACGCTTAGATTATCGTCAGTTGTAGCTTCTAATGCTCTTATATAGAAGTTATCGACTTGGTCATCATAATATCCAAGTGCTCTCGCTTGATGACCATATGCACTAATACCTTTTAGTCCATAGACTATTGTTTGTCTTAGTGAACGGATATCTGGGTCTAAATCTTGGTCATACATTATTCCTGCTTTTTTCGCATCTTGTAACATTTCTGCTTTTGTACTACTTAAGTTGTATGTAGCGTGCTCTGTAGTGTTTTTTATGCATCCAACTTTACTTCTAAGTTGTTCTTTTATTTCTTGTGATCTTCTTAATAATTCAACATGAACATCTGCATCAAAGTTTACATTAGTTAAAGTTGTAAATAAGCAGTTCTCAACGAAAGAAACTATATCTTTGTCTACATTTTCACCTTTTTCAACTATTTCTTTTGCATAACAACTTATCCCTTTTATTTGGAATATTAGTAAATCTTGAAGTGCTGCTACTTCAGGAGTTTTCCCACATACCCCCATTTTAGTACATCCTTTACCCCCTGCTGTTTGTTCGCATTGATAACAAAACATAGGGTATTCCATTGCCATATTATTTTCCATAATTAGTCCTCCATTTTTTTATTTATAATTTAGTATTTCACTTTTTTAGGAAAATATAAGTTTATACATAATAAAATAAATATAATTGTTTCAATTAAAAAAGACTAAGGCTTAAAATTTTTTTATACCTTAGTCTTTTACTCTATTTTCTTCTTCTAATTATCATCGCTATTATAGCTACTAATACAACTAATCCACATACTGTTGCAATTGCAATATTTCTCACATTAGGTATTGTTGCAGAGAAATTTATATTTTGAACATCAGCTAATGTATAGTCCCAATTATACACATACTTTCCATCTTCCTTAGTTTGGCTAGTTGCATTGCTGCTTTTCGCCTCTATCGGTGATTTTATATGTAGACCTATATTAGCAGAACGTCCAATAAAGCTAACTAATGCTTTTTGTTCATTAGTCATTTCACTATATATTGCATCTTTTATCTTTAGACCTATATTGTAAGTGCTTGAAAATAATCCGTCCTCTTCTTCTACATCTACATATTTTTGATAAAGTTCATTTGCTATCTCATTTACTGCACTCTTATTATCACTAGTATTTGCTGTTGTTTGTGCAAATGCTGTAGTTGTTGATTCTGATTTAGATTTGCTTGTGCTGTTTGAATCTTCTTTACTACCTTCATCTACTACCCCATTTAATTCTGTAACTTCTTTTAATAATTCATCCAATTTTTCTTGTTTAGTAGTAAATTTATATCCTTTTTTATCTGATTTACTTATTTTCTCTACTGTGTCAAATGATTGTGCCCATTCGTTTATAGTTTCTTGTGGTATATTGTCAAATATAGTTTCTGGACCAACTAACTCAACTATCGCCTTTCCTGTTCCATCTTTTTCTAAATCCACAGTTACATCTGCATCGACACACCCAGTAAGTATTATAGCGCATAACATCATAAGCCCTATTAATAACCTCTTTTTCATATCCACCATTCCCTTCTTAAAATATTAATTTACAAAGCTCATCTTAAGTTTTATTTTCTCTTTAAAATATATTTTTATTATAACATTTCACTTATCAAATTATAATTTTGAAAGAAAATTTTAAGAAATTAAATAAAGAGGTTGTCACAAGATAAATGCAACAACCTCTTTATTTATCAGCACTTTTGTACCAATAATCATACTTTTAACTTTTATACTTTTATACTTTTAAAAAAATAAATTTATTCTCAATATATAAAATTAATTATATATTTAGATGACTTTGTTTCCAGCAACATATTTAGCTACGATATTTCTATCATCGCTTAAATATATTATCCTCTCTAGACGCTCTTTTAATGTAAAGTCGCTATTATCACCAAATGACTCGTCATTTAAAACTATAGCGTCGAATTCATATCCTTTTTCAAAACTTCCCACATTTCCAAAGAATTTTCCTCCACCTTTTGTTCCAAGGTAGAATACTTCTGATAATGTAAGAATTTGATTTTTCTCGCCTGTCATAGCTTCTCTTAATTTTGAAACCTGTACAGCATCGCTCATTGCTCTAAATATTGATAAACTTGAACCTGCTGCAATATCACTACCAAGTCCAACATAAATTCCCATATCTAACATCTTTTTAATCGGTGCAATTCCACTAGTTAAATTTGCATTCGATTGTGGACAATGGGCAACTGTTACGTTGTTTTGTTTTATTAAATTAAGTTCATCGTCTGGACAGTGAACACAGTGTGCCATTATTGTTTTGTTTTCTTTCCCAAATAAGTTGTACTTATCATATGCCTCTGCATAATTATTTGTATCTGGGTGTAAATCTGCCACCCAATCTATTTCAGATGTATTTTCTGATAGATGTGATTGAATTGGCAATTTGTATTTTTTATTTATATTTTGTATCTCATCCATTAATTTATCCGTACAACTTGGGATAAATCTTGGAGTTAATATTGGTTTTATATTTTTATATCTATCTTTAATTTGTTCTAACCATTCTATTGTATCTTCTTTTGACTCAATTGTGTCTTCGCTTAAAAATTCAGGTGAATTTCTATCCATATTTACTTTTCCAACATATGCTTTTACTCCTGCATTTTCTAATAAATCCATAAGCATAATTGTTGCATCTTTGTGTAATGTAGCAAATATCGATAATCTAGTTGTCGCACTATTTTTAACATCATCTACAAATTTAGAATATTGTTTTTTAGCATATTCTAGATTTTTATATTTTCCCTCTTCTTTAAACGCATAAGTATTTAACCAATCTAAAAGTTGCATATCCATCCCCATACCTCTAAATGCATATTGTGGAGCATGTACATGTAAATCAGATAATCCTGGTATTATTATATTATCTTTATAATCTTCAACTTTTACATCTTTCGCAATACTTGGAACTTCATTATAAAATCCCTCTACTTTACCATCTTTCACTAAAAGATATTGATTTTTCTTTATTTCTATCTCATTCTTATCTATTGAATAAATAAAATTTCCCTTTAATAATCTCATTTGACCTCCTTGACCACAAAAAAACTGCCGTAAATAGCTATAGTAATTCCTATGAATTACGTATAGTTTGCTATTTACGGCAGCTAGTAGAAACGTCCATCCTTATTATGGATCTATATATGTAATCTGTATTATAATATTCTTTTTTAATCAATATATTAAAAACAATTTTTTCCTAATTTATTGCATATGTAATCATATCAGATATATTGGCTTTCGTCAATTTTTATTTTTAAAATTTTTTATCTATTTTTTTAGCCTCCCACCTTTCCTTGTTTTTTCCATATTTTTAGTATATACTCAACTCAAAATATAGAAACGTAAATTGCAGGAGGGGAAAATGGAAAATATCTTAATTATAGAAGACAATCAAGATGTAAATCTAATGCTTGCACAGTCGATAAAAAGCGCTGGATATGGCGTAAAATCTTCATTTACAGGAATCGATGGGCTTAATGAAATTAAAACTAATTCCTATAGTTTAGTACTTTTGGATATCATGTTGCCATACAAAAGTGGTGACGAAATCTTAAAAGAAGTTCGTCAATTTTCACAAATTCCAATTATAATTATTTCCGCAAAAGATATGATAAGCACAAAAATTGATTTGTTAAAACTAGGCGCTGATGATTATATAACTAAACCTTTTGACCTAGGCGAGGTTGTTGCGAGAATTGAATCAAATTTAAGACGCTACTCTATCTCAAACCATATGGCAAGTGATTATGTAACGAATTTATTTAAATATAAAGATATAACTTTAGATGAAAATAATAAAGAAATTAAAATCAATAATTGCTTATTAGACTTAACTGCTAAGGAATATATGATTTTGGAACTGCTTATAAAAAATCAAAATAAAGTTTTTAGCAAAGCAAATTTATATGAGTCGATTTGGCATGAAGAGTATATCGGCGATGACAATGCTATAAAAACACATATAAGCAATATCCGCAGCAAATTAAAAAAATTCAATCCAAATGAAAATTATATAGAAACAGTGTGGGGACTTGGTTATCGCCTTTTTAAAAAGTAACTTATCGAATTCTTTACATTTAATTTTTCCTTCTTATCTTTTTCTAAACCTTTTTTCCCTATACTTTAAATATAAAGTTAAAACTACTATTACAATTTCAATAAATTAGGAGGGAAAAATATGAGTGAGTATATTTTAAAAACTACAAATCTCACAAAAACATATAAAGGCTATCATGCTGTAAATAATGTATCGATTGCATTAGAACCTGGCAAAATCTATGGTTTAGTCGGACGAAATGGTGCTGGAAAAAGTACGTTGATGCGACTTATCGCAGGTCTTAGCTATCCTAGTTCTGGTGAAATCGAGTTATTCGGTCACACTCAAGAAAGTGAAATACAAATCGAGCGAAGACGTATGGGATGTATGATTGAGTCTCCAAGCATCAACTTATCTATGACTGCAAAAGAAAATATGAGACTTCATCGAATTATTAGAGGCATTCCAAATGAGGAAATTGAAGATGAACTTTTAACACTTTTAGATATTTCTAATACAGCTAAAAAGAAGGTCAAAAACTTTTCACTAGGTATGAAACAACGCCTTGGAATTGCTATTACTCTTTTGAACAATCCTGAATTTTTAATATTAGATGAACCTATAAATGGGCTTGATCCACTTGGTGTTGTCGAAATCAGAAAACTTCTTATAAAACTTTGTGATGAAAAAAATATGACCATTTTAATATCAAGCCACAACTTGCCAGAGATGTATCAACTTGCTACTGACTATATATTTATAAACAAAGGTGAAATAATCGAAACTCTTACTTTAGAAGAACTTGATGAACATTGCAAACACTATCTTCTATTACAATCTACAGATGTTTGCAAATTAGTCAATGTAATAGAGAGAAAATTAAATACTACTAACTTTAAAGTTATGCCAGATAACTCTGTTCAACTTTTTGATTATATAGATGATAAGGAACTTGTTGGAAAAACATTATTTGAAAATGAAGTCGCAGTAACTAATTTATCAAACGAGGGTGGCACTCTTGAGGATTACTTTATTTCTATGGTGGGAGGTATTGATAATGTTTAATTTAATTAAAGCAGATTTGTATAAAATGAGAAAAACTAAATCAATCAAAATTTTATTTTTGTTATGTTGTATCTCTGCCACACTTATGTCAGTTATATCTTATCAATTAACAAACGGAAATTTAAGTCATGACATAATCGGTATTGGTTCTTTTTTTACTGATTTCCAAATGATTTCTCTTGCTAGTGTGATATTTATTTCTTTATTTATATGTAATGATTTTGACAACAAAACAATCCACGATTCCATATCAACTGGTTACAGCAGAAGTTCTATCATAATTTGCAAAACTATAACTTATTTTATATCAATTTTAATATTTCTACTTCCATATGTAATCGCAGCAATAATTGGAATGTGTTCAAACTATTCATTCGAGACATTCTTGCCATCTGTATTTCAAAATATAATGAAAAACGAAAATAGTACGGCCTTTGATTTTAATATATTTTTAAAAATAATCGCAATCTGGTTCACAATGGCAATCGTATATGCATCACAAATAAGTATTTCAATATTTTTAGCTTTCTCAATCCGAAAATCAGTGATTGTAATCAGTTTGGGATATATCTTCAATGCTTCAATTGCTCAAATTATAAATATAGATGCAGCTTCTGACTTTTTTTCAAAGACTCCATTTGGCATTGATTATTCAAAGTTAACATTAAACGCAGATTCCTCTGTCTTTTTCAACTTTATAGGAATTAGTTTAGTATTTCTTGTAATTATGATGCTTTTATCTTATTTATTTTTTAGAAAAGCTGAAATTAAATAACCTATATAAATCTAATTTTAATAAATTTTGGATTATAATATTTATATTAGATAAAATATTAAAAGCAAAGGGGTTGGGGATATGTCACTTGTTGTTACTTTATTGTGTTTGATTATTGTTTTTTTAATTATATATATTGGATTTATCTTAAATCAATTAAATTCAATAAACAAACAACTGCATAAAAGACTTTCTGAAAATACTCGCCAACCTCTTAATGTAGGACTTTTTAATAAGACTATTATAAAACTTGCAAGCAATATTAATCATTGTCTTAAATTAGAAGAAAAACGCAGACTAGACAGCATAAATGAACAAAAACAATTTAAGGAGTTGATTTCAAATATATCACATGATCTTAGAACACCGCTAACTTCGGTCAAAGGATATCAACAACTTTTGCAAAAAAGTGATTTGGATAAAGAACAGCTCCACAATCTACAGATTGCCCAAAAATCCACAGATGAGCTCGGCAATTTAATTGAACATTTTTTTGAATACTCTTATTTAATTACATCAAATATAAAACCTAACTTAGAAAAAATAAATATAAGTAACTTAATTGTGGAATGTGTATTGTCTTATATAGGAGTTTTGGAAGAAAAAAATATAAACATCAATATGGAAAAATCACCGCCAATCTATGTTCGCGGTGATAAAGATATGCTTATTAGAATTGTCGATAATTTATTAAACAACTGTTCAAAACATTCGCTTGGAGATATTGATATTAAAATAGATTACGATAAAATACCAGATTCTAAAAATGCCAAGATTATTTTTACTAATCCTATCTCTCAAAATAGCGATATAAACGTTGAAAAATTATTCCACAGATTTTATACTACCGACTCTACAAGGAATAAATCTACAGGACTTGGACTTTCAATCGTAGAATTTTTGGTCAAACAATTAAACGGTGATGTCGGTGCTTATTTAGATAAAAATACTAAGTTACTCTCTATTTATTTTGAAATTCCACTTTTTCAATAAATTTCAAAAGCTAAATATAATCCTAATAAATAATAAATTTTTGGACATAATATATATATGATTGCTTAAAACATTCCAAAAATGCCAAAGAGGCTTTTATATAAAAGTTTCTCTTTGGCATTTTAATTTTACTCTTCTAATCCTAATTCTTTAAGTTCTTCAATTCTATTTGTTTCTGTCATATTTATATGCACTGGAGTTATTGATATATAGCCATTTTCAACCGCGAATATATCGCTGTCTTTATCTTGCTTAATATCTTCTAAATCTCCTCCCATCCATACATATCTTTGACCTCTTATACTTTGTCTATCATCCATAACATTGTTGTACACACGTCTGCCAAGTTTAGTTATTCTTACGCCTTTTTTCTCTCCTGTTGGGAAGTTCACATTTAATATATTTCCGTTTAATTTATCTAAATTGCCCTCTAATTTTTGAATTAATTTAGCTGTGTATTTCGCCGCTTCTCTATATTCATCACTTGAAATTTTTGACGAATCACAAGAAAGAGCAATAGATGGCTTTCCTTCAACAAGTCCCTCAATCGCAGCCGCAACTGTTCCAGAATATATAACATCTGTTCCTAAATTTGGTCCATTGTTTATTCCACTTAAAACTAAATCTATTTCTATATCTTTTAAAATAGACTCAATACCCACTTTTACACAATCAGCAGGAGTTCCCGAAGTTGAATAGGCTTCAACATTTTCTGCTATAAATTCATCATTTATTAAAATCGGCTTGTGGAGAGTTATCGCATGCCCACTAGCACTTCTTGGGCTGTCTGGTGCAACTACATATGTGTTTGCTATTTTCGAAATCTCCTGTGCCAAAATTTTTATTCCCTCTGCATTTATTCCATCATCATTTGATATAAGTATGTTCATATTTATCTCCTTGTATTTTTATATTATGCTTAATCTTTATTATATAATAAACAAACATACTATGCATGTAGTCATTTTATTTTTACACAATATTCATTTTATAAATTCTAATCTAATTATCTCCATCCATATAACAGGCTATTTTTAATGCTTTTTTTAAAGAAAAAACTCCCTTATGATATTAAATATTCTCAATACCATAAAGGAGTTTTATTATTCTTCTAGTCTATAACCTACTTTAAATACAGTCTTTATATTATTTTTCAAATCTAGTTTTTCCCTAATACGCTGGATATGAATATCGACGGTTCTTGTCTCTCCTCCATATTCAAATCCCCATACCCTTTCTAGTATTTGATCTCTAGATAAAGCCATATTTTTATTTTGTAAAAGCAATACCAATAATTCGTACTCTTTTACTGTTAAATAGACCTCTTTATTATTCAAGTTTACAATTCTTTGTTCTGTGTCTACTTCTATATTTTTAAACTTTATAATTTGTTTATTTTTATTGTATCTTCTAAGAACAACTTCGATTCTTGCTAATAATTCTATTGTTTCAAATGGTTTTATTATATAATCCTCAGCGCCAAGTCTAAGTCCTTTTACCCTATCTAAAACTGATTCTTTCGCAGTTACAAATATAACAGGTATACTGTGTTTCTTGATTTTTTCAATAAGAGAAAATCCATCGATACCAGGTATCATTACATCAAGCAAAATTAAATCTACCTTTTGATTTTCTAAAAACTTCTCTGCTATAATACCATCCTCTGCTATAAATACTTCATAACCTACTAGTTGTAAATTTATCGATATTAAATCTCTAATAGGTGCTTCATCTTCTACTACTAATATTTTCATCCAAAAATCTCCTTTTATGGATTTCTAACATATCTAGCTATATATTTTTCTGTAGGTGAAATATATATTGCAAATCTGTCTTCTCTATTATTTTTATTTATAAATGTGCAAATTTGATAGCCTTCATCGCTAAAATTTATATGTTGTGCATCTAATTTGTAAGTATCTAAATCAAATCCCAATGCTACTATAAGTGTGTTTGCTATTTCTAAAACTTCATTTTGGCTCAATAATAAACTTTCTGATTTATTATTGTTCCAGTCAAAGTTTTTATTAACATATATATTATTTATTTGTTTATTTATAGTATTTATTTCAATACCACATGATAATGTTGGACTAGACCAACTTATATTCCAATAATATGATTCAGCTCCACTATCATTTTTATAAAGATTTACATACATTTTATTATTAGCACTTTCTAAATCATTTCCCAATATATCTTCTATATAATATCTAGCAGTTTTTATAGCTTCATTTCTATTTACTAAATTGTTATTTTCCTTTTCATTTTCATTATATCCGCTCACATCATTTTGAGTGTATAGTACATTTTCTTTAAAAGAATATGGGCATTTAAAATTAAATATAGCAAATAAGGTAATTATAAATCCTACTAATATGCATGTTATTATAATCTTAGATTTCATTTAAATAATTCTCCTTATTAAATTCTAAAATAATGCTTGTACCTATATTTAATTTACTTTCTATGCTTAATGAAATATCATGTAAATTACAAATCTCGTTACATATAGAAAGACCAAGTCCAATACCATTATTTTTTCTTGTTCTAGCCTTATCAACCATATAAAATGGTTCGATAATTTTGTCCAAGTCTTCTTTTGGTATCCCAATGCCATAATCTGTTAACTTTAGTATATAGTTATTATTTTTATAGTAACCATTTATATCTATGACTGAATTTTCAGTACTAGCTTTAATACTATTATCAATAATATTTGTGAGCAATACTTCGAATAATTCCTTATCTGCCAAAATATTTACATCTTCTATATTTATATTTAAATTTATAGATTTTTTTTCAAGCTTATATATAAGTATATCCTCAACACCATTTATCATTTCTCTAAGGTTTAGTTTCCCTAAAGATTTCTTTTCTTCCCTTATTAATGTCAATTTCAATAATGTAGAATTTAATGTTTCAAGTCGTTTTGCTTCAGAGTTTATATATTTATAAGCCTTCATTTTTATTTCTTCATTTATATTGCTTTTCAATAGAAGTTCCGAATAACCTATAATTGATGTAATCGGTGTTTTGATTTCATGATTTAAACTATCTATAAATCTTTGTTTTGATTCATTTAAAGTTTTTAACTCCTCAATATTATTTTCGATAACATCTATCATAAAATTAAAATTATGTTCTAATACTCCTATTTCGTCATTTTCTTTACTTTCTACAACTCTTATATCGTATTTTCCCTTTGCTATATCTTTAGATATGTTGCTTAAATTTACTAAAGGTTTTGTCAAGTTTTTCGAAATTATATACATTCCTATAGATAATATTATAAGTATTATAATATCAATAATTAAAAAGAATTTATAATTATTAATTCTTTCAGTGTAAACATGTTGTATATCCCTAGATATAATTAATTTAAAATCCCTATTTTCTAAATTTACAATAGAACTTACAAATGCATATCTTCTATTATTTATTGTTCTTATAATAAAAGATTTTTTGCCTTTTTTAGCATTAGAAATTTCTTTTCTTTCTCCCGTTATTTTTTCTTTTAAATCTGATGTAATTTCTTTATTTTCCATAGAATATAGCTCTGTATTATACTCATCTACACTATTTAATGAATAACCATTAGTTATTATATTCATCCAGTTTTTTAGATTAGATTCACTATATACATCTATATTCATAAGATAATCTGTATTTAAATACATAATTGATTCTATATTTAAAGATTTATACATAAGAGATTTTATTGCATTATTTAGGTTTTCACTATGGATTTTTTCTATTAATATTATTCCTCCACTATTAAATAGTAAAAGGAATAATATTAAAGAATATAAAAATATCTTTTTCCAAAACTTCATATTACCACCAGTTTGTTTTTTATTTTAATTATTAATTATTATACTAAAGTTCTGAATTCATATCCATTATCTTTGAAATATTTTATTATAGTTGGTAATGCTTTAACAGTCTCCTCTTTTCCATATGTGTCGTGCATTAATAATACTACCATTTCTTTTCCTTCAGATGTTTTTATTGCGTATTGTGCTAATTGTTTTGCATTTTTCTTTGGTCCTTCAGCATCAGCATTTAATGCATTCCAGTCTATTGAAGCTATATTATTTTTTTCTAAATACTTATCTAATTCGTCCATGTTTTTCCATGACATATATCCTCCTGGACATCTCATTACATGTGTAGTGAAGTTTTCACCTAATATAGATTTTAATAATTTATCATTTTTTTCATAATCTTCTTTGAAAGCTTTCATATCTAAGTTACGACCTGGATATAATTTGTTGCAATCATGGCTATAAGAATGGTTTGCTATTGCATGTCCACTTTCAAACTCTTGTTTTACTAATTCTCTTGCTGTTTCTCCACCATTTTCAATATTAGATCCTGTTAAAAAGAATGTTGCTTTTATATTATTTTCATCTAATATTCTTAATACTTCTGGTGTATTAGTTTTTGATGTACCATCATCGAAAGTTAAAAATACTATCTTTTTACCATTATTTGAATAATCATATTTAGATAATTTCTCTTGTACTTTTTTAGCATCATATGTGTATTTTTGACCTTCTTTATTAACCCCTATTATAGGTTTTTTTGCCTCTTCCTCTTCTTTTCTCTTCTTTTCTTGTGCAGCTGCCTCAATAGCTAATTGTTGTTTGTGATTATTAATCATTTTAACTACTGGTATACTCGCTCCTAATAATATTACTGCGCTTAGCCCTACAGTTATTGCTACTTTTTTTAAGTTTCCTTTCATTTTCTCAATCTCTCCTCGTTGTCATTTATTTGATAAACTTATAGTAATATATAGGGGTATAATTTCTGATAATAAATTGTTTCAAAGTTGTAAAATATATAAATATTATACTGGAAATAATTATCACAAGCATCATATATATAGTTTTTTGCATAAAATTTTTCATAAATAAAACCGCAACGAATTTCGCCACGGTCTTTATTTATTATCAAATATAAAAATTTATCTTTCTAAATTAACTTTTCCAAGTAAAACATCATATCCTGTATAGGCAAGTGCCATTGCACCAGTAAGAAGTCTTTCATGACCAAGGTCTGAAACTGTAGCTTCTGCAAGTTCTACTGTATGCCCTGGAGCTTTGCAAGATGATACTTGTATATATGGGTGGATTGTAGGCACTTTGTGACTTACATTTCCTATATCACTTGAACCAGATGATTTTGGTGGTTTTATTTCAGTTATTCCAAGCGCTCTTAAGTTCTCATTAAATGCTTCAGACAAGTTTTCATTAGTTACTAAGTTATCATTAGGAAACTCATATCTTTCCATCTCTAATGTAGCCCCTGTCATAAGCGCTGCGCCTTCAGCTATTCTTTTAACTTTCTCTAATATATCATCTAGAGTTTCTTTAGTTGCTGCTCTGAAGTAAAATTGTGCAACTGCTTCATCTGGAACTATATTTGCTGCAACTCCACCTTTTACTATTATTCCGTGCATTCTAACATCTGGAGTTACATGTTGACGAAGTGCATCAATACCGTTGAATAATTGTATTACACTATTAAGTGCATTTACACCATTTTGTGGACAACTTGCAGCATGTGCAGTTTTTCCTTTGTATCTAAATTCTAATGGATAAAGTGCTTGTGTTGTTCCACTTTTCATATTTACATCACTTGGATGAACAAGCATTGCAACATCAAGTTCATCAAATATTCCTTCTTCTGCAAATACAACTTTTGCTCCGTTTGTTTCTTCTGCTGGAGTACCATATACTATGATTTTTCCTCCAATTTCATCTATAACTTTACTTAAAGCTATACCTGCAGCTGATGACATAACACCTATCATATTATGACCACAGCCATGTCCTATTTCAGGAAGAGCATCATATTCGCATAAATAACCTATAGTTGCTCCTGGCTTTTTACTATCATATATAGCTCTAAATGATGTTTCTATTCCTAAAAGACCTTTTTCAACAGTGAAGTTGTGTTCTTCTAAAAATGCTATCAATTTTGATGATGATTTAAATTCTTCATTCCCTAATTCAGGATTTGAGTATATATAATCATTTATTTCACACATTTTAGCGTGTAATTTTTGTCCTTCTTGTAATAAAATATCTTTCATATTAATCCCCCTTAAATATATCTTAAGCCCATCCTATTAAAGATGCTATTGTTATAAATACTATTGCTGTCATAAATAATATTGCTTGAAGTGGTAATATCCATTTTAACCATTTTCCATAAGGAACTCCTGCCATACCTAAGCAAGCTATTAATACACCTGATGTTGGGAACATTGCATTTGAGAACCCATCTCCTAATTGATATATTAAAACACTTAATTGACGAGATATTCCAACTAAGTCACCAAGTGGTGCAAGTATTGGCATAGTAAGTGCTGCTTGTCCTGAACCTGAACTTACGAAGAAGTTTATGAACATTTGGATTACAAACATTATATATGATGCTATTAATGATGGTAATTGACCAACAACATTAGCTAAGTTAAATAATATTGTATCTATTATATTTGCATTTTGAGCTATTATCATTACTGATTTTGCAAGACCTATCATGATAGCTGCTCCTATCATATCTTTTGCTCCATCTGTGAATGCTTCTGCTATTTCGTTTGGTGCTAATTTACCAACTAAACCACTTATAATACCTAATCCTAGGAAAACTGCTGCTATTTGTGGTATCCAAAATTCTAATTTTAAAACTCCATATACTACTAATGCTATAGATGTAAATAATGCAGCTATTATTATTTTATGTCTTAAAGTAAATTCAGTATGTTCTGATTCTGTACTTTTTAATTTTTCACGTTTAACTTGATCATGTTCGAACATTGGACTAAGTTCTGGATTTTTCTTAATTTTCATAGCATAGAACATAACGAATCCACATCCTACAAGAGTTGATACAAACCAAACTAATGTACGGAATTCAACACCTGAATATAATTGTATCCCTGCTATTGATTGTGCTATACCTACTGTAAATGGATTAAGCATTGCTGCTGAGAATCCAAGGTTACAAGCTAAGTATGTAATTGCTACAGCAACTATACTATCATATCCTAATGCTAGTACTAATGGCATTAAAACTGCTACGAATGCTATTGCTTCTTCACTCATTCCGAATGTTGCTCCACCGATTGAGAACATAAACATTAATATTGGTAAAACTAAAATTTCTTTTCCTTTGAATACGTTTACTATTTTTAAAATACCTAAATCTATAGCTTTAGTTCTTGAAACTATACTAAATGCCCCACCAACTATAAATAAAAATGCTATAATTTCTCCACCTTGAACTATACCTTCAATTGGTGATTGTAATACATCGAATAAACTTTGTGGTTGACTTGCTATTGCTTTATAAGTTCCACTTACAACAACTTCTCTCCCTTGATCATTAAGAACTCTATCGTATGCTCCTCCTGGTATTAAATATGTTGCAACTGCTACTAATGCAATAACTACTGCCATAATTACTAATGTATTTGGCATCGAAAATTTCTTTTTCTGTTTAACTTCTTTTTCTTGTGATTGTAATACTTCCATCATTTTTCTCCTTTTTCTGATTTTTCACTTTTTTATAATTATTTTGCTTTACTAAGAAACAAAAAAAGCCTCTTAGTAAATCTACTAAGAGGCGAATTATCGCGGTACCACTCTTATTGGTAAACTTTTGCTCACAATAAGATAGACGCTTTTATAATCAAAAAAGCCCCTTGGAAAAAATCCAAGAGGCGAAATTACCGCGTTACCACTCTTATTGGTAAGAAAAAACTTACCCACTCAATCTCTTAAGGCGAGAACACCGACTGCCATACTAGCATTTCCTGCAGTCTTCTCCAAAGCTCTTTTCACAAAAATCTCAATGCTCAGCTTCCACCATCCTGAACTCTCTATAATATCAATTAATGTTACTCTCTTTTTCAATGAATTTGTTTTTTAAATTTTGTTTAACTTTATGATTAATTATTATACATATGCTCCCGTTTTTTGTCAATATTTTTTGTATAATATTTTTTCAAGTGGAAATTATAATAGTTTGTTATATTTTTTTATACTTCTTATTTTTAAGTACTAATTTTCTAAAGTAATTTCCCCTACATATCTTCATTAAGTATATAATTATATAAAAGTTAGCCATTAATGACTAACTTTTATATAAATACTTTCTGTTTATTCTTAGTACTTTTATATTCATAGCTATCTTTTTCAACTCTGTTTAAATAATCTACAATAGATAATCCAACTGCTTTTCCTAACTTAACAGGTACAGCATTTCCTATTTGTTTATAAACTTGACTCATCGAACCTGAAAATTGCCATTCATCTGGAAAACTTTGAATTCTAGCATATTCTCTTGTTGTAAAGGGCCTAGTTTCATCTGGATGACATCTTTCTGTCTGTTTTTGTGCAGGACTACAAGTTAAAGTTAAGCATGGTTCATCCCAACTTATTCTTCTTGCCATACCTCTTTTTCCTCCACCACTATAATAGCTTTTTCCCATATATTCCTTAGCTATATCTTCAGGTAAATCTATCCAACATCCACCTGGAGGTACTAAGTCTAGAACATTTTTTTTCTTTTCTGGATATTTAGCGCCTTCTGACTTAGGTACATCTTTTAATGCTTCTCTAAGTGTAGGAATATGATTAAATGGCTTTGGAAACTTAAATTCAATATCACTTAAATCTTTTCTTGTTCCAATTATTATAATTCTTTCTCTTTTTTGTGCCACATCATAATTTATTGCTTTTAAAACTTTATATGTGACATTATATCCTATCTCTGTAAATACATCTATCATTGTTTGTAATGTTTTTCCATTATCATGTGATACCAATCCTCTAACATTTTCTGCTAAAAATACTTTAGGTTTTAATTCTTTGAGTATTTTAGCATAATAATAGAACATTGTTCCTCTAACATCTTCTAAACCTAGTTTTTTTCCAGCATAACTGAATGCCTGACATGGGTATCCACCTGATAATAAATCTATTTCTATATCTGAATCTATGTAATTTCTTATACCTTTATTAGCAATTTCAACTACATCTCCTTGAATAACATTCCAATTTGGTCTATTAAGTCTTAAAGTGTCACATGCATATTTATCCCACTCAACTAATCCAACCTCTTTAAATCCTGCTTCTTCTAATCCAAGGGCTAGTCCTCCTGCACCTGCAAACAATTCAACACATGTATATGGTCTATCTGCTACAATATTTTTTATCTCAATATATTCATCTTGATCTCCATAAATTTCTTCTTTCTCACATACATTTTGTGTTAATTCTATATTATTATATAATTCTATAAAACTTATTTGTTCTTCCTCAATATCTTCTACAGACATTATCTCATCAAATCCTATGTCTAATACTTCACACATTTTTTGAACATTACTTTTTATCGGAATAAATTTATCAGATAATATTGCTGATAATTGATTTTTACTTATTCCCATATTTGATGCTAATTCATTTTGATTTTTTATATGTTTTTTCGACATTACTTTTTTCAATTTATTTTTATCAATACTTATTTTTTTCATAAATCCACCTCTGTAATAACATCCCCAAAAAAGTTAATAAAATACATTAACTTTATTTTGTATTTTAACAAACTTTAATAATTTTGTAAATAACAATATCTTTTTGGTTTTATTTTATATTTAGTTGATTATAAATATATATGTTGTATAATTAAAATAAATAAAAATGTAGGGGGACTTTATGACTGAAAAAGAAAAAAATGAAATTTTATTAAAAGCTAAAGATTTTTTTACAAATACCTTAGTTGCTAATCATAAAAAAAATACATCTAAATTGCAACTTAAATCATTTAATATTAATCCTTTTTTAATTAAATATTTAGCAACTTTTATGACTGGTTCAAGTAATCCTGAAGATATTGCTAAAGTTCTTATTTATCCTAGAGTTTTAGGAACTTCAATAAACACATCATTTGGAACTAATATGCAAAAATTTTGTTCAACTGTTTTAGATGGCTTTGCTTCAACAACATCTGGTATAGATATTGAATTTATAGACTGTATAGATGGTCATAAAAAATATTGCCAAGTAAAAGCTGGCCCAAATACCATAAATAAAGATGATGTAAAAACTATAACTGATCACTTTAGTGCAGTTAAAAGACTTGCTAGAACGAATGGATTAAGAATTTCCCAAGATGATTTAATTGTGGGAGTATTTTATGGTACAGCAAACGAATTAAGTGCTAATTATAAAAAAATTGATGAGGATTATCCAGTAATAGTAGGTCAAGAATTTTGGCAAAGGCTAACTGGAGATGAAAACTTTTATTCTGATTTAATAAATACTATAGCTGAATCAGCTATAGATGAAGATTGCAGTTCTTTATTAAATGACACCATAAAAAAATTAGCTGAAGAAATAAAAAATGATCCTACTTTAATGTAAATACATATAAATAGGTACATTTAAGCAATCCATTTAAATGTACCTATTTAGTATTACTTTATAATATATATGAACTCAAAAATCCTAATTTATCATTCTCTAAATTACCAACAATTAATGCCCTATCCAATAATATATTAAATTCTTCACAACTTGTTTCTGGAAGCAATGTACAACTATGACATGCAGCTAAGTTTTGGCTTTTTCTTCCTTGTCCTTTACTATTAATACATACAGGGTCATAAGAACACCATTTTGCTCTTTTAATTGCATTTTTAAATATTTTAGTAAATTTTTCTATCTTCCCTTGCTTAACTAATCCACCTAAGCTACCTTCAGAATCTCCATCTGCTGTATATATAAGTATACCTGACATCTTATCATCTTCTCCTGGCATATCGCAATAAATCCTTTCTCTTAAAGAAGCAATGGAGTATCCACATTCAAAACTTAATTCTTTAATTATTAAGTGTGATAATGTATGTAACATTATAAATTTAGCTGATATTTCTCTTTTTTCTTCATCACTTTTATCTTTATTATAGTTTTGATTTATTTTATCAACTCTGATTTTTATTTCTTCATTATTATTATTTATCCATCTATCAATAGCATTACTATCAAATTCAATAAATATCCCTTCTCCTCTTACTTCATATGCTGGATACCAATTTCCACCTTTAGGTTTTATATCTACTACTTTACTTTCGTAGCTTTCCAAATAATCTTTTCCCATAATATAATTATTTGGCGGATTTAATCTAGTAAAACCAACTAATGCTCTTACTTCTCTTAACTTTTTAACTAATGTAATACTTGAAATTTCATTTATACCATATTTTTTACCTGCTATAGGATGATCTATTTTAAAATCTCTAGTACTAAAATTTTCTGGTGTTATTTTTCCCATTAAAGCATTGTACTCTTCTAATCTATAAGTATTTCTATTTATAATAGATTCTGAACTATCTTCTTTAATAATTTTTCTTTTTATTATTGATTCAATGATATCAATATTTTTAGATTTATTAATCTCCATTGCAATAGATTCTATATACTTATCTATAAATTCTTCCATCTGTCCTTGCATATTCTTTGCAATTAATAATGCATCATAATATCTACTATTTTCAATTAATGAATTTAATTCATCCGAATAAGGAGGTATTACTATTGATGTTTCTATTTTTGAAAAATATATATTAGAAGCATTTCTAAGTATAGTTTGTGGAAATAAGCCACATTTTTTTTTATTATTTTCTATACCCTTCCATTGTAATTTTCCTTTGCACTTAAATAAATCTTTATATTTTTCATCTATCTTTAATTTTTCAAAACTATTTTTGCTAAATACACCTGCTAATGAATTCATTGCTCCACATTTGCATTTAACTCTAAATGATTCTAGTCCTAAATTTCCCGAATTAGATTCTATTTTTAATTCTGGTTTTTTACATATTTGCCCTTTCTTTAAGTGTGTCCATTCTACCCATGGAAAATCATTGATATGACCTTTTTCACAAGCAACTAATATAGACAAAGGAACTAATTTACTTTTTTTACATTGTGGATTACTACATTGTGGTTTTAACATAAATTTATTATCACTATGCAATTTACTATAATCATTTTGCCATTCATCCAAACTTTTTAATTCTTTACATTTAGGACAAAAATACCATGTTGGAAATCTTATAAATGGAACCCCTACTCCATTATTTTCTGAATCATCTTTATATAATCTAAATTCATCTACACCCAGTATTTTTTCTAATCTCTCATCGTGTATAATATTATACTTTGTCCAATAGTTAAAATCAGCTACCATAAGAGGTTGATCTTCGAAATCAACTATACCTCCGGGACCATATGTAGTTATAAGTTGTGACAATCTAATATTGTATGAATCATACTTATTCCCTGTTTTTTCCCTTTTTATTTTATTCATCTTCTTCTCCCTCAAATAATATAATATCCACCTTAGCTTGACCATCTACATTTCTCATTGATGTCAATACATTTATATCATTATTTCTAGGTTTTAAACTATCAAACCTTTGTAATAAGCTTGGTTTCCCCTTTGCATCATAAAATAACTCATCACTCTCTTGTATTTTATTTTCCCATTTGTATATTATGTCTTCTAAATATATTTTTATTTCTTCGAGTTCTTGTTTTATTATTTCTTCACTTTCACCTTCTCTTAATAAAAGTCTTTGTACTCGTTCTAATATATGATTCACCTGTATATCAATTTTTGTATTATCTCTGCTAAATTCACTTGCACTTTTATTTTCATTTAATCCAACTATATGTCTTATAAGTGCAATAAAAACAGATTGGAGCATTCTTTCTACCGCTGGTTCTGAAAATGAGGTAACACTTGTAGGCTCTACATATTTATAGAAAGATTGGTGATAATCATAAAAATTCTCATAATGTGATCTATCTCTAGATCTTGTTGGATTATACAGCGTAAATACTATACCAGGATGTCTTCTTCCTACTCTACTTGTAGCTTGTATATATTCTGCTGTAAGTTTAGGTTGTTCTAAAACCATCATTAAATTTAGTCTTGAAATATCTACACCAACTGATATCATATTAGATGCTAATAATATATCTATTGGATATTGTTTCTTTTCTTTATCCCTATCTAATAGTCCTAATTCCAAATTTTTGAGAGTATTATTTATATCATTGAAATTTACTCTACTAGTTAATTCAGCTTTATTAAATAAATTCCTCTGTGGCTTATAATATAATAATCTTTTTGTTACTGTATTTATATTTTGTTGTATATCCGCATCAATTAAATTTCTAGTCATACCTAATTCTTTTAATGTATTAAAATAACATACAAGTGTCCAATATTCACTCTTAATTTCATCCTTTATATCTAGCATATTTACTCTATTTGTTAATGCTGACATTAACCTAACTTGTGTAGTAGTTAAAGTTTTTCCAGCACCCATAATTCCTACATATAATCTTCCTGGATTATTATCATCTTCTTTAACAAAAAATGAATCTTTCTGACTTAATCCTGAAGGTGGAAACTGCCTTACATCTCTTACATATAATTGATTACATTGTTCTTTTGCTCTTTTTATAGTAGCTGTTGAAGCTATTATTTTGGGTTTGATTCCTTTTTCACTACATAATAAATCTATTGTTGTTTCATATTCACCTACTATACTGCCTAAAGGTCCAGATATAAGATGTAATTCATCCTGTATTATTAATTCTGGAGATTTATTTTTATTTGCAGGATTCAATGCAAATAGATTTCTAGCTTCACCCTTCCATGTTATCATTGCAAATTTATCTACAGTTCCAAATAATAATGTTGGTGGATTTTCATATATAAACTCATCTACAACTTCTATTGGTAACTCTATTCTTCTACTAAATTCACACTTATTATCTGTGCAAAAAATACTATTATTTTTATTATCAAAGTTATATCCCCATTTTCCAACTTGTTTTCCATTAATATTCTCTTTTTCTAATTTTGTTCCGCACCATGGGCATTTTAATATTTGAAATGGATTTTGACTTTTTTTGAAATTACCAGTATACTTGATTAAATCATTATATTTTTCTTTGGCTTGTTTTTTTGTATTTGGTGTTTGATCCCCACCTATCCATATTCCTATAGTAATTCTATCTTTTCCTAATAATTTTGGATTTTCTTTTCTAATTAATTCACATGCACAAATTAACATACTCGCCCTTATAAATTGTTGAGATGTTAAAAGTCTTAATGTATATCTCATGATAACTGCTGTTCCATTATCCTTATTATTTTCTATCTTTCTTAAAAAAATTACAAATGCTGTAAGTCCAAGATATGCCTCTGTTTTTCCACCTCCTGTCGGTACCCATATCAAATCAACTATGTCTCTATCATTACAATACGGATTTACAATCGATTCTAAACACATTAATATATATCCAATTTGGAAAGCTCTCCAAACACCCTTGTCATAACTTTCATTTCTAAAATCAATTTGTTTCAAAGGATATTTTTCATCATCTGGATATCTTTCTTTATATTGTTCAATATTTTGGGTTTGAATTCTTTGCATAAATAATGCCCTATTCATTAATTTAAATGCCAAAAATGCATTATTATTATTTTTTAAAATTTCAATTCCTTTATCTATTCTTTTAGAACATATTTTACATTCTGCTATATTTTTTAAGGCTGCTTTTTTTAAAACACCATTAAAATTTTCAACATCTTTCTCTAAGCATTTAATCCATTCATTATATTTATTTACTATAATTTTTAAATTAGAAATAATTTCTGTATCAGTTAAGTTTGAATAGTCACTTAAATTTTTCATTGATAAGACTTCAGTTGAAATATCTTTTAAATTAAAGTCCATACCTTTAACTTCATATACAGGTATGAAACTTGTTTTTATTTTACCCAACCCCGTAGTTATATCTACATACTGCATAGTTGAAACACCATGACCGATTCCATAATTTTTCTTATCTCTATATAGTAACTCTGAATTAATCTCTTCATCATCTAAATCTAAATTTATATCTATAATATCGCTATTTCTATTTTCAATAAATATAATACCTGGGTTATCGTCAGTAGAAATTTCAATTTGGGGTTGAAATATAGATTTTTCATCTCGTCCAAATGATTCATATTCCTCATTATTACATAATACTACTGTATAACTTTTTATATTATTGCTATATTTTCTTGTATAAATGCATATTTGTAAGTTGTAACTCATTTTGACATTAACATTGTCAAAAAACTCATTTTCAATATTTAATACTGAATAATTACCATCCAAATCTATCTTTAATACTTTATCTATTGGTAAAGGTACCCTTACAAAACCATCTTTACTTTTATTATTAATTCTACATTGTCTTATTAGGGTATAAACTACATTTTTAAAATATTTATACTCTTCTGATTCATCATCAGTATTTAAATATGTACTTACAATTTTATAATCTAAAGGCTCTTTTAATTTCAAAAACTTTTCTTCTCTATAAATATATTTTTTTAACTCATTATATTTAAAGAAATCTTCCCCTTCATATATTACACGACAATCATTAAGTGTACTTTTTCTATATTTTGCTGCACTTATCCTTATAGATAATTGTTTTATTTCCCCCTTTGCAAAAAAGGTTATTCCCATTGAAGAAGGTTTTGTTTCATTTGTTCTATTAATACTATCATCTATATCATTTAATAAGCCTTCATATATATCATCATTATTTTCTGAGGTATCTGAATCCTCAACGGGAAACAAAATTCCTAGTGAATACCTTGAAATGGGATCATCTGTTATAATTTCATGTTCTTTATTTCCACTTATATCCTCCGATCCAGGTCCTAATAATTCCTTTTTAACTTCTTCATATATCAATTTTCTTGCTTCTATAAATTCATCCCTTTTTTCCATTTTTTATCTCCCCTATTTATTATTTTAATAAGCAATTTAATTGTAACTGTGGATCACAAGTATTTATATTTTCAATTTTACTTATTTCTACAATATCTATATAATTATTTCTTGTCTGAAATATATCTATAATTAGATTAACTAATTCATTATCTAAATCATTATCTATATTACATCTTAGCATATTTTTACATATATCCTTTAATCTGGTTTTAAATTTTCTAATAACTTCTGATGAATTATATATCTCTTCCCATCCATTTAATAATTTATCAGTCCTTATAATTTTTGAAATTACTTCGTATACCTCTTTTTCTCTAGGTCCAGTAATTCTGCTGCTACACCACTGTTTAATAGCTGGTACTCCTTTATTTATATGATGGAAATTTAACTCATTCGATAGTATTTTGTATCCATCTTCATATCTTTCACAATATTCTTTTATAATTTCCTTAAAATAGTTTACATTATTAAAATCCTTAGTATATTTTTCTTGAAAAATATCACTATTAATTATGGTTCCCATCAGGTCATCTATATCTTGATCAATCTTATCATTTATAAAAATTATTTTATCCTTTATTTTTAAATCATCAACCACTCTAATTATTGAATCTTTACTTGAATTAATGCAAAATGCCTTATAATTTTTTGATAGATATGCAAAACTATTATTTTTGAAGGTAATTTTTTTATAAGCTTTCATTTGATAATTTTCTACATTATATTTTGGAACCTCATTTTCAAATACTATATTTAATATTGATTTTATATCATCTTCAAAATCATAATAATATAAATCTTCTATATTTTCATATTCATCAATATTATTATTAATTTTCTCTGTTACATTAACTTCTATTATACTTTCCTCTTCTTTTAAAAATGGTGTAACTTGTTTTTTTTCAAAATTTATATTTTTAATATATGAAATATATTTTTTAGAATTTTTTTCACATATTCTATTATTCTCATATATTATTTTTAAGTTATTATTAATTATATTAACTAAATAATTATATTTTTTTACTTCTATACAATACAAAATATTTATAATATCATTATTAACATATAAACCAAACTGTTCTATACTTTTTTTATTATACAATCCCATAAAAATAACTTCTTCAAAATTCAATTCTTTTAAATCCTTTATTCTTTTTATTGATTTAAATCTTATATTTTGATATGACTTTATAAAATCTTCTTCCGATTTATTATTTACTATAATTACTGAATGTCTATTAGAATATTTTTCTAAAATATCAAATTTAGGATTATTATCATATAGCAATTCATATAATTGTTTAAAATTACTATAAATACATTCTAATTCCTTATAAATAGAGTAATATTCTTTATTCTCTTCTAATATATTTTTTACATTATCCATGCTTTGGTCAAATACATCCTTTTCCTCTGTTTCACAGATTGGTATAAATAATATTTGAAACATTTTTAATAACTTAAAAGTATTTTTCATGAAAATTTCTTTATCACAGAAACTATAATTTGTATTTTTTAAGAGTTTTATTAATCTTTTTTTAATATCCAATAATAAGTTATCTATCGGCTCATTTTCAACTATGATATTACTTGGTGACTGAATTATTAAATTATTAATATATGTTATTGCATTAATTTTAACATCATTTTGAACAAGCCTTTCTACAGCATCAGTTTGACTAAATGTATTATAGAATATAATATTTTTCAAATTGTCTTCCAATATATATTCAAGTATTGAAAATTGCTTAATATATGAAGCTTCTCTTAAAAATAATAATGTTGTATTTTCTTTATTTCGGTCCAAAAGTTGATCCGCAATATCAAATTTTGATGTAAATAGAAAAATTGGTTTCAAATGATTTATATTACCTTTAATATAATTATTATTTTCTATACTGCTATAATATTTTGTAGGAAATACTGAGCCAAAATTATATAATTCACCATCTATTTCAATATTTATTTTTTCTATTAATTCTTCCATATATTTTTTACTGTGAAATACAACCAATATTTCTTGTTTTAGGCTTCCATTTAAATCATTAATATCTAAGTCCAATAATCTTGTAATTAGATATTTTCCATTTTCTCTAACATTTTGTCTTTCCATTCTATCTATTCTATTCGAATTCCCAAAATATCTCGTTATATTATAAGCCTTATCTTCCATTATTTTTAATATTCCATCTTTTGCTTTTAATATTAACATCTTTTGTTTACCTAAATAGTCATTTTCAATACTTTCACATTTAATATACTTATACTTTTTCCCTTTATATAAAATAATTTGTCCTTCATCTAATTCTGATAATATATTATTCTTAGAATCAGCTAAATCTTCTAATAACACACTAATTCCTAATATAATTAATATACAAACATCTATTCCTATTAATTCAGGTGAAATAAAAGCATTCTTTTTATATGTTGAGCATAAAATATTTTTTTCAAATTCATCATAAATTTTCTCTATATCTGAAATAAAATATATAAGCCTTTCTTCTCCTATATAAACTTTTGATTTTAAAATAGAAATTATCCTTTCCCTCACTTTAATCACTCCTTACTTAATACATAATTTCTGGTAGTTAATCAATTATTTATTATTTATATAATGATTTAAATAGAAATGAAATTTGACTTGATTTTACTTTTTTATAATTATAATTTTTTATCATCTATAGAGATTTTTATCTACAACACTCTAATAAATATATTCCATTTTTCTATATAAAAACCCTTTAAATCTAAAAAATTTACTTTTCTCAACATTTTTTATAATTTAAAAGAAAAAACTCTAGCATTTTATCAAATAAATGCTAGAGCTTTTATCTACAATATATTTAAAATCTTGTTTGCGATATCATCAAAGTTTCCATTTTCAAATTTATTTATATCTATTTTTTCAGGATTTTCAAGATTATCAGTAATCAAGAAAGTCCTAACTCCCAACTTGCTCACTATCATATCTTCCAATGCATTATTTCCAACCATTATAGATTCTTCCGGTTTTGAACCTATATTTTCAAAAATTTCTTTATAGTATTCTAAGTTAGGTTTGCAATAGTGGCTATTTTCAAAAGTTGTAACATAATCAAAATCGTCCACACTAAGACCAATCCAGTTTAGTCTTGTTTGTACTGCTGCTTTTGGGAATACTGGATTTGTAGCTAAAACTACTTTCAACCCTTTGTCTTTTATAGTTTTTATAAATCCGGCCCTATCTACTTCATCTTGTAATGTCTGTTTTACATCGTCGAATTCTTTTTCATAAAACTCCATGAAATCATCTTCCATTTCGTCGTATTCTCTTTCCATCAACTCTGTAAAAGTAGCTTTAAATATATCTCTATTCATTACTTTTCCATCATTTTTAATCATATTTCCTGTGCCATTCCACAACGCTTTTATAAGTGTGTCTTTATCGTATCCCATTGGTACAAATTTATTCGATATATGGTATAAATAAGATTCTATAAATTCTTTCTGATCAAAAGGTATTAATGTTCCATCTAAGTCAAATAATACTGTTGTGATTTTTTTCATATTTCCTCCTAAGTTATCCTCTACATCATTTATTATTTTTTTAGCAGTTTGAATAATCAAATCTAACTATTTTATTAGTAGCGTCCAAATAACACATTGCGCCAAGTGGTATTGTCCCTACTGGAACACAATGTCCGCTTTGAAGGTTGTATATTGTAGGTTTTTTATATCTTTGTGCGATTTCGTTTATTATATCCTCAACTGCCCAATCTTCATCTCTGACTTTTCTACAGTTATCAAAATCTCCAAAAATTATACCTTTACAGTCTTCAAATTTTCCAGCCATGTGTAGATGGTTTATCATTTTGTCTACGTTATATACGTATTCGCTAGTTTCTTCGATAAATAATATTTTATCCTTTGTATCTATTTCGTATTCAGTCCCCAAAGATGTGTTTATTAAACTTAGATTTCCACCTACGATTTCACCTTCACATATTCCGTTGTATAATGTTATAATTTCCTCTCCTTTTGGATTTTCAAAATTTATCTCACAATCTGTAGATATATTTTTAAACACAGATTCTTTTGTATATTCGTCCATATCCACAAATCTTCTTCCAACAGGCCCGTGATAAGTCACCAAATCACATTTTTGGTTAAACGCTATATGAAGAGCTGTTATATCAGATAATCCCAAAAATATCTTTGGATTATTTTTTATTATATCAAAATCGATTAAATCCAATAATCTAGCTGCTCCATAACCGCCTCTTATACAAAATACCGCGTCTATATTTTTATCTTCAAATGCATCTTGCAAATCTTTTGCTCTTAGTTCATCTTTTCCAGACAAATATCCCCTGTCTACAGAATAGCAACTTTCGTACATCTTTACATTGTATCCCATATCTATAAGTGATTTTTCAACATCATCTATATTTACCTCACGTAAATGCCCAGATGGAGCAATGACACCTATAGTGTCACCCTTTTTAAGTCTTTTTGGCAATATCATAATAGTAGTCCTTTCATTCAAAAACCCTGTGGATTTTATTCCATAGGGTTCATATTATTCTATAGATTATTATACTACTGAAAATTTAATTTGGTTATTATTTATTAAAAAATAGACGAGCTGAAAATCAGCTCGCCTTATAAATTATAAGTTAGTTATATATTTAATTAATCTTCAAAATATCCGTCTGGATATAGTGGGAATCTTGATGCTAATGCTCTTGCTTTTTCTTTGCATTCTTGTAATACTTTTTCATCTTCTATATTTTCAGCAACTGTATTCATTATGTCAGCGATTTCTGACATTTCACTTGCTCCAAATCCTCTTTCAGATGTTGCGGTAAGCCCGATACGAACACCACTTGTTACGAATGGACTTTCTGGGTCGTTTGGTATAGTGTTTTTGTTAACTGTTATACCTATTCTTTCAAGAGTTTGGTCAAATTGTTTACCAGTTATTCCTTTTGGTCTTAAGTCAACTAATACTATATGGTTGTCTGTTCCACCACTTACTATTTTGAATCCTCTTTTTTCTAATTCTTTTGCTAAAGTTTTTGCATTATCTAAAACTCTTTGCATTGTAGCTATAAATTCAGGTTCTCTAACTCTTTTGAACATGTTTGCTTTTGCAGCTATACCGTTTATTTGGATAGAACCTAGAGTTCCTGGGAATGTAGCTCTATTTAATTGTTTTGCATATTTTTCTTTGCACATTACGAATCCACCTCTAGGACCGCATATTGTTTTAGAACAAGAAGATGTTGCAAAATCAGCATATGGTATTGGAGAAGGAATTACACCAGCTCCTATAAGTCCTGAAATATGAGCCATATCTACTAATAAATAAGCTCCTACTTTGTCAGCTATTTCTCTAAATTTTTTATAATCTATTAGTCTTGGATAGGCACTAGCCCCTGCTATTATCATTTTAGGTTTAAATTCTAATGCCATTTGTTCAACTTGATCATAGTCGATTATACCGTCATCATTTACACCGTAATGTTTGTAGTTAAATATTTTACTCATAAAGTTTGCTTCTGAACCATGACTTAAATGTCCACCGTGGTCAAGTCTCATTGCCAATATTTTATCCCCTGGGTCTAATACTGCATTAAATGCTGTATAGTTTGCAGTAGCACCTGAATAAGCTTGAACATTTACATATTCACAACCAAAAGCTTCTTTTGCTCTTTCAATACATAAATTTTCGATTCTATCTGCATGTTGTGAACCTGCTTGATATCTTTTTCCTGGAAGACCTTCTTCAGTTTTATTAACGAAAACGCATCCCATTAATTCTAATATTTCTGTTGGTGCTGAACTTTCTGATGCAATCATTTCTATATTATATTTTTGTCTTTCTAATTCATCTGCTACTATAGAATATACTTCTGGATCTGTTATTTTAGTTGTTTTTAACATATCTTTTCCTCCCCAAATATAATTTATATTTATTATTCTTATTTTTTATTTACTAACTTTTATGTTTAAATATTATCACAATTGATGAGGTAAAATATATTATTAAAACAGTACTATCTTTTAACATTTCCGTCATATTATCAATTTTTTATATTTTCTAAATACTTTACCATTTTATGTATTTTGTATTAAATATTTAATATTCGCTTATAATAGCTTGATTTTTTGAATTTAAGTAAATTTCATAAGGTATATCATGGCTAGAGAATAATATTGGACTTAGTGTAAATCCATAACTTCCTGCATTAGTAATTGCAATAATATCACCTATTTCAGCTTTTGGTAAAACTAAATTCTTGCCTATTAAATCTGCAGCCGTACATAAGTTGCCACAAACTGTTACTTCTTCTTTTTCTTGTGATTTATTTAACACCTTCACTTCATACGCATCATAAGATGTGAATAGTGGTTCAACTGCATGTATATCTTCTAATGGACCTTGTGCATAACCTTTTACCATTTCTGCTAAAGTTGTTTTATGGAAACCATTATATCCATTTGCAACTATTAAGTAATTTGCTCCTCTTGATACCTTTTTATCGATTATATAAGTAATATAAGTCCCACTTTTGCAAACTATAAAACGTCCTGATTCTATAATAAGTCTGCAATTTAGTTTTTCTTTAAATTCATTAATTAGCTCTCTACATTTTTGTCCTAGTGATTCTATTTCAAGTTCATTTTCTCTTTGTGAATATGCAACTCCAAGTCCACCACCGAAATTAACAAAATCCATATCAAATCCCATTTCATCAACACAGAACACTGCTAATTCTAATACATCTTTATAGTAATTATATAAAGTTTCATAATTTAATATTTGAGATTTTAGATGTACATGTATTCCACATATTTTTATATTTTTAAGTGAATCAATAAATTCCTTATGTGGTAATAAACTTTCTTCGTCTATTCCAAATTTGTTAGGAAGTATATCCCCACCTTCTATTGCATAGTTTGAGTTAATTCTTACCCCTACTCTTAAAACAATATTGTGTTCTTTTGCTACTTCATTTATAACTTCTAGTTCATGATAACTATCTGCTGTTATTATGCATTTGTCGTATGTTTCTTCTATATCTTGTTTCGTTTTTCCCGCTGATGAATATATTATCTTTTCTTTTGGCATACCAGCATCTATTGATTTAAAAACTTCATTTTTAGATGCAGAATCTGAACCTATATCATTTTGTGCTATAAATTTAATTACATCTTTATTTGGATTTGTCTTTATTGAATATAAAAATTCGAATTCTGGAAAATTAGTTTTTAACTCTTGAATTTGGTCCCCTATCACCTTTTCATCGTAAATATAAAATGGTCTTTTATATTCTTTCATTAAATCTTTAATTATTTCAGTTTGCATTTTTCTGCCCCCTTTATTAAATTTGAATAAATCCTCTATACTATAAATTATAATGAATAATAAACTCAAACTTCAAATATTTAATTGTAATCATTACAATTTTCAAAAATATATATTTGAGTTTAATAGGTAAAAAAATAGGAGAGTTTACTATCCTCAAATTATATTTATAAAAAATAAAAGCCCAAGCAAATAGGTTTTTACACCTTGCTTGGGCTTTAAATTATCTATTTTTCGTATTTATTTAAGAAATCTATAGCATATTGAGCATATAAAGCTGTTCCTACTTCTATTCCATCTTCATCTATTGCGAATTTACCATTATGATGAGCATAACAACAATCTTTTTCTTCATTTCTGCATCCAACAAATGCTATTGCTCCTGGAACTTTTTCTAGGTAGTGAGAGAAATCTTCTCCACCTGTTACTTTTTCAAAGTGATAGTTTCCTTCTGGTCCTAATATTTTTTCAACAGAACCTTGTCCTATTTTAGCACATTGTTCATCATTTATTGTTGGCGCTACTGCAAAATCAAATTCTAGTTTAGCTGTTGCACCAAATGCTTCAGCTGTACTTTTTATTATTCTTTCCATTTTAACTGGAAGTTGTTTTCTAAGTTCTGGGTTAAAGCATCTAGTTGTACCTTCCATATATCCTTCTTCAGCTACAACGTTGAATCTTGTTCCTGATTTTAATAAGCCAACTGTAAGAACTAATGGATCATGTGGTCTTGTTTCTCTACTTACTAGAGTTTGTAAATTCATAACTATTGCAGAACTTGCAACAAGTGCATCTATACAATTTTCTGGTTGAGAACCATGTCCACCTTTACCTTTTACATTTATATAGAACCAGTCTGCACAAGCCATTCTTGGTCCAGCTTCTACAGATACTTTTCCAACTGGAACTTGTGCCCATATATGTATACCAAATATACCATCTACACCATCAACAGCCCCATCATCTATCATAGCAAATGCACCTTTTGCACTTTCTTCAGCTGGTTGGAATAATAATCTAACTGTACCGTTTATTTTATCTTTCATTCCATTAAGTATTTTTGCCGCTCCTAAAAGCATTGCAGTATGTGAATCATGTCCACAAGCATGCATACGACCATCTATTTTAGATTTAAAATCGAAATCTGTAAGTTCTTCAACTGGTAATGCATCCATATCAGCTCTTAAAGCTATAGTTTTGCCTGGTTTATCTCCTTTTATAGTAGCTATAATACCAGTATTAGCTGCACTTCTGTATTCTATTCCCATTTTATCTAGCTCTTCTTTTACTTTTTTGCTAGTTTCATATTCTTCCATACTTAATTCTGGATATTGATGAAAATGTCTTCTTAATGAGATAACGTAATCTCTATTTTCTTTTGCTAATTGTTTTATATCTTTTACTAATTCTTTTGTTTGCATTTTTACTTGCGCCTCCAAATTGTTAATTACTTTTAATTTTTCTAAACTAATAACTTAAGATATTCTTTTTAATAATTAGTTTTAATGTAGTCATATTTATAATCAATCAAATTAAATCAATTAAAGAGCTATCTCAGTACTGATATAGCTCTTTAAAATTCATTTCTTCAATTAATTCTAATTTAGAAAATTAGGTTAATTCTATTTGTAATATATTGGGCCACTTGGTCCTAGTGGTATATTAAATTGCATGAATATTACAAGTACTATTATCCAAGCTACAGCAAATAGTAATGAGAATGGTAACATCGCTGACATTATTGTACCTATACCCATATTCTTATCGTACTTCTTAGCATAAGCTAGTATAACTGGGAAGTATGTGAATATTGGTGATATTGGGTTAGTTATTGAGTCACCTATTCTGTAAGCCATTTGAGTTAATGCTGGAGAATATCCTAATAACATAAACATTGGAACGAATATTGGAGCCATTATAGCCCATTTTGCTGAACAACTTCCTACAAATAAGTTTATAAATCCTGCAAATAATACGAATACTACTATTAGAACTGGGCCAGTTAAACCTACACCTTTTAACCATTCAGCACCTTTTATAGCAAGTAATGAACTCAAGTTAGATGAGTTGAATAATGCTAAAAATTGACCTGCTGCGAATGCTAAAACTATGTAAGACCCCATACCAGCCATTGATTCATATAATAATGCTGCTACATCTTTATCATTTTTTATCTTTCCTGATACTATACCATATACTATACCAGGTATAAAGAATAATAATGTGATAAGCGGAACCATACCAGCCATAAGTGGTGCAGCTGATGCTAATAATGAACCTGTTTCTGGGTCTTTCATAAATGCATTAGGACCTATACATAATGCAACAACTATTGCTGCATATATTAATACAGCTATTCCTGCACATTTTAAAGCTTTCTTTTCTTTTGGTGTAACTTCTGCATTTGCATCGTATCCAGTATCTTCATATGGAGTACCATCAAAACGAGGTGCTACATATCTTTCTGTTACGAATGTACCTACTGCTGTTAATACGAAACATGATGCTATTAAAAAGTAGTAGTTCATTGCTGGAGTACTAGTATAATTAGGATCTATTATTTGTGCTGCTGGAATAGTGAATCCTGCAACTAATGCATCTAACATTGATATGATTAAGTTAGCTGAGAAACCTGCAGCAACACCTGCATATGCAGCGAACATACCTGTTAATGGATGTCTACCTAATCCTAAAAATATTAATGCAGCAAGTGGTGGAAATACAACAAAACCAGCATCTGCAACAGCATTTGCCATTATACCTATGAATATGATTGCAGCAGTAACTAATTTTGCAGGTATTTTATCTGCAACTGATTTTAACATTACTTCCATCATACCTACTTTTTCTGCTAAACCTGCACCAAGCATCGTAACTAAAACTAATCCTAAAGGTGCAAATCCTGTAAAGTTTGTAACAATATTATTTAAGAATAATTGCAATTGTTCTTTTGATAATAAATTTACGCCTGCTACAGTTTCTCCAGTTCCTGGATGGACTGCTGAGACACCACTTTTTGCTACTATAGCTGATATTGCTATAACAACAAACCATAATATAAAGAATATTGTTACTGGGTCTGGTAATTTATTGCCAACTACTTCTACCCCATTTAAAAATCTCATAAAAAGACTTTGTTTTTCTACGGCAACTTCTCTTTTTTTCAAAGTTGACCCCCCCTTTTATGTGTTTTTATATTAACTATCTAGTCAAAAGTCTCTTTATAAATTTATAATATATTCCTTAATATTTTTATATTTTAATAATTTTTTGACTTTTTAATAAATAGTTATTATACAGTTTTAATAAAGCAATCTTTATCCTAAATACATTTAAAAATTTAGATTTTTTTGTGAAAAGATATTTAATTTTTAGTTATTTAAAAAATCTATTGCAACTTGTGCTAAAGTTTTTGCTAAGTTTTTCATATTTTTATCTTCCCAAGCAAATTTAGCATTGTGATGTAATATTGGATTTTCTACATCTTTTGCCATTCCCACAAATACAAATGATGAAGGTACTTCTTCTGTATAGAATGCAAAATCTTCACCACCCATACTTGGTGTAGCAAGTTCAAATACATTTTCATCTCCAACTATTTTTTTTGCTGCTTTTTCTAATACATCTGCCATATTTTTATCATTTACTAGAGGTGGGAATTGTCTAATAAATTCAAACTCATAGCTAGCACCTTGAGATTCAACAATACCTTTCACAAATTTTTCTATTGCTTCTTCTGCAAAATCCCTTGTTTCATTATTTAAAGTTCTAACAGTACCTTGTATTAATGCTTCTGTTGGTATAGCATTGTGACATTCTCCAGAATGTACATTACAACAAGATATTACAAGAGGATTTGTTGGATCATTTTTTCTACTTACTATTGTTTGTAGTGCAGTTATAACTTGTGCCATTATTGGGACTGGATCTACACTTGCATGAGGTACTCCTGCATGTCCACCTTTACCATGTATTTTTATTGTAAATATATCAGGTGATGCCATCATAGCTCCATGTTTTACTGCAACTTTTCCTTCTTCGATACTGCCCCATAAGTGCCCACCGAATACTGCATCCACTTTTGGATTTTCTAATACCCCTTCTTTAATCATTGGTAATGCTCCACCTTCAACTTCTTCAGCTGGTTGGAATATTAATTTTACATTACCATGTAGCTCGTCTTTTATTTCATTTAACATCATTGCAACACCTAAAAGACTTGCTGTATGACCATCATGTCCACAAGCATGCATTACTCCTGGATTTTTAGATTTAAATTCATAATCGCCTTCTTCATTAATTCTAAGTGCATCCATATCTGCTCTAAGTGCCACAGTTTTTCCAGGATACCCTCCTTTTATTAAACCTACAACACCTGTTTTAGCTACATTTTTAGTAACTTCAATCCCCAATTTTTCAAGCTCAGATGATACTAATTTAGAAGTTTCATATTCTTCAAAACCTAATTCTGGGTTCATGTGAATTTGATGTCTAATATCATAAACTTTTTTATAATATTTTTCCCATAAATCATTTAATTTTTGATTCATAATTCTCTCCCTATGAAAGCAATCCCCATATTTCGCCTTCATTTTTCTTTATTATTAAATTTACTATAATTATAGTTTATTATATTTGACTTTAAAATGTCAGAAAAATGTCCTTAATTATATTTAAAAATACTTTTTTTGCATAATTAAACATATTTTTTTAAATTAAAACTTTTTAATCGATTGAAAATACTATATTTATACATTTTTTGAGGTTTTATTAAGTGATTTATGAAGTTTTATAAAATTTACATTTATATATTTTTAAGATTTTTAAATATACATACGATATATTATATGCTCAATATTAATACATGGAATTTTTAGAATTTTTCTTCTTTTATATATTTCTTTTATTTTTAAATTAAAAAAGACAGATTAAACATTAAACTAATACTTAACCTGTCTTTTCCTTTTACAACTTTAATATGTAAATTTGTATACTATATGTTGAATTTTATTATCCTTCTAGGTCGTCCTGAACCATCTTCAAAATGCTTGCCGACAACTTCAACATATCCGTATTTCTCTAATTTATTAATCGTTCTATTTACAGTTCTATAAGACATATCACACTGTTTTGCAAGTTCATCAGCTGTAAATCTATTTTTTTTGCATGTATTTATTGCATTGTAGAACAAAAGTATTTTCTTTACACTAACACTTGTTATATTTGATATTTTAGTCAATTTATCGTCTATTTTTACATTGCTTTTTTTCTTGAATTTTGATTTTACAGGACCTACTGCCTTTCCATCTTCATAAATTATATATGCCACATTTTCATTTTGGCATTGCTTAGATTTTATCATCGCCTCATTGGCTTTATATTTTGCCTCACTAGCCGTTTTTCCATATCCAATACCCATAGAAATCCTATTAAGTGAATTTTCTTCAATAGCTCTTAACAAATCTATATTTGTATAGTTTTCAGTTTCAGTTTCTAGTATTTTCTTTGTCGAAATAAGTATATATGTATTGTAGCTAAATTCGATTACTGCAGCTTCTATTTTATTTGCAAATTCGTAAATCAACTCTGTTACTTTATTTTTTTCCTTGACATAGTAATATTCATTTTTACTTATTATAGAGTAGTCATCAGGAAAATCTATTTGAATAAAAATAGCTACAACCCTGCTATTAGTATTTACTTTTGCTGTATATCTTAAATATAAGTTTTGAAAACTATCTATTATTATACTCTTCGTAGGTATTGCCATATGACAGCTTATTTTTTCAATATTTAATTGTTTATTAACATCACTTAACGCTGTAATTATACATATATTGTCTTTATTTTTTAAATTGTTTTTATGAAATTTAAGCGCATCTTCTGTTATGCTATAGCTATCAGCTTTTACATCATAAAGCATGACATTAACTTCATCAAAATCTATACCGATAAAGTCATAAACTTCTTTAATTGATTCCATTGAATAAGTATCTATACTTATATTTTTTATATTTTCTTTAATATAAAGTGCTTTTAATATAGCAAAAGATAATGAACTTTCATGTAAAGGGAAGTATCCCCATATGCATTCTTCTTTTACATGTGATTTTACAAAGCTATAAACAACGATTCCCGCAAACATTATTGCATCGTATCTTTTTTGCACTTTTTCTACAATTTCAACGGCTTTTAAATAGTTATTATAAACCATAACATCTAGCTCCATATTATCTAGATTTTCTTCTGCAACATTTCTTATAATATTCGCTGTATATTCTGGCACAATTAAAGCAACCTTCATTTTTCCACTCCCTCAAACTCTATTTCATAATACACCTATTTATTTTTTTCAGAAAGATATATAGCAGGTGTTTTGCCTGTAGCATTTTTAAAATTTTTATAAAAATTATTTAGGCTGTCGTAACCAGTCATCAATGCTACTTCTTTTACGCTCACTTCTTCATTGTCAAATAACTCTATTGCCTTTTCTATACGAACCTTATTTATGTATTTATTAATTGTAATACCCATATACGTTTTAAATAGCTTTGATATATAATCAGGAGATAGATATAAATTTGATGCTATAGTTTTTAATTCTATTTTTTTATCGTAATTAGAATGGATATATTGTATTACATCATTTACAGTATTATTTGATGTAAATTTCCATCCCATTACTCTGTTGATAGATGCTGTCAATTGCTTAAATTCAATTGGCTTTAAGATTATGTCTTTTGCCCCAAGTCGCAAGGATTTTTGAGCGTATTCAAATGACTCAAACGCAGTTATAACTATAAATTTTGTATCACTTAATGCCTTCATAACTTCAAACCCATCTACAACAGGCATTTTTATGTCTAGAAAAACTAGCTGAGGATTTAATTTTTTTATAAGTTCTATTCCTTCATCTCCCCTATTTGCAGTCCCAACTATATCTAAAGGTAGATTTTCCTTTTTAACAAAATATTTAATAATAGAAACTACGGCAGGTTCATCATCTATAATTACTGTTTTTATCACTTTCAACCTCTCCTCAGTTTTAAATTAATCTTTTAATTTATCAACTATTTTTCATTTATTACCTCATCTAAAAATTCAGCAACTGTTTGGGCTAGCCAAATTCTCTTGTTTGAATAAGAGTGATCAGTAGAAGCAAATTTTTCTGTTAAATTTCCTTTATTATATTTTTTAATTTCACTTGCTAAAATATCATGGTGAAGAGATTTTTTGCTTACAATATCCCCAGTTCCAACTGTAATTAAAAGCCTTTCATCTGCTAAGAATTTTGCTTTATCTGGAAGGTTCCACTTGTCCCCATTTTCTATACATTCTTGCATTAAGGCCTCAGCATTTGTATCATTTAATGGAGGTATAGCAGTTTTGAACATTTCAAAAGCTTCTTCTCTCTCTTTTTCATCATAATGACCAATCTTTCCAACAAGACCAAAATCATATGGGCTTATGGCAACAGACGCTTTGATTCTTTTGTCGCAAGCATGAGTCAAAGTTAAAAAACCGCCCATACTATGTCCAACTAAAAATAAGTTATCTATATCTATATCAAATTTTTTTACAACTTCTTCATCTGTCAAATAGTCTATCGCTGACTTAACATCTTCCATACAATGTTTAAATGAATAAGTTCCTTTTACTCCCCAGCAACCTCTATAGTGAAATCTAAGTACATTCATCCCACATCTTCTCAGCGCATGTGCCAAATCTATCGGGTCATCATAACCTGGAAATCCATGCAGTAGTATAGCTGTTGGATGTGGTCCCTTTCCTTGAGGCTTTAACACAAATCCACATAAATCACTTCCATGACTTTCAAGACCTGCATAGACCAAGTCTGGAAAGTATTCACTATTAACATCAATTTGTTCAACATCTTTTGTAACATAAGATTTATTAAACATATTTCCCCCCTCCAATTTATATCTTTTATTATTTTTTTAAGTTATTTACTATTGGTATATCTATTATAAAACTCGTACTTTTTTCATTAGATAGAACATCCATTTTAAAATTATTTGCATATGCAAACTGCAACTTGCTATGTATTAAAGATAAGCCGTGCCCGCTGTTGTTATGAATTTTTTGTATAACGGTGCACACATCACTGTCTGATAAACTAGATCCGTTATTTTCTATGACGATTCTAAGTCTTTCATTGTATAAAAAAGTAGATAGTTTTAATTTTTTCTTATCTAAACTATTTTTAAATCCATGGACAAATGCATTTTCAACGATTGGTTGCAAGAAATTAAATGGAACCCCTACATTATTGTATTTTTCATCTATATTGTATTCTATTTCTAACTCGTCACCATATCTTATCTTTTGAAGATTTAAGTACTGTTTTACATAGTCTATTTCTTTTTCAAGCTCAGTAAATTCTGAATCAACACCCATTGTATACCTAAATAATTTGCTTAAGTCAATTATAGCACTGTATAAATCAAAACAATCTTTTTCAAGCGCCATACTTGCCATTGAATTTAATGTATTAAATAGAAAATGGTGATTTATTTTTAAATTCGTAACTTTTTCCTGTTCTTTAATTAAATCATTTTTCAATTCTTCTCTTAATTTTGAAGTTTTTTCAATCGCCATATTCTTTTCTTGCACTTCACCTCTAAGTTTATTGAACCTATAATAATTGACTATACTCTTTGCAATTTGAACAAGTAGCCTTTTTATACTCATTGCAGTACTAGTTGGTGTATCATATATATTCTTCTGGTCACTTTTTTTCCCATCAGATGCGAGTAAAATATGCCCCCCTCTTATATAACCAATAACTTCATCCTCATATATTATCGGTATGTGATAAATCGTAAGTCCATGACTACATTTAAATGTATATTGTTCATCTTCAGCTGTATTTTGTGGAGTTAAACAGTCACAGTAAGCAAACCTACCGTTTAGAGCACATGTTTTTATACAATAATTATTAAAACACTTTGTCTGCAAAAGTATCTTCCAAGATGAGTCATAAATTGTTATCGGAATATTCAATGGTTCTATAAATTGAGATTGAATTGCCTCTATGATTCTATTTAGTCCGTCTATTTTTTTATCTTCATAATCGTAATTATTTACTACAACTGGATTTGATACTAATAATTCTCTAAGCGGTTCATCACCTATATTATGCGTTTCATGAGCCGCTCCACCATCTATATATACAAATTCTCCAGCTTTTTTATGATGCTTTTTCCCATTTATAATATGAATCCCTTCCCCAGACATAACGTATAACATTTGTTCCTCGCTATAATGAGTATGCTTTGGCTGACTTTTTCCAGGAAGGACAACAGATATCCTAATATCCATAAGTTGCTTTTTATCATTTTCATCGTGGATATGTCTCCATTCGATATATCCCCAATCAGTTCTTTGTATTTTCATACTAATCCCCCTAAAATCTTAATTCCATTAAGTTTTCCCTCTGAAATGGAATTAATTTATATTTTATTATACAATATTTGTCAATTTTTAAAAATGATAAGTTACTCGTATTTACACAAAAAAGAGCCCTTTTACTAAAGTAATCGGGCTCTTTTAATTTAATATCTATCTTAAATTTTATAGATTATTTATTTTATGCTTTATAAATAGAGTTTCCTTCTTTGAAAGTTTCTACAACTTTTATATTTCTTATATCGTCAACATCTACTTTTAATGGGTTTTTATCAAGTATTACTAAGTCAGCTAATTTATTTTCTTTTATTGTTCCTTTAATATCTTCTTCAAAATATTGATAAGCTGCATTTTTTGTTACCGCTTCAATTGCAGCAAGAACTGGTATTCTTTGTTCTTCACCTAATACTGTACCATCTTTCATTTTTCTGTTGCAAGCTATCCAAATTGTTTCAAGCATGTTTGGCTCGATAACTGGCGCGTCTTGATGGAATGTGAATTTAATTCCTAAATCTAGCGCTGCTTTTGCAGGTGATATTTGACTCGCTCTTTCAAGTCCGAAGTTTTGAACGTGGATGTTACCCCAGTGGTAAACGTGAGCTACGAAGAATGATGGTATCATTCCTAGTTTTTTAACTTCCGGCAATTGATCAAGCCCCATAAGCTGAGCATGAACTATAACTGGTCTTATGTCGTTGTCTGTATTTAAGTTTTCTTTTGCTTTTTTATATTGTTCTAAATATTGAGCCACAGCAGCATCTCCATTACAGTGAGCTAATATTTGCATATTTTCTTTTAATGCTATTTCGATTAAGCCTTCTAATTCTTCTCCACTCATAACTGGATAAGCTCTGTATCCTTCTTCTCCTTGATAATCAGTTCTCATATAAGCAGTTCTGCCTTGTGGTGAACCATCAAGGAAAGTTTTAAATCCACCTATTTTAAAGTGGTTTTTATACTCATTTATACATCCTTGAAGTTTTTCAAATATTTTTTCTCTTTCTCTTATATCTACATAAGCAATATAGTCTATTTTCATCATTCCTGAATGTGCCATATAAGCTAGTAAATCAGCTAATAGCGGAACTACCATACCTTCTTGCATTGTTGTTATTCCGTAAGAAGCGTAGTCATTTTGAGCCTCAAGTACTGCTTTCATAATATCTTCAGTTGATGACATTGGAACTCTTTGAACGTTGTTTATAAACGCATTTTCTTCAAGATATCCGTTAAGTTTTCCGTTTTCTTTAAATATTACTCCACCTTCTGGGTCTGGAGTATCTATTGTTATTCCTAATTCTTTCATTCCAAGAGAGTTAACAAGTCCATTGTGACCAGATTTATTTGCAATTATAATTGGATTGTTTGGCACAACTTCATCTAAGAAATCTATTCTTGGATAAGTTTTTTCTGCTAATGTGTTGTAGTCGAAATTATTCGCATTTATCCACACACCTTCTGGAACGTTGTTTTTTTCTATAAATATTTTAATTCTGTTTGCTATATCTTCAAAATCAACTGCATCTTCCAACGATACTTGTAACTTGCTGTTTGCATATCCAAAGAAGTGACTGTGTGCATCTATAAATGATGGCATTAAAGTCTTTCCTTGTAAATCTATCATCTCAGCATCTTCATTTTGGCTCATAAGCTCGTCTTTTTTTCCTAATGCTTTAATTTTCCCGTCTTCTACTAAGACAGCTTCTGCATATAATTCATCTTCAAGAGTTAATATATCTCCATTGTAAAAAAGTTTTTTTGTCATAATTAAACCCTTTCTATTTTGTTTTCATAATTCCTTATGTTTTTATTTTTAGCATTTTTATGTATTAAAATGTATTGTATCAAAATTTTATGAACTGTTTTTTAATGTTTTATAGCTTGTTATAAGTCGGCATATTAATCACCTATAACCTCTTCTTGTTTTTTTTGAAGAACCATATCTGCTAAAGTCATATAAAAATCCTGTTCATCTTTAGTTTTAGCTTCTTTAAATAATTGTTTTAATTCTGTATATGAATATTTTTGAAAAAGTTCATATAAGTTTTCTTCTTTCTTTTCCATTATAAAAGCCTCCTCAAAAACTATTTATTATATTATACACCACAAATAGTTTGCTCTAAACATTATATTATTCATAAATTATATTTATCTAAATTGTTATATATTTATATATAATTTTACCCTTTATATACTAAAAAAATGGATTCCTAAAACTGGAATCCATTTTTATTTTAATTAATTTTCCTATATGTTATAAAAAATATCTTTTATTATTAAACTCTCACTACATATCCTTCTTTACGAGGTGCTGCTGGTTTTGGTTCGTCTTTTGCATATCCTAATATGCAGTGGCCAACTCCTATGTAATCTCCTTCTACGCCCCATTTTTTAAGAAGTGCCTTACCTTCTTCGCTTTCGAATTCTTCTTTTGCTCTATGAATCCAACAAGAACCTACACCTAATCCATATGCAGCATTCATTAAGTTGCCCATTACTAAGCTTCCATCTTCAACACAAGTTGGCATATTTTTATCTGCTAGTACGATAACTACTGTTGGTGCTCCATAAAAAGGATCTATTCCTTCTTTTCCAAATACTTTGGCATTCATTTTTGATAATTGTGCTATAGTTTCTTTGTCTTGAACAACTATCATTATTGGAGATTGTTTACCCATTCCGCTTGCAGCATATTCCCCTGCTTCTAATATTTTATTTAATTCTTCATCTTTAATTTGTTCGTCTTTATATGCACGAACACTTCTTCTTTCTTTTAAAGCTTCAAATAAATCCATTTGAACCCCTCCTTATAATATTTGTCCCACATATATTATATCATATAGCCTGCCAATTTTAACCTTATAAAAACTTCATAAAATCTATTTTTATATAATATATTTTTAATCCAATCTATTGTATGGTAATAACTTGGGCTATTTTGAATAAATCAAAAAAACTCGTTCAAAATCACATTAAACACAATCTAATAAATCCTATCATATGTTAAATTTATATTTTTTAATGTATTTCTCACTCAGATATATTATAATATTATTTATTATAATATTTGGAGGGATAAATTATATATGCAAATTAAAGATAAAAAACTTATATTAAAAAAATCATTATATTATCTATTTGGTTTTTTACCACTTATAATAACTCTTTTTATTTATCCTCATATTCCAAAACACGTTCCCTCCCACTATACTGCTGTAGGTGAAATTGCTAATTGGAATAGTAGAGAACAAATTTTAATTATTCCTTTTTTATTAGCTATATTCACTTATTTTAAACCTAAGATATTTGTAGAAAATTTTAAATCTAAATCTGAGGAAAAAGTGAGTTTTTATTCAACTATGTTATTTATTTTATCAATAGATTTACTTAGCATGCTTGAATTATTTACTTCATTTACTGGTGAAGATTTCTTAGATAAATTTAATTTTTATAATCTATTAAGTTGTATAATTTGCTTTATATTTATCTTTTTAGGATATACTCTTTCAAATTGTACTAGAAACTCTACATTTTCTATTAAAATACCAATGCATCTAATGGATAATGATGTATGGAAAAAAATGCATTCTAATCTAGGAGCATATTTTGTATCTAGTAGTATAGTATTTCTTCCTATAGGCGCAATATGCGAAAACCATTATATAGTATTTATATTAATGTTAGAAATACTTTTTATAATAGTAGTTCCTATTTTTGTAATATATTTTTATATTAGAAAACATTTAAAACATAAAAACTTTTAATCTTTTATAATTATTCCTAAGAGTTTGGATATATCTATAGCTTGATACGTATTTAATCAACAACCTCTTAGGTTTTCTAAATTAAACAATTTCTAATATATCAGTCATTTTTTCTATTATATAAGTAGCTCCTGCATTTTCTAATTCTTCCTTATCACCATATCCAAATAAAACACCGACAGAATCTATGCCTAGCTCTTTTGCACCTAATATGTCGTATTCTCTATCTCCAACCATAAGCACATTTGCCCCCGGAACTTCCCCTATATTTTCTAGTGAGTAAGTTATTACTTCTACCTTTTTGCAACGGGTTTCATCTAAATTACTTCCACCTATAAAATCAAAATACTTATCTAATTTAAAATGTTGAAGTATTTTTTCACAAAATACCATTGGTTTTGATGATGCAAGTATTATTTTTTTGCCTCTATTTTTTATTTCTTTTAGGGTTTCTTCAACGCCTTCATATACTTCATTCTCTAGCATTCCACCCTGATCTACATAGTATTCTCTATATTTTTTAATAGCTAGTTGTATTTTTTCTTCATCATCTCCTACATATTCTCTAAATGTGGCACTTAATGCTGGCCCTATATGTCTTTTTAAAGATTCATTGTCCTTTTCTAGCCCAAAATAATTAAGTGCATATTTAATCGAATTTGTTATTCCTAAATCAGATGCTGTAATTGTTCCATCTAAATCAAATACTATTATGTCGTAATTCTTCTTCATATATATCTCCCAAATTTTTATTTTACCAATTGGTAATTTCTATTTATCTAGATATATTTTACACTAAGAAAATATTTATTCAAAGTATTAGATTTACATTTTAACAAAAATAATCAAAACAATAGAAGACTGCATCATAACGATACAGCCTTCTCCCGTACAAAACATATTCATTTTCCCCAAAACGAAATTCTAAAACAATAACAATTAATTAATAAACAATTTTTATAAAAATATAATCAAGTCTAAAGTTGACTAATTTATTTATTTTTTCTATACTTATATAATAAACTATGGAGTAACTCCATAGTCAAGCTGATTTTGAAAAAAATTTAACAATTAATAGGAGAATTTTAAATGAAAGATTTAACTTTTAATATAAGTGAAACTTCACGAATTACTGGTTTATCTATCGATACATTGAGATATTACGATAAAATAGATCTAATTAAATCTAAAAAAAATCCCAATAATCGTTATAGATACTACACAATTGAAGACATATCCATAATAAGTCATATTAAAAACTTGCGCGACTTAGATTTATCTATTTGTGATATTAAATCACTACTTCACTCTGACCCAGAAGTCCAACGTCAAATTTTAAAAAATCATCATAAAGTTCTTTTAGAAAAGGTGGCCACAATTAAGAAAATAGAAAAGGTTTTTAAAGATACTTTGAAAGAAGTAAACTCAAGTGACTTAATGATTAATGTTCCTGTTATAAAATCGTATACCGACCGTTATTTTAAAAAGCTAAAAAATAATGTTAAAACTAATAAATGCTCTATATCTAAGAAAAACTTATTAGATACTTCAACTAATTTTTTAGATATATTAGATAAATTCGTATTTTCATTTTCTGATAAAAACTTTGATTCCACAAATTTATTTGATTTCTTTGAATATGGAAAAGTATCTGAGAACCAAGAATATTATACTGAAATAAGTCATGAAGAGTTTGAGGTTATGGAAGATACAAAAGATATATTGGTTGTTCCACATTCAAATTACATAGAAACTATCACAAAATTGTCTAAAGATAATTTTGATGAGTATTTTGAAAACTTAATAGGTTGGATAGATTTTAAAAACTTAAATCCAATATACCCTGGGTTTATAAAATATCTTGATACTTCGCTTTATTTTATGAATGAAGGTGAATGTCTAGTTCAGTTTCAAATACCATTTAAACATAAAAAATACGAATAATACTGCGGCAAGTTCAACTTGCCGTTTTCTTTTTGAATGCACAAAAAAATAGCAACCATTTGGGGATGGTTGCTACAAAATACTGTTTTATACTTCCGTCGTATAAAACGGGGTCGTTATTGTTTTAAAAATTCTAACTTTGGGGAAAGTAGAATATGAATTAAGTTAGAAAAAATTTACAGAATAGTCCACTGTCATAAACTCACCATCAGTTTAATGACAATACTTAAGTTATTCAAACATAAATTTTATAACTTAACTTCTATACACTTATTATATTTGATGTATACAAGATTGTCAATAGATTTTTTACATTTTTTTACTTTTTGTTCTTGTATATACAAACTATAGAGTTAGTCCATAGTTTGTATTGTTTAAAAACATTTTCCTTAATTAGTTTTTTAACTAAAAATCAAAAAGAGCCTTTTATATATCAAAAGGCTCCTAATTACTATTTTATATTTTTATTATAATCTTCTCCCATTTACAAATGCTTTGCTATAATGTCCACTAGCTAAACTTGATATTACTACTTTCTTTTGAGTTGAAGATGCGTGTATAAATTGACCATTTCCTATATATATACCAGCATGAGATACATTTCCGTTGTTTGATCCTACTGTATCGAAGAATACTAAATCCCCTGCTCTTAAATTTCCTTTGCTTACATATGTTCCGTATCTACTTTGTTCAGTTGAAGTTCTTGGTATTGATTTACCTAATTTATTCTTAACTACATAGTATGTGAATCCTGAACAGTCGAAGCTATTTGGTCCTTGTGCTCCCCATACATATGGCTTTCCTAATTTTGTTTTAGCATATGATACTAATGAGCTTTTGTTATTATTGCTTTCGTTTTTATTTGAACCGCTTCCTTTAACTGAGCTTACATAACTATCGTAAACATATCCAGTTTTTCCATTGTATTTTACTTTTACCCATCTTCCGCTTTTTCCTAGATAAGTTAATTTATATCCTTTGTGTAATTTTCTCATTGAAGCGTATTTTTTAGATGGACCTTTTCTAAAGTTAACTCTCGATTCAACAGTCACAGTTTTGCTTGCTGCATCTACTTGTTCTACATTTCCTAATGGTAATATCGATGTTGAGGCAATAATCGCACTTGCCACTACATAAGATTTATTTATTTTCATAATTATATTCCTCCCAATAATCAGTAACATTTTGTTACCTTTTTCTTCTATATATCCAATCATCGCTAATCAGCGTCTTATCTTCATTTTTCATTCCAATAATTTTTATCTTATTAATATTATTACATTTTTGTTACTTTTTATCAAGTCTTTTTGTTACTTTTTTGTTACTTTTTTCTAACATAAATAAATTTGAAACAGAAAAGTAACAAAAAAGCGGTATAACATATGTCGTTATACCGCTAATTCACTAAATTTATATTAATAAATCTATTAATCTATTTTTTTATTGTAATTTTTTATAACACATAAGAATTTCTTTATAAAACTCTTCTTGCATTTACATAAGCTTTTTGATAGTAACTATCATTGAAGTTTGCAATTACTATTTTCTTTTGACCATAAGATGCATGTATCATTTGCCCATTTCCTATATACATTCCAACATGTGATACATTTCCATCATTAGCTCCGTTAGTGTCAAAGAATACTAAGTCTCCAGCTTTTAAATTACTTTTACTTACATATGTTCCGTATTTACTTTGTGCGCTTGAAGTCCTTGGAAGTACTATTCCTGCCTTATTTTTAAATACATAGTATGTAAATCCTGAACAGTCAAAACTATTTGGGCCTTGTGCTCCCCATACATATGGTTTACCTAATAAAGTTTTTGCATACGCTATTACTTCATTAGCTTTTGTTGATACAGTGTTATTGTTGTTGTTAGCATTGTTTCCATTTGAACCTGGCACTGTACTTTGTAAATAAGAGCTATCTACATATCCTGTTTTTCCATTGTAGTTTATTTTTGACCAACCATTTGATGTCGATAATACTGTTACTTTTTCTTTGTATTCTAATTTTCCTAATTTAGAATAACTTGTTCCTGCTCCACTTCTTACATTTAATCCAGAAGTCGTATTTACATATTTTGTAGTTCCTGTTGTTTCATTGTTAGTATTATCATTAGTTGAACCTGGTACTGTACTTTTTAAGTAAGAGCTATCTACATACCCTGTTTTTCCATTGTAGTTTATTTTTGACCAACCATTTGATGTTGATAGTACTGTTACCTTTTCTTTGTATTCTAATTTTCCTAACTTAGAGTAACTTGTTCCTGCCCCACTTCTCACATTTAGCCCTACTGATGCACTTACATATTTTGTAGTTCCAGTAGTAGAATTATCAGTTGTACCTTTTGTTACATAATCTCCATGTACATATCCTGTAACTCCATTATATTTTACTTTTAGCCAACTTCCTGATGTGCTTATGTACTCAACTTTTTGCCCATTCATTAATACATTAATTATACTGTAACTTGTAGATGGACCTGTTCTAAAATTTAGTGATGAAGCCGTAACAGTTCTCATATCAGTAGCAGCATCTACATGTGATGCATTCATTAATGGTAATGCCACTGATGCCATCATAGCACTTGCTATAATGTATTTCTTGTTTATACTCATACTCATCTCTCCCAATGTTTTTTTTGAGTATATTAAATACTCGCTCCTATATTTTACATTATTTAACTAAACTTTGTCAAAGTTTATCGAATTTTATCTTTTTTAATGGCTTTTAATTGATATAATTTCAATTATCTTGACATAAAAAAAATAGTTTGTATTATTAAATTATAAAGTTTATTATTTTAGAAAGGATTATTACAATGGAAACTGTAAAACATGAAATCCCACCAGTCTACGATAAAAATTCTAAAATACTTATTTTAGGATCTTTCCCCTCAGTAAAATCTAGGGAAAATCAATTTTTCTATCATCATCCCCAAAATAGGTTTTGGAAGGTTTTATCTGGTGTTGTAGGCTGTGATATACCTGTAACTATAGATGATAAAAAGGAGTTTTTGCTAAATAACAATATCGCCGTTTGGGATGTTATAGCAAGTTGTGAAATTGAAGGCTCTAGTGATAGCAGCATAAAAAATGTTGTTGTGAATGATTTAAACAAAATTATATATACTTGTGATATAAAACAAATATTTTGTAACGGCGGAAAGTCATTTGAGCTTTATAAAAAATACTGTGAAAAAAATACAAATTTAAAAGCTATAAAACTTCCATCAACTAGCCCTGCAAATGCTAGGTTTTCACTAGAAAAATTAATCAATGAATGGCAGATTATTAAAAATTTTCTATATCAATAAATAATTGTTTGAAGTAAACTTGAGCCTATGGTATTATATAATTTCTAAGACTCAAATTTTAGGAGGAAATAAAATGGAAAATTTACCAAATTGCCCAAAATGCAATTCTGAATACACTTATGAAGATGGATCACTTGTAGTTTGCCCAGAATGTGGTTATGAGTGGAACCCAAATACTCAAGAAGAAGAAAACGTAATAAAAGACGTTAACGGAAACGTTCTAAACGATGGAGATTCTGTAACAGTTGTTAAAGACTTAAAAGTTAAAGGAGCTTCTTCTTCAATAAAAATAGGAACTAAAGTTAAAAATATAAGATTAGTTCCAGATGCTGCTGATGGACATGATATAGAATGTAAAATAGATGGTTTCGGAGCTATGAAACTTAAATCTTCAGTTGTTAAAAAAGCATAATTTAAATATTTAATAACTTAAGCCGGCGATTTGCTGGCTTTTTTGTTGTGAAAAATATTATTTATAGTATAATTAACTTAAATATACAAGAGTATAATCAAATCACTTTTAAAAACAAACATCATTATTTTTTTGGGTTATTAAAATCAGCTATTGCTCTAAGGTGGGGAAAATATTTATATCCTTGGAGGAAAATTTTATGTGGTATGTTAATTTTAAAAAGACTAGATGTAAAAGTTGTTATGCCTGTGCGCGCGTCTGTCCAGTTAATGCAATTAAATTTAAAAACGAGCAAGCTCAAATTCTAAAAGACAGATGCATAGTATGTAATGAATGTTCAAAAGCTTGCCCTCAAAAGAATTCAATTTTAAAATCAGAAGTATCAAAAATTAAATTTTTTTTAAAAAATAAAAACAAAGTTGCAGTTTCTATTGCACCGAGTTTTGTTTCTATATTCGGTGAAAATAGTCACAAAATCCCTACTGCCCTAAAAAAATTAGGTTTTACATATGTTGAGGAAACTGTTATCGCAACAAATCCTGTATTAGAACAATACAATCATTATGCAGATTTGGACGATGGTGAAAACTACTTCACAAGTTTTTGCCCAACTATAAACAACTTAATTGAAAAGCACTTCCCTCAGTTTACAAAAAATCTAATACCTGTAGTATCTCCTTTTCTATGTCACACTCGACTTATGAAAAGTAAATACCATACTGATACGAAGGTCGTGTTTATCGGCCCTTGTCTTGCAAAAAAAGATGAAGGTTCTACTGATGTAAGTGTCGATGCTGTTATAACTTTTGCCGAGCTTCAAAAATGGTTTAAAAAAGAAAATATAAATTTAGATGAACTTGAAGAAGGTGAATTTGATGTAATTTGTAAAGATAGACTGTTATTCCCTATCGTCGGCCAAACAACTCGTGTTATAAATGACAAAAATCCAGTAAAAAAAGTTATTACTGTTGAAGGTATAAAAGACTGCATCGATATATTGCACGCACTAGAAGAAGGTCGTTTTACAAATACAATATTTGAAATGAGCGCCTGTATTCATAGTTGTCTAAATGGTTCTGGACTTGATAATCACAAGACCACTTATCAAGAAAGAGAAATAAACGTCAGAAATTATAGACAAAAATGTAAAATAAAATATAAAGATTTTGATGATAAATATCCTTATGAAGACTATCTAGATAAAACTCCTTTAGGGAAAATTTTTACTCCTAAAAAAGTTGAGCTCAAGGTTCCAAATGATGATGAACTCTACTCTATTTTAAAATCTATGGGTAAAACTACTTTAAAAGATGAGCTCAACTGTGGTGGATGTGGATATAAAACTTGTAGGGACCATGCTATAGCTATTTATAACAGTATTTCAGAAATCAACATGTGTTCACCTTATATGAGACAAAAAGCTGAGAATATAGCAAATTTGATATTTGAATCATCGCCTTTTTTAATAGGGCTTGTTGATAAAGAAATGAATATTTTAGAGTTTAACAGTAATGCTAAGCAATTTTTCGATATAAAAGACGACGACTATATCGGCTATCCTATGTTTATGTATGTAGACGATGCTGCTTTTTACGATTGTTTGAATAACTATAAAAACATCTACAACAATATTGTTCCAATTGAAGATATGAATAAAACACTATCTCAAGATATTTTCTGGCTTCATGATGAGGAGATTTTTATGTGGATGGCATATGATATTACAGAGAAAATAGAAAATAAAAAGCACGCCGATCAAGTTAAACAGGATACTATGGAACTCGCCCAAACTGTTATAAATAAACAGATGACAGTTGTTCAAGAAATAGGAAGACTTCTTGGTGAGACAACTGCCGAAACAAAGGTTATTTTAAGCCGTGTTAAAAACTTAATCAATGAGGATAATAGTTCTGATAATTTGAGAAATCCATAGTCTTTGTATTCAAATACAAAAAGGAGTTGTATGTAAAATCTGCAACTCCTATATTTATCCAAAATCTATCTAAATTTAAAATTCTATTAATAAAATATTATTCAACAAATACTGCTGTTCCATAAGCTATAACTTCGCTAGCCCCTTGTATTATTGATGAAGTCATAAATCTCATTCCAACTATTGCATTTGCACCAGCATCGCTAGCTTTGCTTATAAGTCTTTTTAATGCTATATCACGAGCTTCTTCCATCATAGCAGTGTATGATTTCATTTCTCCACCAACTAAACCTTTTAGTCCAGCGCCTATATCTTTACCTATGTTTTTTGATTGAACAGTACCTCCTGACATTACTCCAATAACTTCTTTAATTTCTTTTCCTGGTATTTGATCTGTTGTAACTATTAACATTTTTATTCCTCCCAAAGTTATTTTTATATTTATTCTAAAGTTAAAATATAACCTTATTCTTAATCTTTACTATTTTTTTTACTCCCCTTTTTACGTGCTTTTACACATTCAGTAAGGAGATATTCTATCTGACCATTTATTGATCTAAACTCATCTTCTGACCACTGAGCAAGTTCATTCCACAGAGTTGGCGAAATTCTAAGTAAAATTTGTTTTTTACTTTTATCCTTTTTTTCAGCCATAACTATCTAATAAATTGAGCCACTATTTACAATTGGTTGAGCATCTTTATTTCCACATAGTACTACAAGTAAGTTGCTCACCATAGCAGCCTTTCTCTCATCGTCTAATTCAACAACTTCTTTTTCACTTAGAGAATTAAGCGCCATCTCAACCATACCAACAGCACCTTCTACTATTTTCTTACGTGCTGCAATTATTGCCTCTGCTTGTTGACGTTGCAACATTGCTGCTGCAATTTCTGGTGCATAAGATAAGTGAGTTATACGTACCTCTTCTACTTCTATTCCTGCTACTTCTACACGTTTTTGAAGTTCTTCTTTTAATCTGTCTGCTATCTCTTGGCTACTTCCACGAAGAGATTTTTCTCTATGGTCTTCTGTATCTTCTGAATCATATGGATAAAGTCTAGCGACATTTCTTATAGTTGAGTCGCATTGTATTGATAAAAATGTCTTGTAGTTTTCTACATTAAATACAGCCTTTGTAGGGTTGACAACCTTCCAAATAACTATTGTTCCTATTATTATCGGATTTCCTAGTTCATCATTAACCTTTTGCTTTTGGTTGTTTAGAGTCATCGCTTTTAAAGATACCTTCTTTGTATTTGATGTTTTGCTTTCATCGTCTGAATCTTTTTCACCAGTTTTACTAAGCTTTGTAACTTGTGATTCATAAGTTGGATTTATAGCACTTACAAATGGGTTTACAAAGAAGAAACCAGGCTTTTTAAGTGTTCCATAATATTTACCGAATAATACAAAGACTACTGATTCATTTGGATTTACTATTTTTAATCCACAAAACATAAATATAGCCACAATAAATAAAATTATTGAAATTACTAAAAATATAGGATTATCGTATGCAATTAAAGTACCTACTCCTAGTGTTGGAGATATTATAAATAGTATTCCTATAATAAGAGCTAGCCATCCACTCATAGGGTTTAGTTCTTTTTCCTCTATTGAGCTCTCTTGTTTTACAAAATTATTCTCACTCATAGTTTACCCCTCCTTTTGATTTACTACCTCTGAAATTTAATCTAAATATAATTTTGATATTATTTTGATATCATTTTTATAGTTAAATAATAACCTAATTTCCAATAATTTTCCAGTTACATTTTTGTAGTATTTCTAACTTTTCTCGATGCATATACACAAAATAGGCTGTCAATTCACTTTAAATTCTAGACAACATTTCAAACTCCATCAACTTGCATGTAATAGTAAATATTTGGAAAGTATAGTATAATTTTAATAAATCAAAACAATTCAAATCTAGAACTTTTATTTATAAAGGGGGTAAATTTAATGTCTTCTAATTTTTCTAAAAAAGGATGTAGAGGATGTTATGCTTGTGTCAGAGTCTGCCCTGTCGACGCAATTGTTATAAAAGGTGGCCAAGCAGACATTCTTATGGATAGATGTATTTTATGTGGTAGGTGTTCAAAAGCCTGTCCACAACATTACAGAGTTGAAAAAACGAGTATCAACAGTGTTAAAAACTTTATCAAAAGTGGTGAAACTGTAATCGCCTCAGTAGCTCCAAGTTTTGCTTCGGCATTTGGAAAACAAAGTCTTAAAATCCCAGCAGTACTTAGACATCTTGGCTTTACACATGTTGAAGATTCTGGTATTACAACAAAACCTATCTTTGATATATACAATGCATATGCAAATGAAAAAGATAATGAAAACTACATTACATCTATGTGTCCTACTATAAATCATCTTATTCAAAAGCATTATCCAGAGCTAACAAATTCAATTATTCCAGTGGTTCCACCATTTATAAGTCATGGCCGTTTTCTAAAACACAAATACGGTACAGATAATAAAGTTGTATTTATCGGCCCTTGTGTTGCAAAGAAAACAGATGCAACTAAAGAAATTTGTGTTGATGAAGTTATAACTTTTTATGAATTACAAAAATGGTTACAATCTGAAAATTTGAATTTAGAAGATTTTCCAATTGAGCCATTTGATTATATTTATAAAGATAAAATCATATTCCCAATAGCAGGGGAAACTTCCGATTTTATAGAAAGTAAAAATCCTTCTAAAACAGTTTTCTGTGTAAATGGTATTGAAGATTGTAAAAGTGTTCTAAACTCTATAAAAAACGGCAAATTTGAAAATACATTCTTTGAAATGAATGCCTGTAATCATGGTTGTCTTTATGGTTCTGACTTAGACAAAGATGATAGATGTTTCTTTGAGGTTAAACGTGATCTAATAAATAATAAGCAAAAATATATAGATTTGTTCCAGGCAAAGGCGGTTAAAAATCCATATGAAGATATAGCATTAGATGTTTTACTTTATAAAGAATATCCACCAAAACCATTTAAATTTGAACAACCTACTGAATATGAAATAAAGGAAATTCTAAAAACAATGGGTAAAACCTCAAGAGCTGATGAATTAAACTGTGGTAGCTGTGGATATAAAACATGTCGCGAAAAAGCAATTGCAGTTTTTAACGGTATTGCCGAACCGTCAATGTGTCTTCCTTATATGAGAAGTAGGGCTGAAAGTTTATCTAATATTATTTGTGAATCTTCACCAAACTTAATCGGACTTGTCGATAAAGATTTAATGATTATAGAGCTAAATCCAGCTGCCGAATCATTTTTCAAAATTGAAAAAGATGAAGCCGATGGTATGCCTCTTGGAATGTATTTAGATGACCAAGAATTTGAACGTGTTAGAACATTTAGAAAAAATGTCCGCAACGAAAAGATAACTTTTGAGGAATATGATAATTCTACAATATTACAAACGATCTATTGGCTAGAACAAAACCAAATGTTTTTATGGCTTGCTGTCGATATCACAAAAGACGAAAGAGCCAAGGAAAAACTTCAAACTTTAAAAATCGAAACTGTAGAAATGGCACAACAAGTTATTGCAAAACAAATGACTGTTGCCCAGGAAATTGCAAGTTTACTTGGTGAAACAACTGCCGAAACAAAAATAACTTTAACAAAACTTAAAAATTTCATCTTAGATGATGAAGAAGGGAAAGAATAATGAGATATTTTATTGATTTTGCATCTGGAAGTCTTATTAAATATGGCGAAGAACTTTGTGGCGATAATGTAGAATTTTATGTTGATAACGATATGAGTGTTGCTGTTTTATCTGATGGACTTAGCAGCGGTGTTAAGGCGAATATCTTAGCTACTCTTACTTCTACTATTGCACTTACTATGATAAAAAATGGGCTTACCATAGAGGAAACTGTAGAAACCATTATCCAAACACTGCCTGTTGATGCGCAAAAAAACATAGCCTACTCTACTTTTACTATTGTGAAAATTACAGACCATAACAAAGCTTATATCGCTGAATTTGATGGACCTGAGACTTTCTTTTTAAGAAGAGGTCAAATTGAAAGAATCCATTACACAGAAACAAATATATGTGGCAAATTAGTTCGTGAAGCTAGTATAGATTTAAAAGAAAATGACGTTATGGTTTTTGTAAGTGACGGCGCTCTTTATGCAAGTGCCGGCCAATCGCTTAATTTAAATTGGAAATGGGAAGATATCGCAAAACATCTTAAAATTAATGTAAGAGATTCGATGTCTGCTCTTGATATAAAAAATAACTTATTAGGTGTTTGTGACCAAATGTACTTATTTGAGCCTGGAGATGATACTACAGTCTGCGTCTTAAAAGCTGTGAAACCGAAAAAGGTAAAACTTTTCACTGGACCTCCTACACATAAAGAAGATGATGCCAAAGTTGTACATGAGCTTATGAATAACGCCGATATAAGAATTGTAAGCGGTGGCACAACTTCACAAATCGTAGCGCGTGAACTAGGTGTCGAAGTTAAATCAAGCACAGAAATATACGACAAAGAAGTCCCTCCAATAGCATATATCCAAGGGGTCGACTTAGTCACAGAAGGTGTACTTACACTTTCCAAAACAATAGATAGATTAAAATCACTGTCTAAATCACTTGATTCAGATATATTCAAAGCTAAAGACGGTGCATCACAAATGGCTAAACTTTTATATAGCGCATCACATATAAAACTATTAGTCGGAAGATCACTCAATATCGCCAACGCCGAATCATCGTTCCAAAGAGACTTGGAACTGAGACTGCACGTTGTTGGTGAGCTCGAAAAGATTTTAGTTAAATTAGGAAAAATCGTTACAGTTGAATATTATTAATTCGTAACAAAAAATAAAATCGCAAAAACCCGTATTGGATTTTTGCGATTTTGTAGTTCTTGAATGAAGTAAATAGATTGAAATTGAACTTAGTTTTTCAAAATTATATCTTAGATATTATTTTGAGTAGAACTCAACGATTAGTATTTCGTCAATTTCGATTGGCACTTCTTGTCTCTCTGGTAATCTTGTTAATACACCTGAGAATTTGTCCATATCTTTACTTAAGTAAGGATATTCGTTTAAAGCACCACTTTCAAAGTTTTCTTTAAACATTACATTAGTTCTAGATTTTTCTCTTAAAGAAACTTCATCTCCTACTTGTACTGCAAAAGAAGGTATATCTACTTTTTTACCGTTTACTAATATATGTCCGTGAACTACCATTTGACGTGCTTGTCTTATAGAGTTTGCGAATCCTAATCTGTAAACAACGTTGTCTAATCTACATTCTAGCATTTGTATTAAAGCTACACCTGTTGATTCTTTTGATTTTTCAGCTTTCTTAACGTAGTTTCTGAATTGTTTCTCTAATACACCATAATAAGCTCTAAGTCTTTGTTTTTCTAATAATTGAAGTCCATATGGTGAAAGTTTTTTGTCTGCTCTAGAAGTTCCTCTTCCAGCTCTATCCATTGCTTTTGGATGTCCGCACACATTTAATCCTAAACGTCTGCATTGTTTAAATCTTGGTCCCATCATTTTTGCCATTTTTGTTGTTCTCCTTAAAAATTATATTTGCCGCGATAATTTTTAAAGCCAATATTATTATAGCACTTGTTTTTGTTATTGTAAATGATTTTCATTATTAAAATATATTTTTATAACAAACATTTTTTATTATTAATTCCAAAATTCTTTATAATCTTCTCTAAAATCTATAAGTATAGCATTAACTTTTAATCAAAAGTCAATACTAAATGTAACAAAAAAGATGCCTAAAAATCAATTTAGGCACCCATAAAAAAATTTAAACCTTTACCTACATACTATTTTCTACACTTTTCAAAAACTGAATATTTTTAATTTCTATATTAGTCAACATAGTCTTATCATTAAAATTACTTGGTTCTATAACTCCTTGATACCAAGACTTGCTATTGAAATAATTTCTTAAATCTTGTGATTGGAACTTTCTGCCGTGTCTTGCGTATATTTCATTTCTGGCATATCTAAGTTGTTGTTTTGATAACCCTTGTATATCACTTAATGTAAGTAATACATCGCTGCTGTATGATATAATATATCCGCCTGTTTTGTTACTACTGCTGCTATTATTTCTAGTATAATTATTATTTGTGTAACTATTATACTCATTTTTGCTAGTATAATTGTTATATTCATTATAAGCTGGATCGGTACTTTGTGATGAGTCTTGACTTTGTTGATTTGAACTTGAAGCTGCTTGCCCACTTTGTGTTACAACATCACTATTATCATTGCCTATAAATTGTTTTCCAAGAAGTACAATTACTGCAACTACGACTAAAGTTCCTATGATTATTTTTATGACCTGAGCCCAATCTGTCTGATTATTATTTGGATATCTATAATCATTATAATTAGGTTGATTATAATTTATACTTTGGCTTTGACTATAATTTTCATCCATCGGTGCACCACATTTTATACAAAATTTTGCACCGTCATTGTTTATATGATTACATCGCTTACAAATCATACCAAACACCCCTTTTTATTTGAAAAATCGTTTAAACTTAAATCTAAATGATAAATCCATATTTCCCACTCCTTATCCAATTTAACTGATTTTTTTACTATGATAAAATCTAAGATTTATTAAGATTATTTTCGAAATGATTATTAAAATAAATTAAACTCTGATTAATTTTATTAATTTTAGAACCATAATATTACTAAGAATATGTCACAATTGTGTCACAAATTATTCACAAAAAAAGACCGACCACGAAACCAATCGTGTCAGTCTTTTTTGAAGAATCGTATAATCATTAGGCATACTGGTCATAACTCTACCGTAGATTAATATGTAACGCGCAAAATACATATAATCTAAAACTAGTATGTTTATCTTTTAAAGATTTTGATACTAATTAAAAACTCTAAATATTATATAGACTAGAAAGCTACCACACTTAACCCAAATCTATTTAAGAAATATTTAAACTTTTGCTATTTCCTTAGCCTAAATTAATTATATCAAACTTTTTTCATTTTGTAAATGATATTAATTATCATTATCGTAATTTTTTATTTATTTTTGTTTTTTTATTGATTTACTTTCTTTTTTTTCAATAATTTAAAGTATATTTTGTATTTTAATTTATTTTTTTAATCAAATAAGACTAAATACAAATATTAACATTAACATTTTTTAAAATTATTACAATTTCGCAAGTTAATTTTTATAACCTCCAAATTTCTAATATTATCTTGCATTTTATTTAATATAAAAATCTCTTTCCTTGTAATTATATCCCATGTCAAATTTTATCAAACCACGCTATATATACTCTGTAATACAAGATTTTAACTCGATTGTAAATAATAAAACTTATATATTCTACATAAGTTTGGATATATTTTTCAGAATTTATTTTATTTTTCAAATTTAGAAGATTTGCATTTACATCTTGCTTTAATTTCAAATCCCCATTATAATATTCATTAACGTTGTATTTAATAATTATTTTAAGGAGGGGTTTATGGAAACTTTAAACAATATTATAACTGTAGTAAATGATTTTTTATGGACTTATATTCTTGTAATAGCTCTTATAGTTTTAGGAATATATTTCACTATAAAAACAAAATTTGTTCAATTTAGATATTTTAAAGAAATGTTTAGACTTTTAGGTGATGGAATGGGCAAAGATGCCAAAGGCGACGGAAAGGTTTCTTCATTCCAAGCATTTTGTATAAGTACTGCATCTCGTGTTGGTACGGGTAATATCGCAGGTATATCAATCGCTATCGTAGGCGGTGGGCCTGGTGCAATATTCTGGATGTGGGTTGTTGCTCTTATCGGATCTGCATCAAGTTTTGTTGAAAGTACATTAGCACAAATATATAAAGTTAGAGACGGAGCTGCATTCAGGGGTGGTCCAGCTTATTATATAGAACAAGGTTTAAAAAACAAAAAAATGGCAATACTATTCTCAGTATTAATAACAATATCTTTCGCATTTGTATTTAATGCTGTTCAATCTAATACAATGACTGTTGCATTTAATGCAGCTTTCGGTATAGATAAATTCCTTATGGGAATAATATTATGTGCCTTAACTACTGCTGTTATATTTGGTGGAGTTCAAAGAATAGCAAAAATAACTGAGGTTATAGTTCCAATATTTGCTGTAGCATACATATTAGTTGCATTATTTATAGTTTTCAAAAACATAAACTTAATGCCACAAGTATTCGAAGCAATATTCTCACAAGCACTTAACTTCAAAGATTTCACTGTTGGTACATTCACAGGAACAATATTAGTCGGAATAAAAAGAGGTTTATTCTCTAACGAAGCTGGTATGGGTAGTGCACCTAATGCTGCTGCAACTGCAGATACTTCACACCCAGTAAAACAAGGTTTAATACAATCACTTGGTGTTTTCACAGATACAATAATAATCTGTACTTGTACTGCATTTATGGTACTTCTATACACTCAATTTAACACAACAAGTGGCGCTACTAGTATAGAACTTGCACAAGAAGCATTAAGCTATCACATAGGTTCTTTAGGATATACATTTATAGCTATATGCATCTTCCTATTTGCATTTAGTTCAATCGTTGGAAACTACTACTACGGTCAATCTAACATAGAGTTTATATTCGGAGAAAATAAAGCTTTAATGGCTGTATTTAGAGTTTTAGTTGTAGGAATGGTTTTATTTGGTTCTCTTACAAAAGTTCAAATCGTTTGGGACTTAGCCGATGTAATGATGGCGCTTATGGCCATAGTAAATCTAGTTGCTATAACTCTTCTTGGAAAATTTGCATTTAGAGCATTAGATGACTATACTAGACAAAGAAAAGCTGGTATCTCAAATCCAACATTTAATCCTGCCAACATAGAAGGTCTTGGAAAATTTGAATGTTGGGGAAATGATGATGACGAAGAAGCTGCAATATAATTCGGATTTAAAATAGTTAAAATTATTATACTAATTTTCAATATAAGGTGGAGTAAAACAATGTTTTGCTTCACCTTTTTAATATGTTAAAAATATTTAATCTTATCATATATATAAATAATATATAATTAATAATAATTCATATTAAAATAACATAAATATTTAAGTTGGCATTAATATAATTTAAGTTTATAGATTGGGGGACTAAAATGCAAAATGAATCAGATTTGAAATTAAAAAAACAAAAGGAATTCTTAATAAAATTCTGTTACTTCGGTGTTATCATCGGAACGACAATAATTATAATCAAAGTTTTAGGATCTATACTTACACCTTTTTTAATCGCATTTATAATTGCAGCTATTTTAAATCCATTAATAAAATTTTCTTGTAAAAAACTTCATATTAACCGCGCCATTATATCCATATTATTTGTCCTTGCATTTTATACAATTGCATCTTTTATAATAATTTTGATTGGAGCAAAACTTTTAGTACTACTTCAAAGTTTATTTACAACATTACCACAATTTTTTACAACTTATTTTGAACCATATATTAGAGACACTTTCACACATTTTGAAAAATTATTTTTATCACTAGATCCAAATGTGATTTCAGCATTAGAAGAAAGTTCCTCTAGCTTAATAAGTACACTTGGCAACTTTGTAAGCAAATTTTCAACAATGGTTGTAAGCTATGTATCAGGATTTGCAACAACTATCCCTGCAATATTCTTAAAAACAGTCATAACAATAATCGTTACATTTTTTATAACTATAGATTTCGAGAAAATAATAAATTTTATAAAACGCCAACTTCCAGAAAGTGCATCAAAACCTATTAAAGAAAGTAAAAAGTTTATAACTACTACATTATTTAAATGCTTGTTATCTTATGTACTTATACTAAGCATCACTTTTACAGAAATTGCGATAGGACTTACTATACTTCAAATTCCTAATGCTATACTTATTGCAGTTGTTATTGCCATATTTGATATATTGCCTGTTCTGGGTACTGGCGGAATAATGATTCCTTGGGCTATAATAGCACTGCTTTATGGCAATTATACAATAGGAATTGGCATCGCTGTTCTTTATATAATTATCACGATTATCAGAAATATCATTGAGCCGAAATTAGTCGGTCAACAAGTTGGACTCCACCCAGTTGTAACTCTTATAAGTATGTTTATAGGACTTCACTTTTTAGGATTTATCGGTATGCTTGGACTTCCAATTACTATTGCCCTTCTTCGATATTTAAACGATAAAGGTATAGTTAAGATATTTAAATAAGTAAAATTTGAAAATTAAAAGGACTACCGCAAATTGTTTGTGATAGTCCTTTTTTAATATATTTAAAATAAAGATTTTATATAATAGATTTTAAATAGTTTTTATATTTATTTTACTAATTTAGCGTATTCTTTACCAGCTTCTACACAAGCTTGTAAAGTTGCTTCATCTGGGAAGAATTTTTTCTTAACTGTTTCAACTGGCATTTTGAAATTCATTGATTTTAATGTATTTTCAGCCATTGAAATACCTTCTCCACTCCATCCATAAGAACCAAATACACCTGCTATAGTTCCTCTGTTTGCCATTGGGTCTACATTAGAGAATAAATCCCACATAGGCTTAACCATTGTTCTGTTTATTGTTGGTGAACCTAATACAACAACTTTTGATTCTAAGAATTTATCGTGCATTTCTTCATGAGTTAATTGTTCTAAGTCATAAAGCCCAACTTCAACACCTTCAGATCTTGCACCTTCCGCAACTTTTTCAGCCATTTTTTTAGTATTACCATAAGCAGATAAGTAGAATATACTGACTTTGTTGTTGTTAGTAGCTCCTACAGCACCCTGTGACCATTCTATATATCTCTTAACTTGTTCCATAGGTTCTTCTGATAATATTGGACCATGTGAAGTTAATATTGTGTCAAAATCAATACCTAATCCTACAACTTTGTCTACACCATCTAATACGAATTGTGCAAATGGTTTAACTATGCAGTCATAATAAACTTTTGATGCTTTTATATAATCTTCGTTATTTTTAACACATTTAGGGTCGAAATCACCATAATGACATCCAAAAGCATCACATGTGAATAATACTTTGTCTTCTTCAACATAAGTGAACATAGTATCTGCCCAGTGAAGCATTGGCGCAGTTATAAATCTTAAATTTCTTTTACCTATATTTAAAACTTCTCCATCTTTTATTGTTTTAAATTTGAAGTCTCTATTTAATTGATTAGTTAAATAGTTTTTAGCAGCTGTAGTACAATAAACTACTGCATCTGGATTTCTTTCTAATATATATGATAAACTACTAGCATGGTCTGGTTCTGTATGGTGAACTACTATATAGTCTATATTTTCTATTGGCGTTATTGCCTCTATTTTTTCAAAGAATATATCCTTGAAGTTTGATTTTACTGTGTCTATTAAAACTGTTTTTTCATCTTTTATAAGATATGAATTGTAAGTTGTTCCAAATTCAGTCTCCATTATTATATCAAATACCTCTAGATCTTTGTCTAAAACCCCTGTATAATAGATATCTTTTTTTATTTCAAGTACATTGCTCATTAATTTACCTCCTATTTTTTCAATAATTTATGTCAATATATCTTAATTGCCGTTCTATATATTGTTTTGTTTAGTATTTTCTATTTATTATATACCCAGCTATTACTTCAATAAACAAATTTTACTAATTTTAAATTTTTAATTTCTTATATTGATTATTTACAAAATGAACCCAAAATATGAGATGAAAATCAAATAAAGACTATAGATGATGAACAATTCATCTTCCATAGTCTTTTATTCAAAATTATTTTACTAACTCATCTAATATTTCTTGTATTTCATCTTCACACATACCACATATAGTACCTGCTTCAGTTTCATCTTTTATGTCGTCTAAAGTTTTAGCGCCATTTTCGATTGCTTCTTTGATTGTATTATATGTAATATCTAAACATGTACATACTACTCTATCTTCCATTTTAGTTCTCCTGTTTCAATTAATATTTAGAAAGCTTTCTATTTATATTCTGTCGACATTTTTATTATACCCATTAGATATGTTATGAAACAGATTTTATGTTTTTACCAAATATTACAATTATATTTTTATTATCTTAATATCTATATGTGTTTACAACAGAAAAGCTGTAGCAATTTGCCACAGCTTTTCTATTTTAAAATTGTATTTATTTCATTTTTATATCTATGCTTTATTATTGCTTTTGCAAACTAAGATTTTTGATTTTACATATTCTTTTACATATTCTCTTCCTAATGAGCTATATTTTTTAGGATCTATTGTATCAGGATTTTTATCTAATACTTCTTTTACACCTTTGCTGAATGCAATTCTTAAATCTGTTGCATAATTAACTTTACAAATACCTCTTTCAATACATTTCTCAACAGTTTCATCAGGTACACCAGATGTTCCGTGAAGAACTAGTGGTATATCTACAACTTGTCTTATTTCTGATAATCTATCTATGTCTAGCTTAGGTTCACCCTTATAAACACCATGTGCTGTTCCAATTGCTACTGCTAGTGAATCTACTCCTGTTTTTTCAACAAATTGTTTTGCTTCTTCTGGATCTGTATATCCACCATCTCCGCCATCTAAATCATCTTCTTTTCCACCAACTTTACCTAACTCAGCTTCTACTGGTATATTTGCACAATTACAAACATCTACTACTGATTTAGTTAATTCTATATTTTCCTCAAAACTGCTATGTGAACCATCTATCATAACTGAAGTATATCCAGCTCTAAATGCTTTTATTGCAAGCTCAAAGCTATTTCCATGATCAAGATGCATTGCAATCGGAACATTTGCTTTTTCAGCTGCTACTTTTGCATTTGCTAAAAAGAATTCTACATCTGCATATTTTACAGTTGATGGTGTTGTCTGCATTATTACAGGTGAGTTTAATTCCTCTGCTGCTTCAACTACTGCCATAACCATTTCCATATTTTCTACATTGAAAGCTCCTACTGCATAATTGTCTTTTTGAGCATTTATTAACATTTGTTTTGTTGTAACTAAAGCCATTTTATCACCCCTATATCAATTAAGTATTTATTATCTACTTAAAAGTTGTACTATTTCCTTTTTACTTTTACTATTTAATATCTCTTTTACAAATTCATCGTCCATTAAATTTTGTGCTAAGTGAGATAAAGTTTTTAGATGCAAGTCATTGTCATCATCACCAGCTGCTATCATAAATATTAAATTTGCTTTATTTCCATCAACTGAGTCAAAATCGAACCCATCTTTTGATATACCTACTGCAACTCTTGGGATTTTAACTGCAGATGTTTTTGCATGAGGTATCGCAATTCCATTTCCAAATCCCGTTGAAGATAACTCTTCTCTTTCTAATATTTCTTTTTTAAATTCGTTTTTATTATTTAAAATTCCATTTTTATCTAGTAATTCTACCATTTCATTTATTACATCTTGTTTTGTTTTAGATTTTAAATTCATACAAACTGTATTTTCTTTATATAAATCATTTTTTTGAGAATCGTGTTTTGTTTCATTTTTTTCTACATCATTTACTATACTTACATCTTGTCCAGCTATTGCTACTTCTACTTTTGGAGTTACTAATACATATAATACTGCCCCAATTGCAGAACCTAATAATATACAAGTAATCCATATTAATGGTTTATTAACTAACCCTAATATTAAAAATCCTCCGTGAGGTGCTGGTACCTCTACTTTCATTATATAAGTTGCTATTGCTGATATTGAAGATCCTGCCATCAATACTGGTATTACTTTCAATGGATTTTTTGCTGCAAATGGTATTGCACCTTCTGTTATATGTGTACAACCTAATACATAATTTATTAAACCTGCTGTTCTATCCTCTTCTGTAAAACGATCTTTTTTAAATGTTGCTGCTAAAGCTATTATAAGTGGCGGTGTTATACAAGCTGCTGATACACCTGCCATAAATAAATAATTTCCTTGCGCTAATAACATAGTTCCTGTTACATATGCTGCTTTATTTACTGGACCACCCATATCAAATGCAGACATACAACCTATTATTAACCCTAGTATTACTGGTGATGATTTTTGCATTCCTTCTAAGAAAGACATCATTGATTCATTAAGCATTGAACATGGTCCACCAAGTAATATCATACCTACACCAACAACTAATACAGTTATTATTGGAACTATAAAGATAGATTTTAATCCTTCAAGTTGTCTTGGAAGATTTCTTAATAAATTAACTACAAACTGAGTAAAGTATCCACCTGCGAAACCACCGATTATACCACCTATAAATCCTGAACCTGTAGCACTTGCTATCATCCCAGCTACAAAACCAGCCAACATACCAGGTCTACCTGCAATTGATTGTGCTATAAACGCCGTTAAAACTGGAACCATTAGGTTCATTGAATATCCACCCACTTCTTTTATTGTTGCAGCTATCGCATTATATTGAGGTGAAGTTGGGTCAAATGAGTAAATCCCCCATAAAAATGATATTGCTGTTAGTACACCACCTGCTACAACTAATGGAAGCATATGTGATACCCCATTCATAAGATGTTTGTATATTTGACGGCCAAATGAAACCTTTTCCCCTTGATTATAATTTGATATTTTTACATTACCTTTTCTTATTGGAACCTTTTTATCTATACATTTTTGTATTAATTCTTTTGCATGATTTATACCTTCAGTAACAGAAACGTCTATAACTGGTCTTCCATTAAAACGTTCCATATCTACATTTTTATCACATGCAACTATTATTGCATCAGCTTCTTGAATATCCTTTGCTGTAAGTGCATTTTCTACCCCAATTGCTCCATTTGTTTCTACTTTAATTTCACATCCAAGCTCTTTTGCAGCTTCTTTTAAAGCTTTTTCGGCCATAAAAGTATGTGCAATACCTGTTGGACAGCCAGTAACACCTAATATCTTCATATTAACCTACCCTTCTAACTTTAATATTTTTTGTGTATTCTTCTACTTTCTTTAAGTTTCCTATTGCATTGCTTTCTGCAACATTTGCCCCTGTTGCTGATGCTCTTTTCAATGCCTTTTCTATATTATCAGGGTTTTCAAGCCATATACTTAAAAATCCTGCTAATGCTGAATCTCCTGCACATGCTGAACTCATAAGTTTTACCTTTTGTGCTGTAGCAAAGTATATATTTTCTCCATTATAGAAATAAGACCCCTTTTCTCCCATAGTTAAGAAAATATTTTGTGCTCCGCTTTTATATAAAAACTCTAGTACTTTTATAACATCTTCTTTATTTGTTATCTCAATCCCAAAGATATCTTTTATTTCTTCATCATTCGGTTTAATTAAAAATGGTTTATATTTTAATAACTCTTTTAGTTTTGGTGAGCTTATATCTATGATTACTTTTGTTTCTTTTTCTTTACATATGTTTAAAATCTTATCATAGTAATCTGGATCAATACCTGGTGGTAAACTTCCATTTATAGTTAAGTATTCTAAATCATTAAGATTTCTTAACACATTTAGCATTTCTTCTTGTTTATCAGAATCTACAAATGATCCAGAATTAACAAATTTAAATTCACCTTCACCGTCATTTAGAAATATATTTATTCTTGTAATTTCATCCTCTATCATAGTTGGGATGATATTTATGCCTTTCTTTTTTGTTTCTTTTATTATATAGTCTCCTGAAAATCCTCCAAAAAAACCCATCACTGTTGAATCTAATCCAAAATATTTTAGTACAAAACTTACGTTTAATCCCTTTCCATTTGCCGAATATACTGTATCAAAAGTTCTGTTTACTTCTTTCCTTTTGATTCCCATTGTTGAAATATTCATATCTATAGCGGGGTTTGTTGTTAATGTATAAATCATTTTGATACCTCCCTTTGATATAAATAATTCTACACAAAAAAATAATGAAAATCTTTTCAAAAATAGAAAACCATTTTCACTATTTTCATAAATTGATATATTAACTTTTGTTCTATTGTATTAATATTCCAATGTTTTTTATTTTAAATTTTTTATGAAAATCTAAAACAAAAATTTTCATAAATTTTCATTTTTAATAATTAACAATATTTTTATTTATTTTTTATTTATATAGTTATTTTCAGATTCTAATACCATATAGTCAATTATTACTCTAGATATTATGTAAAGTGGTAAGCGTGAACTAACTTCAAATTCTTTTATTGCAATATGTGAATGTTTATATGCAATCAATGATAAATCTGTATATTGTAGTATTGATGCTATATTATTACAACAACATGTAACTACACATGCCCCACTTTCTTGTGCATTTTTAGCAGATTTAACCAATTCTTCTGTTTCTCCATTTAATGAAAATATAAATGCCATTTCATTTTTTTTCATTCCTTTAGTCTTTATTTTCATAATATTAGGATCCTTCAATGATACTACATTACAATTTAAAAGTTGCAGTTTTAAAGTAAATTCATCGGCAACATATTCAGTAAGCCCTCTTGACAAAACATATATTCTCGATGATTTTTTAATATTTTCAATTATTTTTAATACATTTGTTAAAGATATATTTTCAATCGAACTTCTTGCCTCGATTAATGACTTATTTATTATTTCCCCAATATTATGCACATTATTATTTTCATTTTTTGATGTCAATTTGTATCTAAGTTCATTAAATCCATTTATTCCACATTTCCTAATAGCCCTTGATACTGTTGCTGGCGATGAAAATGTTTCAAATGCTATATCTACAATTGATAAATCCTGTAATATTTTTTGATTATTATTTATAAATTTTACAATCTCATACTCAGTTTTTGTTAATTTTTTTATAATATTTTCGTTTAAATTGATAATCATATCCTCACCCTATCATTATTTTATAATATATAACAGTATATAATATATTTTATTACTTTGAAACAATTATAAAAATCTTTATTTTTAAGTCCTTAAAGATACGTTTTTTTGAATTACTGCGCCAAGTTCTAAAACATATATACAGAATTTATACTCATCCACAATCTATAAATAAATATAATTTACTATATGTTAAAAAAGGTATCTTTAATCTAAAGACTAAAGATACCTTTTTTCTAACACTATATCTATTCCTATTATGTAATACTATTTTATCTCATCTTTATAATGTCTCTTAACTGTTTCCAAAATTATTTCAACAGCTTCATCAATTGTTATCTTGCTAGTATTTATGCACAGGTCGAAGTCTCTCGCATCTGCCCATTTCATATTTGTGTAGAAATTATAAAAAGAAGTTCTTTCCTTGTCTATTTTCTTAACAGTTTTTGCGCTCTTCTTTTCTTCGATACCATGATTTTCAACTGCTCTTTCTCTTCTTGTTTCAAAATCTGCATGTATAAATACATCTATTGAGTCGAATTTATCTCTTAGTGCATAATTTGCTGCCCTACCAACGAATATGCATGATTGTTTTTGTGCTAAATCTTGAATTATATTAAATTGTTTTAAGAATAATTGGTGACCTAATGGTAATGATGACATTGTTTGATCATATGAGAAGTAACTCAATGATTTTATTGGTTTTTCATCGTATTTTTCAAAAAACTCTTGGCAATAACCACTTTCTTTGGCTGCTATTGTAAGTAATTCTTTGTCATAGCAAGGTATTCCTAGCGCTTTGGATAATTTTCTTCCGATTTCTCCTCCGCCGCTACCATATTCTCTACTTATTGTTATGATTAAATTTTTTTTCATAGTTAATACCCCTTTCTATAACTATCTATACTTTAATTATAGCAGAATTTCATTTCCAAAATAATGCAGATTTAAAAATTATTTATGTATACATTATAAAGAGTAATTTATTCTAAAAAACTTTCAATATATAAAAATCATCATAACAGTATTTTATAAATATTTCTTTCTCAATTTATCAACAGAGCCATTGCATCCATTTCCAACTGCAACAAACTTCCACTCTGAGCCATTTTTGACTAAGTCGGCAAAATGGAAAGCATCACATCCTGCCCCATTTTCAGCAAGTACATATTTGCATATTTCTTTTCCTGTATCTCTATTTACAACTCTTATGTAAGCATCTTTTACGTCTGAAAAAGTCTTTTTACCAAGTCCAAAAAATTTAAATATATTTGCATATAGAGCGATTTTTTGCACCCTTGAATCTAACTTGTCCAAATCTATGTATATAACCTCGTTGTCCCCTGCTCCACCACCGACTAAATCATCTCCACTTAGTCTAACTGATTTATTTTTACTTTCTTTTATTCCAAAGTATACTGTTTCGATATGTTTGTCGTTTGAATCTAATAAATATGCAATTGTGTCTAAATCCATTCTAGTTATCCACCCTAAACCTACATCTAGATGTTTTAGTCCAACTTCTTTTTTTGTTAAATCAATAGTTTGTCCCTTGCTCAAATTAATCATAATACCCCTCCTAGCTTTTACTTGTAAATTAAATTTTTTTTACTTTTAAACTACCTTTTTCATATTAATATTCTTTTAAATTACTTATTAATTATATTGTGTCATAGTTTTTTGTTTTATGAAACAAAAATTTCCTAAAATAGAGTATTTTACCCTAATGCAACTGATAGTTGCGCAGTAGTTGGTAGAAGTAACTAGATATTTTTGATATATTTATATTAGAAAAAGGAAAGGAGATATTTACAAATGGCATTAGGAGTACAATTTATAATTAGTGTAGTATTATACATTATTATTTTGGCAATTTTTTTAGGATTACTTATACTTATTGTTCGCTGTCTTTTAAAATATCTAAAATCAACAGATGTTAGACACGAAAAAGCGATAATCAGAAAATCTTTGGGTGAGGTATTAAAAGAAAATAGAATAAGATGTAAAATGACACAAGAATTCGTATCAGAATCAATCGGTGTAAGCAGACAAGCTGTTTCGAAATGGGAAAATGGTGCCTCTGACCCAAGTACTTCAAATTTATTGGCACTTGCAAAATTGTATGGAATTTCTGCTGAAGATTTACTTAAAGAAGTTGAATAAAATATCTTTATATTAAAACTGAATATATAGATTAAAAGAGTATATCCCTAGCAACTTTGGCTGGAGATATACTCTTTTTAAGATTTTGCTATTTATAAACCATAATATATTCTTCAAAACCTGAATCTTCGTTAATCTCTTCCGATAAAATTTCAAATCCCTTTTTAATATAAAAATGCACCGATTTTTGATTTTGTTTATATACAGCTAATTTTAAATTATTAAATTTAGCATTTGCATACTCTATTAACTTTGAGCCAATCCCCTTTCCTTGCTCATTCAGTGATACAAATAATGCCCCTATAAAGTCGTCGTTTAATATGCTTATAAAACCTTTAATTTCTTCCCCCTCTTCATAAACATAAGTTTTCGACTGTGGTATGTATATATCTTTTACTGCATTGTAATTGTCTTGCCAGTATTTTTCTGGCATGAAGTCGTGTGCTTTTATTGTGCTTTCAAGCCAGATTTCCATAACTTTATCTATATCTTTTTGTTTTAAATCTCTAATCATACTTGCTCCTTAATTGATATTTTTACTGATATTATATCATAGCCTAAACCTCTTACTTTCCAATGAATTTTTTATATTTCCATCAGTGTCTTTATATACTGAGATATTTTATATTTTCTTTATTAATTATATATAATTATAGAAAAATTTACTTATTTTGTTTAAAATACTAATTTTCAGTAAAGAATTAGATATACCTAAAGAGGTGCTATCCAAATAGAAAAATATTAGTTATAATAAATTAAAAATGATAACACCATGATAATTCGTATGTTTGAGTATGGATTTAGAAAAGGAAAAGAAAATGCTGATTATGGTGGGGATTTTCACAGTATGCTTTTAGCAATTCAAAATTTAATTGAATATCTAAATAGAAATTATATAGATGATGAAAACTTAGAAAAAGAGGTGAATATCATGACTAAGAGTTTATATGATCCAGAAGTTGAAAAAAAGGGGATTGAAAAAGGAATTGAAAAAGGTATTGAGAAAGGTATTGAAAAAAATCAAGTAGAGATAGTATTAAATATGTTATGGGAAGGCCTTGATGAAGCAACTATTTCAAGATTCACTAAAATTGATATAGAAAGGGTTAGAGAAATAATAAAAAAGCACCTTAATTAATAAATAACCACATCTCGAGATTCAGTTAATGAAACTCTAAGATGTGGTCTTTTTTTATAATATATATATATAACTTTTAAATTTATATCTTCCTATCGAAAATAAAGTCACTATCTTGTAGCGATTCATACACTCCTTTTTGGTATCCGTTGCCTTTTGTTGAGAAGAAGTCGTGTGTTTTTGTTTCTGTGCTAAGTCCGTTTAGCACGATTGGGTTTACTGGGTCGACTTCGAGTCTGTTGTCGTATCCTAGATTTTCCATTGCTCTGTTTGCGTTGTATTTTAGGAAGTTTATGACTTCATCAGCTAGCCCTGTTCCTTCGTATATTGTATTTGTGTAGTTTATTTCGTTTTCCATAAGTCTATCGAATACGTCCATGACTTTTGATTTGTACTCTTTTTGTTCTTCTTTTGAAAAATCTTTGAATATCTCTTGTGCAAGAAGTCCGATGTATTTTCCGTGAAGTGATTCGTCTCTAAGTATTAGTGAAATTATCTCTCCACTTGCCATCATTTTTCCTTGTCCAGCTAAAAATAATGGGTAGAAAAATCCTGAGTAAAATAAAAAGCTTTCTAAAAATACTGATGTCGCCATCGACATATATAGACCATATCTGTCATCTGTATTTTCGTATTGGGCTAAAACTATTTCGGCTTTTTTCTGTAAAGTCGGCTCGCTTTCTATCCATTCAAATATCTCGTCTATTTCCGGCACTGTTAATAATGTTGTAAATATTGATGAATAGCTCTTTGCGTGGATTTCTTCCATAGTTCCCATAAATGAAAGTACGGCTTTTCGTTGAAGATTATCTGTCAAACTCATCATCGATGGTATTCCGTTGTTGGCTTGTTTTGTGTCTAAAAGTGTCAGTCCACCTAACACTTTTTTATAAAGATTTCTCTCCTCTGGCGAAAGTTCGCTCCATACTTTTACATCTTTTGACACTGATATTTCTTCTGGCAGCCAAAATTGTTTTACATTCTGATCCCAAAATGCCTGAGTGAAGTCGTCGTCCTCAACATTCCAGTTGACTGCTTTGTGTACGTTGTTTAATTTAAATGTCATTTTATCACCTCTTTATGTTGAATCTTAAACTGAACACACTAGGCATTCATTATTTCTTTCCATCTTCGTTCTCGTATAATAAAGGCTTTTTAGTCCTTTTTTATGTGCATAAATGTAGTATCTTGCAATATCTCTTGTTGTTTTGTCGTCTGTTACAAATAGTGTTGTCGAAATCCCTTGGTCAATATGTCCTTGAATTATCGCCACCATATCGATAAGGTCTAACATATCTATTCTGTATGCTGATTGGTAGTAAAGCATGTTTTCATTAGTTAAAAACGGCATTGGGTAAATTGTTGTCGAATCGCCATAAGTTCTAACTTCTATTTGCTCAGTTATCGGCATAACGCTCGAAGTTGAGTTTTGAACATAACTTATACTTTGAGTCGGTGCAATTGCAGTTAAGTATGCATTGTATATTCCGTTATTTTTAACTTGTTGTAATAATTCTGTCCAATCTTCTTTTGTCGGAATGTTTATTCCTTCAAATAATTTTGATACTTTTTCGCTAGTTGGCAAGAAATCTTTTGTGCAGTATTTTTTAAATAATTCACTTTCTGGCCCTTTTGCATATTCTGATTTTTCAAATCCGTTGAATGTTTCTCCTTTTTCAATTGCTATATTCATAGATGTTTTTATAGCGTAATATCTCATCATTGCGAAGAATACATCGGCAAATTCTCTACCTTCTTTTGATGTATAGATTATATCTTCTCTGACTAAATATCCATGTAAATTCATCGCTCCTAGCCCGATTGAATGTGATGAGTCGTTTCCTTTTTTAATAGTAGGTACTTCTTCTATATTTGTATTGTCAGAAACATATGTCAAGGCTCTAATCGCTACATCTATCGTCTTTTCAATATCTTTATTATCCATAACATTGGCTATATTTAATGAACCAAGGTTACAACTTATATCTTGTCCCCAATCGCTGACTTGACCATAACCTTTTATATCTGATGGCGTTTGGTATTGGAAAATCTCACAACATAAATTCGACATTTTTATCATTCCGACGTCTTTTAAAGTATGTTGTTCATTTGCGCTGTCAATAAATACGACATATGGGTATCCTGATTCTTGTTGAGTTTGTGCAATCCTAGTTAGTAACTCCCTCGGATTGATTTCCTTTTTCTCAATCTCATCGTCATTAGCCAATTTATCGTACCACTCATCCATCTTGATTCCATCTAAATGAACACCGTATTTTTGATAAATTGAATGTGGATAAAATGCGTAACATTTTTCATTTTTCTCGGCAAGTTCCATAAATTTATCTGGGATTATCGCTCCTATTGAAAGTGTAGTCAGCCTTATTTTCTCATCAGCATTTATTTTTTTGCTGTCTAAAAGTGTTTCAAAATCAGGATGAAGTACATTTAAATAAACTGCCCCAGCGCCTTGTCTCGCTCCCATTTGGTTGAAATAGCTGAATGATTGCTCTAGTAATTTTGCAACACCCATAACCCCGCCGGCTGCTCCTTTTATTCCTTTAATAGACTCGCCTGATGCTCTAAGTCTAGTCAGGTTAAGCGCCACTCCACCGCCAATTTTAGACAAGTGGTTTGCAGATGAAACGGCATAAGATATACCTTCACAACTATCTTCAACATTAACTAAAAAGCAAGATACCATCTTTCCACCTCTTGCCCTTCCTGCATTTAGGAATGTCGGTGTTGCTGGTTGAAATTCTTGATTTATTAGCTTCTCTGCAATATCCTTAGCAAGCTTAGGTTCCCCATTTCCAAGCGTCAATGCAACAATTAACACCTTATCCTCGTAATTTTCTAATATTTCCTCACCATCATTACTCTTAAGCGCATAATTTTGATAAAACTTGCTCGCACTCATATAAGACTGGAATTTAAAATTTTTCGCTCTTATAAAATCATATATTACATCAATAACATACTGATCATACAAATCTAAAATTTCCTTTGAGTAGTAGTCATTTTCAACTAAATAATTTAATCTATCATTCAAATTGTCGAATTTCTTCATTTTTGGCTCTATGTAATCCTCTAAATATGATTTTAGAGCTTCTTTATCTTTATTAAGTTGATATTTTCCATTCTCATCCCTGATTATAACTTGGTTATTTAACTCTATATAATTCATCGAATTTCTCCTTTATATCTTAGTTTATACTGTCAATTTATAATTTTGCTCAGAATAATCGCTTTACAATTATTTTGAGTTTAAAGTCTATATATTTATAATGTCCATTTATCATGTATACCCACATAATTTATTTTTAATTTATTTTTTGCATTTTTTCTAAAAATAAAATACCATATATAGTAGCAACTCATCTTTATATCTACTACATACTGTGCTTTTCATATTGTTTCAATTTATATAAAATAACTTATAACAAATTTAAAGGCTATTGCAGTTTTTATTTGCAATAGCCTTGTATATACTTAATTAACCTATTTCTACATCGCATAGAAGAAGTACTTTTTCGCATAATTTAAATACTCATAAATATGCTTAAGCGTGTCGTCATATTTGAATTTCTCATATTCTTTAATCAATTTATCAATCCCATCTTCAAAATAAGATTCATACTCTTTTCTATCGTCTTTCATTTCTTTAACTTCAAGCAAGAACTCGTTGATTTTGCTATAATTTGTAGCTAATAATACCACATCAATATCTTTATTAAGCTCTGGATTTGATAGATATTCTTCGATTTTAAAAGCAGTTAAAGTAAATTGATCCATGCTGTATAAAAGCTCATATTCTTTTGCCTCTTTGTAAGACATATTTTTATAATCCCTGTTATTTTTTATATATGATAAAATCATTTTTTCCCCCTAATTTTCCTTTTCATAATTATAGTTATAACTAAGTTAATTTTATCATATAATATTTAAATTTCCAAAATATCTTTTAAATCATCTAACACAGATATATGTGGGTAAGATTCTAGTTTTTCCCTTGAAGTTGTTCCTGTTGTAACTCCTACAAAATCTATTTTGGCATTTTGTGCTGCCTGTGCATCTATATAACTGTCGCCGATGTAAAGCGGATTTTTGGCATCTATCATATCTATCATTTTGAATAATCCCTCTGGATTTGGTTTATAATTTTCAACATGTTCTGTTCCTATTATAAAATCGATAAGTTCTCGTGAGTTTAAATTTTCAAAAATATCATTTATACGTTGCCCCCAACGAGATGAAACTATTCCTATTTTTTTACCTCTGTTTTTTAGTATTTTCAAGACTTCTTTTGCATCTCCTATAAAAACAGTATTTGGTACTGTTATCTCATCTGATTTTTCTTTTTGGTATTTTTTAAATAATTCTATTCCTTCTTCTGAGTCGTCCCCTGTCAAAATTGTATATGACTCACCTATTGGAATTCCGATTGTGTTTATTATATCTTGTCGACTTGATTTTTGTAGATTCATCTTTTCAAGTGCGTATAAAAAACTCCCAACAACTGGCTCTGTTGCATCTGCTAAAGTATAGTCAAAATCAAAAATATAAGCATCGTAATTTTTCATATTGTTCTCCCTATCTTCTATTAATGTTATTTACATATTTTAAATCAATCTTTATAAATCTTAGTATTTATATTATAACATTCTTTAATCTATTTGCACTTTTTATACAAATTTAACCTTTTTTGACCTCACATTTTATTCAATGCGAAATTTTCATGCTATAATTTACTTATAAAAATCTATATTTAAAAATATTTAGAATTCAAGTTTTTTTATATAGCACTTGAATAAATTAAGGGGGTATACCATGAAACAGTCTATTTTTCAACTTATTAAGTCTAGGCAGTCTATCAGAACTTATAGCAAAGATCCGATTAATTCAACTGTCTTAGATAAAATTCAAAATTATATCGATGAAGTTAATAATCCGTTTAATAAAAAAATTCATATCAAGATTATAAATCCAGATAGTTATCACAAGGAAAAGCTTGGAACTTATGGTGTTATAAAAAATCCTAATTACTTTTTAGTCGCTTATTGTGAGGACAAGCCGTTTTGTCTTGAGGCATTGGGATATACTTTTGAAAAAGTTATATTATATTGTACTTCCCTAGACCTTGGTACTGTGTGGCTTGGAGGAACTTTCAACAAGGGCAAATTCGCCAAAGCAGTTGATTTGCCAGATGGATATATATTGCCGGTTGTTTCGCCTATTGGTTATCATGGTAATAGAAGAAGTCCTATAGGATTTATGATTGGAAATAATCATAATAAGAGAGAGCCTTTTAGTAAATTGTTTCATAAGGAAGATTTTTATACTCCTATGGCAAAAAGACAAGCTGGAATTTACGGAGATGCACTAGAGGCAGTAAGACTTGCGCCATCTTCTCGAAATTCTCAACCTTGGCGAGTTGTATTAGACGATGATGGATTGCATTTTTATACTACAAAGAACAGAGATATGAATAAAATAGATATGGGTATTGCACTTTGCCATTTGGATTGTGTATTGGAAGAACAAAGGGTAAAAGGAAGATTTAAAATATTAAACCCCGAAATAAAAACAGATTACGAATATGTGATTTCTTGGGTTCCAGATAAATATTTTTAATAATTTAATTATGCAATTATAAACGTATATTAAAATAGCCTGCTCTTTTTATATAGAGTAGGCTATTTTTAATTACTTTTGTTTCAAAGCTATGTAACTATTTTTTAATCTATTTACTTTATATATATTACTTAGCTGTTGCTAATTCTTGATTTAAGATTTCTTCTTTTTTATCTAACAATTCATCTGAGAATAATTGTTTTTCTACATTTTCAAAACCTATACGTTTTATTGTTTCTTCAAAACGTTCACCTTTTATTCCTTGATTTTTGTATAATAGAATAGTTTTTTCTATAACATTTAATGCTTCGTCTAAATCTGTAAATATCTTGCTTAGTGGTTTACCGATAGAGATTTTTTTACCCCATCTTCCACCAACGTAGATTTTGTATCCATAAGTTCCTTCATCAACTACTCCAAATGGACATTTTCCTACACAACGGCCGCAGTTGTTACATACATTAGTGTCCCTAGTGATTTTTTTATCCACAACCTTACAAGCATGCATTGGACAGACTTGTTCTATCTTACATTTTTTGCATCCTTTACATTTTTCGATATCGTGAATTGGCATTAATTGTCCTATTATGCCGACATCATTTAAATCTGGTTTCATACAGTTATTTGGACATCCGCCAACTGCCATTTTAAATTTATGTGGTAGAGCTACACCCTTATATCCTTCAAAAAATCTGTGGTGCATTTCTTCAGATATTTTAAATGAATCTAATCTACCATATTGGCAAGTTGTCCCCTTACATGACACAATTGGACGAATTTTTGCCCCTGTTCCACCAGTTTGTAATCCTTCTTTTGCTATATAATTTCTGAAATCTTCTATTTTATCAAATGGTATACCTTGAACTTCTACAGATAATCTAGTTGTAAAAGTTATTATCCCATTTCCAAATAACTCTGCTGCCTCTGCTAAACATCTGTGTTGAGCCGCAGTTATTTTCCCGTTTACTGTTAATACTCTTGCTGAAAAATTATCAGTCCCTTTATTATTCAAAAATCCTAATCCTTTCACTCTTTTTACTTCTTCTGGGCTTATTGTTAATGCTGACATTTTATCCTCCTTAATAATACTATTTATTATTCATTTTTGTAAATTTATTTATTAAAGTGCACTTTTTGTCTATTTAAATCTTGAGCATTTTTATATTTTACATATTTTGCTAATCCTTTGATATAATTGTATCACTATAAAATGTATTTGAAAAGTTATAGTATTTTATAATTATTATAGGTAAAACCTATTGATAACACTTCTCTACATTTATATAATTACATTAAAAAGGAGGATTTTTTATGACGATAAGACATTTGAGAATTTTTATAACTGTTGCAGAATGTAAGAAGATGAATTTGGCTGCGAAAAAATTATACATAACTCAACCTACAGTCAGCCAAGCTATTCGAGAATTGGAAGAACATTATGGAGTCAAATTATTTGAGCGACTTTCAAAGAAGTTATTTATTACAGATGCGGGAAAATATCTTCTTTTCAAGGCCAAAAACTTAGTTGAACAATACGATGCTTTGGAAATTTCTATGAAGGAAAATTATCAAAAGGAAAGCCTTAGAATTGGTGCCTCCCTTACTGTTGGTGCGATTTTGCTTTCTGATATAATAAATGATTTGGAAGAAATCAACCCAAACTTAGATACATTTGCATTTGTAAATAACACTAGCATAATAGAGCAAAAACTACTTGATTCGAGTTTGGATGTCGCCATAGTCGAGGGCAAAGTCAAATCAAATGACTTGATAAGTATTCCTATGATAGATGATTACTTGGTTTTGGTATGTGGAATTGATCATCCTTTGGCGAATAAAACCCATATATGCTTAAATGATTTAGAAAACCAAAAATTTGTCGTTCGTGAAAAAGGAAGCGGAACTAGAGAACTTCTCGATGATTTTCTAAAATTCCACAACTTAAATGTAAAAATAGTATGGGAGGCGAGCTCTCCAGACACTATCAGACATGCCATCATAAACAATCACTGCCTTGCTCTTATGCCGATGCGTGTTATGCAAAAAGATATATTAGAACACAGGATGAATGTTATATACAACACAACAGATGAATGGAATAGGCATTTTAGTCTTGTTTATCACAAGGATAAAAATATTACCGATTCGATTTTATTGCTTAAGTATATCCTCAAAAAATACAAATCTATTGATATTAAGATGGACGATTTATCGTCAAAATTGATTTTAGGATAAAAAATTAGAATAAAAAAACTGCTATACAGTTAATTGCATAGCAGTTTTATAAACTAATTAATCTTGATTTATAGATACTTTTCCAAGTCTTCTGTTGTCAGATGCTCCGAAGTATTTTCCATTTGAAATTCCACCTGCTTGAACAGCGCCGAAGTAAAGTTGGTCCTTTAAGTCCATATATGGGAATTGTGAATTATCCACATTTATGATGTAGTCTTCATCTCTTCCACCTTCACGAACTATCATGCCTGGCTCTTGGAATATAACTCTCGATTTATTTATTGCTTCTTGAAGATCATGTCCAAAGTAAAGATTGTCTACTATAATAGGTGCTAGCATTTTTAAAATTCTTATTCCACCTGGAGTTCCTATACCCATTATATAGTCGTTTCCTTTTTGGATTATTGTAGGAGAAGTATAAGTTCTAGGTCTTTTGCCTGGTTCATACTTATTGATTCCTTTTGTTCCAAAGCTTTTTAAACTACTATTTAAATAGAAACCATTTACTTTTTCTTGTGCTCCATAGAAATGACCTAATGTGTTTGTACATGAAACAACCATTCCATTTTTGTCCACTATTACAAAGTGAGTTGTACTTTCACTTTCGTCATCTTCTGAATATGTCGCATTTTTTTCTTTAAGTAGATTTTTTATATAATCCTCAGTTGTTAATGAATTATAATCTACATTTTTGAAATCTAAGTCAGCGATTTTTTTACCTCTATCGTAATTTGCTAGAGTTGTCGCATTATTTAATACTTCTAGGTAAGTATTTGCGTCTTTTATATCTTTTGTCTTGCCTTCTTGTTCTATTATTTCTAGCATTTGTATAAGTGATGTTCCTGAAAATGGTGGTGGAGCAGAAACCACTTTGTAGCCATTAAATTCCCCAGAAACTGGTTCATGTGTTTTGACTTCATATTGTTCTAAATCAGATACCTTCATAGAACCTGCTTTTGCTATATTTTCAGCAATCTCTCCACTATAAAATGCCTTTGCACCTTCATTTTGGATTTTTTCTAGTGTTGTAGCTAATTCAGATTGAACTAATGTGTCACCTTCTTTAAGAAGTTCGCCATCTTTAACATAGTCTTTATCTTTTGCTAGTAAATTCGAGAATGAATTCATCGCCTTTACTGTATCAGCGTTTACTGTAACTCCGTTTTTAGCTAAATCAACAGAATATCCAATTAAATCAGATATATTCTTAGTTCCTAAATCTTTAGATATTTTCTCCATACCTGCTACAAAACCAGGAACCCCTATGTCTCCTTGTCTTTTTTCGTTTGAAAAAGGTGAACAGTCTTTGTAATCATAAAACTTGTATTCGTCATTATCAGGGTTGTATATTAACATACCCCCGCCTCCACCTATTCCAGATGCATAAGGTTGGGCAACTCCTAAAGCATAAGAAACTGCTATTGCAGCATCAACTGCATTTCCGCCCTCAGCAAGTACTTTTTCACCAATTTCTGTCGCTTTTTCGTTCGAAGTACTTACAACATATGAGTGGCTACTTTCTATTGTTGCATTCGTGTTCGCTTGATTTTTAGTTTTTGATGATTTTAAGAAATATATTCCACCACCAATCACTAAAATTGTAATTGCAACAATTATTAAACCAAGATTCTTGTTTTGTTTAGTGCTTTTCTTCTTACTTCTTCTTTTATTTTTTGCCATAACATCATTCTCCAATAAAATTATTTTAATTGATGTCTTATCTAAAATGTCTATTCCTCTAAATTGTTACATGTTATTTTTCAATTTGTTTTAGTATTGTGTATTTGTTTTAGTAGTTGTATTGTTATCTGTATTATTTACATCACTTGTTGTATTTATATCATTTGATACATCTGTGTTATCAGCATTTGCATCAGTTTGATTATTTTTATTTAAATCAATTTTTATAGCATTTTTCATAAGTAATGTATTTGATTTAACTTCATAATCACTATCTTTTAAATTTTTAGTTAGAGTTCTATAAGTTCTCTTTTTAAAGAAGGCGTTATTTGTCACTTCTGGATAACCGTCTTTTATTCTAATTGGAGTTATTTCAAAACTACAATTACCATCTTCATCAACATAATAATTTAAAACCATGCTGTCTTTTGTTCTACTCCAACCTTGGTCGAACACAAAGTTACCCATACTGTAGAATATTATACCATCTCCGTATTTTTCTACTGGTTGAAGCACGTGTGGATGTGAACCAATTACTACGTCAACACCCCAGTTTATTAAGTTTCTTGCTAATTGTTGTTGAGCTTCTGTTTCTGTCATTCCATATTCAACACCCCAGTGGATGTTTGCAATAACTAGGTCTGCTTTTTCTGAAGCATCTTTAACTGCTTGATAGTATTTTAATGTTTTTGTAGTTAAAATACCTGCTTTTGAATCTCTCGCTGCGAAATCTTTAGGAATTATATCACTTACAGCAATTGTAGCTATTTTAACCCCATTTATTTCTTGTATATCATACTCTGCAGCTTCTGTTAAATTTCTTCCAGCTCCAACATGTTTTAATCCAACTTTGTCTAAAGTATCTAACGTATTTACAACACCTTTAGCTTTGAAGTCTGCTAAGTGGTTGTTTGCTAAACTTACAAGAGTAAATCCATTTTCTTTTAATACATTTGCAGTTTTTGTCTCTGCGTTTATGTGTATTTCTTTGTCGTTTTCCTCATAATCTGATGCATTATCTAAAAGAACGCATTCTAAGTTTCCAGCAACATAATCTGAGTCTTTCCATAAATCAGACACGCCTGAGAACATATTTTTATAGTTGTTTTTTGAGCCCTTGTTAGTTATCGATCTACCAAGCATCATATCTCCAACTACAGTACCTTTTACAAGTTTGCCACCATCATATTCACTTACAGATGAAGTTGCGTTTTTATTAAGCGCATTTCCAACTATACCTGCTCCAAATACTATAACTGCTAATACTGCTATAATTATAGATACTGTTTTTCCAGATGTTCTTGGCTGTCTCTTTATAAAAGCTTGTACCTTTTCTTGTAACGTCAATTTTCTTTCCATAAAAATCACCTACACTAAGTAAATTATTTGCATTATTCCATAAACTACTGCTGTCATAACAAGTGTTGAAACTACAGTTAATTTTATACCTTGTCTAGCATAACAATTTGACAGTAATGCTGGTACTATTATACCTATTCCTCTAAATTCGAATGTTGGGAATGGTGTTAGTGGATAAATTGCTTCAAATATAAGTTTTAGTATAACTGCTACAACTATCGTAGCTACAAATCTTCTTCTACCATATAATATCACAAACTTAGGCAGTATATAATTTACTATACCATAAGTTATAAACGAAACTAAAAATATCAATACCATCGTTATTGGTGAATCAAAAACTAAAGCTAAATAACTTGCTACTATTATTCCACCCGGTGTTATTCCAAATGTCTCAACAAATAATAAAGTTCCGATAACTCCTATTATTAGCGACATATAAAAATCTGTTATATACATAATTCCTCCTTAATATGTCCTTCCAATTTTTTTATTATAGTATGTTTTGAATATAAGCTCCTAAACTACTTCCAAAAGTGAACCCTTTGTTGTCATCTTCGTTTTCATCATTTATATAGATTCCAAACATATCTTGTAGTAATATGTCTGCATCTCCATGAATATTACCTATTCCATATAATATTCTATTTTTTGACATAGAATACAGTCTTTCGATTAATTCATCTATTTCTAAATCAGATAAATCGACAAATTGTTTTATATTTGGTAATTTTCCGCTGTCTATCGCTTTTTGTATTCTGTCGCTTCCTTCACCCATAGCTACTAAAGTTGCTTTTTCGCTTAAGTATGGGAAACAATCTTCAATAAATTGATCGGTTCTGTCCACTCTATCATCTCTACCATTGAATAAAACAATAGGATTTTCCGTATTTGGAAGTGTCTCTTTTATTTTATCCCAAATTGCTAGAGTTGATGATGGTTCATTTGCAGCAAACCCGTTTACGAATACGCTGTTTTGTCCTGCTTTGCCGAAATTTGTAATAGTTGCAGCTCCTGGGTCAGGATTTGCATTTAACATTCCTCTAAATGCCGTTTCTGGTTCTATGTTTAATATTTCAGCAACTGCTAGTGCAAGAGATATATTGTCTTCGAAAATTGTATAACCGAATTTTTCAATTAATCCTTCTGGTATTTTTGAATTATCAGCAACAACTATCTTAGTGTTTCTCTTTTTACATTCTTCTGTGAAGTATTTTACATAAGGTCCATTATCTACTACTAAGTACCCGTTGTATGGTATTGTATTTGAAAATGCCATCGCAATTTCATCAGTAGTTGGCCCCATAACATCTAAGTGGTCTTCTAATACATTTACTATTACTGTTATGTTTGCTTTAAAAATGTCATTTTGATAAACATCTTGATACTCAGGTCTAACAGCCATACATTCACATACTAAAGCCTCAGCACCAACTTTTACAGCTTTATCGATTACATGAACTTGCTCTTTTATGTTAGCCCCAGCTGAGTTACGAACAATTACTTCTTCTTTTTTATTATTCCAGTATATCATTCTTGGAGATGTACCTGTCGTCTTTCCTACTACTTTATAACCTGCTTCATTTAGAACACCAGTTATAAGTCTCGTCGCAGTAGATTTACCTCTTATACCATTTACATTTATTCTTAGATTTAATTTATTTATATTTTCTTCATTTTTTCGTTTTTCTTTTATTCCTAAATAAAGTGTTATCACTATACCGATAACAATTATTGCAATTTGCATTATAGTAGTCTTATCGTACATAATAATATATTGTCTTATCTTGACAATATTCTCCTCCTTTCTAAATTAAATTATTCACTTACTAAGTTTTAAATTAAGTTTTTTTACTAGAAATTTGTTTTGTTTCGCGCAGGTTTCTCCTATTTTGATTATTAAAATTTCTCTAATCTTTTATTCTAGCAAAGTTCCTTATCAATAATAGCAGTATTTTTTACAATTATCAATGTTAATTTTCTGCTATTTGATATTAACCTTATATTTTTGGAATAATGTGTCAATACCTAATGTTGTTTTTGTAACTTTATTGTAACTTTTCCACTATAAGTACTATTTTATCACAAATCTTCGAATAATAACTTAAAAATATATAAAGTTTTTTTATAAACATCTAATTTTATGTAAATTTATTTTAATATTATATATACAAAAAAATAAGCCGACTAAAAAGTCGGCTATAAATGTGTATATATATAAATTTTTCGGTAACTAATTTATTTATAAATTAAGTAAATTCTATTTAAAAGTTTCAGATATAAATTCTTCTATTTCTTTAGCAGTTCCAAGTTCTAAAACTTTATCTGCGAAAGCTTTCATATCTGCTTCACTTACAGAATTTATTAATTTTCTAGCTGGTAATATAGATATTGGACTCATAGAGAATTCATCAAGACCAAATCCTAATAATATAGGTATCATTCTTTGATCTCCTGCAGATTCTCCACACATTCCAGCCCATTTACCTTCTTTATGTGCATTTTCTATAACCATTTTTATTAATCTTAATACTGCTGGATTGAATTGGTTATATAAGTAGCTTATTTTTTGGTTCATTCTATCTACTGCACAAGTATATTGGATTAAGTCATTTGTTCCTATTGAGAAGAAATCAACATGTTTAGCAAGAACATCAGATATTACTGCTGCTGATGGAACTTCTATCATCATACCAACCTCTACATCTTTTGAGTATGGGATATTTTCTGTATCTAATTCAGCTTTTACTTCTTCACATACAGCTTTAGCTTGTAATAATTCTTCTAATGAAGATATCATTGGGAACATTATTCTTAATTTTCCGTGAACACTCGCTCTATATAAAGCTCTTAATTGAGTTGTAAATATTTCTTTTCTATCTAGGCAAAGTCTTATCGCTCTGTATCCTAAGAATGGGTTCATTTCTTCATCCATTTGTAGGTAGTCAAGTTTTTTGTCCCCACCTATATCTAAAGTTCTTATAACAACTGGTTTTCCGCTCATTCCTTCAAGTACTGCTTTATAAGCTTCGTATTGTTCATCTTCTGTTGGGAAATCAGTTCTATCCATATATAAGAATTCAGTTCTATAAAGTCCAACACCTTCAGCATCGTTTTTGATTAAACCTTCAACATCATTTGGAGTACCTATGTTTCCTGCTAATTCAACATGTTTTCCATCAGTTGTAACAGATGCTTGTCCTTTTAATAACTCTAATGATTTTTTATATTCTTCAAATTCTTTTTTCATTTGAGAATATTTAGCTATTGTTTCTTCATCTGGGTTTAATATAACTTCACCAGTATCTCCGTTAAATACTACGAAATCCCCGTCTTTTATTTGTTCAGTAGCATCAGTTAAACCAACTATTGCAGCAACTTCTAAAGTTCTAGCCATTATAGCAGTATGAGAAGTTCTACCACCGATATCAGTTAAGAAACCTAAAACTTTCTTTTTATCCATAGTAGCTGTATCTGATGGAGTTAAATCATGTGCAACTAAAACAACTTCATCTTCTAATGCAGCTAAATCAACTATCTTAACCCCTAATAGATGTCTTAATATTCTATTTGTAACGTCTTTTATATCTGCAGCTCTTTCTCTCATATATTCGTTGTCCATAGCTTCAAACATACCAACAAACATTTCTTTTATTTCGTTTAATGCAAAATCAGCATTGACATTTTCAGATTTTACTTTGTCTATTGCAGAACCTAATAATTCTGGATCTTCTAAAACTAATAAATGAGATTCGAATATTTGTGCTTCTTCTTCCCCTAATTCGACCTTTGCTTTATCTCTTACTTTTTCTAATTCAGCTTTTGATATTGCAACCGCATCGTTTAATCTTTCTATTTCTTTATCTACATCAGATATTGATTTCTTTTCTATTACTAATTCATTATGCTCTAATACTAACGCTTTCCCAAGTACGATACCTGGTGATGCTGCTGTTCCTTTAAACATATTTATTCCTCCTAAAATATACCCTTGATTATAAGATATAATCTATCGTTACTTTTGCTCTTATTTTCTAAATATTATTTATTTTAATTCCTATATAAAGAAATCTTTATCATAAAAACCTTTTAATTTATTGTAGTAATTTTATATAAAAACCTGGGAAACCCCAGGTTTTATATTATATTGTATTGATTCTTATTCACCAAATCCACTTTCGATTAATTCTACTAATGCATCTACTGCAGCAGCGTCATCTGCACCTTCAGCTTTAACTACTATTTCTTCACCTTGACCTAAACCTAAACTCATTATTCCCATGATTGATTTAGCATTTACAGTTTTTCCTTTAGCTAATACTTCTACTGTTGAAGTGAATTCTGAAGCTTTTTTTACAAACATTCCTGCTGGTCTAGCATGTAACCCTGTTGCGTTTTTTATTACTACTGTTTTTTCCATTGTGTACCTCCTAATTAATATACATAAAAATTTTTATTTTTCTTTGGAAATATTATTTTTAGTAAAATAAAATTAAATCGGCATCTTTTTTAAACTTTGATTTTTAAAATCATTTAGTATTTTATTTATTATTGCCTTTTCAATTTTCTCTTTTTTATTTAATGAAATAATGTGTTTATTATCATTATTATCATAATCGTAATCTATTGGCTCGATTTGTGAGTTAACCAAATCTATAACTTTCGAAAAATCATATAATTTTAAAACATCTATATTATTTTCCTCAAGTATTCTCTCATATATACTATAAAAAATATCTTTATATGTAAATTCTTTTTCTAAATGTAATATATCACCAATTTGTGGAATTATATTTTCTAGCAGAACTCTAAGACTCGGTTCTCTTTTAATTTTTAAAATTTTACATATATCTTGAATCGTCTTTATGTTTAAATTTGTTATCATATCAAAACAAGTATTTTCATCGTATATAAAATCTGCATTAAAGAAATATTTTACTCCATCGTATCTTTTGTAGGTTTTCATAACATCCATATATCCTAATTTAAATAATTTCTCCATATGGTCTTTATCCTTATTAAGAGATCCCCCTAAGTCCATAGATGGTTTTATTACTGTAAGATTTATATCTACATATTTCTTTAAATTTTTATCTCCTGTGACATCATTCGATAATCTAAGTACTATTATATCATCATATTTTTTATTCGCCAATAACCCAACTGGTGTATTATCGGATAAAAAACCGTCTAAATAAAGTTTATCATCTAATTTATCTAGCTGAAATATTGGTAAACTTGCACTTGCAATCAAATAATCTACAAGTTGCCCCTCAGGTATATCTTCTTTCATAAGATGTTGTGGAATTATTTTTTTATCTAAATATACAGTTACCAACCCAAAATCTTTAGATGACTTTCTTATTTTGTCTTCATCTATATATTCTTTTAGTAAATTTTTTAAAGGTGTTATATCTATTCCTTCATTTTTTCTGACTCTATTCATTAAATCTACAATAGCTACAATATCTTTTACTTTAAATTCAGTATTTTTATATTTTTCATATAGATCTTCTTCTATTATCATAAAACTCTTGTAATCTTGATTTAACCATATGTCTTCCATTATGTCATAATCACCTTGTATTATAAATGCTGCATTTAGAGCACCTATTGAAGTTCCGACAATTCCATCAAACTCCATACCTAATTCCTTTAAAGCTTTATAAGCCCCTAATTGGTAAGCACCTTTTGTGCCTCCCCCTTCTAAAACTAAACCTTTCATTTACATCACCTTATTGTTTTATTTAAAGTTAAAAATTCAAATAAGTGTTTTATAAATTTAAAGATTTTTTAATTCTTTCGTCTATTTTATTTTCTATGAAATCGATTTTTTTTTCAAGGTAATTTTTTTCTTTTAAGAGAGAAATTTTTTTGTCTTGTATTTTTGCAACGTTTTCATATCCATTAATTTCTAAAAAATTATTTTTAAATTCGCCTTGAACTGTTGATATTGTTAATTTTTCTACAGTTTTTCCGTTACATTCATTTATATATGTATTAAGTTCATTACTCACCATTATTTTTTGTCTTGAAAGTGATACTACTTCTTTAGATAGTGCTTCTATTTCGTCATAATTTTCGTCTTTAAATATTTTTAACTTCATTATTTTATTTGGATAATAATCAAATACCTTTTTGCCCATTTCTTTTCCGATTATTTTAAAATATTTATCGTATGTTTTTGAATTTAATAAGCCAACTAAATATTCATATGAAAACTCATTTTTATATTCATCTTTTATATAAAATGAGTAAATATCAGCACTTCCATAAGTATTATCTATATCTATTGCAAATTTATTACTTCGGGATTTATAAGGGTACATTATCTTTTTCTGTTCAAATAAATATTTTTCTCTTCCCCACTGTAATTCATACCATTTTCTATAATTTCTTCTACATTCTCTTCTATTTTGTAGCTTTTGTTTATATGGTTTTAAAAATGTTTCAACTAAAAACTCTTCTTCTTCTTCGTTTTTTATGTCGTTTGAATATATTAACATAGATTGTGAATTATTTATTATATATTTCCCAATATCTTTGTTTTTTATCCAGTTTTTTAAAAATTTTCCATTTATTTTTTGTAAATTTTTATCATTTTTGTCCACAACGAATGCCTTATCACAGCCTGTAATTATACCTTGAAAACTTTCACAAATTTCTTCTAAAAAATATTCACACTTATTTTGAATTTTATTATAAAATTCAAATTCTGCCTGTTCAACCATAAGCCAAGTATCGCCAAGGGAATCTATCTCTACATTTATTTTTTTAAAATTTTCTTTATTTATATAGTCTTCTAAATTGGCGATTTTCTTTATATTTATATTTTCATTTTTTATTTTATATAATTCTAAGCAGTTGTTCTTATTGTCTGTTTCTATTTTATGTCCAAAAATAACTATGCAACTCGCCACCCCTAGACCTGTAAATAAGTTTGCTCCTAGAAAGTCAATTATTTTTTCTATTTGAGAGTTGTTTACTAAATAACTTCTTAGATATTTTCCTGACGGACTTTGCATAAAATATCTAGGTGTTATAATCCCAGATTTTCCGTCTTGTCTTAATAAGTCTAAAATCTTTTTATAAAAACAAAAATATAAATCACTTTTATTTTTATACACCTCTTCAAATTCTTTATATAGAAATTTTTTATAGTCATTATCTAGATATTTTTGACCTACATAAGGCGGATTTCCTATTATATAGTCGAATTTATCAACTCCAAAAATCTCGCTCAAATCATTTTTTAAACTATCACCACAAAATATATTGAGCTTGTCTAGATATTCTTCGTCTAAAATTTCATCTAAATCATCATCTCTTATAAGAGGTTTGTGTTTATACATTTCTCTTAATTCCTTTTTTAAAATCTTTTTCAATTCATTTTCTAATATCATTAGAGCGTCATTATCTGTATCGACTCCAAAGATACAATTTTTTATAATATGTAAACCTATGTCTTCTTTACATATAAAGTCTTGTCCATATCTTTGATTTAGTTTATCTATGTTATCGTAAAACTTTTTGTAAAGCATGGTATATGCTTGTATTAAAAAATTGCCACATCCACAACTCATATCTAAAATTTTTGGATATGGATTTTGTACTATGTCGTGTTTTCCAATAGTATTATCTAATATGTACTTTACTACTACATAAGGTGTATAGTAGATGCCTCTTTCTTTTCTTGTTTTAATATCTAACTTATTTTCATATTTTCTTGAAACTACAAAACTCCCTTCCATAATATCTCCCCCCTCAGATACAATTAAATTTTAATAATCATTTTAATTAACAAAAAAGTCAATTCCAGATAGTTTTTATTTATCCAAAATTGACCCCCTTTTATTTATGATTTGTTATATAAAATTATTTTGTTTTTTAAAGTGCAAACATTATTATAATTTGTTACACATGCTTTCACCTAAAATGTCTTCGAATTTATCGTATGCATTGTTAGTTAGCATATGGTAAAGTGTTTTTAATAAATCTAGAGCTATATCTCCATTAAAATCTTGTGATAAAGCCACATATGGTACTTGAACTAAAAGTTCATCATTTCTGTTTAAAACAAATTTTTCTACATTATGTAATCCATTTAATTCATTTATTAATTTTATTATCATGTCTTTTTTAGATTCATCTATAACTTTTCCAAAGAAAATTGTTATAGTTGTATAAGCAGATTCATCTAATATTATTCCCAACAATAATTTGTTGTTTTTATATTGTTGTAACGATCTGAAAAATACCATTTTATCATTTGAAACAACATCAAAAATCTGTGACATCTGACTTTTTCTCAAAGATTCTTCAATTAAAATTTTCTTTACTTCTAAATTATCCATAATAAGCACTTCCTTTTTTATTTTTTAGCATCTATGTAACTCAGTATTCCTTGTGCTATCCCTTTTGCCAATTCTTGTTGGTATTCTTTATCTGTTAGTTTTTTCTTTTCTGCAGAATTACTAAGGAAACCGCATTGAATGTATATAGAAGGCATAGAGTTGTCCTTTAATACACTCATTTCATATGCACTTGTCCCTCTATTTTCGGCCTTTATAAAAGCCATTATAGAAGTTTGCATAAGACTTGCAAAATCATAAGAACCATTTTGTGAACCTTTATAGTATATAGTCTCAACTCCATCAGCTTTTCCAGTGTTTTCACCAGCCATATGTATAGATACAAAAAGTTCTGCATTTTGATTTTCTGCTAAAGATTTTCTTTCATCAGCACTCATATATACGTCTTCTTGTCTTGATAATATTACATTTACATCGTCGTATTTTGATAATTGCTTTGCTACTAATTTCGCTATTTCTAAATCTAAATCTTTTTCTTTTACATTGTCTTTTGTGACGTATCCAGTTTCATTACCACCACAACCGACATCTATAAATATGTTGTGTTTTGCTTCTAGAGTTGGTTGTTTTTCGTCATTTATGTCGTATTGATCACTAGTGTCTACATTTGTTTTGTCGATTTTTCCACCAGTAAGAGAATTTTTTACTGACTCTATATTAGGCCAAATACTGCTTACAAAACTTACAGTCTTTTTGCCTATAAATCCTACTACTATTAGTATTAAAATCGTGCATACCAATGCAATTAATCTCCTAGTTCTCAATGATGTCTTTTTTCTATGTAATCCTTTTTTCTTTTTTAATTTTTTACGCCCACTACTTCTTTTTGCTGTCCTAGTTTGTGTATTTCCACTTTTAGTATTTTTATTTTGAGTACTAGTTATAGTGTTTCTGCTTTGTGATTCTCTACTTCTCGTAGTTGTGCTTTGTTTTTTTCTAGTTTGTGTAGTTTTTTTACCCTCTTTATTTGTTGTATTACCTGTTTTTTTCTTAGTCACCGAATTCACCTTTCTCATTTTATTATGGTTTAAATTATCTTAATATAAACTTTTAAAATAAGCATAATTTTCTATATGTTATACAGTAATTTTATCATTAAGAAAGGCTTTTTTCAAATATTATTAACATTTTAATCCATTATGATTCATAATATCCTAAAATTTTTATGTATCTTTTTTCGCCCTGTTTCATACTAAGTGGATAATTTAATAAATCATAAGTATGTTGACAAATTAAATAGTCGATTAAATAATTTCCTTCTAAAATAACGTCTGTTATTATCATATTGTGATATGCCAAATCATTTTCGTATATAAGTTGAACAATATCACCAAGTTCCAATTCATTATAAGCTACTTCTTTTGCATAAACTCCAAAATTTTGTGTGTCGTCTGTATTATTTCCAATTAAATATTTATAAAAAGGCTCAGCCCCCGTCCAGCTAGGGGTTCTGTTCATATCGCTATACCAATACCATTGTTTTAATATATTATTGCCTTCGTGGTCAAAAGGTATACCTCCAGCATGTACACATTGAGACACATAATTTGTACAATCTCCACCCCATTTTTCATAATCTTTATAAGCTGGATTCCTTGATAATGCCCACTTTGTAGCATACTTGGTAGCTTCTGCTCTATTATACTTTATAAATTTTCCCATAAATTACCTCCAATTTTATAAGTATATTTTCTCTTTACAATTATATTTTTCACACAATAAATTAAAATCTAATACAAATAAATATTTCTAAGCGCATAATCGCTCAAAATATTTTTTATCTTCTTAAAAGATATCGGAAATTCAATCAAATTGTCGACCTGGCTTGTAAGCTCAAAACTAGATATACAAATAACCAGTTCCCTACCATTAAAATAAAAAACTGGATCATCACATATATAAATCGCCTCCATCATAAGCTCGTATACACCATAAGTCATATTGCTTTTATAATTATCTAATATCTCATAAATCCCTTCCATTACATAGCTTTCGATAATTTTTTCAAAGTCTATATCTTGCTTAAAAAGATCATTCAGTGTGATTTTTTTCATCAAATTAAAATCGTAATTGTAACTGTATATATGGCTAATATCAGTAAGTCCAATTATTTGTGTAAACTCCATCGGCATACTGATTATATTTCCTCGGTTAAATGCGATTTGAAACTCAGATATTGCGTTTACATTTCCTATAATATTCTCCTCAAAATAAGTATTTATTACTATGTCCTCAAAAATATCGACCTCATTTTTTATAGATTTATTTACAACTTCCACAAATTTCTGAACATGATCATTCTCTTCTTCTATATCTATCTTAGGATAATTCAAAAAGAATCTGATATTATTCACTTTATTACTTATTAATTTCCCCGCAATATTAATCATACCAATTTCCTCCAATTACTTGTCTAATAGTAAATTTTATGAAGAATAAAGTATGTATATTCTTTTTAGAGCAAAAAAAGACCACATGAAATTACGATTTTTTTATAACGCATAGGAAATTATAATCAATTTTAGATTATAGATAAAAATAATTTCCGTTAATGCGTTTCAAAGAAGTCTACCTTGTGAAAGGTGTTTAGAATAAAGACTTCTTTATAAAAACCGATACATGTGATCTTTATTTCGATTTTAGATTTTCAATTATTATCCTATTATTCTTCTAGCTGTAACATATCCTTTTACATAGTATGAAGAATATAAGTTTTCATATTTTACACTTTTTCCTGGACTTGGAGCATGGATAAATTGTCCATTTCCAACGTACATACCAACATGGCGGATACGGTTTGTTCCACTATTGAAGAATATTAAGTCTCCTGGTTTTAATTCACTCTTGCTAACATATCTTCCATTTGATGCTTGTGCTGCTGAAGATCTATTAAGAGTTATTCCAGCCGCATTTTTATAGCAATAATATGTAAGACCTGAACAGTCAAAAGAATTTGACCCAGCTGCACCGTAAACATATGGTTTACCAACTTGTCTTTTTACCATATTTATTACAGCTTGTACTCTTGAACTTGAAACAGTACCGTCGTTGTTATCTTCTTTTCCAGTTGATAATGAACTTCCATTTTTTAAATCAGAAGATGTTCCTGAAGTTATTTTTAAATAAGAACCATCAACACATCCTTTTTTACCACCTTTTAATTTAACTTGGTACCAACCGTTGCTGTATTGTTTTACTATACCTACTACATATCCTTTGTGAAGGCTTCCCTTTTTAGAATAAGAAGTAGATGGACCTGTTCTAAGGTTTAATGAACTTACAGAAACTCTACCAACTTTTGATATTTTTGAATAAGTTTTTACTACATAAGTTCCCTTATGAGTATTTTCATTATCATCTTTATCATCTTTATCTGCTTCAGTTGTTGATACTTTTAAGTATTTTGGACTTACGTATCCAACTTTTCCAGATGAAGTTTTTATTTTGTACCAGCCATTGCTAGCAGTACTAGTAACAGTAACCTTTTGTCCTTCAGCTAAAGAACCTATTCTTTCATAAGAAGTTGATGGCCCTTTTCTTATGTTTAAGGCATATGCTGTAACTATTCCAGTTTTTGATGTTTGAGTTTTATATGTTGAAGTTGTATTCGTATTTTCAATTTTTGCTGCGTCTGCAGTTGCAGTTTGTGCTCCAAATGATACTGAAGTTGCAACCATCCCTAATGCTAATGCTTTTGATAGTGTCGATTTTGTTTTCTTTTCAGTAAACATGATGTTTGACACTCACCCCCTAATTTCTAAAATTTGTATTTCCTAATCATTCTAGCATAATTCGATATTTTTTACCAGCAAGTTGATTTTTTATACCTTATCTTTAGATTTTTTTTTGAAAACAAATTTTTAAGAATTAGTTTTTTTACTTTTTAATTTAAGGTGAAAAACATTTTTATTAGATTTTTAATATAAATTTAAGTAAATTCCTTTTATTTTTTAATAAATTTACATACACGACTAATTTTCCAAGTTTTTGGACATTTTTTGTGTTTTTTCAAATTGCATTTAAGCTTTTTAATTCTTATTTTTAAACTTTTTATTTTCAGCTACTTATACTTCAACATACTTATATTTTAAGTTTTTATCTTTTAAAAAAGTTTTTTACGCTATCTTCAACTAATTTCATTTCTTCAACTTTTAATATCTTCATACAAATTATATATACTATTATTCCACCTAAAATAGCTGCAGCTAATGATGTACATTCGCCTATAAAAGATAAACCTAAAACAGCAACTAAGTTGTTATAAATTAATATAACGACTATAGACATCACAATTGCCCCTATTAATGATCTTAAAAATGTCGATACAACTGCACTTCCATTAAATGAGCCGACTTTTTTTCTAAGGCTGAAAAACATAAGTACCACAGTTACCATATATGAAATACTAGTTGCCATCGCAAGCCCCATATAACTAAATGGTTTTATGAATATTAAATCTAGTATTATGTTTATTATTACAGAGATAGATGAATTTATCATAGGTGTTTTTGTATCCCCAAGTGAATAAAATCCTCTACTTAAAATCTCTTTTACTGCATACCCGATTATACCTATTGCGTATAATTTTAATGCATTAGAAGTCATAGCTGTAGATTCGGCGCTGAAACTACCTCTTTCTAATAAGACTCTTACTATTGGTTCAGCTAAAATTATCGCACCTAAGACTATAGGTACAACGACTAAGATGATGCAGTTACTTGATTTTACAATTATCTTTTTAAAATTTATTGTGTCTTTATTATTTACAAATTGAGATAATTTTGGATAAATAACTGTAATTAAAGATGTTACAAAAAGCGCAACCACAAAGTCATTTAGACGTGATGCATAGTTAAGTGCGGCTAATTTACCATCTCCTAAAGTACTTGCAAGTGCTTTATCGACATATACATTTAGCTGACTCATCGCAACACCCATCATCATAGGTATACTCAATTTTATCATCTTAATGATTGATTCATCTTTTATGTTCATATAAAAGCTATATCTATAACCTCTTTTATACATGCATGGAAGTAATAAAAGCACTTGTATAAAAAGCCCCACAAGAGCTCCTATAGCTAAATAGTAGCTTCCTAATTTTACACTTATAAATATCGCAATTATTATTACTATATTATAAACTACACCAACTATAGATGCTGGCAGATAACTTTCCTTTACTTGTAGGAAAGATGATTGTATTTTGTTTAGAGATAAGAATAAAACTCCAAACATCATAATTCGCAAGAATTGAACTGCAAGGTTAAATTTTTCACCTGTAAATCCGATTGCAAATATTTTTATTATTTCTCCTGCAAAAATTATTCCCAATATAGATACTATTATTGAAAATACTGATAAAATATTTAAAATATTATTTGTGAACTTAAGAGCTTCATCCTCACCCAATCGGTCCCTCGTGTCGTAATACATAGGTATGTACATCATATATATTACTGATCCTACAATTGATATAATTAGCCCTGGTATATTAAATGTTAGTACAAAAACATCAGCTACCATGCTAGTTCCATAGAAATTTGCTAAAATTGTTTCACGCAAAAATCCCAATACTCTAGACAGTAAAGTTGCCACCATAATTATAACGGCGTTCTTAGCAGTCCTCGACATTTAATTCATCTCCCTTTTTCGTTTATTTTCTATATGTTATTAATTTAGGGGTATAAATACACAAAAGTGCTTTATACCCCCAACTTATCTTATTTACTTGCATTTAATGAATTGTAGTCAAAGTCATCACTAGAGCTAAGCACTACACTATTACGTCCTATTTGTTTAACAGATACTCTTTCTAAGTTATCTATTTCATCAACTTCTAAAGTATTTTCATTTATAAATCTTTTGCTTACAGGACTATCATTTAAATAAACCCTACTATTTGTAGTGAAATTTTCGCCATGTATAAGTATCTTGTTGTCTTTATGTTCTATTCTACTTACACAAACATTGTCGATACCCATTTTGATTTTATTTTTCTTTGGTTTTTCATCATCACTTATATAGTATGATTTTCCAAACAATACATCGTATTCTATTAAATCTTGCATCTTTGCAAAGTCTTTATCATTTTTCATATATGTATTAAATCTTTCCATTGGACCGTATTTTAGTCCAGCCTCTTTAAACATTAAAGAGCTTAATTCGTAAGATTCTATTTTACCTATGTCATATTTTTCTATGTCATAATTAGCATAAAATGCATATGGAGCCTTGAATTTATCTAGATAAAAATTATCGTCAGTAAATAATTTTAAGTTTGGCATATGGTCAGAATAGAATAATACTATTGTATCTTCATCCATTTTGTCAACCATATTCACTAAATCCCCAATAAAATCATCAGTTCCTTTAATTTGATTAGCATAGTAATATAATTGATTTAGTATCTCTTGATCTAAACTACCACTTACTTTTATTGGAAAATCGTAATTTTCCGCATCTGTTGGATAACTACTGTGTCCTTGTACAGTTACTGTGTATACTAAATCAGAACCTTCTGTTGAGTCTAATGCTTTTTTTATATATTTAGTTAGTATTTTATCTTTTATCCAGTTTCTTTCGTTTAATTCATAGCCACTCATATATTCTTGTGATGTGAAATCTCCAAATCCTAATTTTCCATAGGCGTTGTTTCTACCATAGAAATTTCCCTGGAAATTATGCACAGCATGAGTTTCATAACCTTGTGAACTAAGTGTTGTTGCTACCGAATTATAATATTTGCTTTTTAAAATTGTGCTGTATGGTATTTCTCCTGGAGTAAGATAGTCGATATTGTTTCCTGTCATAACTTCAAACTCAGTTCTAACAGTACCTCCTCCTGTTGTTGGAACATTGGCCATACCGCTTGTGTAAAGTTTAGTTAATTTCCTGAAATTTGGTATTGGATCTTCGCTATATTTTACACCTTTTATTGTTTCTGGGTCCATAAACGCTTCTAATTGAACAAATAGTACGTTAGGTTTATTTTTGTTTAATTTTCTATTGTCATTAGCTTCTGCTTTATCGACCTTTTCTTTAATTTTAGCTATTTTTGATTGTGAGTAATCATTTGGTTTAGTTCTTATGTATTTTAAGCATGATTCTACAGTTGAATATGTCAAACCATTGCATTTATAGGATGCTGGAATATCCCATCTTTTATATACCATTATATTTTTGGCTTGTTGAGATTTTACTGTAGTAAAAAATACTGCACTCACAACAAAAACAAGTACAAAGTTTATTAATTTAAATCTCTTTGTATCGCCATCTAATTTATATAGAAATACACAAAAAACAACCAAAAACGCTATGCATACTATGCCTATTATTATAATAGTTGGATTTATATACTTATCTGCTATTTCCATAGCCTCACCAATAGAATATAAATCAGAGAATGTAAGCGGAGTCCCCCTAACTTTCATAAGGAAAAAAGTAGTTATCGACACTCCTAGTATTACCACAAAACTAATGAAGTATACCATATATTTTCTTTTTGCCAAGAAAAATATAGATGTAAGCATAAGTATTAAAAGGTAATTAGCTAGCATAACCCCTGGTGTTTCCTTTACCCATGAAACTACTTCTTTAATACTTCCTCTAAGAAAAATTTCAGTTGCAAATGTTAAAATTAATCCTCCAATTAGCCATAATAAAATTTGATGCCTATTCTTTTTGTCCATTTTGAATATTGAATTTAATCTCTTCAAAATATCTCCCCCTTAAATTATAATTGTCTTACATTAATAATCAATATATTAAAATAGTTCGTGTTACCTCATTTATTATAGACTAACAAAAATCAATATTCAATCAAATAAACTATACAAAAATATTACAATTTACTTACAATCAAAAAATACTGCCTCCAAAGAGGAGTTTAATTCCTCATTGAAAGCAGTATTTTTATCTAAATAAATCAGTTTCTTAACCTAAGAAACCCTAATAATTATTTAACATTTTCTAATACTTGAGTATCTTGTTCAACATTATTGTTTTCTAAATTAGATTTTGTATTATCTTCATTGTCTGATTTATTATCTTTTGTAGTTTGGTCATTTTCTGGTTGTTTGTCAGGTTCTTTATCTTGCTCTTCGACTTTTCCTTTTAGTACTCCGTCTTTACCAAATTCATAAACAACACCATTTATTGTTTGTTTTCCAGTAACCATAACGCCATCAGTTCCTAAGTAGTATTTTTTACCACCTATTGTAGCCCAGCCAGTGTATAATTTACCTGATGATTTACCAAAGTAATATCTATTTCCATCTATTGTTCTCCAACCAGTGCGTCTTACACCGTCAGTTCCTAGATAGTATTTATTACTGCCTACTGTAATCCATCCAGTTTGTTTCACACCATCTGTACCGAAGTAATATTTCTTGCCGCTTATTGTAGTCCATCCAGTAGCTAATTTACCTGATATCTTACCAAAATGGTATTTATCACCGTCTATTGTGGCCCATCCTTTAGTCATTACACCTTTAGAATTGAAATAATATTTATTTTCGCCTATTGTTTGCCATCCTGTACGTCTAGCTCCATCAGTGCCTAAATAATATTTATTTCCACCTATTGTAGCCCATCCAGTGTATAATTGACCTTTTGATTTGCCGAAATAGTAAGTTTTACCAGATATTGTAGTCCATCCTTTAGCTAATTGGCCATTAGATTTTCTATAATATGTTTTTTTGTTTTCAGTAAACCAACCACTTTGTAATAATTTTACATTGTAGTAATTAGCTATATAGTTATCTGAATTTGATGTATTTTTTATTAAAACGACTGTTCCTAGTGGAACTTGGTCAAATAGCCATTCAACCTCGCTATTGTGCATTCTTATACATCCGTGACTTACATTTTTACCTATAGATTTTTCATTATTATTTCCATGTATACCGTAAGTACTTCCTTGTGTTCCATCTATATTTAGACCCATCCATCTTTTTCCTAGAGGATTTCTTGGATCTCCTCCTGGTATACCAGTTTTGTAATACGGTCTATTTTTTATTTTATTTACAATAGTTGTTTTACGTTGTGGAGTTGGTGTACTAGCTTTTCCTGTAGCACATCTAAACTTCTTTACTAGAGTATAATTTACATAGTAATTTAATGTGTTTTTCTTAGTGTTGACAATTATCATGTGTTTAGATGCTGCATTACTAACTGGTGCAGTTCCTGCAAATATAATGATTGCTGATAAAAGCACAATAAAAGTCTTTTTAAAAATATTCTTCATACTCTTTCCCCCCTTTCTACATTAATATATTAGCATATTTTTTAAAAATTCCCATATTTTTTTCAAAAAAATAGTTTAAAAAATTGTAACAAAATTTTGACTTAATTTGTCATTTTATGTTACTTTTTGAATTTTGTAATATGAAAATTAATTAACATATTAACATATATTATATTATATGGTATGAAATTAAAAGTACGATAATTCCCGCCATACAATTTCCAATAAAAACTCCCGCAAAAGCCTCAACTATCCTCATTCTAAGAATTGATGCAATCGCTGATGCTGTCCATGTACCCGTTGTCGGCAGCGGAATTCCTACAAATAATATTATACCTAAAAAAGATGCTGCCTTCATTTTCTTCATGCTATTTTCTATTTTTTGATCGATTTTATTCAATAATTTAGTTAATATTTTTTTATCTCGCATAAACTGCACAATATGTCTATAAGTCAGTACCAAAGGCACTGAAACTAATGTTGAGCCCAATACACTTGCTATGTAAACTCCTATAGGATTCAAATCCAGGGCAATCCCAATTGGTATCGCACCTCGAAGTTCCGTGACTGGAATCATAGATAAAATTAAAATTCTTAAATATTCCAAGTTTTTCCTCCCAAATAATCACTCTTTTCATGACTAAAAATAAATTTGACTAAAAATCTCATCATATACTATATATAACATACTTTTAGCCAAATTTATATTACGTAAATATAAAGTTTTTTTAACAAAATTTTATATATTTATTACACAAGTTAAGTTATTTTACAGTTTCAAGAATTTTTTCTTCTAAATTATAACCATTTGGGTTCTTACTTTGCCAATTCCAAGAATCTTTACACATCTTATCTATGTCGTATTTTGCGACCCAACCTAATTCTTCCTTTGCTTTTGAAGGGTCAGCATAGCACATTGCAATATCGCCAGCCCTTCTGTCTACTATCTTGTATGGTATTTTTACACCACTAGCTTTTTCAAAAGATTTCACTAAATCAAGAACGCTATAGCCAGTACCTGTTCCAAGATTATATGTAACTAGTCCAGGTTTTTGATTTAATTTTTCAAGAGCTTTAACATGTCCAATCGCCAAATCGACAACATGGATATAATCTCTCACACCTGTTCCATCATGAGTATCGTAATCATTTCCAAAAACGCTTAGCTCTTTTAATTTTCCAACAGCGACTTTTGTGATATAAGGCATTAAATTATTAGGAATTCCGTTTGGTTCCTCCCCTATTTTTCCACTCTCATGTGCTCCTATTGGGTTAAAATACCTAAGTATTGCAACGTTAAAATCCTTATCTGCTTTACAAATGTCCCTAAGCATATTTTCTATCATAAGCTTAGTACTTCCATAAGGATTCGTTGTTGAAAGAGGAAAATCCTCTTTTATAGGACACGTTTTTGGACTTCCATAAACAGTCGCTGATGAACTAAATACAAACTTGTACACATTAAACTCCTTCATAAGTTCCCAAACATTTATTGTATTTATCAAGTTATTGCTGTAATATTCAAGTGGCTTTTCAACAGACTCCCCGACTGCTTTAAGTGCTGCAAAATGAATTACGGCATCTATTTTATTTTCTACAAATACTTTCTTAAGTTCTTCTTTATTTGTAGCATCTATTTTATAAAATTTAACCTTTTTGCCTGTAATTTCTTGTATTCTATCTACAACAATAAAGTTACTATTGCATAAATTATCGACAATAATTACCTCATACCCTGCATTAATTAATTCAATTGAAGTGTGGCTTCCAATATAGCCAGCTCCTCCTGTTACTAAAATATTCATTTTTTCTCCCCCTCAATTATAAAAGGGGCGTTTCATTAAGTATTAAACTACTTTCTATAACTGCCCCTTTAATAATATATTTTTCTTTTTATAATATTAATTTCGATTTTATAGAAAACTAATTTATGCTTTTAATCTTATTTAGCTTAATTCTATTTTATAAATGATGCTGAACAATACCCTTCATATGATTTATATTTAATTTTTGCCCAGCCTGATTTTGTCTCATATATCTTAACATCTGAATTTTTTGGTATTGTGATTATAATAGAGTAATCTGTAGATGGACCTTTTCTCATATTTAAATTTTGAGTAGTAGTTCCAGTCCAATAAGTGTCCTCTTTTTGTTCTGGTTCTTGTGATTTCGTGCTTAAATATTGTGCAGAAACCCATCCAGTTTTGTTGTTATACACAACTTTTGCCCAAGTTTTATTTGAATTAAAATCTACAACAGAAACCTTTGTTCCATTTGGAATTTTTCCTATTTTACTGCTAGTAGTACTTGCCCCATCCCTAATATTAAGGTTTGCAGTAGTATAATAATCCTTTCCGGTAATAGGTTTTTCCGGTTCTGTCGGTGTTGTACTTTGATTGTCTGCTTCTAAATAATCTGTACAAACATACATATATTGATTATTGTATTTGAACATAGCCCAATATCCTGATTTTAAAATTTCAACAGGTACAACTTGAGTTCCCTTTGCTAAAACTGTCGCAACATCATATGAAGTTCCTGGTCCTTTTCTAGCCCTTACATATTCAGTTGTTTTATATTTTTTGCCAACTTCAACTTTATTCGGTTGAGTCGGAGTTGGAGTTTGAGTTGTGCTTACAGTTTTTATATATTGAGCACTTATCCAACCAGTTACATTTTTATAATTAATTTGCACCCATTTTCCATCACTTGATGATTTTATAGGTGTTATTTTTGTTTGCGCTGGCACAATTATTATTTTGGTGTAATCAGTTGATGGTCCTTTTCTCATATTAACATTTGCTGTAGTTTCGTATTGAGAATCCAATTTTATATCATTATTTGATGATTTGTCTTTTTGTAGATATGCAAAATTAACCCATACATTTTGAGAATTGTAATTTATTTTCAACCATTTACCATCACTTGATTTTTCGATAGCTTTAACTTTTACTCCCTTATCTAAAGTTCCAACTAAAGTATAATCTGTCGATGGTCCTTTTCTCATATTCAGTCGGTTAGTCGTAATATATATTTCTTGCGATACAATGTCTGCTGAAGCGATATTATAATTTATACCTATAGTAGATGCTACAACTACTCCCCCTAATATTACTTTATCTATTGATTTCATTTTTTCCTCCCCTATTGAATCCAATATTTTATACAACTTTGTACTTCGCTTAAATTAATCTTTTATTAATGTCTACAAAATTTACTTATATGTCTAATAAAAATTTACTACTTTTATAGGATATTATCAAGCTTTATCGGTAATTTTATTGTTAATTTTTTTATTTTTTCCCATTTTAATACATAAATTTGAATACAAAAAAACTGCAATTAATATAATTGCAGTTTCTAGTTACATGTTTAATTAAGCAAATCTATAAGCGGAGTTCTGTATTAGATAATCATCTTTCTAGACTTATTGTCACCAATAAGTTCAAGCGGCCTACCTACCGGAGGATGCGAGCAACATCCCTTATGCCCTATCTTGGCCTTGCTCCAGGTGGGGTTTACACGGCTCAGCTAGTCACCTAGCTGACGGTGAGCTCTTACCTCGCCTTTTCATCCTTACCACAAAAGTGGCGGTTCTTTTCTGTTGCACTTTCCTTAGGATCACTCCCACTAGGCGTTACCTAGCACCCTGCTCTATGGAGCTCCGACTTTCCTCACGCAGCTTACGCTGCCCGCGATTATCTGGTCTACTTAATTTCACTTTATATTATCATACAAAAAAAATTATGTCAATATCTAATATTAAGGTTTTATTTTTATTGATTCAGAAAACTATATTAAAAAATTTCTATACAAATTATTATTTATAAAAATTTTGAGTCAAATACATGCTTAAGCTTCCACCAAAAACTACTCCAACACCTATATATTTATAGTCACCCAAAATATTGACTCTATGCCCCTTCGAATTCATAAGAGCATAATGAGCAAATATCCCACTAGTTTGACCACCTGCTATATTTTCCGCTGCAGCCATATAATTTATATTATATGATGACATCCTATCAAAAGGTGTTTGATTTTTTAGGTTGTTGTGGGCAAAATAATCATTATCCCTCATATCTTTGCTATGAGAACGAGCACATAAAGTTGCATTTTCATCATATGAAAGAGTATTTAAATTTTTATTAAATCTCTCACTATTAATTAAATATCTATTTACATTTTCAAAATCACCACATATAGATGAATCTGTTGAATAAATCCCATCCATATTTTCTTCAACTTTTTTTGATATAATTTGTATTCCCACTACTTTATTACCATCAAAAGAATCATAAAATGCAGTTATATAGGATGTTTTTGTTTTTATTACACTATAATAATCTTCATTTATTATATATCTTACATTTCCCTTTAATCTATATTCTAGAGGTTTATAGTTTTTTAGAACTTGTGATTCAGTAGTTCCTAATTTTATATTGCTTTCACATGAATCCATAGTATTGCTAAAAAGGGCTACTACTTTGTGTTGTAGTATTCCTACCATGCAAAATTTACTGTAATCACTGTTATAAACATACCAGTCAAATCCATATTCGCTTTTTTCTATTTTATTAGGTTCACCTAATTTTGATTTTATATCTTTTACACTTTGTCCTAGTCTTATATTTTTATAATTTTCGTAGTTTATATAACTTCCATTTGATACATTACTATTATTTCCATTATTCTCATCTTCCATACCCGAATCGCTATAATTATTTTCCATATTATCTAAATTATTTTCTTCATCGCCTTGATTATTTTCATATTTATTTAATATGTTGATTTGGATATAGTTCGATAATTTATCTCCAGCATCTTTTATCTCTGATCTGAATAAAAAGATAGCCACTAAAACTATAAGAATAGTAAAAAACTTTTTCACTCAATCACCCCTAATCACTTTAAAATTATTTTTATAAATATATTATTTATATTATTATTATAAATATATTCTTTATAATAATAATGGTATTTCAAATCATAATTGAAATGAAATACCATAGTTGTGTTATCTTCCTCCACTTAATATCATGTAGAATCTATTCATATATCTTCTTAAGAACATCGCCACTAATACACACACTGTTATAGTTATTATTGGCGCCACGAAGAAGATTATTAAACTACTTATTTCACTAAGTGGCATAACCATAAACCAAACCTTTTTAAGGATAGATTGGAATGGTATATGGAAGAAATATATAAAGATTCCGTATTTGGCAATCTTGATTTTTTTATTTTTTATACTTTTCATTCTGTCGTAGAATAACCATATAAATGGAACACCAAATAAGATTACAAGATTTTCTGCTAAATCTAATAATGGTAATTCAGTATACATAAGAACTGTTCTAATTACACATGCAAGTAGATATAGTATACCGATTAGTGTTACCTGTTTTGGTTTTATAGATTTAAAATGTAAATCTATATTGTGTATCGCAAAAGCAGCACCTATTCCAAATAATGTGAATGGATAATTGAATATTTGTAAAAACCATAATCCACCGAACATTTCTGATATTGGATATAAGAACCATACTATTACTAATATAGGAAGTGATTTTTTTCCTAATGATTTAATTATATAGTAGAATACTGGTGTTAAGATAACATCTAACATAAGTGATCTTATATACCAAAATTGATATGGAAGCGGATATACATATGTATTTACGAATAATTCCTTTAATGTATAATCTGATACTATTCTATCAGAGAATAATGCCCTTCCAATTGGTAGTAATTCAACTAAGTATAAAATTATTAGCCATCCAGTACACCAAATTACATATGGTATAAATAAGCTGTGGAATCTGCTTTTAAATTTATACTTCCATTTTTCCATACTTGGAACGAAGTTGTAGAAAAATAAATATCCTGATATTAGGAAGAATATAGGAACAGCTACCCTAACTATACCTTGTCCTATAAAGTTCTGTACCACAGAATTTAAATTTACTACGTTTGATTTTTCTAAGTTGTTTGAATGTAGTATAACTACAAAAAAAGTCATAAATAGCGATATATTTTTTATTTTATTACTGATATATTTATCCATACTATATTTTACCTCTTCCCTCTTTATTATAGTCAAAATATAGATTAAAAATACCATATTTCTTGCATATTTTCAACTTACAACAACATTACATTTTTCTTAAGTTTGATTTTAACCCTATTTTTCTTTTACATTTACGTTTTTAATTTTATATATATACTTTTTTATTTAGTTTAAAATTTATAACCTATTTTATGATTTTATATTCTTTTAATAATTCTATCCTCTGTTTTCCCAACTCCATAGTATTTATATATGAACTTGTTTTGTTTTTCTTTAAGTAAGATAAAATTCTTTGCCCCCAAGCTACCGGAAGTAGTATTGGGTATTTTTGCAAGTATGTATAGTTGTCTTTTAAATAATTTACGTTTGGGAATACTGCTTTTAATCGGTTTGATTTTTTCTTGTCTTCAACTGCATCAAGCGTCATAAGAGCAGTATGTTTTCTGTCCATTGTGCTGGCCCCAAACACCCCAGCATCTAATATGTCATTTATAAGTGATTCACTATTAATGTAATATTTTTGAGAATTTTTTAATTCATCAAAGCTTGTAATATTGCCAGGGTAAGTTATTTTATCGTTATTAAAGCCTAAGTATTTTAAACTTATTTCAATTAAATTGAGTGCAAAGGTGTCGTAGTTTAAGTCTTTTAAATCAGACCAAAACTTTTCCCAATTTATATATTCTCCATAAGTTTCAATGTATTTTGAGAAATCCGCAACTTGTCTAATTCCGAATCCCCCAGTTAAAAAATGTTTCATATTATGAAACACTATATATATAAGGTGTTGTTCGTGTGATAATGTTAGTATATCGATTTTATCGATATTTATTTTTATACTTTTTTCAAATACGTCTTCAAATAACTTATTTAAATGTCCATACGCTTTTGATTCATGTGAAAAAAGACTTGTGCTCACTTCGATGCATAGACCAGTGCTTTTCGAAAAATATGCACATTCTTCTCCTTTGTCGATAAATTCAAACCCTTCACTTAAAAAGAATTCTTTGACTTTTTCATAATCCTCTTTTTTGATTAGAATATCTTCATCAGAAGAAATCCTATCATCTGGATTATTGTACATATTCCTAAAAATTATACCTTTAAATACTAAAATTTTTATATTTTTTTCACTAAGTTTTTTATACACCTCTAAAAAATGGTTAGTTCGTTGAATTTGCGAAAAAATATATCTAAAAGTAGATGATTTAAACATAGCCTGAAAATTTGTATCACATTCTTTGAAAAAATCTTCATTATATGCCGCATTATATATCATCGGCACAACATGATGAATTTCAGACATTTTATAAATATACACTAAATCTTCAAAATCTATTTTTTCACCGTCATATTTTTCATTTTTCAATGATGATTTTAATAAACTTAAAAATTCCAAATTAGTTTTTTTCATTTTTACCCCCAAGTATAGCTATCTTTTCGTATTGCATTATGCTATTTAGTTATATATCTTACATTTGTTATATAATCATATATTCTATGTAAACCCTAAAACCTTGCAATACCTTTCCCTACCTCTGTATTTATTATAATTTATATCATATATTTCCTCTACAAATATCTACTATTTTTTGAAAAGCGATATCATTTTCCCTAAATTATTCCTAATTTAGATATTGAACCCACCCAGATACTTGTCTATAATGGAGTTAATAAGAATTTTGAGGGAGGTGAAATGCTGCGATAAATTACTATCGCCAGCAAATATTTTTGGGTAAATTCAAAGAATATTCAACATTTAAAAAAACAGTGATAATACTACTAGTCTTACTTATTCTAATTCCACTTATAACATTGGGGTATATCTTTTTTAGAATAAATTCAGCTCATGTAGATGATAATTACAACTCACAATATCAAAAAGTCGAAGGTATTACAAACATATTATTACTAGGTACAGACGGCCGCGAAAACGAACTAGCATACAGATCAGATGCTATGATGATTTTAACAATCGACTCAAACCATAATGATATTAAACTAACATCACTTGCACGTGATACATACGTAGACATTCCAGGACACGGAAAAGGCAAATTAAATGCAGCGTATTTCTGGGGCAAAGAAGACTTATTATTTAAAACAATCGAACAAAACTTCGAAATAGGTATCGATAAATTTGTTCAAGTCGACTTCAACGCCCTTATGAATATAATATTCGTAATAGGCGGTGTCGATGTAGAGATAGAGCAAAGAGAAATCAAATCGCTAAATGAAGGTATTCCAGGCGCATTCGATTCATGCACTTACGGGGATAAAGGCGACGAACCACAATTAATAAAAGGCGCTGGTGTACATACATTAAACGGATACCAAGCAATAGCATATGCAAGAATGAGATATCTTGACAATGGTATTTATAGAGACCAAAGACAACGTAAAATAATCTCTGGGATGTTTAACGGTGTCAAAGACTTATCTATGTCAGAATATCCAAAACTAATAAATTCTCTACTTCCATATGTATCGACTAATGTGTCAGTTAGCGAGATGTTAAACTTAGCATTTACATCTTATTCATTTGCAACAAAACAAGAGCTTAAACAAGCCGAATTCCCAATCATTGACGATGTTCATGTTAAAGGCGGAAAATACAAAAACGCCGGCTGGGTATGGCTATATGATGTAAATTCAATAGGTGTACTTCATGACTTTATATATGATGATATAATGCCAGAAGACAACGACTATTTAAAAAATAATGATAATATCAAGTTAAATTATTAATCAAATCTTATGTAAATTAAAAGGTGGTATGAATGTTCATATCACCTTTATTAGTAAGGGTTAAATATAGATTAACCAATTTAATTCCTTTTTATTCACTTTTATCCAAAAATATTTTTAAATAATAAAATTTTCCTAATAAACCACTTCTATTAAACTACTTAGATAAATTCACAACCATAACCTCAGGCACATTATTAAATCTAGGCAATTTTTGCTTATTCGAACCAAGGCCGCTGCTTATCAAAATCTTCATCTTATCCTTATTATAAAGACCGTGGATATATTCAGGGAAATAACCTTGGTCACCGCCATAAAATCCGCCTAAAAACGGAAATACAACTTGTCCACCATGATCATGCGAACTCACAACCAAGTCGATATCCCAAGCCTTCGAAGCCTCGCCAAAAATAAAACTATCAGGTCTGTGACTCATCATGATTTTATAACTAGAAGTATTTTCAAAATCCTTCAAAAAGTCGTAAATTCCATCGCTCATATCAGCCTTTTTAGTCGTACCATTTGGGTCAAAAGCATAACCATACATTCCGCCAATACGAACAGGCACACCCTTAACCTTAATATCTTTATATTTCTGTTCTAACAAAATCGCACCAGTAGATTTTATTTCATCCAACAAATCCTCAGACTTTTGATTTTGCATATACTCAAGCTCATGATTTCCAAGAGCATAATAAACAGGCGCAATCTTCACAAGTCTTTTTATAAAACTCATAGCAATATCAGGATTTTTCGAATCATCGTTTAAAACATCGCCATCAGCAATTATAAAATCTGGATTTTGAGCCTTAATAGTCTGAACTAGCTTATCATCATTATCATTAAAAGTATTATCATGAAGATCGCCGACAACGACAAACTTTATATTTTCCCCTCTTGAATTCTCTATTTTTTGACTTTTTATATCGTATGTATTTACAGTTAGATGGTTGTACGAAATATAAATTAAGTAATAGCAAAGTGGTATTGCTATTATTAGCAGTAGGCATAGTATCCCCACTGTTATTTTTAGTTTTTTATGTTTCTTCATATTAATCCCCCCTCGTGGATTTCTAAAAATCTCTTATAAGCATATTGACTTCCTTCTCATCAATATCACACACAACCCCACTATCGATTTTATAAACTTTATCACATCTTCATTAATCATCGTCCCGTTCGAATTTATCGACAAACAGAAGCCCATTTTGTGTAGTTCGATATAAAGTTCTTTAAAATCCTTCACTAAAAACGGCTCCCCACCAGTCAAAAGTAAAAATAACATTCCCCTATCCTTCGCATCTTTAGCAAGTTCAAGCCACTCGTCCTTTGTTCTCAGCCTTGCGATGCTTTCTTGTTTTTCTTTCGACATTTTTATATAACACATTTTGCAATCCATGTTGCATAATGGCGATAATTCGAATGTTCCACTTATCGGCGTGCTTGTAATAGATGCCTTTCTGTGAAGAAATTCTGTCAATCTCGGTTCTATTAGTCTTTGTTTCATTTTTTCCCTCTTTGTAAATTGTATAAATAAGTATTTTTTAGTCTTATTCTGTTACCTCTTTATAATTTTTCTATTTTAATTTTATAATTTATTATCTTTTATTATCTGCTCTTTTAAAAATTCGACAGCGCTCTCATCTGGCAAACACTCGTATAAATACACGGGCACATTTTGTACCAAATCTGAAATCATATTTAGTATGTTGTTTTGGAACTCATCATCCCAAGTGTGGACCGTCGTCTCGCTATAAATTTTTATAAATGCATCCCTCGGTGATAATCGTGTTAATTTATTTTCCGTGCCTTGTCTTAAAACGATTATATGCGAAATTTGTGCTTTTTTGTTTTTATAAATACCCGATGAACCAGCAACGGGCAGCCCATACGCACTCCAAACACCGTCGACATTCCTAACTCCTGCCCTGTCGCCGTTTATAATTTCCGCATTTTCATGCTTGTTCCATAAATCAGCTTGTGTCGATTTTCCTGTGCCAGATGGTGCAGAAAATAGTATTCCGTTATTTTGCCAATTTATAAATGAGCTGTGAAGTAAAAATCCATTAAATTTATTTAGTATGCTTTCGATATTTATACCTTCTAAAATATTCTTGGAATACTTAAAATCTTCTTCTCTTCCTGACAAATAACTCAAATTATAATTATATTCATTGTATGGTGTAAGCCAAGCATAAGGTTTTTTACTTATAATCGAAGTAAATTGACGGGTAAATCCAAATTCTGTTTCATAAATAAAAAATTCATCCTCATCAAATATTTTATTTCCCATTATTAATGGATTATTTGTTTTTTGTATATTAAAGGATATATCATTTTTTATATTAGTAGGAATACTTTCTCTACAAAAAAATTGTTCACCTTCTTGCCCAATTAAAACATCAAAATCAGTCTTTATTCCTATTGATACATCGGCTATACTCACATAATATCTATTTTTCTCCATTTTCCTCCTCATATATCAATATGGTCATGCTATTTTGCATGACCATATATACTAAAAAAGTATTTATTTTAAGATCCGAAAACAGCAAGTCCGCCTTCTGGATTATTATAGCAATATATATCAAATTTTCCGTTTTCTTCTTTGTATTGTAAATCAGAACATGGATTGCCACCAAGACCCACACTAGTACTTGTAAAAATCCTATCATTAAATGGATCTAGCCATGCACAACTAGCTGGCGATCCTGATAATGGACTTCCCCATTGACTTTCATGCGGTGCTCCACAACTTGCTATATGTTGTGATATTTTAAAGTCTTCAATAATTATTCCCGGTTTACTATATTGTTTCTTCATTATGTCTCCTCTATTAATTATTTTCCAAACCAAATTTTAATACTTTCCATAATTTTTTGCCAAATTGAAACAGGTTTAACTGCCTCATCATTTTTATCTTCAGGATCATTTTTATCTTCAGGATTTTCAATATCTATATCATCTTTACCAATACTATCATCTTTATTGTTGTCTTGTTTCACAGATAATGAATCAAATTTTTCAACATAAGACATTAATTCTGGCGTACTTATTAATGAATTTTTAATAGTCGTAGCATTTTTAGAAGTTATTCTAACTTTTGTTATAGATAATAAATTATCTGTCATATTTTCAATTACAACATTTCCATCTTCATTTGGTGTAATTTCATAATATAAATCTGATGCAGATTTTAGATTTATATATTGTATATGTTCTCCGCTAGTAACTTTTACTGTTACATCTTTTCCTTGTGGTGATTTTAATCCTATAAACACCTTGTTGTTGTCTGAATCGTATTCTTTTATTTTGAATGCGACACCTTGATTTTCTTTAACATATACTTCATTTTTTGGACCATAATCTTTATATGTCCCTATGTCATCTGTTCTATCTCCAACTTTGTTTTCTGATTTATCGATAAATAAAGAGCCGTTTATGCTTAATTCTAAATCATTAACTTTTGTACTGTCTAATAAATCTTTTCTAACTGATATATATTGAGCATTCGATTCACCTGCTTCACTATACGCTTTTCCCGCAACTGAATTTGCATCAACATTTCCTAATGGATTATATACACGAATACCATCTAAGTAGTATGTTCCTGTTGTACCTTGGCCTTTTGCCCCAGCTGTTATTTGTACAGTATAAGTTCCATATTCTAAATCATCAAATGATAAAGTTGGTATTTGATAATAATCTCCTGATTGTGAAACATTATCGATATATTTCATTTGATACGCTGATTTAGTTACTTCTGTTCCTTTATAAAGTACTGCACGTATTAATCCTACATCCCCATTTGTTCTACTATATACATCTACAGCAGTCCCCTTAAATGTAAATGTTGCAGTTGCACCTTTAACATCTGAATAGTGTGCTGTTTCATCACTATAAGTTTTATCATTTTTATATACATCATCCCAACCATAATTTTTGTTTGCAGATGATTGTTCTTTATTATCTTTGTTTCCGCCAGTAGTTCCCCAGCCATTGCTCCAAACTATTGAAACAGTCGAATCAGTATTATCCTCAGTTCCAAAGTCATCTTCATAATAAACAGAAGTCGCAGGAAGTACATTTACAGTCCCATAAGCATATCTAGTGTCTTGTTTATTTCCGTTTCCAACTTGATAAGAAACAACATAATTCGCCTTATCAACGCTGTTCATAAATCTTGTTGGCATATATTCAACAACACCATCTTCGTCTATTTTAATTTTGCCGTTGTGTAAATCGACATCTGTATCTAATTTTGAATATCCAGTTGCACTTTCAACATTTTTCGCTAAATCTCCAGAACCTATTCCGTAAACACTCGCATTTTGTGAACTTGTGTTGTCGTTTGTTCTAACATTATGTCTAACTGTTTTTCCATAGTCCAATACTATAGTGTCGTCGTTTAGTGTAACATCTGCAGAGTTTATGCAGTTTACAGTGTATCTAGTTGCTGTTTTTGTGTCATTTTCGCTTATTTGTATTTCATAAGCATTTTTATTGTCGGATATATTTCCTGTCGCTATTGATTCTTTTCTTCCAGACCATGTTTTTTCATATCCACCAGTCAGCTCGACAACTTTATATTTACCGACTTGGTTTGATGTAAAGTTTACACGTTGACCAGCTTTAAGGTGGAATTTACCATTTTTGTCTGTTTTATAATTATTTGATTCGATTGAGTTATTTGCTGTATATAATGTATACGCTTTGTTTCCAACTGGCTCGTATTGTCCGTTTTGATTTTGTTTTAAAAGTTGGAACTCGAAGTTGTTGTCAGTGTAAGGAGTTGTAGATCCTAATGTTTTGTTAACTTCTAATGAGTCTCTTTGTTGTAAGTTGAATTTTATTTTGCAGTTTGATTCACCAGCCCCACGTTCTAGGTAGAATATTTGTAGGTTATTTTCACCTTTTGCAAGTTCTGCCATATCGATACCTAGCTTTTGTAATGTTGTTGATGCTGCATCTGTTTGTGTTGTTTGTCCAGCTTTTATAACTTTTACATTATTCGTTTTATTAAATCCGTACTTAACTTCTCCTGTTGAAAAATCTATACTACCGTCGATAGCACCATGTATACCGCCTAAGTCAAGAACTAATTTTCCGTTGATAAATACCCAAACGTCATCATCACCAGAGAATTCAAATTTTATAGGATTGTTATTTTCGTCTTTACCATTTTCATTGATATAAAAAGGTATACTCATATTCATACCGAAGTGATAATCTGGGCTATAATTTCCATCAGCATTAAATGGGAAGAATGATGATACACTTCCTACTGTTTGTTTCCCAGATTCTAAAGTTAAAGTTTGTCCATTTTTCTTACTTTTATCAACATGAACGTGATTTTTTGAACTGTTAAACTCATAATATCCACTCGCATCTTTTACAAATGGGAATTGTACATTTTGATAGACTTCTCTTCCGCTTATTTGTTTTTCTGGCGATTCGAAAACTCCTGCATTTTTATAGTTGAATTGTAATTTCCCATCATTAGTTAATCTATTTTTAACTATGCCTTGTACAAGAACATTATAAGTATATGCAAAAGAGGTATTGGCTCTATTTAGCGCTCCTGTTCCCTGTGCCCATGAGTCTGTATTTTCATTTACAAACCGAGCCAAAAATTAATTTGACTCGGTTTATTAGAATTTCCTCAAAACACTATCTATTTTTTCTTACTTTTATCACGTTCCTTTCCCGCAATTTTACTTATCATGCTGGCACTAAGCCCCCATTTTTTCGCAACACTGTTGATTTTCATTCCTTTTATAATATAATCCTCAAAAATCCCTCTATCTCTTTCTTTTATATCTAATTCGTCTTTAGTAGGAATATAATATAAGCCGCCTCCCATTTCTTTAATTATCAATTTGTATTTCTCCTCTCCGACAATATTATAAAGCGGTACTAAATCTTCTGGTATTCTTCTCTCTGGATTGTTATCCTTCATAATTTACTCCCCCTATCTTGTTTTCTTATTTTATATAGTAGTCTCTTTTATAGAAATTGTATATTTCTAATTATTCTAATTTTCAAAATTTTCTTTAAATAGAAATTAGTCACTACACTATTTCTTTAAAATATTATAATAAAATAGTTTAATAGCATGTGAAAACGGTTCTATAGTATCATTTAACCAAGAAAACAAATTAGTTTTCAAACAAGAAAGGAGGTGCAAACATGGCTGAATCTAAAAAATTAGTACTAGTATTTAAAAACTCTATCGGTAAAGAAGTTACTTTCACTATCGAGGACCCAAAAGACGCATTGACAGAAGCCGAGATAAAAGCGGCGATGGACTTAATTGTTGAAAAGAACATCTTTAAGAAAAATAATTATGATTTGGTTGAAGCTGTTGAGGCTAGAATCGTAAATACTCAAACTCAAGAATACGATCTTGTTGTGTAGGCTAGGGTTTGGTACTAAATAAAAAAGAAAGGAGGTTACTTTTATGGCAGTTGTAGTTACAAAAAACTTATCATCATTAAAATTGTACCTAAATAAAGGCTTAGATGAAAATTCTAAGCAAATAACTGGTACTAAGACATTTAATTATGTAGATTCAGAAGCGACTGACCAAAATGTTTTGGATGTTGCAAATGCACTTGGTAATCTGCAAAAGCACGATGTATATAACATTGTAAGAATAGACAACAGTACTTTATCTGAATAGATAGTTTGTATGTGGTTTTAAAGTATATGGTGGGGGAAGCAGTTGCTTCCCCCTTTCAGCATTTAAAATCATTAATTCAAATATCATATCTATGTATTTATAACATTGAATGAAAGGAGATATTTATGGAAATCATTGAAACTCTAATCGCTAACGTAGGATTTCCAGTGGCCGTTTCGATATATCTATTGGTGAGGCTAGAATCGAAGCTGGAGACCCTAACAAACAGTATAAATGAGCTTTCGAGCAACATTATTTCACTAAAATCAAAATAGTATTATGCCCCATACCGTTGGGGCTATATCCCTCCCCAGAGAACTATTTTGATCTTACCTTAATTATGGACACATTTTCAGGTCTTATACATATTTTCAAAAAAAATTTTTAAAAAAGTTAGGAGCGGTGGTTATGAAATATAATTTACAAGGATTTTCTCAAGAAGTAGCGTCTGAATTGAATATAGATGGGATTGATTTATACCTTTTAAGATGGTTTGTCGATTTCAAAGATACTAACCAAATGGACACAAAAATCGTCGATGGCGAAGTGTATTACTGGATTTATCACAAAAAAGTCAGCGAGGATATGCCGATTTTACATCTGCAAAAAACTGCTATATATAGAAGGTTAAAAAAATTATGCAAGGCCCAAATATTCAAAAAAACAGTAGTTCGCGAGAGAGGAACTTTTACTTATTATGCCATCGGGCCTAACTATATAAGACTTATCAGCAATACTCCAAACAGTAGTATTGCCAACGTTTCTGCGATAAAACCGCCACCTATAGGTCCTGCTTTTGATGATGATAATTTCGGCTGTGAAAATTGTCGTTGTAGTAAATGTTGTGGGAATTTTTCTGGTTGTGATAATGATTTGGGTTATGGCGGCAATGGCGGCGGCGATTATTATCTTAATTCGAGTTGTGAGAATTATGGTAGTCGTGATGCTTGTGCGAGTTATGATAATCATCGTTATTGTGAGGATTTGGCGAATTCTTTTAATCTGCCAACTGAGGGATTTGATAAGATTTCTGCGAGTCTTATGCCGGTTGAAGAAAGTGCGTCTAATAATGTTGGGGATTATATTTTGAATGCGGGTTCGCTTAATGTGAAATCTAGTGAGTTAAAGTCGCAAGAAAGTTCATTTGAATCACATGAAGGTAATACAGAGTTTCAAGAAGGTGTTATCGAATCAACTATAAGTGCAATTGAATCACCACAAGGTGCAATCGAGTCGACTACAAGTTCTTTTAAATCACCACAAGGTGTTATTAATTCACAAGAAGGTTCATTAAAGTCACCAAAAGGTATTTCTGAATCACTAACAAGTCCATCTAAGTTAAATTCTCACACTTTAAACGACGAAAATCTCACTTTTGAGCCAAAAACTGACACATTTAAGGCCGAAGAAGGAACTTTTGAGTCTGACCGAGGTGCTCTAGAGTCCGACCAAAAGATAGAAATAAATAAAAATAATATTATTTATAATTCTTCTAATTCTGAAAATAATGAGACTACTCTTAGTGAGTTGCTTTGGAAATTTATAAAAGAGTTAAATCCTACTTTCCCTCTGCCTGATTTTAAGAAATGGGTAAGAGATTTTAAAAATATTTTATACAAAGACAAACGTGATTTTGATGAGGTTTCAGAGGTTATTGAATGGACTTTTACCAATGATGATAATACATTTTGGAGTGATAAAATTGTAGAGGCAAGTGATCTAAGAAGACATTATAAAAGAATTTTGGCTCAATTTAATGGTGCAAAAAGGGCTCTAAAAAATAAGATTTCAACGTCTAGAAGCTATTACAACACTGCTGATTTTATAGAATTTTAAGGAGGGATTTTTATGGCACTTTACAACTTGGGTGCGGAACAAAGTATTTTAGGGGCGATTTTGATTGAGCCGGAGTTGGTTTCGGTGGGTAATCAGTTTAATCTGTCTGTTTACGACTTTTTTCATCCACAACACCAAATAATCTACAAACATATGCAAAAATTGTATGAACGTAACGAAAAAATAGACCCTGTTACACTTTCGAGCGAATTAACAAATCACGATCAATTGGACAAAGTCGGCGGAGTAGCGTATTTGACAAGCTTGGTAACAGTCGTTCCATCAGTATCAAACATCAGCTATTATATCAGAATCGTCAAGGATTTTTCGATGAAACGAAGCGGCCACGAAATGCTTGCGACTACATCGAAAAACATAAAATCCATGGATCAAAAGTCGCTTATAACTTTCTCAGAAGATTTTAAATCCATGATTATGGACAATTCCAACTCCGAAGATTTAGTTGTAAATGCATCCAAGGTCTCTATTTCTGTCCAAAGAGGTGGAATTTTGACAGGATTTGCAGGACTTGATGCCTTGCTTGGCGATGGGCTGAACTTTGGGACTTTGACTGTTTTGACAGGTAGCCCTGGAGCCGGAAAGAGTACATTTTTGAACCAAATCATTGCAAATGCTATTAGTAATGGGTTCAACTCGTTCTTATATTCAGGCGAGCTGACTTACGAAATGTGTATGGATTGGTTCACTAGAACCGTTGCAAATCCTCAACATCTTCTAAATTACACAAGTAATATGGGCAAGTATGCAAAAGTTTCGGATGAGGGGCTTGAAATGATAACACAATGGGTTGATGACAAACTGTTTTTTTATTCAAAAGAGGCAAAAGCAGACGAGGCCAATATCTCCCACGCAATTGAATATTTAGCGACTAAGAAAAATGTCAAACTGTTTGTCCTTGACAACTTAATGACACTCGATTGTAGTGGTAATGACAAATATGAAAAGCAGATAATTGCCGTAAAATCACTAAAAAGACTGGCGAAAAAATACAAGATAGTCATAGTCTTGGTGGCACATTCGAACAAAAACTCCATGATGAACAAAGAACCCCACGTCTTTGAAATATCAGGAGCCAGCGAAATCCCAAACCTAGCCGACTATGTCCTAAAAGCATCACGCGAAGGCAGAGAACCCGAAACCGAACTCTTCGTACTAAAAAACAGAATCACAGGCTCAATCCGCTACAAAACAATGCTTACATTCGACACTGCCCGCAAGAGATTCTTTACCAAAACAGGCAATGAGCTAAAAAAGGACTTCGGCTATATGCCATCATATGAGCAAGAATCATTTGATTAAGAATATATTTTTTTAAAAATAAGGAGGTAAAACTATGAATCTAGTTACACTAATTGGAAGGCTTACAGCCGACCCAGAACTTAAATTTTTCAGCTCAGGAACAGCAATCTCAAAAGGCACAATCGCCATCGACCGCAGCTATAAAAAAGACAATCAAACCGTAACCGACTTTATCCCTGTCGAAGTTTGGGGCAAACAAGCCGAATACTTCGCAACTTGTTTCCAAAAAGGCTACCTTATTGCAGTAAGCGGCAGTCTCCACATCGACCGCTATGTCGACTCCGACGGGAACAACCGCAACTTCGCCAAAATTGTCGTGCATAAGCTGATGAGGCTTAATATTCCTAAGGGAAATGGGCTTGATACCGGCAATGGTGATGGAAGTTCTGGAAATAATTCAAGCGATAATTCTGGTGGAAGTGTTGATACTTCTGGCGTTGACAATGGAAATTCTACTTTATCTGGCAGTTCTGATTCTTCTGCAGACGTTGATAATTCAAATGATGCAACTAATAATACATCCACAACTAACGATTCACAAGCAAACTTAACAGCGTGTATCGATGACGAGGAAATCCCATTTTAGTACAAAATCTCTTAATACATATGAGCTAGATTTATCATATAAACTAGCTCAGCCTTTACAAATTATCTTAAATAAGGAGGAAATATGATAAAAAAACCTAATGTAATCGAAAAATGGCAAAAAAGAAACAAATATGGCAGACCTGGTACTCCCCTATCTGCTACAAAAATCGCCATCCACTACACTGGCAAGCCAGATGTCGATGGTGACAAGACTGTCTCATATTTTAACAACGTCGTTGCAAATGGATACAAAATTGGCAACAGATATATCTTTGCATCTTCGCACTATGTAATTGGGCTTGGAGGCGAGATATACCAACTGATTCCGACTGATGAGATATGTTATGCGACAAACAGCGCAAATTCATACGCAATCGCAATCGAAGTCACAACAACAGGCAGCGACAACCACTACACAGATGCGACATACAAAAGCATGGTCCACCTGTGTGCGTGGCTTTGCAGTTATAAAAATCTTGATTGTAAAAAAGACATCATCACTCATACAGACGTCGTCGGCAAAAAATACAAACTCTGCCCTATTTATATGGTCAAAAATCCAGACAAGATGCAACAATTTAAGATTGATTGTGATAATTTAAAACATGGGAAAATCACAGTAAGCGACATAATAAACTGCACATCGCCGAATTATAATAAGAAAATCAACGACAATGCAAAATCCGATTCAGGCAATAACACAGGCAGTAAAAATCAAGGTAATGGCGAGCAATATGCTGATATCCCCAAAATGATAAAAATCATCCACGATGTCAACTACCACAAAACACCCGACTTCAAAAACTCTAGCATAGCCGGAATCGCCCTTTGTGGTGAAGTTTTCACAGTTTCACAGCTTATAAAACGAAATGGGACTGATATGTATAAGTTGAAATCTGGTTATTATATCACGACACACGCAAAATACGTGGAAAAATATAAATAGATAAAATCAATCTATTACATGCATAAAAATAGCCCTTATACCAGGGCTATTTTTCATCTTCTCTTTGAGCTTTCTTTATTTTTAGTTACTCACGCTCTATGAGTAAATTCACTTTTGAGCCTTATTTATTTTCAGCTACTCACGCTCTATGAGTAGATCTTCTTGTATTTATTATCTAATCTCTTTAATATAGTTATACATTAATATTAAATTTATATCAATAATCTATATGCCTTTTTCACTTTCACTTTTCAAAATTTGGTGAACTCTCCTATGTGAAATCCCAAACTTATTTGCAATATCCATATAGTTCATATTGTTATTGTACAGCTCCACTATCTCTTTATTTCTCTTAATTCTATAAATTTCCTTCCAAGTTTGAACATATATGCTGCAGCCCTTGTTTTGTACTATGTATCTTATCATTTCAGTTAAATTCAATTTGCATCTTACATTTATTATAATAGGAGTCTCTTTTATGAGTATGTCGCTATCGATATGAATTCCAAGTTTATCATAATCGACTTCTGTTATAGTTTCATTTCCTACATTTTTGTTTATAAATGCTATTATTATTTCCACTATATCGCCTTCATTAAGTCTTAAAAAATTTTGCATAAACATACCTCCTTGATACTATATAAAATAACTCTTTTTAATTAAAAACATCTGATACTTGTTGCAACAAATTTGACTAATAAAATCACATTTATTTGATATTTGTAATTTTATTAATTAAATTGTAACATCATTGCAAGTATTTTTCATTAGTTTTCGTACTTTTTCGTAATTCAAATTCTAACAGATGTTGTCATGTGTCGCCTGATTTTACATGATTATACATATTTATACAAAAATCTATGCACAATAAAAAAACCACCAAAATCCTCTCTCTAGAATTCAGTGGTTTTTAAATCTTCTCTCTCTCAAATTCTTTAAATAACATCCAACAATCTCCTTTAAATTTTACTTATTTCCTCACACTCTCCCTTATAATTTTAATATTTGCTACACATCTAAGCCCCTTGTCCCCAAGTCCCAATACCTTGGAAAACAGGACCCCGTGCAGATTATTATACAAAAACTTTTTGCTGTCTCTATACTCTGGCAATTCAGACTCTCTATAAGTCATGCTCGAATCCCAATATTCCATTCTCCTGAAAACTATATCAGAAAAAACGCCTCTCTTAGGTTTGCTTTTTGTGTATTTACTAGATATTTCATCAATACTTTTATAAATTATATATTGCACTTGAAGAGTCGAAAAATGTTTCAGCATGCTATCCATCAAAATCTCTGTCTTTTTAACTGGACAAAATTCAACATTTTTCTTTCTCATTTCATCAACCAGAAAAGCAATACAATCATTCATCGCAACCTCTTTCCAAAGATTATACGCAGCTACAATATTATTCTCATCGCTAAAATCAATCTTAGGACTCATCAATCCTTGCAAAGCGTCGATATTATTATCATCAATTTCGACATTTAGCTTATAACGCATAAATCGATTTTTATCCTTACGATGTTTAAGCGCATATTTTAAAGAATTTATATCGATAATTATGATATTTCGCTTTAGAAGATAACCAACAATTCTCTCATCCATATCACCCTCAGCAAGACAAGTGCATGAATTCTCACACTCGCTCAGACTCTCGATAACATTGGCATCATCGCTTAAGCCATATCCCAACAAACTAGCCAGATAAATCCTATCTTTGAAACCAAGTTCATCAACACTAACCTTGCCAGTATAAGATTTTTCAAGCTTGATTTTAATCTCGTTAGCCCTCTTTTCCAATTCAGCCTCTCTCTTGATTTGTTCCTTCTTTCTCTTTTCCACACACGCATCACAACCGCAAACCTCATCATCAATATGACCACAACGAGGACAATAAGGTTTTTTAGCCTCTATTTTTCTGTATGGATTGCCTTGATTTTCAATCTCAGTCTTAGAAAGTCTCTTATTAAGAAAATTTTCACCACAAATTGGACATCGTTTATCAAGCACTATCGGTGGAAAATACTTGTGTAGATCATTCGGTCGACAATTGACTTTATAATCCTCGATTAATTTTTTGACTCTTACCCCTGCGTAATATTCGTCCATGAGTTGTATAATTTGTTTCGAGCTCAGGTGAGCCAGTTTTTCATGAATAATCATACGCATCTCTCCTTTCTTTTTATTTTAGTTATTATAATTCTACAATTAGTTCGGTTTTCCTTCTTTTTTCCATTGAAAAGTTTAATTTTTTTATATTTTTTGAATTTTATGTCAATTATTTTTTTATATTGGCGATTTTTCGTGGGTGGGTGGATGTTTTTTGGGGTTTTGGGTGGAATGTTGGTTAAAAAAGTCCTAGCGGAACGGGCTAGGACTTGGGTTGTGTTTTATTATTCAATTATTATTCTAATCCATCTTTTGATATAAAACAAGTTTGATGCATCCACCAATCATCTTCTGCTACATAATCCCATAATTCAACATGATAAACCTTTTTACCATTAATATATTGTGGTTCATCACCTAATACATAATATGACTCATGAGTTGTGTCATAATCTTTTGATTCATCATATTCATTTGTACCAAAAGTATCTTTTAACATTCTCTTAGCATCTGCTCTAGTAAAACTATCTCCACTTGATGATGACTTCTTAGCTTCTGCCTCTATCTTTGCCTGCTCTTCAGCCTCCTTCTTCGCCTCTTCCTCTGCTTTCTTCTTCTCAGCCTTACAAGTCTTCAAAAGCCCCTCACATCTATCCAACTGTTCCCCAAGGCTGTCACTCTTCTTACACTCTTTTATAAAATCCTCAATATCCTTTTGTGCCTTTTCATAATCGCCATCATTAATTTCCTCTTCAAGATAATCAATCGAATCATCTATATTTTTCAAAACATCCTTTTTATAATCATTTGCCTTCTTCTTAACAACATCAGTCTCCGTGTCAATCGCATTAATCTTGTCTATTCTCTCCATTTGATAAAAATAAGCCCCATGCGATTCAGACTCCTCAATTTCAAGCATTAATTTAAGCTGCTTGATTAAATTGGTTGCCTCTTTGTCGTCCTTCTTCGCCTCCAATGCCAAATCGAAATAGTCGATGGCTTTGTCGTATTCCTCTTCTACAACACTTGATTTCCCATTTGACATGGCATCTTCGTATTGTTGGTTGCTCTCGTTGGTTTTGTTGTTGCATGCTGATAGTGTAATTGACATGATGATTGTTATTAAAATTGCTGATAGTTTTTTCAATTTTCTCCCCCCTGATTTTGTTTATTACCATGTACTTCCATCTTCAAGTATAACAGTCCCATCATCATAAATTTTCTTTACAGCAGGATAAACCTTCTCTCCACAATATTCACATTTTCCTGAATATCGTGAAACAGCGCAGGTCTTCCCACAGACAGGACAATTTTCATAAGTGAATGTACTTGACAACGATCTTCTAACCTCACAACCTTGACAACGATTAGTTTCATCTATAAAATTTTCTTTATCTACATAATGTCTTTTCCACTCACACCAAACTTTATTACTATTCTTCTTACCTGATGATTTTTTGCTACTTCCATTCGAATTACTATTACTAGCCACTTGTTGTTTTTGCTCTGCCTCTTTCTTAGCTTGTTCTTCCGCTTCTTTTTTCTTTTCTTTACAAGTCTTCAAAAGCTCATTACATCTATCCAGCTGTTCATTAAGACTATCACTTTTTTTACATTCTTCTATAGTATCCTCAATATCCTTTTGCGCACTCTTATACTTACCATCATTGATTTCCTCCTCAAAAGAATCAATCGAATCATCTATATTTTTCAATACTGTTTTTTTATACTCATTAGCCTTATCTTTAACTACATCAGTTTCAGTTTTTATCTCATTAATCTTATCTATTTTTTCTATCTGAAAGAAATATGCCCCATGTTCTTCTGAATTTTCAGCTTCCACCAATAAATTCAGCTGCTTTATTAAATTTTTAGCCTCTGTATCATCTTTTTTAGACTCCAACGCCAATTTAAAATAATCAATAGCTTTGTCATATTCCTCCTCTATAACATTGGATTTTCCCTTTGACATAGCATCTTTATATTCTTGACTTATACCCTCTGATTGTTCACTTGTTTCTGATTTGTTACAATCTACAACCATTATTCCTAGAATAAGTGCCATTAAAATAATTAATCTTTTTTTCATTTGTTTTTACTCCCCTGTATATTTGTTTTTAGTTAATAAAATTATAATCTGTTTTTTGACTAATCTCAACATTTTGTATGGGGAACATGTATAATGCTTGATAAGTTGCTCATAAAAATTAATTGTTTCATTATTCAAAACAATTAATTTTACATCCATTTTTTTCTATAAGAATTATGGTATAATAAATATAATTTAATTATTTTTTCCTAAGCAGTATAATAATCATCCTAAAATCACAATTTTTATTTTAAAATCAAGGAGGTTCAAAATGTTTTGCAAATTATTTAATATAAGAAAAACTAATCAATTACGAGAAAAAGCCTTAAAACTTGACCGAAATTATAATATTACCGATGTTAACTATGATGAATATCTATTTCCACTTAAAAGTTATCTTGCAGAAGTGATTGATTTCATCACTCCAGGCTTACCATTTGCGAATATTATTCTAGATGCTCAACTCCAAGGACCAGCAACTTCAATATTAGAAGATATATCTACAGACAAATATACCATAAAATTTAATAGTGATATATTAGATGAATTTAAAAATAACTTAAAAGATATATTTCTTGATAATGATGAAATATTCGATAAACCAGAATTCCGAGAATATAAAGATAATAAAAAAGAAGTCTTTGAACAAATTTATGAATATGGTTTAATGTTCTATCTTTTTCATGAATATACTCATATAAAAGATGGTCATTTAAAATATAATAATACCTTGGATAGATCAGATCCTAACTATTATAAAATACTTCGTGCTTTAGAATGTAGAGCAGACAATGGCTCAACTAGTATGATTGTTGGCATTATTCAAATTGAATGTCATAATAGAGCTGACTTTTATAAACATATAGCACTATCAACTTTAGCTTCATACCTTGCGTTTAAATATATAAAAAATGCACATTATCATTGGGATATTCAAGATATCCAAGATTTTGATAATTTCGAGGATTGTCATCCATTACATGGACAAAGACAATATATATCATTAGACACTTTATGCACTAAATTATATAAAAGTTTTAATAATGCCTCTGTTAATTCTTTAGTTAAACATGGTATTGATATGATTATTCAATTTGAAGAATATAATCAAAATAAAACAAACTTAGACCTTACAGAAATACCAGCCTTAATTACATATACACAAGAAGGACATGATTCCTTAAAAGAAATACACAATACATGGGTTTCTATACAAGATGATGTTATTAGATATTCATATTTAAATCAGGATAAATGCGAAGAATGGGTTGATACACCTAAATGGATTATGGATTATTTTAATGATAGATTTGAAAATTAGACTTTCTTTTATGGAAATAACTGATTTCATAAAATGCCTCCTTGCTTTCTTTCAAGGGGGCATTTATCTCTTACTTTTTTAAATAAAAATTTTTATTTTTTTATTTAAAATCTCTATAATTTCATTAAGTAAATTTCTATACACCTTCCTTTCTTACTAATAAATTCTATTTATTAAATCTAATATTATACTTGAATAATTAAAAATTAATCTTGAAACTTCTACACTTGAATCGCTTTCTAATCGTACTAAAATATTTTTCAATTCTATGCAATTATAAGATAAATCACCTAAATATTCACATATATCTGAAGATAAGTCATCATAAAATACACTCCTATAAGTCTGTATACTTTCTTGATAAGTTGATATTTCTTGGCTAGTAATATTTATATTTTCCTGTGCTCTGGATTCAATTTCATTGTAAATATTTATATAACTTATACAAAAACTTTGTAAATATTGTATTGAATGTCTATAATTTTGAATTAATCTCATTCTTATTTCATAATCCATATTCTCATTACCTTTCTCTATAAATTAGTTAAAACCTTTATATATTCATGTGAATTCCTCTTATTTACTTTTAATCCTATTTCATACAAACTCTAACATACAATCTCTAAAAAATAATACTATTTCTTCTTCACACTAACCCTACCAAACTCAGTTACATACCAATATTGTTTATGACACTTTTGACAACTACACAAAGAAGTAAACTTTTTCATCTCTGCATTCACTGTAATATCCTTTTTATATCCACAATAAGGACATTTTATAGTTTTCCAAGCCATACTAATTCCTCCTTTTATTTTAATTGCTACAGTTCTACAAACTGTTAATAAAATTATAATCTGTTTTCCAACTAATCTCAACATACTATCCAAAATCCATCTATAATTTTACATAATATGGCATTTATAACCATTAAAAATTATAATATTATTATGATAAATTCATACAAATACGGAGGGAAATTTTATGGAATTAACAAAAAAGCAAGTATCAATAACAAAAGGAGTAGCCATACTATTCATGCTACTTCTACACTTATTCTGCACAAAAGATTATCAGGGCTTATTCACACCACTGATCATAATTAAAGGTGTTCCACTAATTTATTACCTATCCTTGTTTGGGGACTGTTGTGTAGCAATTTACTGTTTTTACAGCGGATATGGACTTATGTGTACATAAAAAAATAACCCAGATGAATATAACAAAAAGAATTCGAAAAGAATTCTAAAGTTATATATTAACTTCTGGATTATAATTTTATTATTTGTAGTTTTATTAGGCTATCTAACTGGAAACTCAGCCACTTATCCTTGGAATATAAAAACATTTCTTTTAAATGTTGCTGCAATATCAGTTAGCTATAATGGGGCTTGGTGGTTTTTAACAACGTATATTATATTAGTTATTTTCTCTAAATTTATAAATAAGGTTGTTCAAAGATATAATAATGTACTAATAACTTTAATAGTATTTATAGTCTATTGTATATGTTATGTTCAAAGGATTAAAGTAGTAATAACATTTGCAAATCCTGTTTTAAATTGGGCTTTTACACAGGCTGCTTTATTGGGTACTTCTTTATTTCCATTTGTAGTAGGTGCTATATTTGCTGATAAGAAAATTTATTCTTTTATTTATAATAAGGTTAATAATATAAAATTTAAAAATACTTTATGTGTATTGGGTATTTTATTTATGATAGTTTGTCATGGATTTGTACAGACTCTTTTTGTTGCTGTCTTTACTGGGATTGCTTTTATAATTTTATTTAATCTTATTGATAAACCAGATTCTTTAGATAGGTTATTGTATTATTTGAGTGGTCATTCTACTAATATGTGGCTTACACATATGTTCTTTTATATGGTTTATTTTAAATCTTTGGTGTTTATGCCAAAATATCCTGTTCCTATTTTTATTTGGCTAGTTATATTATGTTTAATTTCTTCTTATTTAATTAATAAAATTTATTACTCTATATTTTTTAAAAAATATATTAAAAGTTAAAATCTTATTTTTAATATATTTCATGATATATTACTGCTTAAGATAAATATGATATAATAAATTTATAATTTATTATATCTAGGAGGGTATTATGTTTGCTCATTTAAAACAGTATTTAATAAAAAATAAAAAATAAAATACAAAATAAATATAAGAATTTTCATATATATAGACCAGTTTCACTATCTATCTCAAAATCTTCTAAAATAGAAATTTTAGGTAGTTTAACATTTAATGATACTCATTCTTTAAATCAAAAAAGAAAACTATCATTTTTAGTTATGGGGGAAAATTCAAATCTAAAAGTAAAAGGGCATTTTTCATTTTTTAGTGGATGCAGAATTGGGATTTTAAAAAATGCTACATTAACATTAGGTAATGGGTATATAAACTTTGATTCAAAAATATATTGTTATAATAATATAAAAATAGGTAATAAAGTTTTTATCTCTGAAGGAGTAACAATAATCGATTCAGACGTACACAATATAAATAATAGAGACAATGTCTCTGCTCCTATTGTAATAGGTGATAATGTCTGGATAGGAATAAATGCAACTATATTGAAAGGAGTATCTATTGGTGATGGAGCTATCATAGCAGCTGGATCAGTAGTAACTAAAGATGTACCACCTAGAACTCTAGTAGGAGGAGTCCCTGCAAAAATAATAAAAGAAAATATAGAATGGAAATAATGTTCTACAATAAAAATGTACTATTAAAAAATATATTAAAATTAAATAAATTAAGTAGTACATTTTAACGCTATTAACTTTAAAATTATTACCCCCAATAAAATTTACATCTTTTTATTGGGGGTAATAATAATTTTTGTCGTATTCACTGTAACTTCTAATAACACTAGTATTTCCACATTGCCAATATAATGTTTTTCAATCTCACTTTTTAATATCAATACTTGTATGGAATATTAATATTAAAAGCATAACTACTTTTTATAACTCAAATTTTTTGAAATATATAGTAAATATATTGTTCCAGAAGTTATTATGAATGCTTGTATTAATCCCATAACTAATCCAAATATAATTGATTCTATTGATGTAAAATCAATTTTTAAAAACATATATAGTTCACAAATTATTAATGATAATATACCAATTATATTTTTAATGTCTTTATTTAAATATTTTTTAAATATAATATCAAAAATATATAATACAGGTATAAATATTAATAGCTCTAGTCTTGTAAACTGTCTTTTTAATTCAGATAATCTCTCTCTTAACGGTTCCTTTTGTTTTTGTTTTTCCATTGGAACCCCAGCCATCTTACCAATATCATTATCTGAAATACCCTTTAAGTTATTAATTTCTTTCCCTGTACTCATAGTAATATAATTTTCATTATCTTCACCAATAGCACCATATAAGCAATAATATTGATTATTATCAAAAAGCAATGTTGGTCTATATAAATAACTCCAAGAGCTATCATTTTCAACTATTACTTCAGATGTATCAAAATTTGTTTTATCTTTACTTGTAGTATAATAAACTTTTTGATTAGATAATGGTGTATAAACCAATTCATAACATTTTAACTTTTCATTATAAGTAACATTTCCATGCCACATATCCAATGTTTTTGAATCATTTCCTATTTTACAGTGAACAGGATCACTCCAATTAGTTCCATCTTTACTTTCAAAATAATCAAAAACTCCTTTTGTACCTTGTCCATCAAAACCTATTCCCCAAACACAATATTTCTCTCCATCCCAAATTATTGCTGGTGAGACATATTTAAATTCTCTCATAACCTTATATTTAGACCAATTGATACCATCTTTAGATGTTTTTCTAAATAGTAATAATGTTTCTCCATCTCCACCTAAATTCTTAGATACTCTACCTAAATACCACATTTCTAGTCTGTCTAAATCATCTCTGTATATAAGTTGACTATCTTTTAATTCATTACATCCAGTTTCTTCATTATCAGCTATTGGATTTGCTAAGTTTTTAGGTGTTTCCCATTTATACATATCATTTGATGCAGCTATAGATGGATTTTCTTCTTCTCCATTACCATTTGGATATGGTGTATATCCCATCCAGTATTTATATCCATGCCATGGCTTATCGAATTTTATTACATTTGGATGTGTTAATTGATTTTTGCCTGCAAGATATGTTTCTACATATAATGATGTGTGCCCTAAGTTTTCGCTATAATCTTTATTATTTTTTACATTAAATAATATTACACTTGCTATTACAAATAATAGTAATACCCCTAATGATAATTTATATTTTTTCAAGATAATCCCCCCTTGTATCTATCCACTTATCATTCTTTTAATTTTATCCTTTACACGGTTACTAAAAGTAACTATCTTATTTAAACTATTTTCTTTCATTAATTTCTCTATTAATAAATTAAAATCACTAACCTTATATTTTTTATAAAAGTTTTTCTTCTTCCTAGTATATGTACAACTTTTATAAGCTGAAGGGTTAAAAGTAACTGATTTATCAATATCTACAATTCTAAAAATAATTTTTTCTTTGATTTTTTCAAAATAATCTTTTCCTTTATCACTATTCAAAAAAATTAACGAAGTTCCCTTATTATCATCTAATTCAGGTACATTAGCTTCAATTCCCCAAAAATCAGCCAATGTAATATCACTTTCCCTATGCAAAGTCTTATATTTACATTCATAACAAGAAGGTCTTAAATAAAAATCCCTTACAAAACCTTTTATATAAGAGTTTTCATTGCCTATATCCTTGTATAAAGATCCGTCATCAAAATCAATCTGTAAAGAATATGTTTTCCATCCTGTAGACTTGTCTCTAAATTTAATACCAACTATATTTTTGCCATTAGCTATAAAAGTTTTATAATGCTCCCAAACATATGTAGAAGGTACACCATGGCAGACTATATCCTGACAAATTAGGTTATCATAGTCTTTTTGTAAATATCTTTTTAAACCAGCAATTTGACAAGGCGTTCCACTAAATAATACTTGTCTTCCTTGATTCAAAAACTGTTTTGCATCATAATAAGAACTTCCTATCGTACTTTGAACATATTTTGAACCTCTAAATCTATGTAAATCTTCCATATTGTCTACATAATTATGTCTAACATTATAATTTTCATCAAATTCTGCACCAAATACAACCCCACCAGATTGAATAACCAATTCGCTTATCAATGTGAAAATCCCGCCTGATGAACTTTCCATTCTGATTTTTTCATCTTTGTTATAACATCCAACAGCTATTGGCTCATTTTCAACTTCTACTGTATGTATAATTGAACATACTTTTTCACACAAACCACATTCCACACATTTATTTGAATCAACAGAAGGATATAAAAATCCCTCCTCATCAAACTTCATATCAATACATTTTTTAGGACAAACATTATAACATCCATGACAGCCTGTACATTTTTCTTTTCTAGCTATTTTTATCATATGCTTGTCCCCCTTGTCTTGATAATAATTTTGCCTTTATTTTTAATAAAGGTTCTCTAAATAATTCTCTTTCATAATCATTCATCGAGAATTTATATATAGAAATCGAGAATACTATTATATATATAACTCCCATTGCTAAAAATCTGCTTATACTGTTAATCCCTATGAATGACATAATAATTCCTGCAAATATAGGAATTATTAATCCTGGTATAAATTCAGCTATACTTTTCCAAAAATATAGTATATCTAGGCCTACTTTTTTATGATAATACCAGTTCATAAGGATGCAATTTCCTAAAATCATTGTTGAACTTGTACCAATTGCACACCCTATTATTCCATATGTTTTACATAAAGGAATACTTATAAATAAGTTTCCTATCGCAATTAAAAAGTATACTATTGATCTAAATTTATGCATATTTTTCGCTTTTTGTATTTCTATTCCTAAATTTTGTACTAGTGGTACAGTAATAGGGAACATTAATAAAAGTGCTACTGGATAAGCAAGTTCATAACCTTTTCCTGCAAATATTTTTATAAAATATGATCCAAAGAATACAAAACCACTCATTATAAGTGAAAGTATAATAAATTGTATTCTTCCTACTTTAGTAAATAATTCTGTCAAAATTTTATTATCATCACTTTTTGTTACCATCCTATTTACCTTTGGTATAAAAACACCAGATACTGCTGTTGAAAAATTAAGATAATATGTATTAAATTGTGAACCAATTCCGTATACAGCTACTGCACCAGTTCCCTTAAACATACCTAAAAGAAATCTATCTACATTCCAATTTATTTGGTCAACAATCATATTTAAAAAAATATACGAAGAGAATATTGTAATTTCTTTCATTAAGTTAAAATCAAATTTTCCAAATGAAAATTTCATATTTAAATTTTTTAAACAATACCATATACTTGTTCCCGAATAAATTAAAGTTATAGCTGTAGTCGCAATAACCATACCTACTGATTTATATCCCATTAAAAGCACCGGCAGCATTATAAAAGGATTTAAAATTGTTTGTATTGTACCTAATACTTTTTGAAAAAAGAATTTTTCATTTGCAGTTATATAAGAATTAAATACACTCACAGGAAAAGAAATAGCCAAATTAAATACCATAAATGCCATTAATATTTTAGCTTTATTTATTTCTGAAACTGTAAGTCCATTTTTAAATATTGTTTTTACATTTAAAATTAATATTACCCCTGCTATTAATGCTACTATAGCTATAACAGAATAAACAGTAATAAACATTCCATTTAATTTTTTTATTTCGTTTTCATTATTTTCAACTTTATACTTTGAATAGTATCTTATATACGCACTTCCAAATCCAAAACTCAAAAGTCCTAGATATGAAATTGTTGAAGATGACAAGTTATATAAACCATATTCATTTTGTCCTAAAATTCTAAGCATTATTGGTGTATATATTATTGCTATTATATTTCCAATTATCAACTGTACATATGTTAATATTACACCTGCTTTTAATTGATTAACTTTCATTTATTCCCCCAATAATTTATCTATTTCTACTTTTCCTTGTAAAGCCTTCTCTTTATATCCAGGCATAAATTCATTTAGATGTTTTCTTATATCATCTTCATTATCTTTCATCCATTCAAACGCATTTATCAAATCATCTTTATTTGATAATGACTGAACCGACAATACATAATTTTCATAAGTTCCAAAAATATCTTTTGCTATTCCCTTCGCCTTAACAGAATAGCCAATCACTAATGTTGGAACACATGTTGAATATGCTGCTATTGTTGCATGAGTTCTTGCTCCTATAAAGAATCTACATCTTGATATATAACCCTTTAATTCCATACAGTTGTAATCTTCTAACATAACCATTCTTCCTGTATCTTTAAATTTATCATACAACACTTTTAACGGTTTTCTATCATCATTATTTTTCCAAACAACGTGAGGAATTAATACTATTTGCATATCTGTAGTATCAATAATATGTTTTATTAATACTTCATAATTTTCCATTGTACTTCCTTTTTTAGACTCACAACCTATAATTAAAGGACTTACATTTATACCAACTGTATTATTTTCCTCAAAACCTTTTGGTAATGGTAAATCAATTTTGTCCAATTGGAATGCTGGGTCTGGACAAAGAATAGATTTATTTATTCCATTTTCTTTTAATGCATTATAAGTTAATGTTTCTCTTGCAACTATTAGGCTATATGTATTTAAATCCTTTTTTACTTTTTCATCGTTTATAACATTAGGTTCTACAGAACATCCCCATAATACTGTTCTTGCCCCTCTTTTATTTATAAGAGTATTTAAATTACCTAACTCCTCTAAACCTGTGTAGCAATAATTATCTCCACCTACAGAAAGATATAAATCACCTTTTTTTACATCCTCTAAAAAGGTCTTTTTTGTGTATTCCGTATATTTTAAAGTTGATTTGAATAACTTTATATTAATAACAGAAATATAATATTTTAAAGAACCTTTCTTTAAAATATCATTTTTATTTTCTTTTATCTCCATTATCTCATTTATCTTGTTTTCAAAATCCTCATTTTGTGCTGTTGAATATACACACATGTCTTTATCTAATATTTTTTTTGTAGATCTTAAAATGGCTTCACATCCATGATTTCTACTCCCACCATTTGCATATAATTTTATCTGTCCCATAATCTCTCCCTCTTTAATACTATCCTATTTTACTCTTTATTTTTCTAAGTAACGATAGTATTCTAACTTTAAATTTGCTAATCTGTATGTATTCAGAAATTTCTTCTACTGTATATCTTTTATAAAATTCACAATAAAGAATATAATATAATTTAAATAGTTCTTTTTTATTATTTGTTTGAAATTTAGTCTTTTCTTTTAGCCATAAACTATATCCTCTAGGATTTTCTAAAAACAATCTATTTCCCGCTTTAGTCAGTCCATCATCCAAATATTCAAATATCCAAATTATATCATTATAATATCTAACTAAATAACCGTCATGGGCCATACGATTCCACACAACAGCCTCTGTCATAAATTTTTCACCTTCAAATTCAGGATACTTATACTTTCTATGAATATCTGTATAAAAGATATATGCTCTTTCTCCATCTAATACTTTCTTTCCATTCTCTGTATAGTCATACCTTTGCAATAAATTTAAATCTAAATATTCTTCTACAAAATAATTATTTATGGTTTTATTTTTTTCATGCCCTAAATTAGCTACAATTCCAGCAAATTTTTTATTTCTATCCAGTGTTCTTTCCCATTTATTTATTTTTTCTAACGCATCATCAGTAAGATAATCATCTGAATCTACATTAAAAAATAATTCTCCATTTGCTTTTTCTAAACCAAAATTAATAGCTCTATGCTTTCCACCATTTTGCTTTTTATAATACCTTATTTCAAATATATTTTTTTCATTAGACCATATTTTAAAGAGTTCTTCAGTATTATCACTAGAACCATCATCTACAACTAACCATTCAAAATCAGTAAATGATTGTCTTTGTAATGATCTATACAAATTTTCTATAATATAACCCCTATTATATGTTGGAGTAAATACTGTTATCTTAGCCATTACCTTAAACTCCCCTCCCCAGGGTATTCCTAATTTTGCTTACTATATAAGGATATTTACAAAAAAAATAAAATAATAATTTTTCTTTAACATTAAGATTATTAATTTTTTCTCTTTTTATAATTTGTCTTATTTTTTTTAGTAAATCCTCTCTAAACTTCTTATCATTATCGAGTTCATTAAACATACATAATTTTTGAAAGTTATATATACAATTATTTAAAAATGCTTTACAAGATAAATCACTCAAATTAGGAAAATTTTTTTGCATAAACTTATATCTATCATAAAGTGCATCTATTGCATCTAACCTTTTTATTGAATACATTCTTCCCATGGTACTTTCTTCATGTTGACGATAATAATAAAGTACCTTATTTATCCATGTTATTTTTTTTGCATTTGCAAATAATTTATAAGTCCAATACTCATCGTCAATATATTTATCTTTAGGAAATCTTATATCTTTTAATAATTCTGTTTTATACAACTTATTCCACGGTGTTTGATGAAATTTTCTACTTATAATAAGTTCCTTTAATGCATTTTCTGTATTAAAACTTTCTTTTTGGCTATTTTTATGTATATCTATATTTTTAAATTCTTCATATATAGTCGTATAAAAAGCTTCAATAATATCCGATTTTTCTTTTTTCATGCAATTACATAAAATTTCTATATTATTTTTATGTAATAAATCATCACTATCTAATATCATAAATAAATCACCTTTAATATTATTAAGCCCTACATTTTTTGCCATAGCAGCCCCCATATTATTTTGATTTATTAATCTAATTCTAGAATCTTTTTCAGCCCACTTATCACATATTTCTTTACTATTATCTGTAGAACCATCATTCACCAAAATTATATCTAAATTTTCGTAAGACTGGTTAACTACACTTTTTATACACTCCTCTAAGTACTTTTCAGTATTATATATCGGTATAATTACTGATATTAAAAAATTACTCATTTATCTATCCACGTCCTAACATTCGATTAAGTTTATTATACTATCTTACTTTACCTCATATTTTGTTCTATTCCCAGTCCTTACTGCATGAATATCATCAACAATATAGAAAATCCTACTAAAATATAAATTTCCTACAACCATTAATTTTGTTTTTTTACTAACAGCTTTATTTTTTCTAATATTATTAATCTCATATTTCAATATTCTTTTTGCATCATAAATATAAGACTTGTATTCTTTATTTTTTCTAATTTGTACATTTCTGCATATTGAAATTAATGTCATAATATATCTTTCATATGTCATATTATATAAACTAGATTCTTTTCCTAAATCATCTAATATTTCTTTTTTAACCTTAACAGGATCTATTATTTTGTTGATATTAATTTTACTAGTTGAGGCAGAATTTTTTCTTAATATATAACTGTACATACATTTATCATAAAAAACGGATTTTTTTGATTGTTTAAATAGATAATAATTAGCTAATAAGTCTTCATTTATCTTTATTTTTTCATTCATTCTAACAGTTTTAAATAATTCTTTTTTATATAATTTATTTACAAGTCCTGGTTCTACTCTCTCTCCCAAAATTAAGTCTTTTAAACCCAACTTATTATCTTGTTCAACTAGCATTCCTGTATTATAGTAATAGTCTATCCTGCTTGGGAACACCATCTTATAGCCACAATGTGAAATATCAGCTTCATACTTTATAGCATTGTCAATAAGAACTTTAAACATTTCTTTATCAACAGTATCATCACCATCGACAAAACCAATATAATCTCCATTTGCCACTTCAATTCCAGAGTTCCTAGCAGCAGATACTCCACCATTATTCTTATGTATAACTTTTATATTCTCATATTTAGATACATAATTATCTATAACGTTCCCTGTATTATCACTTGAACCGTCATCAACAACTATAATTTCAAGATTCTTATATGTTTGATTTAGAAGGCTGTCTAAACACTTTGCTATATAATTTTCAATATTATAAGCAGGTATAATAATACTAATTAATGGCATCTTCTCTCCTCCTAATCCACAAACCCCATTTTATTTTCTAATTCATCATACATTTTTTGCTTTTTAGTATCATCAACATTAGCCCTAAGAGTATATTCCTCTCCATAAACAGGACTATTTTCCATTTTTCTTTTATTTTTCTCGATATATTCATCGATTGTACATATAAATTTAGCAGGATTTCCAGCATATACTGAATTTGATGGAATATCTTTTGTAACAGTACTATTAGCCCCAATGACTACATTATCACCTATCGTTACATTGGGAAGAACCACACTTTCAGCTCCAATAAAGACGTTATTTCCTATATTTACTCTCCCTATTTTGGTATAGTTCAAAAATTCCTTAGTACTAGCATCATGTGCTAATATATGTACTCTCGGTGCCAAGGTAACATTGTCTCCAATTGTAATTAACCAACAATGTGATGGATCTAATATAACACCATTTAATCTTCCAAAGTTTTTTCCAACCTTTAACCCCATCTTTATTAATTTTTCCGTAGTATACTCTCCTCTTAATCTATAAATTATTTCTTTTACTAAACTCATATCTACAACCAATCCTTATTTTAATAAATTTAAAAACATATCTTGAACTGCATTTACAGTTTTGTCTGTGCTAAATATTTTCCCTCTTTCTTCAGCCTTTTCTTTATAATAGCTAATCTTGTCTGGATTTTGTAATACATCCTTAATCCCTTTATATAAGCCTTCTTCACTATTCTCTACTATAATTCCATATTCATTATTTTTACCTAGCATCTCTTCCATTCCAGCACATAATGTTGTTAAAACTGGTGTCCCAACTATAAGTGCCTCTGTTGCAGCAGTACTAAACCCTTCTGCAAATGATGAACAAACAAACATATCACTTCTTGCTACATATTTATATGGATTTTCATCAAATCCCAAGAAAATAAAAGAATCTTCTAATCCATTTTCAGATAAATAAGCTTCTATTTTTTTTCTTTCTTCACCAATTCCTAATATATATATATGATGATTATAGCCTTCTTTTATAAGTTTGTTATGTACCTTTGCAAGTCTCATAAAACCCTTATTTGGCATAACCTTTGCTACACCACAAAACTTTAACTCATTATCATTTTTAAACTTTTCGTTTTTAATTTCTTCTTTTGATAACCTTTTAATTTTTTCAGATTCATTAGTATTAAAAAGTACTTCAACATTTTTATCTATTCCACTTAATTCTATAAAGTTTTGTTTCACACTTTCAGATACACATACTATATTGTCAAACTTTTTATAACTTTCTATAGCTTCATTTTTATTTTTATATGCATAAGCAAAGCTATTCTCCGTTTGCTCAATATGTACCCAAGCTACTTTCTTAATACTATCATCTGGACATGCTGATATTATTCTTGTGCAACTTCCTTCTAAATACGAAACCAATATGTCATAATCATCTTTTATAAACTTTTTATAAAGCCATTTTGCTGGTATCATAGCTAATATCTTGCTATTCCCTTTAAAAGCTTTATTAAAGCAATACTTATATTTTATATTTTTATTTAAATTTTTAATATGTACACCTTCATTAAACAAAGTCATAACAGTTATATCAAACTGGTTATAATCCATATTATTAACCAGATTAACCAATACTTTTTCAGCTCCTCCATGCATCAAATCATGGATAAAAAATAAAATCTTTGTCATACCTAACTCCCCTATTTACTTCCTTTAATCTTTGTTAAACCAGCCAATACTAATCCAAAAGGTAATGCTATAAATAATATTCCTTTATTATTAACTTCACCAAAAAAGCCTTTACGTTTTCCCAATATACTGCTAGACACATAATGTATACTGTGTTTTAACTTAAACTTAAAAGAAGTTCCTTCAAAAGATAAATACAACTTTCTAATCTCTGCAAAACTATTTGGGCTATTATAATATTGTTTAAACATACTGTTTGTCATTCCGTCAGGTTGATACTCTACAAAACATAGGTTTTCATTCATAACCAAGAAATCATAATCCTTACTTATCAACAAATGCATATAATGTGGATTAAAGTTTTTCTCACCTTCAAAAGATTTCATAGGTGCAACTTTTTTATATAGCTCTGTTCTTATAACATTTTTTCTGTCTCCATTATGCAGATTGTATTTACCAATGAGTAAATCTATTAAATTAACTGTTTTCTGGTCTGGAAGTGGATCTCCAATTATATTTCCTTCCAAATCATAATCCAATGCTACTATACCTGCATATTTATCAGAACCATTTTCATTCCAAAATTTAATTATTTTTTCAACAGCATCATCTGGTGGAAAGTCATCTGAATCTATACACATAGATAATTCCGTATCCATATTTGCTATAGCTTTATTATATGCTGTGTGAAGACCTCCATTTTGTTTGTATATATATCTTATTTCAAATCCATTACCAGGTTTATCAATCCAACTTTGCACCAATTCTTTTGTATTATCAGTTGAACCATCATCTATAATAAGCCAGTCAAAGTCTTTGTTTGTTTGCCTTTTTAATGCTTCATAGCATCTATCTAAACAGTATGCTCTGTTGTATGCTGGTGTAAAAATAGTAAGTGTTTTCAATTTCTATCCCTTTCTAATTTTTGAATATACTTTTACCATAAAATTTAGTATATTAAAACCTAAATATTTTTCTATCAATCTAAATTTATGAACTCTATTATTTAAATCATATTTAAGTAAATATCTAAGTTGCTTTATTTTAGATATAGTATTCTGAGATATTTTTTCATTTACATAGTTTGGTATTATCAATAATGTTAAATATTGAAATGCAATATATGATAAGTATTCATATTCAAACATATCACCTTTAGGTATATAAGAAATACTTTTTTCAATATTTCTTATTAAATCTTCTACATTTTTTATACCTAATGTTTTACTAATAGAGTTAGTTCTATACCTATAAACATATGGTGTTTTATTTATTACATCTATTCGTTTTGAACAAATAAGTAATCGAACACTCCAATCTATATCTTCAGAAAATATTCCTTTTCTAAATATCAAATTATTGTCTTGTATTATTTGTCTCTTTACCAATTTGGTACAAGCTGATGAAATATATAAATTATTAGATATAAGATAGTCTAATGTTTTCTTCTTATCATTTATATCTATAGAATTTCTATCAAATATATATTTTCCTTCTTGCATAATATCTTCTTTTTCATAATATTTTTTCAGTCCATAATTTATAAAATCAGCATCAGAGTCTACTATATATTTAACTGCATTTTGTAAAAATTCTTTATCATCCCAATAATCATCTCCATCTATAAATGCTATATAATTACCTTTTGCAACTGTAATTCCAGCATTTCTAGCTGAAGACAAGCCTCCATTTTTTTTATGTATAACTTGTACTCTGTTATCGTTTTTAGAAATATCGTCACATATAATTGGTGATTTATCTTTTGATCCATCATCAACTAATATAATCTCAATATTTTCATAACTTTGGGATAATACACTATTTACACATTCTTCAATATATTTTTCTATATTATAAACCGGTATAATTATACTTACTAAACAACTCATTTTCTTCCCTCTTATTTTATATAACTAAATTTTTTAATAATGTATATTTAATACTTTACTAATATATCCAAATCCATTAAATGAAATTTCCATTTGATAATAAAATAAAGCTAAATAACAAATGATCATCATATATTTCATAAGTAGTTTCTCTTTAGATTTAAATGCTGTATCAATAAGCCATGGCAATAATATTAAATTATAAGTTGTAAAATAGACTGCCATTCTCCCTACCAATATTCCACTATTTGTGATTTTAGATATTATATACACACATACTGCTATAATAGACATATTTGTACTTATTTTCATAATAGGTGTATACTTATCACTTAATTGTTTTCTAAAAATATATGAAATTACTACTGGTATAGCCGATATTATAATAGTAATTATATTTACACCATCATCATTTTGCTTAAATTCAGAATATCCTGTTGCATAATCACTCTTCATCATTACGGAATCAAATAAATTCAATACATTACCTGCAAAAATTATACAAAGAATAACTATTAAAATTACAACTGTTGTTCTTTTATTCCATGGTTCCCCATTAACTATAAAGTACATGGGAATCATTGCAATTGCTGTTCTATGAATCGTAGTTAAAATTAATACCAGTATAATATATCTAATCAATTTTTTTTCTACAATCCAATTACTAAATGCAAATAAAATAGCTACTACTAAATACTGTCGCATACCATTAAACATCCATGTAAAATTAGATGTAGCTATAAATAAAAATGAACTTAGTGCAAAATTTGATGAATATCTATAAAACCCTATCATCATACAAACTCCAGTTATTGTTGCAATAATAAATAGCCATATTGTATAATCTGTTGAAATATAAGTTTTTATAAATACACCTAATATTATAAATCCTGGATTATCTGAATCTTTTATAAGAGTACTTATTTCTGAAAATCCTGTAGGCCAGTCATTAAACATATTTATATATGCTGAAGTATCTGCTACATAAGTTCTAAGTCCTGCAAAAATAACTACTGCAGAAAATGCAAGTATAGCTACAAAAATATTAACTTTATATCTATATTTTTCTTCTCCAAGACTAAGTCGTCTAGCTGTCATATTAGCAATACATCCCCAAAATACTGTCCATCCAAATATAAAATAATATACTGGCATCCCCTAAATATCCTTTCTACTTTCATTTGTATATATTTTAATTAATTCATCTTTAATACTGTCAACTTTAAAAATCTCAATTCTTTTTAAGTTATTTATAGAAAACTTTGTTGCAATATTTTTTTTATCAATTAATAAATTGATACTATCTATAAATCCATTGTTGTTCTTTAAATCAACTAAAATACCATTTTCATTATCCTTTATCAATTCTCTATGCCCCCTATTATCAGAAGCAATCACAGGCTTTCCACAAATCATAGCCTCCATAATATTAAGTGGAAGACCTTCCCTATAACTAGCAGAAACAACCAAATCACAAATATTCACATAATCCTGAATATCTGTTCTATATCCAAGCAACTTAACATTATCACCTAAATTTAGTTCTTCTATTAACTTAACTAAATTATCATGTTCTGGTCCATTCCCTGCCAATAATAGCTTAGCTTCTGGATGTTTCTTAACAACATCTTTCATTGTCTTAATAAGCGTAGCTTGGTTTTTATTCTTGTTAAGTTCACCTGTACATAAAATAATAAATTCATCAGTATATCCCTTGTCTAATCTTAATTTTTGTCTATCTTCTTCAGATAACTTAACAAATTTATCAGTATTTACTCCAACTCCATGCACATGATGGATATTTCCCTTAAATTTTCTCTCCTTAGCCAATTTATAATCTTCTTCTGTAATAGTGATTAAATCATCAGTATACCTCGACATAAATTTCTCAATTGGATAATATATAATCCAATTCTTCTTTGGAGCACCATCATAAAAATGGAAACCATGTGCAGTATATATCATTCTAAGACCATCTTTTCTGAACTTTCGTCCGGCAAGTCTAGCAAGAATTCCTCCGACAGGAGTATGACAATGTACAATATCGTATTTTTCATCCTTCATAATTTTTTTAAGTTGTTTATATGCACCAATATTTTTAGTATTAAATGGTGATCTTTCAAAAGGAATATCAAATACTTTATCTGCATATTTCATTGATAATCCATTCTTCTCAGCCAAATTATTTCTAGCTGCAACATGAACCTCATATCCATTTTGCTGCAACATATCCATTATTGGTAAATGGAACTGACATATATGGCTTTGTACTGTCGCTACAAATAAAATTTTCATATTCTATTCCAACTTCCTATATAAATTCAAACCAATTATTCAAATTAAAATACATCTTCTCGATATACATTCTCTTTTTCGTCTCGTTATAATTAACAATCGTAATTCCTGTATCATCGATAGTTTTATTCATTAATTTGATAACATCTTCATGTGGTTTGTCCTTAATTCTATCTTCTAATGGTAGCGATAAAAATAATTTCATCAAATTTCTATTATTATAAGGTATTGTTATATCAAATGAATATCTATGTTCACCTGTTATAACTAATCCACCCCATCCACCATATCTTATTTCCCACAGGAACATATCTGATGGATCATAATTATATAAACCATTATCAAAGTCAAATTTCTTTCTATATTCTTCAAATGCTTTATCAGTTTGTTTTACTAATTTTCTATTAGTTACAAAGAATTTATACATACTTGTTAAGTTTCTATTACTTAATGGTGTAGGCATTTTCTTTCTCCCAAACTTTTTATAATAATTGGCTCTTCCTATTTCTGATACCCAAGATTTTACTTCTACATCAAAGTCTTCTGTATCTCTGAAGTACAATCTTTTTCTCATATCATTTTGATTTAGTTTTCCGATATTACCAAAGTTATGATTTATTATTGTTGTAACTATATCTAAATCTTTAAATTCATCATTATTTCTTGGTATATCGTATATTTTATGTTCAATACCTATATCTTTTGATATTGTATGTGCAGCATTTGCATCTATAGCTTCACCATCCATTGATATATAACTAAAATATTTAAATTTATCATATAATCCATTTGTACATGCTACTGTTGTTTTGCTGTCCATACCTCCAGTCATAGATATAGCTGGTTTTGACCACTTTTTAGATATCAATTCCATATTTCTATGTAATTGTTCCCCTATTTCTTTTATAGTTTTATCGTATTCCTCTTTGTTTGAACATACTTTTATATTCTCATTTGGGAAGAATCTTTTAACAGTAAAATGACCATCTGAATAGTTAACATATGCATTCGGAACTAACCTTTTTACTTCTTTATATGAAGATAAATCACCTGGTAAAAATGGACCATATAGTTTATAAAACTTATAATTAACTAAATCTTTTACATATTGATCCATTTCTAAATCACAAATATCTCCAATTAATTGCATATGAGATGAAATATAGACATCATTTTTTGCAATTCCATAATAACCTCCCTGCATTCCTGCGCAGTCGATAATTATTTGTAATTTTTCATTTTCTACATATCCAAATATAAATAATCCTGTTATTTCATTTATTGCATCAAAATAACTTTTATCTTGTACATCACTATTGTTAGCTATTTTTTCTAAAATCTTAATCTCATCAATTTCCATAGTATATGGATTGTAAGCATGACCTATTAAGAAAAATATTTTTTCTTTATGTTCATATTTATATAAATCTTGTTTAGGATGAAGATAAACTTCATATTGCCCTAGATTTTCTTTTTTCCATAAACCGTAAAAAGGATATTCTTTATCATCTATGTTTTTATTGCTAGTTATTAAAAAACCTCTTTTGAATAAATCCTGCTTATATTGAGGATTTTTATCTAAAAGGCTTTTTATCTCCTCTTTATTGCTCAAGTCATTCCACTCCTTTTACTCCCTTAAAAATTTCTCCAAATTCTCACACATCACCCCAAACAACCTACTCCCCGTCTTATCAGACACAAAAGAATTATGCGGAGTAATCAAAACTCTATCAAAATCCCAAAGCTCACTACTCACACAAAGAGGTTCATTTTCCATAACATCAAGTGCAACTCCCATAAACTTGCCACACTTCAACACTTCTATCAAATCCTCTTCTTTCACAATAGCCCCTCTGGCAACATTGACTAACACAGCCTCATCTTTCATAACATCAAATCTTTCTTTATTAAAAAGATATTTTGTATCTTCATTTAAAGCGATTGTCAAAACTACTATGTCGCTAATTTTTAATGCTTGATTAAGTTCTTCCATGTTATATACTTTGTCGATATAGTCATACTTAACTTGTCTTCTTGCGACACCATTTATTTTGCATCCAAATGCTTTTAATCTTTTGGCTACTTCAATCCCAACATTTCCACAGCCGACTATTGTAACTGTTTTATCTGTAAGTTCTAGTAAGTCTCGTTTTTTCTCCCAGACTTTGTTGTCTTGGTTTTTTACAAAGAATTTGGTATTTTTATATATTTCTAATATTTTTAGTACTACCCATTCTGCCATAGGAGCGCTGTATACTCCTTTGGCATTGTGGATTTCTATATTATTATTTTTTATGTATTCCATATCAACTCTGTCAAATCCGGCGCTTGTCAGTTGTATAAATTTAAGGCTTTTGAATTTTGAAATATCGTTGTATAAAAACAACCCATTGCAAATTACTGCCTCTATATTACTTACATCGATGTCTAGTTTTTCTCTTTCATCTTGTATAAATACAGTTTCACATCCAATAGAATTTAATTTTTCAATTTGTTCTTTTGAATATTTATATGCTCCTGTTATCAATGTCTTCATGAATACACCTCGTTATTTTCCATCTACAATTTGTTTGACTATTTGTTTAACTAATTGTCTATTATCTTCAAAATAAGCTAGATGATCATTTACTTCTTTTTCGAAGTCTCGTATTGCTCCTACTCCTTCTTTAAATATTACATCGATTTCATTTAAATCTGTAATTTGTGATGTATTGCAAAAACTTCTTGATAAGATAACCATGCTTGAGCCAAGTCTGTAGTGTTCTTTTATTATATTTTCTGCTGGCAATGTACCTTGGCCAAGTGCTGCTATTCCACCAAATCCATAAGTTATGTTCTTATGTTTAAATTTGTTACATAAATATTCAACAGTTCCATCAGCTAATAATTCAAACATAAACTTCATATTATATCCTAGATGTAAATCATTAAGACCTATATGTATTTCGTCTATTCCGTCTATGTCCAAAATATCGTCTATTATTTCGACTGCTTCTGGTGTTTCAAGTAGTAGACAAGTTTTGCATCTTCCAGCAACATAATCAACAAAAGTTTGTACTTCTTGACATGTTTTAAAATAAGGTAGCATTATTACATCTGCCCCATTTTTTACTATTATGTCTATTTCTTCTTTTGAATTTTGATAAATAGGATTGCTTCTTACAAACAATTCGCTATTATTTAGACACTTTTTTATTTTTTTAACATCGTCTAATGTATGTTTTGATTGGACTGTGTCCATTCCTCCTTGGCGTTCTTGTTTCCCTATTTGTTCTAAATCGACAAATATTCTATCCACACCATGTTTATCTGCAATTTTTGCTACATTTTCATCATTTGTTATATACATCAACTTAAGCAATGTCGTCACCTCTAAGAATTCTTATTTTTTGCTGTTTCAAAAGTATTTACGTTGTCACTCATTTTAAATACCTTTACTATTGTTTTTAATAATATTTTGAAGTCTAAGCAAAAACTCATATTATTGACATAATCGACATCATATTCTATACGTCTGTCCCATGGTATGTCTTTTCTTCCATTTATTTGTGCAAGTCCTGTTACTCCAGGTCTAACTTCAAATCTTCTTTTTTGAAAATCTGTGTATTCTTCTAATTTCCAAGGGTGATAAGTAAGCGTAGGTCTTGGACCTATAAAACTCATTTCCCCTTTAAATATATTTATTAATTGTGGAAGTTCATCAATGCTAGTAGCTCTTATTATTTTTCCAACTCTAGTTACTCTGGCATCATTTTTGCCTGAATATACTCCGCTACCTTTCTTTTCTGCTCCCACACACATTGATCTAAACTTATAAATTTTAAAAGTCTTTCCATTTAACCCTAGTCGCTCTTGTTTGAATAATGCCTCTCCCGGTGAATCAATCTTTATAATTAATGCGACTATAATTAATGGAATTGCCCCCAAAACTAAAAGTATTGCAGAGAATAAAATATCTAAAATTCTCTTTATATTCCTATACACCTTAATTCCTCCTATAAAACCTTTTTTATATAAGCCGGTATCTATACTACTTTCAAGTACCCCAGCCTACACAACAACCTCTTCCCTTCTAACATAAGTCGGCACAATACTCTTCATAATCAAGTCCACCTTCTCATCCTGATCATTATCAGCAACCCTCTTCAAAATATTAAGCTCCTTCTTAAACTCGGCCTCGTCAATTTCGATAGGTCGTCCAATTCTGATTTGGTTGTTGGAAGTCTTTTGTAGCCCTTCTTCATCCATAAGGACTTCTTCATATAATTTTTCGCCCGGTCTAAGTCCAGTAACCTCGATTTTTATATCGACATTTGGTTCAAAACCGCTAAGTTTGATTAAATTTCGTGCCAAGTCGATTATTTTGACAGGTTCGCCCATATCAAGGACGAATATTTCCCCGCCTTTTGCCATTGCGCTCGCTTGCAATACTAGCGAAACTGCTTCTGGTATTGTCATAAAAAATCTTGTAACTTCCTCATGAGTTACAGTGACTGGGCCGCCTTCTTCGATTTGTTTTTTAAATAGCGGAACGACACTTCCATTGCTGCCCAAGACGTTGCCGAATCTCACAGCGACGAATTCTGTCTTGCTTGTTTTGTTCTTTGTTTGAACAATCATCTCGCAACAACGTTTAGTCGCGCCCATTATATTAGTCGGATTGACCGCTTTGTCTGTTGATATCAAGACAAATTTTTTGACATTGTATTTGTCTGATAAATTGACAACATTTTGTGTCCCAAATACGTTGTTTTTTATCGCCTCACAAGGGCTGTCTTCCATAAGCGGAACGTGTTTGTGTGCTGCTGCGTGGAATACAATTTCAGGTTTATATTGTTCGAATATCTTCTCCATCTTGTGTTCATCACGCACAGACGCTATAAGTACTTTTAAGTCTAAGTTTTTGTGATAATGTCTGATTAATTCTTGTTGTATTTCATAAGCGTTGTTTTCATATATGTCTAGTATGATAAGCTGTCTAGGATTGTATTTGGCGATTTGCCTACATAATTCGGAACCGATAGACCCACCGCCTCCTGTAACCATTACGACCTTGTCGTTGATGATGCTGTCCATATCATTTAAATTCATTTTTACGGTTTCTCTACCCAAAAGATCTTCAATTTGAACATCTCTTATTTTTGTCACATTTACTTTTCCATCTATAATTTCATATATTCCAGGTATAGTTTTTAATTTTGTGTTAGTGTTTTTACAAATATCTATAATTTCTCTTTTTCTCTTTGGTTCAATATTTGCTATACATATTATAATTTCATCAATATTTTCTTCTTTTACTATTTTATCAATATCCTTAGTTGTTCCAAGAACAGGTACTCCAAAAACGTATTTTCCCAATTTTCCCCTGTCATCATCAATAACAGCGACAGGAAGTTTTTTAAGCTCTGGTTTTTCAAATAATTCCCTCATTATCATATTTCCAGCCACGCCAGCTCCAACAATAAGAACTCTTGATGAATTTGATGCATTTTGATTGATTTTCATTTGCATAACTACTCTTCTCATAGCCCTATATGTAACTCTAATAGAAGTCATCCCAACTATTACCATAAGAAGATTTACAACATAAAAAACAACTTCCATATTGTAATCTAATCCTGCCATCACTAATAGCGATGTTACTGCTGCACAAAAGCATGCCAAAAAGATGTTTGATACTTCTTTTTCTCCTCCACATTTCCAAAGACTATCATAACATCTAAAATATAATAGAAATCCTACGTTTATCCCTGCATAGATAAACATTGGTAGTAATGAAAATGTAGTAATTTTGAAATCCAATAAATACATCGTTATAGCAAAACTAAGTATACAGACAATACAGTCCATAGCGAGTAATATTGCTTGTCTGACTTTACACTTGTCTATCCCCATCAAGGCACAGTCAATCTTTTCTGCCATTTTCAATATCATAAATATCCCCCCTCCATATTTACATCCACATAACTACATTTTTTACTTACTTATAAATTTTACTTAAACCTAAATCTCTCTTACTTTAACTCACTTAACAATATACTGTGTTCTTTGCTCCATCCACTAGATATAAATATCTCTTTCCATAAGTATATTTTTAATATAAATATAAACGTTGCTAGCTATATAAATATAACTAACAACTTTTATAGATATAGAAATTTTAATATATATATATTTCTACAAAAAATCATAAATTCCTTATTTTTACGATAATTTTTTATGATAATTTTTAACTTGTTTTTCTTCTTCTCTTTTTCTTTCTGCCAAACAGCTTATGCTTATGTTCTCCATAATAATTAGAATATCCATAATAATTGCTGTAATAGCTGTATTTCTCTGCCTTGAATTTATTTAAAACTACTCCGATTATATTAGCACCGACTTTGTTTAACTTGTCCAAAGTTATTTTTGCACCCTTTGAATCGATAGCCTTTGCCGCATTGACTATAATAGTTCCATCGACATATTGTGTAATAATACAAGCATCGTTCAATCTGCATATCGGTGGCGAATCTATAAATACATAATCGTATTCTTCTCTAAGTTTTGAAACTAAATCTTTCATCGATTGTGAATTAAGTAGAATTGACGTATTTGAAGGAACTCCTCCAGAAGTTATTATGTCTAAATCCCCGACTCTTTTGATACATTCGCTTTTCTTATTATTTCCAAATACTATATCAGAAACACCAAAGCTGTTTTCAATACCAAAATATCTACTTACTCCTCTTTTTCTAAAATCGCAGTCGATAAGAAGGACTCTCACTCCCTCCAATTCAGAAAAACACTTCGCCAAATTACAAGTTATAGTCGTCTTTCCTTCGTCCATCTCTGCACTAGTAACCAAAATTGTTTTTATATTTTTATTAATAGTTACATAAGTTCTTATCTCCCTATAAGACTCATTTAACTCAAAATTTCCCTCATCATATGCACCTCTTTTTGCCATAGCTAAATCCCCCTACTTTCTTCCTTTTTGCTGTTTTCCATCATCAAATGGTATAGTCCCAATTAAAGGTAGACCCCAGTATTTTTCAACATCCTCTGGAGTTTTAACTTTAGTATCTAAAACCTCAACTAATAGCACTAAGAATATAGCTATAACTAAACCTGCCGCAAATGACTTCAATAAAGTTAGATCTTTTGTTCTACCTTGTAAAACTCCTGGCCCTGCTGGATAAGGAGATTCCACACAATCTAAATTAATTACTCTCTTAAGTTCTTCATTATATGCCTCTGGTAAAGCAGCCGCAGCATTATGCGCCCCATCAGCAGTTTTCGCAATAACAGTCATATTTATAAACTCTGGAGTTTGCTCATCTTGAATAGCACTAATAGAAAGGATTTGGCTAGATTGAACCTTGCTAAGCGCCGCAACATTCTTTCTAACATTCTCAGAACTAACCAAACTAACATAAGAAGACGCTATATTTTGATTAGTCATACTAGCAGATGCCGAATACGAACTATTAATATTGTTCAAAACCCTCTGCTCCTCAGTCATACCAGTAGTGCTATCATCACTATCTTTCTTGCTACTCTTCTTTGACTTGCTCTTTTCCACAGCCTCATTATATTCCTTCATAGAATTAATTTTAATCTTAACAGTAGCCTTATAAGTTGGTAAATAAGAAACATAATTTGTATAAGTCCTATATCCACCAAAACCCAAGCAAACTAGCATCACAAGAATAATAATCCACTTTCTTCTCCTAAACATGTCCAAATATTCTTTAATATTTACACTCTCTCCCATATTTCCCTCCAAATTTCTATTGGCAACATATCACCATTATGTATGAAACTAAACTTTGTCACTATTCCCTAATAGGTTCTACATATCTAGTTTCTCTTAGTAATTATACCATATTTTGGAACATTTGTAACTTTATAAGCAGATATATATAAAAAATTAGTTTTATTTTATATTATTTTTCATGCTAACTAACTTAATAATTCCTACATACTAACTTAATAATTACTACATACTAACTTGATAATTCCTACATACTTACTTAATAATTACTACATAATAACTTAATAATTCCTACATAATATCCAATTTTTCTACTATCTATTATCCTATTCATAAAGACTTAACATACATTTAAGGCGATTTACAACCTCATTTTTAACATTATCCGGCCACACAACCTTCATATCTGCCCCGAACTGCATAATATTCTTTGACAAATATCCACATTCCTTCTCGACAAAAATCCCAATATAAGATTTTTCATTCTCGTCCTTGTCCTTATTCTTGTTCTTGTCCTTGTCCCTGTTCTTCTCCTTATCCTTATTCTTGTTCTTGTCCTCGTCCTTATCAATTTCACTAAACATATCCACTTTTTTGTCATAATCATCACAAATAATCATATTTAAAGCATTACTAAAACCACGTAATTTCTCCCTAATTAGACTATTTTCTATATATTTCCCAGACAAGACATACTTCTCATAATCCAACTTCCCAAAAATCTTCTCCAGAATTTGAGCCTCAAGATGCCCCCTTTTAATTACACACCTCAAACTATTATAATTATTCATTAAATCTTCTCCAAGATTATTATTTCTATAATTATCCTTTTCCATTATGTATATATAGTCGCCGAATTCATCTAATAAAGATTCCATTAAATTCTTTTTAAACTCTACCATAACAATATTCGCTCTTCTCGGAAATATATTTACATTATTATCGATTGACACACTTCTAGATGTAAACTGACTAAAATCACTTGTATTTTTGCAATCCACACTCCTACAATCCCCAAGTTCACTCAAGTCCATGATACTCTCATCCCCAATCACAAACACATTTAGCATCATATCAATCCTAAAATACTGAAAAACCTCCGAATCCTCATCCGCACAAACCAAATAATAATTCTTGTCTCTCAAAACCATATGAACCGGACTCTTCACAAATTCCCTCAGATTACCATTCTCATCAACCTTACATTCAAGCTCCCTAAAATAATTATACTCACAATAATTGAACCTAATCTTCCTAGAAAACTTAATCGCCTCCGAAATCCTCGCCATACTGACAAAAACATCCTCATTAGTTGACTTTGGAATATCCTCAATATAAACATCCTTCAAAAAATCCTTATTTTGATAAATCGAGTTAAACGTCCTCAACTTCTCCAAAATCGCCTCCGTTCTCCTCCTCGTGACAAAATTACTAGTCAAAACAGCATCAGCTAAAAACCTAACCTCACTAGCCTCAAAACAATTCGAATTAATATAATAACCCTTCTTGCTCTTATCATAATCACTAACATCGATTCCCAAAGCCTTCATATCCCTGATATACGCATAAATCGTCCTTCTATCAACATCAACACCCAATCGTTTTCTCATATGATGCTGAATCTCCTTAATCGAAAGCGATACATTCTCATCAGAATAACTCTTCAAAATCTCGATAAAAGTATAAAATTTAATATTATTACTTACCCTCTTCATGATATTTCCCTTACTCCTTGCATATAAAATCCCTCATTTTTTTATATCCAATCTAAAATTTATATATTTTTATATCTCATCTAAAATTTATAATATTTTTAATTCGCATTATAGCAATTTCTATTATAAATATTTGCTATAAAATTACAATATATTTAATGTACATTTTTTTGTACATTATTACAGACCCCTTTGAAATTAACGTTTTCCCCTTATTTTTTACATAATTTTACATTTATAAGTGATTTTAAATGGTTTGCAATAGTTTTAAATAATTTTGGATACTCTTGAATAGTCTTAAATGATATTAAATACCCTTAACTCGTTTTAAATAATATTGAATACTTTTGAATAATCCTAAATGATTTTGAATAGTATTAAATACTCTTGAATAGCCTTAAATGATTTTTAATAATATTAAATACTCTTAACTCATTTTGAATAATCTCGAACATAAGTTTATTTTTTATAAATAAAAAAAGATTACGTGGCTACGTCTTACTCTCCCAGGCGGTTGCCCACCAAGTACCATCAGCGCTCAGGAGCTTAACTTCTGTGTTCGGAATG